>ERZ808046.627-NODE-627-length-25607-cov-4.320760_pt1 | contig 25607 bp, 21 predicted proteins | sample MGYA00380196_ERZ808046 | MGnify/ENA primary metagenome ERZ808046 (study PRJEB31490, sample SAMN06133421) | mouse gut metagenome | isolation source: Z6_2 | host: mice | place: China: Chengdu | collected 2015-05 ...
ATTCTGCCTCCATCACATTTTCTGTTACTATTCACGGCCTGGGAGGCCGCAAATAGTAACCATTTTCTTACAGACTTTGTACTTACTGCAAAGTCCCGGGCCGAACGGTTACTATTTCCGTTCCTTCAAAAAAGTACTGCAGGATTTCTTCATATCCCTTCCCCTCTTCTGCCATTGCCTGCGCTGTCCACTGGCTCATTCCCAGACCGTGTCCTACTCCCTCTGTCGTAATCTGTAAACAGCCGTCTCTGTCCTGTATGGAAAATGCACTGGATGCCAGCGACATCGCATCCCGGAACTGGTCTCCGCTGCAGATGGTCCCACCAATCCGAAATTCTTTCACATACCCGGCAGTATCTACAGATACAATTTCAAAATCTTCAAATCCATATGTCTTATTTGCCTCCTCCTCTGTCACTGCCACAAGAAAAGAACGGCACTTCTTCTGCACCTCCCGGTAAGGAAAAGAAAACACCTGTATCTCTTCTCCCGCCTCTTTGTCCAATGGGCATTCCCGTGCGGTAAGATAAGGATATTCCTCCGTTCCAAATACTTCCTGTGCATTTCTTGTCATTCCGTTGCTTGACTTATGAAAAGGCGCCCATGCATAGCTTTCTCCATAGAACAAGACTTGATCCTCGGTTTCCCGCATTGCTTTATCCAAACTCCGGTATTGTTTCTCATATTCCTCTCTGCCCCAGCATTTTCGCAGTTCCTCCGTATTCAGATATCTCTCGGTAAATACCGTCTCTTCACTGCTGCTCATCTGCTGCCAGAGTTTTGTCCGGGTAAGTACCGCCTGCGCCTTGAGCAGCTCAGGCTCACTCTCCTGTGGCGCCTCCAATGCCAATACGCCCAGAAAATATTCTTCCAGAGGCACCTCTGTGATTATCTTCTCTTTGCCGTCTTCCCCCTCCTGAACTCCTTCTACTTTCACATAGACTGTGTCCTCCATCCTGTCTTCCCTGTCCGCTCCATGAAAAAATACCGTGACGGTATACGGCAGCAGAATCAGAATCAGAAGGAATGCACCTACCGATTTCAGACGCTGCCACCCTCTGTTATACCGTGTAGTAAATCTATGTCCGGCAGCATATTGCTGTCCTGGGCACCGTCTGTATCCCAAAAGATATCCGTGTCCTCTGACATATTTTTTCATAAAAAATGTCCTCCATATCTGATTTAAGATATGAAGGACATTTCACTTTTATACTTACTTATTTTCTTCCGGGTTTATCTCTGTTTCCGAATCCTTCTCTTCCTGAACAGTCCCTGTTCCTCCATCCTGAGACGCCATATAAACAGAAGATTGCGGCGGCTCATTCTGTACCGCAGCTTCAGGCATGGACTGTACCGGTCCGCCCATATACGGATTGGGATTTACCGGAGGCATCTGGATAAACGGTTTCACTTCCGGCGGTTCCATACCCGGATTATACGGTTTTCTGCTCATAACCAGAAAACAGATTGCTTCATACAATGGAATGGTTCCCATCAGAACCGCATGTACGACCGACATATTTCCGGTAGTAAATTTACCCAGAATCTGATGATTTACCAATATGCGGAGTACCTGCAGAGCCGCGCCGAAAACAACCAGCACGGCCATAAATATGACTGTCAGCAGAACCAGCATCCCAACCGTTCCGGCGCTCATTCCCGGGCCATAATAATCGGACGCCGTATAACTGAACGCACTGAATCCAACGATTCCAAATATTACAAGATATAATACGAAAACAACTGCACCCTGCACAAACGGCAGTACCAAAAGCCAGATTCCTGGATTGCAGATCGATTTCTTTTTCAGGACAACCTCCCCACCCAATTCACCCTGTAAATATGTTCTTGCAAACGGTACAAATGCAAGCCACGGATATTCTGACCTTTCACGTTTGGCAATGGTATATATCCCGATTGCTTTGATGATGTAACCAATCAGTGAAACCAGACCGACAACTACAAAAATACCGAGATAAACCATCAGTACCGTAACTGCCAATGAATCCATTGAATGACCATAATCATACATATAATCATAACTATCGTAGTATCCCATAATAACCTACCTCCCTGCAGCACTTCTTCTGATGCTGCGGAATCTTCTCTTAAAATGTTTCTGGTGTTACAATTACTTTCTCCAATTTCCAGATATCTTTCACGTACTCCTCTATGGTGCGGTCAGATGTAAATTTACCGCAGCATGCAGTGTTGAGCATCGCCATCTTAGACCATCTCTGTCCGTCACGGTATGCGTCTTCCACACGCTTCTGTGCCTCCGCATAAGAACGGAAATCCTTCAGGATAAAATACGTGTCCGCCTTGTCTGTACACTGTGTATTCAAAAGAGAATTGTATAGATTCTTATACATATTGTGGTCGCCGTGCGCATAGGTTCCGTCCATCAGCTGGTCGACGACGCGCTTCAGCTCCCAATCGCTGAAATAAATGTCAATTGGATTGTATCCGCCGTTATTCTCATAGTTAATGACTTCCTCAGAGCTTAATCCAAAGATAAATGCATTCTCAGCTCCCACCTCTTCTACAATCTCCACATTGGCTCCGTCCATTGTTCCCAGTGTCAATGCGCCGTTCAGCATGAATTTCATATTGCCTGTACCGGAAGCCTCTTTAGACGCTGTGGAAATCTGCTCGCTGACGTCCGCAGCCGCAAAAATCAGTTCTGCATTAGATACACGGTAGTCCTCGATAAATACAACCTTCAGCTTGCCGTTAATACTCCTGTCGTTATTTACCACATCTGCAACTGAGTTGATCAGCTTAATTGTCTCTTTCGCTCTCAAGTATCCCGCTGCCGCCTTGGCTCCGAAAATAAATGTTCTCGGATAGAAAGACATTTCCGGGTGCTCCTTAATCTGGTTGTACAGATACATCACATGCAGAATGTTCAAAAGCTGGCGTTTGTACTCATGGAGACGCTTCACCTGCACATCAAAGATGGAACGCGGATCCACCTCAATTCCATTATGCTCTTTGATATATTCTGCCAGACGCACCTTGTTCTGATACTTGATCTGCATAAATTCTCTTCTTGCCTGCTCGTCGTTTACAAGCGGTTTCAGGTTGGCGATCTTTGAAAGATCTGTCTTCCATCCATCACCGATACGGTTCGTGATCCACTCTGCCAAAAGCGGGTTGCCGTGGGCAAGGAAACGTCTCTGGGTAATCCCATTCGTCTTATTGTTGAACTTCTCCGGCATCATTTCGTAGAAGTCGCGGAGCTGTTCCTGCTTCAGGATTTCGGTGTGAAGGCGCGCAACGCCATTAACTGAGAATCCTGCAATAATTGCCATATTTGCCATACGCACCTGACCGTCCCAGAGAATTGACATCTTCTTAACCTTCTCTTCATTTCCCGGATATTTTGCACGGACTTCCTTTAAGAAACGTCTGTCAATCTCCTGTACAATCTGATAAATACGCGGAAGCAGCCTGGAGAACAGATCGACCGGCCATTTCTCAAGCGCCTCTGCCATAATCGTATGGTTTGTATAAGCACACGTTTTTGTCGTTACCTCCCATGCTTCTTCCCATGTCAGTCCTTCCTCGTCTATGAGCAGATGCATCAGTTCAGGAACTGCAACTGTCGGATGGGTATCGTTCATCTGAATTACAACTTTTTCATACAGCTTCCTGACATCCTCATGTTCGCGTTTGTATTTCGCAATGATTTCCTGCAGGCTTGCAGAAATAAAGAAATACTGCTGTTTCAGACGAAGCTCTTTTCCCGCATAGTGATTGTCATTCGGATAAAGAACCTCTACAATTGTCTTTGCAAGATTTTCCTGCTCCACAGCCTTGTGATAGTCTCCTCTGTCAAAGGAAGCCAGCTGGAAATCTGTAATCGCTTTCGCATCCCAGATACGCAAGGTGTTCACTACATGGTTGTTATATCCCACAATCGGCATATCGTACGGAATTGCCAGTACAGATTCAAAATCCTCTTGAATAAATTCATCTCTCCCGGTTTCAGCGTCGCGCTCAAAACGCACGGTACCGCCGAACCGTACCTCCTTGGCATATTCATCTCTGCGGATTTCAAACGGATTGCCGTCTTTCAGCCAGTTATCCGGCGTTTCTACCTGATAGCCGCATTCAATTTTCTGTTTGAACATTCCATAACGGTAACGGATTCCACATCCATATGCAGGATAGTTCAAGGTTGCCAGCGAATCAAGGAAACAGGCTGCCAGCCTTCCTAAGCCACCGTTGCCAAGAGCCGCATCCGGCTCCTGGTCTTCAATCACATTGATATCAAAACCAAGCTCATCTAAGGCTTCTTTTACACCGTCATATACAGTCAGGTTGATAAGGTTATTTCCCAAAGCCCGGCCCATCAAAAACTCCATGGACATATAATACACCGTCTTTGCCCCGGCTTTCTTGTATGCCGCCTGTGTTGCAAGCCAGTCATCAATAATCGTCTCTTTTACAGCATAACTGACTGCCTGAAAAATCTGCTGCCTGCTGGCTTCCTCTACAGTTTTACGATAAAGGGTCTTTACATTTTCCTTTATCATTTTCTTAAATTCTTCTTTATCAAACTCTTTTCTTTCTTCAAAAATGTTATTACTCATTTCTTCACATTCCTTACTTTTCTTCTTTTTGAACGCCCAGAACAACTGTTTCTCCATTTATTTTCCATTCCTTTACATATCCCGTTGGTTTTGCCTTTGCCACAGAATCTGCAAGCACCTCTTTTCCGATGGTTCCGGCATGTTCCGCAAAGACCGCTTCTGCTTTTTCACTTCCGTCATAGGTTACGGCAATCTTATCCATAACCTCAAAGCCAGCCTCTTTTCTCATGGTCTGAATCTTGCTGATGATTTCTCTTACAAACCCCTCCTCTAACAATTCTTCAGACAGATTTGTATCCAGGACAACAGTGATTCCATTCTCATTTTCTGACACAAATCCTTTCACCTGCGCAGCGTCAATCAACAGATCCTCTTTAAACAATGTCACTTCCTGACCACCGATATTAAGCTTCAGCGCCCCCGCTTCATTTAACTCATCCATTGCAGCATTGCCGTCCAATGTATCCAGCGCCTGTTTGATTCCTCCTAACAGTTTACCATATTTTGGTCCGACTGTCTTTAACTGGGGTTTAAAACTATAGGAGGTAAAATCACGGACGTCTTCTGTAAATTTCACCTCTTTTACGTTCAGCTCATCGGCTGCAATTTCTTTGTAGAAGTCCGGCAGGTCAAATGCGGCTTTTACATACATCCGACCAATCGGCTGGCGGTTCTTGATGTTGGACGTGTTACGGCATGCGCGGCCCATGACAACCAGCTTCAGGACATTTTCCATATCCACTTCCAGCTCTGCATCTATCAGCGACTCGTCGGCCGTGGGATAATCGCACAGATGAATGCTTTCCGGTGCGGCAGCATCGATGCTTCTCACCAGATTCTGATAAATCTCCTCTGTCATAAACGGAATCAGCGGAGCGGCAACCTTGGAAACCGTCACGAGCGCAGTGTAAAGCGTCATGTATGCATTGATCTTATCCTGCTCCATGCCCTTTGCCCAGAAACGCCCGCGGCTCCTTCTGACATACCAGTTGCTCATGTCGTCCACAAAATCCTGCAGCGCTCTTGCACTCTCCGGAATACGGTAGTGATCCAGGTTATCATCTACTGTCTTTATCAGTGTATTCAGTTTGGACAGAAGCCACTTATCCATAACGGAAAGTTTTTCATAATCCAGTATATATTTTGTTGCATCGAACTCGTCAATATTCGCATACAGTACAAAAAACGCATACGTATTCCACAGCGTCCCCATAAACTTACGCTGCCCTTCTACGACCGCCTTATCATGGAAACGGTTCGGCAGCCACGGCGCACTGTTCACATAGAAATACCAGCGGATTGCATCTGCACCGAATTTTTCCAGAGCGTCAAACGGATCGACCGCATTTCCTTTGGATTTGCTCATTTTCTGTCCGTTCTCATCCTGCACGTGTCCAAGGACGATTACATTCTCATACGGTGCCTTATTGAATAACAGCGTAGAAATTGCCAGCAGGGAATAGAACCATCCTCGTGTCTGGTCTACCGCCTCGGAAATAAACTGAGCCGGGAACTGCTTCTCAAAGAGTTCCTGATTTTCAAACGGATAATGATGTTGTGCAAACGGCATAGAACCACTGTCAAACCAGCAGTCAATTACCTCTGGCACGCGGTGCATAGGCTTACCGCACTTCGGACAGCGGATGGTCACTTCGTCAATATACGGGCGGTGCAGCTCGATATCATCCGGGCAGTTATCAGACATGGATTTCAGTTCTTCAATGCTTCCGACGGAATGTTGGCATCCGCATTCACATTCCCAGATATTGAGAGGAGTCCCCCAGTAACGGTTACGGCTGATTCCCCAGTCCTGCACATTCTCCAGCCAGTCGCCGAAACGTCCTTTTCCGATGCTCTCCGGAATCCAGTTGATTGTATTGTTATTTGCAATCAGATCCTCTTTTACCGCAGTCATCTTGATGAACCATGATTCCCGCGCATAGTAAATCAGAGGAGTGTCACATCTCCAGCAGTGCGGATAGCTGTGCTCGAACTTCGGTGCGTCGAAAAGCTGGTTTCTTGCATCCAGATCTTTGAGAACCTCCGGATCGGCCTTTTTCACAAACAGCCCCGCAAACGGGGTACTTTCTGCCATATTTCCCTTCTCGTCCACAAGCTGGACAAAGGGCAGGTCATATTTTCTTCCTACATTGGCATCGTCCTCACCAAATGCCGGTGCAATATGGACCACGCCGGTACCGTCCGTCAATGTAACATAGGTATCGCAGACTACATAAAATGCCTTTTTATGCTGCTTCTTGGCCGCCTCTGCGGAACACTCAAATAACGGCTCATACTCTTTGTATTCCAAATCTGTTCCCTTGTAAGTTTCCAGGACTTCATATGCCTTTACATCCGCTTCCCCCTCTGTCAGCCTGCCAAGGACTGTATCCAGAAGGGCTGATGCCATATAGTATACATAACCGTCAGCCGCTTTTACCTTTGCGTATTCCTCGTTCGGATTCACACAAAGTGCAAGGTTAGACGGCAGTGTCCACGGTGTGGTTGTCCACGCCAGAATATAAGCATCCTCGTCCTTCACCTTGAATCTTACGATTGCAGAACGTTCCTTCACATCCTTATATCCCTGCGCTACTTCCTGCGCAGAAAGCGGCGTCCCGCAGCGCGGGCAGTAAGGCACGATCTTGAATCCTTTGTACAGAAGTCCCTTATCCCAGATCTGCTTCAAAGCCCACCATTCAGACTCAATGAAGTTATTGTCGTAAGTTACATACGGCTTGTCCATATCCGCCCAGAAACCAACCGTGCTGGAGAAATCCTCCCACATTCCTTTGTATTTCCAGACACTTTCCTTACATTTGTCAATAAATGGCTCCAGACCATATTCTTCAATCTGGTCTTTTCCATCCAAACCTAACAGTTTCTCCACTTCCAGCTCCACCGGCAGGCCATGGGTATCCCATCCGGCCTTTCTCGGCACTTCAAACCCTTTCATCGTACGGTACCGTGGAATCATATCCTTGATAACGCGTGTCAGCACATGCCCGATATGCGGCTTTCCATTGGCAGTCGGCGGACCGTCATAGAAGGTATACATCGGATTTCCTTCCCGCTCCTTCATACTTTTCTGGAAAATGTCATTATCAGCCCAAAATTTCTCGACTTCCTTTTCACGCTCCACGAAATTCATATCCGCAGATACTTTCTTATACATGTCCCATCTTCCTTTCCAAAAAACTTTTTATCCGTTACTGTCCGCTATCCTGACAGCAGTCAGCAACTTTGATTTTACGGTTTCATAAGATTGAAAATAACAGAAAATCTTTATAGGATTTGCCTGTAAACTAAAGAAACCCTTCGTCCTGCAACAGGACAAAGGGCCGACACTTTGCTTTATACCACCTCTTACAACATACTCCGGCACTAAGACCGTCCATACGCGCTCCGGTAACGGCGGAACCCCGGCAATTCCTAATAGAAGTCCGATTGTAAGTATAAAAACTGTTACTGTTTATTCACATGCCAGTAAACAGCAGCCAAAAACTTACCGGAATATGGAACAACCGTCCTTCGTTCGGAAACTGCAGCTCAGAAGTGATCTTCAAGAATAACTTACTCGTACCGGACTTCCACCCATTCCGGCTCGCTGAAACTTTGTGTCACGCTCTACTGTCTTCGTCAATGCATTTTCAATCTTCTTTTCACGGGTGTAATTATAAAGAAAAAAATAAAAAAAGTCAAGTAAAAAGCACCGCAATTATCTTGCGATGCCCTTATCCTATTGTTACTATTACCAATCCGTATAAATGTCGATTGTTCCGGAAGCGCATCCGGTGTCATATACCATTCCGGTTCCAAGAGATGTTTCAACAATCGTTCCCTTTGGATAATCGCTGCTCGCCACACAAATGTAACCGTTCGCATCCCGGATTGTTCCGTCAGACGCCACGTGCCGTCCCGGAATATCTAATCCTCCGCCCGGAAGCACGCGCTGTGAATAATATGTCTCACGATGTCCGTTAAAATACACAACGCCAATCCATGGGTTTAACTGTCCGGGACCTGACGGATAAGTATAACCGCCTCCGGAACTGACGCTGTCATTATTACCACTGTTAACATTGCCGTTAGCCGTATTATCAGAATCACTGTCAGACACTGTTGAATTATTTCCATTGCCATTTGCCGGAGCATTTGTCTGTGCACTCTTGCGTTCTGTTTCTGCTGCACGCTGAGCCTTCATCGCTGTAATCGCCGACTGCACCGTTGACAAATCGGCAGATGTCTCTATTGCCTTTGCATTCAGCTTTTCTCTTTTTAGATTTAATTCATTTTCCAGATTCTGATAGGACTCTTTCTGTTTCCTCAGATATTCTTCCTCATCTTCAATCGTACAACGGAGAGTCTTCAGTTCATCAAACATTCCACGGTCATATTCGCTCATCTTCTGCACAAAATAGACCTTATTAATGAAATCTGATAAACTCGTTGCGGAAAGAATCATACCAAGAAGAGATTCCCCGCCATTCTCGTAAATATACTGGATACGGATCTTCATATCATCATAATGAGCATCCTCGTTGTTCTTTGCAATATGAAGCTGTTCTTCTGTCTTGATGATATCATTATTAACAGATTCCAGTTCTATCTCGTTCTTAGCAATCTGCTCTCCAATCTGAAGAAGTTCTCCATTAATATTGTCCAATTCACTCTGCAGACCAGAAGACTGGTTCTCCAGGCTGTCCAAATCGTCCGCCCGGACCCTCAGAACAGGACACAACAAACTAAATACGCACACCACGGCTGCTATCTTTCGTAACCATTGATTTCGCTTCGTTTTCATCATACCTTTTCTTCCTCGATATATTGGGGAAATAAACAAATATTCCCTTATTTTAGGGTAGCTAATATATTCTACTATGTTTTTACATACTTGTCAAACTAATAAAACATCGCAGTTTTCCTCTAAAACCACTAAAGTCACTGTTCACTGGCATGCCAGTAAACAGTGACCTGGCCCGCCATTTTTAAATCGCCTATGGCGATAGGCGGTCCAGATTCTCGCCATAACGTGCATCCTCCACGCCAATCAGCGCAGTGATTGGCGTAGGTGTGAAAAGTAACGCACTAAATTCATCGGTCCGCCGCCATACCCAGCTACCGCCGGATTGCCTTTGCTATTTCCAACATCTTATCACTACATTTTTCAAAAAACAACTTATATCCTTTACAAAAATAATTCCTGTAATACTCTTCCTTTTCTACAGGATCCCGATGGCGCTGACACCCACCCCTGCATAATTGATAATATGGACAGCGGCTGCACTCTGGATCAAGTTTACGGCTTCTTTTTACAAACCCGATTTCCCTGCGCTTTTCATCCATCTCACTCATTCTGCTTACATTAAAATTACCAAGGCAATAATCATCCAGCATATAGAAATCGCAGGGATACACACTTCCGTCCGCCTCAACGACATACTGGATTCCGCACGTGCCTCTTTGATCGCATGCTTCCGGCGGATATCCAAGAAGCATTGCAATATAATTATCAAACTGCCGGATATAAGGCTGCCTGTTCCTCTTCCAGTCCCGATACCAAAATTCAAACAATCGTATCAAAAAACTTCCATATTCTTCCGGCGAAATTGCATATTCCGTGTTCTGATGCCCTTCTCCCATCGGATCCAGACATGCGATATACTGCTGATATTTCCATCCCCTTTTCCGGTATTCGCTGTAAATAGCATCAATATTTTCTAATGTCTTCTTGTTTACTACTGTCAGAATATTATATTCCACGCCGTGGTCATCCATCAATTTCGTCGAATCTACAATCCTTTGATAGGTATCCTTTCCTGCCTGGTCATGTCTATAGGCATCATGTGTGCTTTTTATGCCATCCACCGAAACCCCTACTAAAAAATTATTTTCAGCAAGGAAACGGCACCATTCCTCATCAATCGCAAAGCCGTTCGTCTGAAATGCATTATGGATCTGGATACCTTTCCGGTTATATTTTTTTTGTAATTCTACTGCTTTTCTAAAAAACCCAATACCTCTTAATGTCGGTTCTCCCCCCTGGTATGCAAAACTCACCGAAGTATCCGCATTCAAAATCGTCTTCCTGATAATATTTTTTAATGTTTCCTCCGACATAAAGCCATAGGACTGCTGAATTCTCTTTTGTGTCTCATCACAATAGAAGCAATAGTCACAGCTCATATTACACATTCCTGATGATGGTTTCATCAATACACTGACCGACGGCATATTCTATTACTCTCCTCTCTGGTACAATCAAAATCCGCCCCACTTTATTCATACTCAAAGTGATTCTGTAAAATTTATCTTATCACAAACCAATTCTTTTGAATAGATGCAACGCCATCGATTCATTTCTTCGTGCGCCGATGTCTTCTGAAAGAAATAACAAGCAGCACAGCTGCAATGCTTATACCCGACAGACAGATTATAATAACAGATTTTCTCTTTCCTTTCTCCTCTCCCCTGCTCTGTCCTTTTTCTGAATCTGCGGTAGAATCAGCAGTATCCATATTCTTTATAATGCTCCCCTTTTTCAATGTCACATCTGCACTTCCCACCGTCTGTCCCCGATATGCATAAACAGCCTTTCCATCGGTTCCATTTTCAGAGCTGACCATACATTCCACTTCTAAAATGTCCATCCCTTTGGGAAGTACCACATAAGCCTCTTCATCGTCAAAACTTTCTACCGCATCCGGCACATCTAAATCTGACACCGGCACTTTTGAAAAATTACTGAATACATAATCCAGCATCGCCCTTGTATCCGTATATGCGTCTACTCCGTAATCATAGAGCAGAACGGCCGCAAGCTGCATTTCCCCATTGTCTGCCATCGTTACAAGGGTTGTCATTGACTGATCTGTATATCCGGTTTTCCCTCCGGTACAATATTCATAATAATAGTCGTTTCCCTCCCAAAGCATCTTATGGTTCTGTTGAAAAATACGCTCTTCATTTTCCAGATTAGTGGCCGGAATATGGTATTCCAGCGTATTCATAATCTCCCTGAATTCCTCCCTCTGATAAACCGCCGAGGCTATCAGTGCCATGTCGCGGGCAGTCGTATAGTGATTATCATCGTGAAGCCCATGGGGATTGACCCAGTTAGAACCTGTACATCCAAGCTCTGCTGACCTTTGATTCATCAGCTCAATAAATGTATCATATCCGCCGTTTAAGTGATTGCGCCCTGTACTCTCTGCCACCGCATAAGACACTTCATTTGCAGAAGCAAGAAGAACTGCATATAGCGCATCCTCCATACTGATTTCTTCTCCCGGCCGCATACCGATACTGGCATCATCCCAATTCAATATGTCCACGCTCTCCTGTGAAAATGTAACCCTGTCTGTCAATGTCCCATTCTCCAGCGCTGCCAGCGTCGTCAAAAGCTTCGTGATACTTGCGGGATAATGCCGTTCATCCGGCTTCTTCGCATAAAGAACCGCACCACTACCCATATCCATCACAATAGCGGACTGTGCATACACTGCAGGACCTTCCGGCCATTCCTCCAGACTGTTCGTGTCAATCGGAGCTGCCAAAGATGCGTTCTTCTCTGCTTCCAATTTTGCCTCCTCATCCGTCTCCTCTGCCAGCACCGCCTGTATCGGCCAAACGGCAAACACTATTACTGTCAACAGTCCCGCCAAACCCCTTTTTAATTTCATCCTATACTCTCCTAATATCGTTCTTTTATAATATAAAGATTATCCCCCTGTTGTTCTTTATATGTGGAAACATTTCTGTATATCCTTAATTGTTCCCAGAACCAGCATAGTATTATCCCCTTCCTCTGGAATCAATGTGTCTGATCGGATACTCATATCCATTTCCCCATTGTGTTTAAATGCCATGATATTAATATTATGATTGTTACGGATATCCAACTGTCCTATGGTCTTTCCGACCCATTTTTCGGGTATCATGATTTCAAAAATCGCATGCTCCTCGTCCAGTTCTACATAATCGAGAATATGATCCGCAGTGTATCGGATAGCCGTCCATGTCGCAAGCTGTTTTTCAGGATATACCACCTCGTCCGCTCCATTACGCAGCAGAAACTTCGCATGTACATCTCTTGCTGCTCTTGATACAACCATCACTGCCCCCAGCTCCTTCAACAAAGAGGTTGTTTCCAGAGAAGCCTGAAAATTATCACCGATTGCAACAATACATACATCATAGTTCCCTACGCCAAGAGACTCCAGAAATTCACTATTCGTGCTGTCTCCAATCTGCGCATTTGTAACATAAGGCAGTACTGCGTTTACCCGATCTTCTTTAATATCAACTGCCATCACCTCATGGTGGAATTCATCCAATTTCCCCGCGATGTGCCGTCCGAATCTTCCAAGTCCGATTAACAATACTGATTTCATCATTTCCTCTTTTTCCTCCATCTATCCCACTGTGATTTTTTCCTGCGGCAATTCTGATACATTCATTTTCCGTTCAAAAACCGCCGCAAAAATTAGAGTCAGACCACCAACTCTTCCGAAAAACATCAGCCCGATTAAAATTGCCCTTGAAATCCCTCCCAGTTTCATAGTCATCCCCAATGACAATCCCACTGTAGCAATTGCCGAGCTGGTTTCAAATAATGCAGTTAACAGCGGAATCCTTTCTATATAACTGATAGCCATCCCGCCGCTCAAAGACAGTACAACATACATCATAAAGACTGTTGCAGCAATCTGGACTGCTTCTTCCGGAACCCGTCTTCCATAGAAATGTGCAGATCCCTTTTTCCGAAATACTGCCAATGCATTAGAACACATAACCGCTGCCGTCGTCGTCTTCATACCGCCGGCCGTAGACCCCGGAGATCCTCCGATTAACATCAATACAATCATCGCCATCAACCCCGTCTCACTTAAAACAGTCAGATCTGCCGTATTGAATCCTGCGGTCCTCATAGTCACCGACTGGAACAACGAATCCCAAACTCTTTCACCCAATGGTATATCTGTAAATTCACAGAAAAAAAGCCAAATCGCAGGAACAGTAATCAGCCCTGCTGTTACAGACAAAACCACTTTGCTCTGCATCCGGTATTTCTTCCAATGCCACTTCTGATTCTTAATATCCTCCCATGTAAGAAAACCAATACCTCCAATCACAATCAAAGCCATAACCGTTCCATTTACGATTGGATTCCCTGCATAAGATGTCAGCGAAGAAAACGGTTCCCGGATTCCTATCAAATCAAACCCCGCATTACAGAATGCAGAAATAGAATGAAACACCGAATACCAGATACCTTTTGCTAATCCAAAATCTTTACAAAATACCGTCATTAAAAGCACTGCCCCTGTCAGTTCTATCAAAATGCTCGTTTTCAAGATAAACTTGGTCATTCTCACGATGCCACCTACATGATGTGCAGAAATTGATTCCTGCATAACACTTCTCTGCATCAGACCTATCTTTCTTCCTGAAATGGCTGCAATCGCCACCGCAACAGTTACAACTCCCATGCCGCCAATCTGTATCAATAATAAGATTACGCATTGCCCAAAAACAGACCAATAAGTTGCCGTATCATGTACAACAAGCCCTGTCACACATGTTGCTGAAGTTGCTGTGAATAATGCATCCGGAAAATTTGCGCCCACTCTGTCCTGAGTGGCTATAGGCAGCATCAACAATAGAGTGCCTGTCATAATTACCGAAAAAAATCCTAAAATAATCACTTGAAATGATGTAATATTCCTGTGCGCCTTTCTTTTTGACACCCGCTGGTTCACATCCATCTTTTCTCACCTTTCTTTAACTCGCTTTTATATTGCCTCAATCATATCTTAGCCCACATCGTCAGTATAAAATCATCATTACAAAAGATAGGAATTGTTCCTAAATAAAAAGGAAGAAGAGAAAATCCCTGCTTCCCAAACATATCATTTTACCTTATACTGTTAATTATCCAGAAAACACATAAATGAGACGATATGATAAAATTTATTGTAGCGGAAAAACCTGCAGAATTCAAGACCAAGCCAGCAGAAAATCAAAAAGGAAAACTTTTAAATTTTTGCTTTTGACATATGGCAATTAATCAAGTATAATAGACACGTAAAATAAATATATATCAGATGTGCAGCGGTTCGGAATAGAACATTGTCAGCAAGGCTGACGCAAATTGCACACCAAGCCCCGCAGGAGCGGGACTCGTATTTGTATTTGTCGCTATAGCTCAGTTGGATAGAGCGACCGCCTCCTAAGGTTACGTTACAACGCTCACCTTGGAAAAACCTTAGTTGGGAGCTGAGTCCGATAATTACGGAGGCTGACAAAAAAATTAAATACGTCCCAATAGCTCAGTTGGATAGAGCACACGCCTCCTAAGCGTGGGGTCGGAGGTTCAAGTCCTCTTTGGGACGCCAGCTAACAACGCCGAAAGCCTTTGTTTTCAAGGGTTTTCGGCTTTTTTTAACAAATTCCAGTGTGATTGCTGAGACGAAATAATGTTTTCAAATTTTACTTCAAATTCTGATTTTTGACAAGCCCTAAAAAATCGAACTGCTGTGATAAGACAAAAATTTCTGCTAATCATTAGCAGAAAAAGGGCCGTTTTTGCTAATGAAAATGCGCTTCCAGCTAATTAGGCGAAAAAACGTGCTAAAAACCTTGCTAATTCAAAAGGCGGATGTTCCGAGTGCTAAGCCGTTATAAGAAATAAAATTGAATACTACCATGTACATAGAGCGTCTATTTGCCCCTGTATCGGGGATGGATAGACGCTCTTTTTTTATGCCCAAAATTCATGGGTAAATCTGAAAGATTGGAGGTTTGATTTTTGAGTAAAATCGTCTATTCCCCAGACAAGCCAAACGACTGCCGCTACTGTCATTTTTGGAAAAACAATAAAACGGGCTGCTGTCTGGGCGAAGAAAATTGTTACTACTTAATCTCCGTATCCCCAAAGCCGAAGTCGGAATGTGAAGGTTGTCCTTATGGGCGGGATCATCCCTGCATCGGCTGGTGTACCAGGAAGATTATGAAGGAAGTGGGGGTGCGTTGATATGTATGAGTATGAACGCAATCGCCGTGACAAGCCGAAATGTTGCAAAGACTGCGAGTATTATCAACCCCGATGGAAGTACCGCTTCTGCTATTTTGTCAGATGTCCGTATAAACTGAAGGATACGACTTTCCGCAGAACCCCTCTGAAAAAAGAGTATTTCCCGCAGAAAGAGGTGGTGAGGATGAGTGACGTATGATTATTTCTATGGGCAGCAAGCGGAGATGTTCGCATTCTACCGTGTTCCGAAGGTGCTATTCACCGAGGATTGCTTCTGGAATGTATCAACCGATGCCAAGCTGCTTTACGGTATTCTGCTTGACCGCATGAACCTCTCAGCCCGGAACGGTTGGCTGGACGAGGAAGGCCGTGTCTATATCATCTTCACGATTGAAGAAATCAAAGGTGCGTTAGGCTGTGCTGAAAAGAAAGCGGTGAAGCTGCTGGATGAGCTGGAAAAGAAATGCGGTCTGATAGAACGCAAGCGACAGGGACTTGGGAAACCGAACCTGATCTATGTAAAGAACTTCATTTCCGGTTCTGTGGAAAGACAATTCTTGAATTGTCAAAAGGACAATTCTGGAGTTGTCAAAAACACAATTCAAGAACTGTCAAAAGCACAAGGTAATAATACTGATACTAATTATATTGATTTTAGTGATACTGATCCTTTCTTTCCTTCCGGTTTTTGTGGAAAGGAAGTCGATGAGACTGACGAATTTACCCGATATTATCAGTATTTTTATGAACAGCTTTCTATGGACTATCTGAAACAGGATTATCCGTATGACCATGAGATACTCGATCTAATTCTGCATTTGATTATTGAAGTCATGTGCAGTAATCGGAAGCAAATACGAATTGCCAGTGATGATAAGCCCATTGAAATTGTCAAAAGCAGTTTTATGAAGCTGGATTCTGAACACATCAGATTTGTAATGAGTTCTTTCAAAGAGAACACAACCGATGTTCGCAATATCAAGCAGTATTTACTTGCTTCGATATACAATGCCCCCTACACCATAAGCGCCCACTATGACGCAAAGGTCAGGCATGATATGGCTTCGGGGAAACTTGGAGGGAGGTGGTAATCAATGCAGTATACACAGAATAGAAAGCGAGGTAAAGATATTTGTCGAAAAAAGCAACCGTCATTGCCGTAGTCAACCAGAAAGGCGGCACGGGCAAGACCACAACCACGGAAAATTTGGGTGTGGGACTGGCGATGGAGGGCAAAAAGGTTCTGCTGGTAGACACAGACCCGCAGGCTTCTTTAACAGTCAGTCTGGGAAATCCGTACCCGGATACCTTATCTCCCACCCTTTCCGACATGATGGGAAAGATTATGATGGAAAAGCCGATTGCCCCCGGCGAAGGCATTCTTCATCACCCGGAAGGTGTGGACTTGATGCCCGCCAATATTGAACTGTCAGGCTTAGAGGTTTCCCTGGTCAATGCCATGAGCCGGGAGACCATTCTCCGTCAGTACCTGGATACGGTCAAGCAGAATTATGACTACATTCTTCTGGACTGTATGCCCTCTTTGGGTATGCTGACAGTCAATGCTTTGGCAGCTGCCGACAATGTGCTGATCCCTGTTCAGGCGGCATATCTTCCGGCAAAGGGCTTGGAACAGCTGCTGGAAACCATCAACAAGGTCAGACGACAAATCAACCCAAAATTGAAAATCGAGGGTATTCTTCTGACGATGGTGGACAGCAGAACCAATTATTCCAAGGACATCAGCAATCTGATCCGGGAAAGTTATGGAGGAAAGCTGAAAGTCTACAAGACAGACATTCCCCGTTCTGTTCGTGCAGAGGAAATCAGTGCCGAAGGAGCCAGTATCTTTAAGCACGATCCCAAAGGAAACGTCGCTGATGCCTACCGGGTTCTGACAAAGGAGGTGTTAAAAAATGCAGAAAAAAGGCGCAAACATCAGCTTGAAGGGGTACGATGATATTTTCTCTACCGACCAGTCACGAGCCGAAGCCCAGCAGGAGCGGGTGCAGGAAATTCCGCTTTCTGAATTGCACCCCTTTGAGGGACATCCCTTCCGGGTGGTAGACGATGAAGATATGATGAAAACGGTTGAAAGCGTCCGTGACTTCGGTGTTCTCACCCCGGCGATTGTCCGTCCCGACCCGGATGGCGGTTATGAGATCATCTCCGGTCACAGGCGGCACCGTGCATCAGAGCTTGCCGGGAAAGAAACCATGCCCGTTATCGTCCGTGATATGGATGATGATGCCGCCATTATTTTGATGGTCGATGCGAATTTGCAGAGAGAAACCATTCTGCCGAGTGAAAGAGCCTATGCTTATAAAATGAAGTTAGATGCCCTGAAACATCAAGGTGCAAGAAGTGATTTAACTTCTGCCCAACTTGGGCAGAAGTCGTGGGCAGTAAATCAAGTTGCTGAACAGAGCGGCGATAGTCGTGTACAAGTGCAACGCTATATTCGTTTAACCGAGCTTATCCCCGAACTTCTGGATATGGTGGATAACGGTCAGATTAAATTTAATCCGGCGGTGGAACTTTCTTATCTGGCAAGAGAAGAACAGCAGGATTTTCTTTCTGCTATGGACTTTGCCCAGGCTGCGCCTTCACTTTCACAGGCACAGAGAATCAAAAAACTCGCACAGGAGGGCGAGTGTACGCTGGACGCTATGTGCGAGATTATGAATGAGGTCAAAAAGGGCGAGCTGGACAGGGTGACATTCAAAACAGACTCCCTGCGGAAATACTTCCCGAAGTCCTATACCAGCAAGCAGATGGAGGATAAAATCATTCAGCTGCTGGAGCAATGGCAGAAGAAACGAGAGAAATCTATGGAAAGGTAAGGTGAATCCGATGTTTAACGAAAGAGAAATGAGTAAAGCAATCGACTGGCTGTTTGAGCTGTTTTCTCCCGAAGATTATGAGGGGTATGATGAAGATGAGATCGGCTATGCCGGTGGTTTGTGTCTGCCGGAGGTTTGCACCGCATTGAGAGGTGCGGCACAGACGGTATATCAGTATTCCGTAGCCGGTGGCTATGAGAAATGCTTCAATTACCGTGGCATGGAACTGTTTGACCAGCGTGCCTGTCTCATTATTTCCGATGTGGAACAGGCGGTTTTGGATGAAATCAAAACCACCTATGAAACCGAACTGTGGCTTATGGAGGATATGAACTTTGCCATTGTCCGCTGTGTGTCAATGCTGATCGGGTCTGATGATACCGGTTATGTGACGGAGTACCGGGCTTTCAAAAAGATTTTGAAAAATGCGGAGGATTTGTTCTTTTCCCCGGAGGAACTGATCGAGGAACTGGAATCTATGTGTGTCCCCCAGTGGGAACATGAAGCGACTATTTATGAACTGTAACAGGTTCATGGATAGCCGCTTTTCTTATATCTGAGGAAATGGAGGTAATGAAGTTTGAAGGAATACGATGTAAAAATCACGGAGACGCTGGAAAAGACGGTAACGGTGGAAGCTAAGTCCCGTGCTGATGCAGAAGAACAGGTCAGAACAGCCTACTACAATTCCGAGTACATTCTGGACTCCGAGAACTTTACCGGCGTTGAGTTTGGCACTACGGAGGAACGTGAGATTCAGCAGGAACAGGCAGAAACCATGACGGTGCTTCTGGTAAAGCCCTATATGTATCCCCAGCAGGTTCAGATCGGCTGCGATTTGGAGGATTTGCAGAAAGCTGTCGGTGGCGACATTGAAGCTGTTTATCCTTTTAATGAGCCTGTCGCATTGGTGATGCACGATGAGGGAAAAATCATGGGGAAAGACCTGAATCGTGCGTTGCGGGACGGAGACGGCGAGATCTACGACATCATCGCCGGTGACTTTCTGGTTGTCGGTTTGGGCGAGGAGGATTTTTCCTCCCTTTCCCCGGAGCTGATGAAGCAGTTTGAAGAACATTTCCATCAGCCTGAAACCTTCGTCCGCATGGGGCGCAGTATCATGGCTTTGCCGTTGCCCGATGATATGGTCAAAAAAGAAGATGCGCCTATCAAGGCTGACTCTGCCCCACGCAAGAGCAGCCCTGATCGAGATGCGCTGTAAGGAGGCATCATGGAAAGAAGCTCAACGATTGCAGAGCTGATGGAACGCCGCAGGATACAGGCAGGAGCCAAGGAGTATCAGGGACATACCTATATGGACCTGGCAAGATTCGATGAAGCCACAAAGCATATGATTATCTTTGATGTGCTGACCAATGAATCCCCTGTTGGCTGGAAAGGCGAGAGAAACCGTCTGTATCTGAGCGAAGCCGGGTATCAGAAAGCTCTGGACAACCAGAAAGCCGGTAACATCAAGATTATCAGTCATGCCAATGTTGCCAGAGGAAATCTGTATTACGACCGCAGAGATATGGCACGATGATATTCACTCTACTGCTTGCAGGAGGTGATGATTCATGCAGGAAGAAGTTGAAAACAGGACGATAAATCTGGCAATCAGCACGACAAGGCTGACTGCTCGAAGTATCATTGCCGGTATTCGCAAATATTTGCAGCACCGGGAAAAGGTCAAGGCGAGAAAAGGAACCAGAGATACGGCGGTTCACGGAAAACAGTCCGTGAAACAGCTGCTGGGACAGAATCAGGGTGCCACCAATGTGGAAATTGATAAGGATGGCATCCGGGATTTTGAAAGGCTCGCCAGGAAATACGGTGTGGACTTTGCCGTAAGAAAAGACAAGTCTGTTGATCCTCCCCGTTATCTTGTCTTTGTCCGTTCCAAGGACGCAGATGCCCTGGATGCTATCTGTAAGGAACATCAGGCAAGGTCATTGACGAAGGATAAGAAACCGAGCGTTCTGGCACAGCTGAAGAAGTTCAAAGAGATGGTAGCAGCTATCCCCAGGAAGGTTCGGGAAAAGAAACAGGAGCGTGATTTGTGATGAACAGAATCAATTTGAAAAAGCTCCTGATTCTGAACATCCCGTATATTCTGGTGGGATTGTTTGCAACGAATCTTGGAGAAGCATGGCGGTTGGCTGAGGGTGCAGATTCTTCTGCAAAAATCCTCAGCTTTTTTTATGTCCTTCCGGTTGCTCTGGGCAATCCACTTCCCAGCTTTTACCCGCTGGATTTGCTGGTGGGAATTGCCTGTGGCGCAGGGCTTCGGCTTGCGGTTTATCTGAAAAGCAAAAACGCCAAGAAGTACCGGCACAATGTGGAGTATGGTTCTGCCCGTTGGGGTACAGCCAAAGACATTGAGCCGTTCACCGCTCCGAAGTTTGAGGACAACATCATCCTGACGAAAACGGAACGGCTGATGATGTCCAACCGACCGAAGAATCCTGCCAATGCCAGAAACAAAAATGTTTTGATTATCGGAGGTTCAGGTTCAGGAAAAACAAGGTTCTGGCTGAAACCGAATCTTCTCCAGATGCACTCCAGCTATGTGGTTACAGACCCGAAAGGCAGCATTGTCATCGAGTGCGGCAATGCTTTGTTGAAGCATGGCTATAACATCAAGATTTTCAACACCATCAACTTTAGAAAGTCGATGCACTACAATCCATTCGCCTATATCCATTCAGAAAAAGACATCCTGAAGCTGGTGACGACATTGATTGCCAATACCAAAGGCGACGGGAAAGCCGGTGACGAGTTCTGGACGAGTGCGACTCGTTCGCAGGCGGTAAAAAGTCTGCGCACGAGCAACGGTTTTCCGTTGTTCGGAGAACTGGTAGTTTGATAGGTGGAATGACGGGGTAACGCCCTGAAACGCCTACCCTTGATGGGCGTGCATTAGCTGTAATGGCTGGTGTACGAAGCCCCATGACAAAGGCTGAGAGTAACCGTAACCACTGCCTAAAGTGGTCGAAAGCGGTCTGGAGGCAGACTGTGTTACCTATAAGCCGAGGGTCTATAAGATACCTATGGTTAGAATGTTCGCTTTGGCGGGCGAGCTGACGAACCTGCGAATGTACAGGTCTAAAAGAAGACCACGCAGAAATGTGTGGGTGCGTTAATGCGCAGTCGGTGTGGTTTAGTAGAAATTGATCCTACGAACGACCATGCTGTGTTACAGGCACAGGCAAGCCGACAGGTCTATAGCAGGAACCTACGGGTATGTATGAACAGATAGAACTATCGGAACGAGGAAAGGCAGCAGATTCCGCAAGGAATAGTCTGACGAAGAACAATAAGCAGACGAACTGCTGCTGAAAAGTAGTGGTCGAACCTATGATGTGCTTGCGTTATGTGAGCTACGGAGGAATGGCCACAAGTCGGTTGAGATAAGCAGGCATTATTCAATCCAACATAAGGATTCGAGTAAGACCAAAAGGGTCACTTTCGCAAAAAGGAGGTGATGCCTTATGCCAAAGAAAAACAAAACTCTATGTGTAGATGACTTACGTCATGCCGAGTATTACGGTATGCAGCCAGTCTTTGATGAACTCTATCACCGAAGTCTGGAGGGAGAAAATTTTATCGACCTTATGGATTTAATCCTGAGCCGGGACAACATTCTTCTCGCATATCGGAACATCAAAGCAAACGGAGGGAGCTACACAGCAGGAACAGACAACAAAAACATCAGTGACATCGGGTGTTTACCGCCCGAAACAGTTGTAGAGAAAGTGAGGTTTATTGTCACAGGAAGTCAGCACGGATACCGCCCAAAGCCGGTAAGACGCAAAGACATTCCGAAGCCAAACGGAAAAACCAGACCGTTAGGTATTCCCTGTATCTGGGACAGGCTGGTACAGCAATGTATCAAACAGGTCATGGAGCCAATCTGCGAAGCGAAATTCAGCGACAACAGTTACGGCTTTCGCCCGAACCGTTCCGTGGAACACGCCATACAGAAAACTTACACCATGCTTCAACGCATGAACCTGCATTATGTGATTGAGTTTGATATAAAAGGATTTTTCGATAACGTAAATCACAGCAAGCTAATGCGGCAAATATGGGCAATGGGAATACACGACAAGCAGTTGATTTTTATTATCAAGCGGATTCTGAAAGCACCGATTAGAATGCCAGACGGCACTACACTCATTCCAGACAAAGGCACTCCGCAAGGCGGTATCATTTCACCGTTGCTTGCTAATATCGTGCTGAATGAACTGGACAGATGGGTTGAGAGCCAATGGCAGAACCACCCTCTTGTAAAGGAATACGGGTATGAGAGGAAAATCAGAAACTCGATTACTTTTGACCGGAGCAAGGCATTCCTCAAAATGAGGAAAACAGGGTTGAAAGAAATGTATATCGTGAGATATGCAGATGATTTCAGAATCTTCTGCCGGAATAAAGAGGACGCTTTGAGAACAAAAGAGGCTGTAACGGCATGGATAACCGAGAGGCTGAGGTTAGAAGTATCGCCAGAGAAAACAAGGATAGTTAATGTCAGAAAACGCTATTCAGAGTTTCTTGGGTTTAAGATACGAGTTAGACCGAAAAGCAGGAAGTACATCGTGCAATCTCATATCTGTGACAAAAAGTTGGAACTGGAAAGGCAAAAGCTGGTGGAACAGGCGAAACGAATTGCCCGACCGTCAGAGGGAAAAAGACCTTTGGACGAAATACGGCTGTACAATTCAATGGTTCTGGGAATACAGAATTATTTTCAGCTTGCCACCTGCATCAGCATTGATTGCAGGAAAATCCACAGACAGGTTATGACAGTTTTAACAAATCGGCTCAATACAGAAACCGGGAGCAGACTTGTTCGAGAGGGCGGCGCAATGACCGAGAGCGAAAAAGAACGGTTTGGAAACTCGGCAATGATACGGTATGTATCTGGAATCGACCAACCTATCTACCCTATCGCATACATCAAGAACAAGATACCGATGGCAAAGAAAGCGGCGGTTTGCAGTTACACGGTGGAGGGACGGGCATTGATACACACGAACCTAAGTATGAACTCATCTGTTCTATCAGGTTTGAGGAATCAACCGTCTATGGGGCGAAGCACAGAACTCACTGACAGCAGGATTTCACTATTCTCGGCTCAACGTGGAAAATGTGCGCTAAGTGGGGAACTCTTTGAAAATGCGGCTGACATAGTATGCTGGCTGAAAACACCGGCAGAATTGGGCGGCAAGGAACGCTATCGAAATATGATTTTGTTCCATAATAGGTTTCTTCCACTCCTGCAAGAGTGTCCTAAGAATGAGCTAAAAGAGATAGCCGACACGCTCAAGGCAACAAAGGAACTGATGTTAAAAGTGAACAGTCTGCGCCAGCAGGCTGGTTTGTCCGCAATAGAAAACTAACATTTCATTTGGTGATTGATTAAATGCTTGTGAAAACAACCGATGGAACGCCGGATGCGGTGAAAGTCGCACGTCCGGTGTGGAGTGGGGGAAAATCCGGCGATAACTTCAAAGGATTACCTATCACTATAAGCAGAAACCCTTCTGTATTGCGCTCTGATTGGCTATATCCACTATGAAGCACCGGTAGAGGAACAGAACTTCTCCACTCTGATTGAGTTCTTAAACGCAATGGAGGTGCGTGAGGACGATGAGGAGTTCCAGAATCCGGTTGACCTGATGTTTGAAGCTCTGGAAAAGAAAAAGCCAAATCATTTTGCGGTTCGTCAGTACAAGAAGTACAAGCTGGCTGCCGGTAAAACGGCAAAGAGTATTCTGATTTCCTGCGGTGCGAGACTTGCTCCCTTCGATATTCAGGAAGTCCGGGACATTACAGCCTATGACGAATTGCAGTTAGATACCCTCGGAGACAAGAAAACAGCACTGTTCCTGATTATGTCGGATACGGATGCGACTTTTAATTTCCTGATCTCCATGATTTATACCCAGCTGTTCAATCTGCTTTGTGAGAAAGCAGATGATGTGTACGGCGGCAGACTTCCGGTTCATGTGCGCTGTCTGATTGACGAAGCGGCAAATATCGGTCAGATTCCCAATCTGGAAAAGCTGGTTGCGACCATCCGGAGTCGTGAAATATCTGCCTGTCTCGTCCTTCAGGCACAGTCTCAGCTGAAAGCCATTTATAAGGACAATTCAGACACCATCATTGGCAACATGGATTCCCGTATTTTCCTCGGCGGTTCTGAGCCGACCACGCTGAAAGAGTTGAATCAGGCACTTGGAAAAGAGACCATCGACACCTACAACACTTCAAATACCAGAGGCAACAGCCCATCCTACGGCATGAATTATCAGAAGCTGGGGAAAGACCTTGCTACTGTGGATGAGCTGGCAGTTCTGGATGGTGGTAAGTGCATCTTGCAGCTGCGTGGTGTGAGACCGTTTCTGTCTGACAAGTACGATCTGACACAGCATCCGAACTATAAGTACACATCAGACTACGACAAAAAGAATGAGTTCAACATCGAACAGTTTCTGAGTCGTAGATTGAAATTAAAGGCAGGTGATGAATTTGTAGTAGTCGATGCCGATTAAAGGAGGGTCTTAATGGAAAAAACTCCCCAATTCAATATTGAGGAAACATTCTGTGAATACCTGTCCAAGTATTAAAGAGGTTCCAACAATCCGGTTTCAAGTAAAACGCTTGAAGCCGTTTTTCATGTAAAAGGGTCAGAAATCAGAAGAATCGTCAATTCCCTGCGAAGCAAAGGTGAACCTATTTGCAGCAATTATGATGGCTACTTCTATGCGGATAATCAGCATGAAATCAGTGCAACGATTGCCCAACTGACAAGCCGTATCCAGAAGATTGCGAAAGCAAGGGATGGCTTGGTGAATCGCACCGGCAAAGATGATTGACCCTATTTCCCTTGAAAGGTGGTGGTGATAGATATGATTGCAGTTGAATAGTCTCGTTGTCTCTGCCCTCCGACCGGTTCTCCGGTATTGTGGAGGGCTTTTTTCATTTCAAAATCCATTTCAAATATCAGGAGGAAACGTATATGGCATTTTTCAACAGCGCAGTAACCGTTCTTCAGACCCTCGTGATTGCTCTCGGCGCAGGTCTCGGCATCTGGGGTGCAATCAACCTGCTTGAAGGCTACGGCGA
>ERZ808046.628-NODE-628-length-25383-cov-5.270252_pt1 | contig 25383 bp, 31 predicted proteins | sample MGYA00380196_ERZ808046 | MGnify/ENA primary metagenome ERZ808046 (study PRJEB31490, sample SAMN06133421) | mouse gut metagenome | isolation source: Z6_2 | host: mice | place: China: Chengdu | collected 2015-05 ...
ACCGCGGAACAATTCCGCAACCAAGCCGCCTAAAATTTTTATCTATTTGATCTGTATACTTGACGGGACATAGTGCCCAAATATTGGAATTTATGAAGATGCCTTTATTAATATCTCTGATACAAAAAGCTCTTATGTCACACTTTTTAGGTGATCTTTTCTACTTATTTTTTTGCTCGTCCTTGAAATAAGCTGCGATCTGTTCGATCTGCTCAGTAGTCGTCGTACAACATCCTCCGATAATATCGGCACCAGCTGTATGCCACTTAGCGATCAACTGGGTAAAAGGCAAGGCGTTATCTGATTTTTGCCAAGTCTTAGTTGTTGGATCGTAGACCGATCCTAGGTTAGGATAAACAATGATTTTTTTAGTTGTCACCTGTCTAATCGTCTTGATCACCTTTTCGACTAAGTCAGGAGCGACACAATTGACTCCCACTGCAAAAACTTGTGGGTAACTAGCAACTTTTTTGACTGCCTCTTGCAACTTTGTCCCATCACTTAAGGTCTTTTCATCTTGTAAAGTAAAGGAAACGTAGACTGGCAATGTACTTTGCTTTTGTTTCAACCACTCCAAAATAGCTAACGGTTCAGAAAGTTTGGGTTGCGTTTCTAATGCAAGACAATCGGGATCTTGTTTTAAGATCGTTTGTAAACGTGAAACATGAAAATCCAGATACTGCGCTGTATTCAGCAAATAATCGCCCTTATATTCGCTTCCATCAGCCAAATAGGCCCCGTACGGTCCGATCGTAGCAGCAACCACCGCATGTTTCCCCGTTTTAAGCTCGTAATCATCGCGAGCTTTTTTAGCTACTAAAATACCGATCGCTATCAAGGTCTCTGCTTGTTTACGTGAATAACCCAAGCGTTCAAAAGCATAGACATTAGCTTGATAAGTATTAGTCAAGATCATTTGAGCACCAGCCTTTAAATAGGCACTGTGAACTTCATAGATCGCTTCGATATCATCGATCAAAGCTTTAGCCGTCCAAAGTTTATTATTAGTAGCGACTCCCCGTTTCTCTAATTCGGTCGACATCGCCCCATCTAAAACATGTAAGTTATTAAAAATTTTTTCTGTCATTAAAAAGCTCCCTTCTAAAATTAAATTCTGTTATAATTGTACTCAATATTTTATCACTTTTATCTTCAAATGTAAGCCTATTATTTAGGAGGGCGATCTTTATGGAATATAAAACACACTTGAACCGTAAAATGCAAGCACGACATATCCAAATGATCTCACTAGGCGGTGTTATTGGGACTGGTCATTTTTTGAGCTCAGGTTACACCATCCATGAAGCAGGTCCGATCGGGACGATCATTGCTTATCTGATCGGAGCACTTTTAGTCTTTTCAGTTATGCTTTGCTTGAAGAAATAAAGTGTTGCGATGCTTTTCATGTCTATGCCAAACGCTACTTAGAGCCTGCAACGGGCTTTTTAGTCGCAATCTTATACTGGTTGACTTGGACGATCGTTTTGGGCCCTGAATTTACAGCTGCTGGTCTAAGCAACCTGCCTAAAAATGGTTGGTTTCCTAATGGTTTTGGTGGCGTATTCACTACGATGCTAACGGTCAATTTTGCTTTTTTTGGTACTGAACTTATCGGGATCACTGCAGGCGATGCTAAAGACCCACAAAAAACGATCCCGCAAGCCATCCACACTACCCTTTGGCGTCTGGTTATCTTCTTTATCGGCAGTATCTTCGTCATGTCAGCCTTGATCCCCTACGAAGTGGTAGGCGTGACTCAAAGTCCGTTTGTCTATGTCTTAAAACAACTACACCTGCCTTTTGTCTCTGATCTGATGAACTTTGTTGTCTTGATGGCGATCATTTCAGCTGCTAATTCAGGTCTATATGCTTCGACTAGAATGCTTTGGTCATTAGGAAATGAGCAAACGCTCCCCGCCACCTTTACTAAGACTTCTAAAAATGGTGTTCCGATGATCGCCCTTTGCACTAGCATGTTAGGCGCGATCTTAGCTTTGATCTCAAGCGTTGTAGCTACAGATACTGTTTATCTGGTCTTAGTCTCGCTCTCTGGTTTAGCCGTCGTTATCGTCTGGATGACGATCGCTTTATCACAGCTCAAATTTCGAAAGGCTTTTTTAGCCAGTGGTCATCAACTCTCGGAATTAAAATATAAAACACCACTTTTTCCTTTGTTCCGTGGTTTGCCTTTAGCTTAAGCGGGGCCTCTTGTCTTTTGATCTGGTTTGATCCAACCCAAAGGATCGCTTTATCCTGGACTATTCCCTTTGTCATTTGTTGTTATCTTGCGCACTATCTTTTTGAAAAAAGAAAATAACTAAAATATAGCTCACCTTATTGCAAAGTGAGCTATTTTATATTGCCTAGATATTTTTTATAAGATCTGCTCAAGTTCTAGTAGTGCCTGTTTGCGCTCAAGGCCACCAGCATAGCCATACAAACTGCCATCACTTGCCAAGACGCGGTGACACGGGATAAAAATACTTAAGGGATTATGTGCTACAGCCCCACCAACAGCTCTTGGGTGTGAAGCTAATTTGTTTGCTAGCTCTTGGTAGGTCACCGTAGTTCCATAAGGGATCGCTCGTAGTTGGTTTAATACCCGTTGCCTAAACGGCGTAACTTTGGGGGCTAAGGTAAGCTCTGTGGTCGGGAGCTGACCATTAAAATACTCTGTTAGCCATGTGCTAGCTTGTTTTAATGCTGGTGTCTCGATAGTTGCGATTTTTTCGAGTGAAAGCTCAGGCGCAAAATATTTTTGATCAGTAAACCAAGATCCCACAAGTTCAGTTTCGGTCCCAACTAACAGTAATTCTCCTAGTGGCGTAGAAAAGCTCTGCTTAAAATACATACTTTCACCTGCTTGCTTTTTCTTTAATATAGACCATGACTGTGGCATAAATCTATAGCCCCTGTAACTCATACTCTCGTCTAGTGCTAGTCACTTAGATCCTCACCATTAGTTGCGATCACTTTTTTGTACCAATAAAAGGAATCTTTACGGTAACGCTTTAAAGTTTTGAGATCAAATTCGTCTCGATCGACATAGATGAAACCATAGCGTTTCTTGATCCCTTCATGCGTTGAGATCAAGTCGATCGCTGACCATGGATTATAGCCTAACATCTCAACTCCATCTGAGATCGCTTCTTTGATCTGAGCAATGTGTTCGCGCAAGTAAACGATCCGATATGGGTCATGGACTTTTCCATCGGCAGTTAATTCATCATAAGCCCCGATCCCATTTTCCGTGACCAATAATGGAAGTTGGTAGCGATCATATAAAGCACGCATGGTCGCTCTAAAGCCAACTGGATCGATCTCCCAACCAAACTCGGTCTTTTTCAAATTTTGATTTTGTACACTGCGGTAATATCCTGGTTCAGACATTGCGGATTGTTGATCAGCAAATTTATCAGCGATCTGTTCACTACCATCACTTGCTTCGACGGTAAACGACGTATAGTAATTGAAAGCGATAAAATCAGGTTTGGCTACTTTTAAAACTTCAGCATCTCCAGGTGCAAAAGTTGGGGTCGCATCTTTAGCTTCTAAATACGCCCAAACCAAGTTATTGTAGCGCCCATAAACAGCCATATCTAAATACAACCAGTTACGGATCGCATTGGCATTTTGTTCAGCGATGATATCTTCTGGGCGGTTACTGTTAGGGTAAGCCAACGCAATATTTGGCGCCGGACCGATCTTTGCTTTTGGCAACATCTCATGACATAGTTGCATCGCTTTTGCTTGAGCGACCAATTGATGGTGATTTTGTTGATAGATCTCTTTAGTCAAGTTCGTTGTTGCTTCTGGCACACGCAAGGTACCGATCAGTGGTCCCACTAAAGTCATCATATTTTGCTCATTGATCGTCAACCAATATTTGACCCGATCACCGTAATTTTCAAAGAGAACTCGGGCAAATTCCTTAAACCATTCAGAAGAGCTAGCATTGCTCCAAGAGCCTTTTTCTTCCAAAGCTGCTGGCATGTCGAAATGAAACATCGTGATGATCGGTTCGATACCATATTTCAAACATTCATCGATCAAATTATTATAAAATTCGATTCCCTTAGGATTAACTTTTCCGATCCCATCTGGTAAGACCCGTGACCATGAGATCGAGAAACGATATGCTTTAAAACCCATCTCAGCCATCAAGGCAATATCTTCTTTGTAACGATGATAATGATCGACTGAGACCGTTAGATCAGCGGTCCCTAGTGGTAATTTTTTAGTATCTTGAAAAGATGGTCCTTTGCCATCTTCTAAACTGGCACCCTCAACTTGGTAGGCCGAAGTTGAAGCGCCCCATAAGAAATCTTTGGGAAACGGTTTCAATGTTTGGTGGATCATTTGCATAAGCCCCTTTCTTAGGTTATGTATAATTGTTTGGGTACACTTATATATTAAATTGTTCCCAAACATTTTGTCAAGCGTTTTCATTGTGCTATACTAAAAGCAAAGTAGGTGAGACTATGTTAAAACATCAAGCGATCGCTGCTAAACTAAAAAACTATATCGAAGAACACGACCTGCCACATGGCGCAAAGCTTCCCAATCTGACAACTTTGATGGAGCTTTATGGGACGAGTAAAAATACGATGATGCAAGCGCTCAAAAATCTTGAAAATTCTCATGTCGTTTATCAAGTTCAAGGCAGTGGGATCTTTGTTAGACGGCGCCAACGTGAAGCGTATACTCCACTGTTCCAAAATACGGCTGGTTTTTTTGGTAATTTCCATGAACATATCAAACATCAAGTCTTAGCATTTGAGAAAATCTTAGCACCACCTGACGTCGCACAAAATCTCAAAGTGACTTCTAAAGACTCGGTCTATCGGATCTTGCGTCTGCAAATATTGGATGGCGCTCCGTTTTGCCTGGAGGAATCTTTTTATGTTGTAGCGCTAGTAGGCGAGATTCCAAAAAGCGTCGCTAGTACTTCGATCTTTAGTTACCTTCGCCAACAAGGACTAAAGATCGGCTTTTCTGATAAATACTTTGATAGTGTGTTGCTGGATGAAACTCAAGCTAAATTACTAGACTTGCCCCCTAATAGCCCTGCCTTAAAACTCGAAGACATCTATTATCTAAACGATGGACAGATCTTTGATTATTCACGGACTTATTGCCAAGCTAAATTCTTTGCCCAATCAAATTGACCAGCACATTGTGGATACCACAAACGTGCTGGTTCTTTTGGTTGATCATAATTACATAGACAACAACATTTCTGCAGATTAGCCATTTTTTCTGCAGATTAATTTATCTCTTTCGTGATTCTTAAATCTGCTGCTCTTTGTTTGATCGTAGCAACTTTTTGTTCCAAAGTTCTATTTAGTCGATATCGTGTGCTTCTTCCTGTTATTTCCTCCTATTATCTCAAACTATTTTCTTCATGATATATCTGATAAATTTCTATTGCAAGCTAACTTACAAATCCCCAGGTCAAATCAAAAAATTCTAGAAAGATCGAAGTTATATCTGACCACAGTTACTTGCTTATCGCCTTTCCACCGACAATATGAGTAAATATCAGTTAATGTCTATAAAAAATAGCCTAAAAAATACTCCCCACATTTCTGCGGGAAGTGTTGTGAAAATATCCATATTAGCTTACCCATTTACTTGAACTAGCCTAATTACCTGTGCATCATTTTATTTCTTCCCATGATAGTGTCTAAAAACTAGCGCAATGAACGACCATAAACAGAATACGACAAAAAGTAAAAGAGATATTACCATAAAATACAGTAAACTAACATCACGATCACTACTAAGCCAGGTCATAAATGGAATTAATACAATGTCTAATAGTATAAATTTCTTACCTTTAACGCCTTCATTAACACCTCCAGCTAGCCACCATTTCCATAATTTTCTCATAGTAGCTCACTCCTACCTTGTCACTTAAAGTTCCTTCTACGCCTCTATGGTAACACTCATATAAAATGATCACTTAAATATTCAAATCTCGCACTTTTCTATTCATATTCGGTCATACAACGATCTGCAAACATATCTTGGAAAAAATATAAGAAGCTCTGTAAAAACAGCTTGAGCCACATTCACAAAGCTTCTCTAAAAAATGTTTACTCTTTACTAAGAATAGCCACATTCCTTGTACTAGCATAATTATCCGTGCATCTTTCTAGTGATCCCAATAACATTGTCTAAAAAATAGAGCAAAGGAGCAGCAAATGTTAGACAAAGCGCAACAAAAAGCAACATCCGAGGCGTTGTCACAAAGTGTAGGAAACTAACCTCACGGCCACTGACAAGCCAAATACCAAATGGAACACCTTCGGCTTCTAATAAGGGAAAGATCACATAGCGTTTCTTACCTTTAATGCCTCCAGCTAGCCACCAATTCCATAATTTTTTCATAGTAGATCACTCCTTACATTATTCACTTAAAGTTTCATCTACGTCCCCATAATACTCCCAGATAAAATAAATCATTTAAAAATTCAAATTTCGCACTTTTCTGCTCATATTTGGTACTGTAAAAGTATTTACCTCTAAAAGATTCATTAAAAAACGTAGCAAGATCCAGTTGGCATATCTAAGTGATCGCCTACGCCTAAATGAAATTATCAAATTATATGATCCACACCAAAAACACATCTCTACTCAAGAAATACATATTTATAGAACAAGCTAAGCCTTTAAAAGTTTATAGTAATAACCTTCTTTTGCCAGTAATTCACTGTGACTACCTTCTTCCACAATTTCACCACTATCTAACACTAAGATCCTATCAGCTTTCTTTGCGATCGATAATCTATGAACTACAAAAATTATTGTCTTATCCTTCATCCCTATCAACTGTTCAATTATTTTTTTCTCAGTAATAGTATCCAAAGAGCTTGTAGATTCATCAAAAATCAAGACTTTAGCTGGTGATAATAGCGCTCTTGCGATCGTAATTCTTTGCTTTTGCCCCTCTGATAAAATACTAGCATTTTCATCTAATTTAGTATTTAATCCTAGAGGCATATTTTCTATATCATTTTTTATCATTGCAACTTCACACGCTCTATTTATGTCTTTTAGAGTCACCCCTTCTCTTCCCCCTAATTTCAGATTCTCTTCAATTGTTCCAGAAAATACGTATGGGATCTGTGGTACATAGTTTATATAACTACGTAAACTCTTTTTACTTATATTGTTACTTGGATATCCATTAAATTCTAACTTCCCTGAAGTTGGATCAAAAAATTTAACTAGCATTTTGACTAATGTAGACTTCCCAGAACCACTCATACCTACAATAGCCAACTTTTCGCCAAATTTTATAGTTGTACTAACATTATTTAATACATTTTTCCCATATCCATATTGATATTTTATCCCTGATAATGTTATATCACCTAATAATTTTTGAGTAGTATAGTTAAAATTTTCATCCCTAAATTCACTTTTGACCAAATAAACTTCATTCATTCGAGTATATGCAACTTTAGCACTTTGCAACTTTGGCTGAAGATTTATAATATTCTGTAGTGGATCAATAAAATATGATAGTAATGCAACAAAAGTCAATAACTGTCCAACAGATAACTGGTTTTGAATAACTAGTTTAGCGCCTACCCACAAAACGATCACATTCAAGCTCTGTTGAATAAAGATTTTCAAGGCTTGTTGTAAAGAATCGATTTTTATATAGCTAAGTGATTTATTTAAATAATCAAAGAATTGCTCACTTACTATATTAAAACGAACGGTTTCACTATTACATGCCTTGATCGTTTCTATGCCTTGTATATCTTCGATGACTGACGAACTTAGTATTGCATTACTCTCCATTTGATGCTTATTTAATTTTTCAAATTTTTTAGCAAAAGTCATAATAACAATGATATATATTGGAAGAGCAGTCAGTGTTATAACAAATAACCTAATACTTTGAAAAAATAATGTCACCCCAATAATAATAACTATACTAGCATCTAGTCCAATGGAAACTACCATACTGGCTAAAGCATCTATTATTTTACTAGCATCTGTAAATCTTGAAACGATCTCGCCCGTCTTTCTTGTCGAAAAAAATTCCAATGGTAGCTCAAAAATATGTTTAATGTACTCTAAAATAATATCAGTCGACAACTTTTGCCCCAAAATAGCTAATAAAAAGTCTCTACTATATACAAAAATCGAATTGAACACATATGCCACTATTAATCCCATCACGACAATATTTAGCATCTGTTCCATGCCATTGGGTATATAGTTATCTATTAATACTTGAAAAAAATATGACCCCAAAATACTTATTATTGTTGTTAACATGGCAACTATCACAATACTGATGATCAATTTTATATTTTTAAACGTTTTCGGAAAAAGAGATAACAAATTACTCTTAGTTTCTTTGATAGGGCTATACTTACTACCAGGTTTCATAAAAAGTGTTACACCTGTCCACTCTGCTTCAAAATCAGCATATCTTAATTTAACTATTCCTTTTTCTGGATCAGGATCAGCAATAATTATATGATCAGATATTGCTTTTAACACCACATAATAATGCAATATTGTTTTTTCTTTGACTACATGGACAATAAATGGATAAGTAACATCTTGCATATCAAACAAGGTCATGTCAGCTTTAATAGCCTGTGTTTCCAAGCCTAATTTCTGTGCTGCATTTATAATTCCAAATGCAGTAGTTCCTTCAATATTTGTTTTAGCTAAATTTCGTAGATATGCTAAAGATACTTCTGATCCATAATAACGCAGTATCATGGCTAATGAAGCCACACCACAATCAGATTCGTCAATTTGTGATATATACATCTTTTTATATTTACTCGACATAGATACTCCTCATATATTTCTATTTTTCCGTATTCTATCACTGCTTATATTTTTCAGAGTATTTATTCCGATTTTGTCAATTTCTATTCTTATCTGACAAATATAATAATGCCTAAGCTTTACTTCACTGACCTAATATCAAGATCTTTTGCCACTTCACTACCGTTTTTTCACATTATATTTATTGATCAACTTTTCAATTTTTCTTGAATTTCTTCTAGGAAACACCTCGATATACCCGTCTTTAAATTTTACGGTCCGTAACTTTAGATCGATCTCAACGATGTTGTCTGGATTTGCTAAACATGATTGTGAGATCTTTTCTAAAAATTCATTTTCATCATCGATCTTCTTTATATTCCCCAAGAATTCCCCCTCACTATCGAGCGTGACGATCTTTAATTTATGTGAATGTTCTGTGGTAACAATATAGAGAATATCTCGTATATTTTGATTGATAAGTCTTCGTCCCATTTTATAGCTAAAAGTCTGTTCTCTTACAGTATGTAGCTCTCTAATACGTTTTATCGCTAAAAATAATGCTTCATTTAAACGTTTTTGGTCAAGCTCCGTCTTAGTTATAAAATCCACAGCCCCTATCCTGCGCCGATAAGTCATTGCTGCAAAATTTTCATAAGCTGTAATAAAGATGATCTGTGCATTTGGATCTTTACTTTTGATAAATTCAGCCAGATCTATACCATTTTGACCATCGGCTTTACCTAGATCGATATCCAAAAAATATACTCCACTGTCTATGTACGTATTATTCAAATAATTTACAACTTCTTGATAGCTAGTAGTCACTAATACTACTTCACAGGTTTTATCCTTACTATCCGGCGAATCTTCCAAAGACCAAACAGCTCTATTTACAAAACCATGTAAATTTTTTAACTGAACTTGATCATTTTCACAAACTACTATCCCATAAGTTTCCATAAATTTATCCCCCTTATTTGACCCTAACACTCATATAAAACGTAAACCAACCGTCAGATATATGATATTCCACTAAAATAGCATCATACTTTTTTTTAATATCCTCAATATTAGCTAATCCCAAACCACTATGCCCTTTTTTGGTCGTAAAGCCTAATTTCTTTAGCTCTAAAATCGACTTTCCAGTATCGTTAAATCGATTTTTTATTTCAAATTCTAGTTCACCTTCCTTACTATATACCATTGATTTAACTTTTGCCCCATTTTTTAATATCAAACTTGCTTCAATAGCATTATCATAAGCGACACCTAGAATTCGGATAATATCAAAAGTGATATCTTTAGCTGGTAATTGCTCTACCAAAGTTTGACATTCAAAAGTATTTTCGATATTTTGTTGAAACATAATATTTAACTTGCTTATCAATAAACTCTTTAATAAGTCATCTCTGACATTATCAATATCGTTAAACTGCCATAAACCTTTATTGTCTAAATAAAAATTCGAATACTTTTTCAATCTTGCGATCAATTCTTTATCATGTCTATCTTGAGCACTTAATTGCAAACTTATTAACATATTTCGATAATCATGCTTGAACTTGCATAAATTTTTTTGATTTATTTCAAGTTGTTTTGTATATATTTTTAAGTTATCCAATTGTTGTAAAAATAATTTATCTTTTGCTACTTTTTGGATAGTAAGATATAAATAGATCGCAAAAAAAAGTTGGACTATAAAAAAAAGCATCAATATGAGAAAAGCTACCATTTCTGACTTTATAAAGTAGACTATATAGTTTATACCTAAAAAGGTCATGTATATATACACCATTAACCCAAAATACACTTTACCATTTTCTCGATCTAACGGTCGGATAATTGGTGTCTTCATGATAGTTAGATATATGGCCACGTACGCTACTATATCAAAAAAAATCATTTGGACTATACTATATTCTATCCCAAAAGAAAATGTGATCAAAAACATTAGAGACTCTACCATATACGAGATAGAACCGATAATTAGCAACCGGCCTAAAGTTTGATGATCTTTTGGTCTTTTGCGATAGATCAAATATAGTAATGTTATTTCTATAAATTGTTCTAGCACATTTCCCCAAGATATATATACCAACGTTAGTACTGGGACCGTAAGACAAAAGTATAGCATATTCTCTTTTAGGCTACGTCTTTTAAGCGCTACCTTTAAAAAGATCCAATAGCCAAAACTGATCCCAATAATTACATTCATTAGGTAAAAATATTCCCACATCGCTGTATTTTTCATTTATACGATCCCCCTTTTTAATAAACATCTGTTTCCCCTTTAAAGTAGGTAATTTATCACCAACTATCTTCTTAGCTTTGCATCTATGTTTTCAACCTGAATTATACTACAAAAAATATTAATCTGAAGATTGATTTTTTTCTAGATATATGCTTCTAAATATCTTAAGAGCTCTACAGTGAGCGTTACATATATTTAAAAGCGCGAAAAGCTCTAAAAAATAGTCTAAACCATTTTTCTAGAGCTTTCCTAAATTTAAATTTTCAAAGAATAAAATCAGTATGTTCAATAAACAATTCAATGGCAATTTGCTAGTCCACCTACTAATGCCCCAGCTGCAACTCCCCAAGGTCCACCGATTGCTCCGCCTACAGCACCACCAACGATACCTGCTCCGCAATGAACAAAGCGATTTCCACTGGCACCATAGCGCCCTTTTCCACCAACAACTGAAAGTAAACTTTCCATACTCAAGGACTCAAATTCTTTTTTATAATCAGTCATTTTATCCCTCCTATAGGCAAGAGATGGCTCCACCTACCATACCTAGGTTAGCGCCAATAACGGCTCCTGCAACACCACCTGAAGCACCTCTTAATGCTCCTACAGCCAACCCACCTAAAAAATTACGAACACAGCTTGGCTTCTTACCACCATATACGTTCATTAGTTCTTTTTCTGTTAACGTATCAAATTTATTTTCCATTATAAATCATCCTTCCATAATTTGACTAAAGTTTCTAACTACATCCCCTATAATATTCTTGAATGAATTAAAAAATCGAAAATTGCTAATTTAGTACTTTTTTAAACCTATTTGGCTTTCATCTCCAAATTTGCATATTACTGCACAAAATCTGCTATTTTCAAATAGATGCTCAATATTTTTGAGACAATACAGCTAAATTTGATCAACAAAGAAGGTGATACTCAATATATGAGCAACACAATAAAAACATATGATACTTGTAAAGAAAATAATTATGGAGCAAGTAATATATATGTTAGTAATTGAACATTTTTTATGAAATCATATTAATTAAGAAAGGATGCGCTACATTTCTTTTCAACTCCATATTGTGTAGCATTTTTGTGTTATGAACTATAAAAATATCTTCTTACTTACATTCTCACTAGTAGTATTTTCAGTTTTTCCTTCAGACAACGTTAGAGCCGCAGATAATTCTACTACTGAACCAAATAATAATTTGTCCGTCACCAGTAAAAAAGAGCTTACACCAGATGAACGATCAATAACAAGTAAAGAGGGATTTTATACAAAAGATGTTTCACTTCAAGAATATCAACAAAATTTGCGCAATTTTATTCCCGTAAATACATCTGAGGTCAAAAAACTTCTTACTGAAAATAATAATCAGGATATAGTATTATATATTGGACGTCCTACTTGTTACTACTGTAGACAAGCATCACCTTATTTAAAAAACTTCGCTGAACTACTTCATGGCAATATCTTTTATTATAATATTGACAATGAACCCAACGCCCATGATTATGCATTTAATACATTAGGAATTCCAGGAACTCCAACTACGATGCGATTAAAAAATGGAAAACTTGTATCTGCTTGGGTCGGAGGAGAAAAGACTGGTCAAGAATTTTATGACTTCCTTTTCTCGGAAAAAGCTAATAGTTTATCCAACTCATACGACATAAAAAAATGATATAAAATAATAAATTTCTCTGGAGTAAAATACTTTATTTTTGCTCCAGAGATTTTTTAGTGTTTAAAATTTTTTGTAATACAAAAAAACGCATCCCCCACCAAAGTGAGAAATGCGTTTGAAACGTTGATATAACGAGATATTAACGTTTTGAGAATTGTGAAGCTTTACGAGCCTTCTTAAGACCTGGCTTCTTACGTTCTTTCATACGTGCATCACGAGTCAAGAGACCTGCACGTTTCAAGACACCGCGGAAGTCTGGATCTACTTCAAGTAAAGCGCGTGCGATACCATGACGTGTAGCGCCAGCTTGACCTGAGAAGCCACCACCGTTAACGTTTACCAATACATCATATTGGTCTTTTGTTTCTGTGGCAACGAATGGTTGAGCCATAACTTCGCGTAAGTTTGCAAATGGAATGTATTCTTCTGCAGATTTGCCGTTCATTGTGATCTTACCTGTACCTGGTACCAAGATCACACGTGCAACTGAGTTTTTACGACGACCTGTGCCGCGATATTGTACTTGTGCCAAATTCGTTTTCCTCCTAGATTAAGTTTGTGATGTCTAATACTTCTGGGTTTTGAGCAGCATGCTTGTGTTCTGCACCACGGTAAACGTGAAGCTTCTTAGCTTGTGCACGACCAAGAGTACCCTTTGGAAGCATACCTTTAACAGATAATGCGATCAATTTTTCTGGATCCTTTTCACGGTAGTCACCAGCTGTACGTTCCTTCAAGCCACCTGGATGGTTTGAGTGATGGTAATAGATCTTATCTGTTGCTTTACGACCTGTCAAAGCAACTTTTTCTGCATTGATGACGATCACAAAGTCACCTGTATCAACGTTTGGTGTGAAAGTAGGCTTGTTCTTGCCGCGTAAAACAGATGCTACCACTGTGGATAAGCGTCCCAAAGGAACATCTGTTGCATCTACGACATACCATTTACGTTCTACTTCGCCTGGTTTTGCAATATATGTTGTACGCACGTTTATTTCCTCCATTTAATGTATACATGTTTGACAAACAATAAGATTAACGGGGCTTACTGTGGGGCAAACAATACCAAATACTATATTACGATTTTTTTTAGGTATAGTCAATTATAACTTTTAATAAATCGTAAAATCAAGTCATATTTTATTCATAATACACTTTCTTCAGATAAAGTCCACTTGCCGGTGCTGTTTCCCGACATTCATTGCGGTCTTTGACTTCATACAACCGTAAAAAATCATGAACTGGTCGCTTTCCATTGCCGATCTCAAGCAAAGTTGCGACCATGATCCGCACTTGATTATACAAAAAGCCGTTGCCGTAGAATTCAAAGATCACTTCATTGTTTTCTTTGTCTTCTCTGACGGTAGCCTCATAGATCGTCCGGACATGATCTTTAGTTTGGCTGCCTGAAGCTACAAAACTCGAAAAATCATGCGTTCCCACGACATCGGGCATGGCTTCTTCTATCCACTTGATATCAAGGGGATACTTGTAATGTCCCGTGTAGAAGCGTTTGAAAGGATCGGTAAACCATGAACGGCTGACGCGATACATATAGCGCTTGCCGTGGGTGGTAAAACGCGCATGAAAGTCATCACTGACGATCTTGCAGTCGATGACCTCACAATCAAGGGGCAGCATTGAATTTAATCCCTTGAGCATCCCTTCTGGTGAGATATCATGGGGAAAATCAAAGTGGATGACTTGCCCCAAAGCATGCACACCCGAGTCAGTGCGCCCAGAGCCATAGATCGTGATATAGTCGTCAAACTTACTCATCTTATTGAGTGCTTTTTCTAGGACTGATTGCACGGTCCGTTGCTTTGGTTGGGCTTGAAAGCCTGCAAAATTAGTGCCGTCATAGGCTAAAGTTATCATATAACGCTTCGTCATTAAAATTCCTCAATTTCTCAAAAATATCAAGGCGAGAGTCACTAGGAAAAAGAAAACTAAAGCTAGCGTATCTTGTAAATGCCAAACTTGCACCCGATACTTGCTTCGCCCTTCTCCTCCACGATAACCTCGCGCTTCCATCGCAGTTGCCAGATCTTCGGCCCGCGTCAAGGCACTGACAAATAGGGGGATCAATAGTGGGATCACTGCCTTTATCCGGGAGATCAAACTGCCCTCGCTAAAATCGACCCCACGTGAACGTTGGGCATTCATGATCTTAGTCGTCTCATCCATCAAAGTCGGCACAAAACGCAACGCGATCGATAACATCAAGGCGATCTCATGCACTGGGACCTTTAATTTCTTTAATGGTTGCATCAACGATTCAGTTGCATCCGCGATCGCAAGTGGTGTCGTTGTCACAGTCAAAAGAGTCGACATAAAAATGATCAACACAAAACGACAAAAGACATAAAAACCATTGACTAAGCCAAACTGTGTCAAAGTCAACGGGCCAAACTGCCAATAAGTCGGGCCTCCACGTGTAAAAAAGACCTGCAAAAGGACCGTAAATAAGATCAGCCAGATCAACGGCATGACCCCTTTGACAAAATAGCTCAGGTCGATCTTTGAAAGTAACACACTGAGCAAGGTCACGATCCCTAATAACAGATATGATTGCCAGTTGTTACATAAAAAGATGATCAAGACAAAATAAAAACATAAGATCATCTTGACGCGGGGGTCAAGGCGATGGACCAAAGAATCACCTTGAATGTAACGTCCAAGTAACAGTTTATCCATTTTCTCCCTCCGCTTCTTTTATTTTTGTCGCTAAAACTTTTGCTAATTCATGTTCAGTTAACGGTAACTGAGCAAATTCCATCCCCCGTTCAACTAAGCGCTGAGCAAAAGCGGTCGTTTGGGGCAAGTTTAAATGATGTTTTTTTAGCCAGCCTGGATCTGAAAAAAGCTCTGCCGGCGTTTTATCGGCGAGCAAGCGCCCTGATTCCATCACTAAAACTTGATCAGCAAAATTAGCTACATCATTCATTTGATGGGTCACTAAGATGATCGTCAATTTTTCTTTTTCATGAAGTCGCTTGAACAATGCCATCATTTCGGCACGTCCACTTGGATCTAAGCCTGCAGTTGGTTCATCTAAAACTAAAACTTTAGGTGACATCGCCAAGATCCCTGCGATCGCGACCCGGCGCATCTGGCCCCCAGAAAGCTCAAAGGGCGAACGCTCTAGCACACTTTCATCTAAATTGACGAGTTGGGCTTTTTCACGCGCGATTTTTTCGGCTTCTTGCTCGGTCGCACCAAAATTTTTCGGCGCAAATGCGATATCTTTTAAGACCGTCTCTTCAAATAGTTGGGCTTCGGGAAATTGAAACACGAAACCAACTTCTTGGCGCAACTTAGCTAACTCTTTATTTTTAGTTGCTGGCGTGATCACCTGCCCATTGACCGTCAAACGACCACTGGTAGGCTTTAAAAGTCCATTTAAATGCTGTAACAAGGTAGACTTTCCACTCCCAGTATGTCCAACAATAGCCGTAAAACTTTGATCTTTGATCGTAAAGCTTACGTCTTTTAGGGCTTGTTGGGCTAAAGGGGTCGCGGCTTGATACGTATAGCTTAATTTTTCAAGTTGAATTGCCATAACCAGTCCACCAATTCCTTTTCTGTCAAATATTTTTCGGGTACTTTGATCCCCAACTTAGCTAGTTCATGTTTCAAACGTTCGGGATAAGGCACATCTAAGCCCACTTTACTCAATTCATTTCCCCGTGTAAAGATATTTTCCGGTGTATCATCATCGATCACTTTCCCTTTCTCTAACACAATGATCCGATCAGCCAAGGCGGCTTCATCGATATCATGTGTGATCGAAATAACGGTGAAACCTTCTTCCTTATTCAAACGTCGCATTAAAGCAACTAACTCTGCTCGGCCCTCGGGATCAAGCATACTGGTCGATTCATCAAAGATCACGATCTGGGGTCTGATCGCCAAGACGCCTGCGATCGCAACACGTTGCTTTTGTCCACCCGAGAGACGAACTGGTTCGTGTTTGGCAAAAGCTTGCATGTTGACAGCTTCTAAGGCTTCTTTTACTCGTTGATGCATTTGCTCATAGGAAACGCCCCGATTTTCTAAGCCAAAGGCCACATCGCCTTCAACATCTGCGCCTACAAATTGATTATCCGGATTCTGAAAGACCATCCCGATCTGGTCTCTGATCTCCCAAATGTTTTCTTCATTCAAGGGAAGACCTGCAACGGTTATCGTCCCCTCAGTTGGCGTCAATAGCCCATCGAGCAATTTGGCCAAAGTGCTCTTGCCACTTCCATTATGGCCGATCAAAGCGACCCATTGTCCTTGTTCGATCGTTAAATCGATCTGCGACAATGTCTTTTGTTGACTCTCTTCATCGTACGCAAAGCTAAGATTTTTTATCTCAATAATTGCACTCATTTAGCTTCCCCCACTGAAATTCTAGTTGCTAGTCTGCAACCCTTTAGGAATAATATACCACATTCTCACGTTTTTATTTGCCAATCTGAGATTTTACTTCTAAAATTAAAGTTACGAGGTGAAATTCTATGAAAAAAATCGGGATCATTATCGGCAGTACGCGTCCTGGGCGACGAAGCCCTTTGATTGCTGAATGGTTCGCTAAAAAGCTACCTCAAGCTGAACTAACTTACGATATTATCGATCTAGCTGAGTTTGACTTACCCTTCTTAGATGAAAGTGAAATGCCCCAAACTGGGACTTACCATCATGAGACGACTAAACGCTGGAGTGAAAAGATCGCCACTTATGCAGGCTTTATCTTCATCGTTCCTCAATATAACTGGGGCTATCCTGCCGTCTTGAAAAATGCACTTGACTATCTCTATCGCGAATGGCAAGGTAAGCCAGCTTGCTTGGTCACTTTTGGCGGACACGGGGGCTCACAAGCCCAGATCGCCTTACGCTTAGTCATGCAAGGGCTCAAAATGCCTGTGCTTTCGGTAGCACCGATGATCACACTTTCGCCAAGTGCAAGTCAAAGCGAGGCCTTAAATACTTTAGTTGCATATGAACCTTTGCTTCCAGCGTTAGAAGCTGAGTTCAAGCGCTATTTAAACTAACTAAAAAGCCGACCAATTACGGTCGACTTTTTAGTTAGCCATTGTTATACGCTTGCCAAAGCTTGCTCGATCGGGGTATCACCACTACTCATCATGATAACTTTTTTGCGCGTGTTGTCATGTTCTAAGATCTCCGCTAAGGTCAAAGCCACATCCGGGATCGGATTTTTGGAAACTTTAGTTGCTCCAACTGTGATCTTACCTGTACCAGGTTCTTCAGTCAGAGCGGTTGGTTGTAAGATCGTATAATCTAAGTCCGTGTTATGCACCAGATAGTGGTCTGCAAAGAATTTGGCAATATTATAATCCATGATCTGAGCCAAACCATCTTCATGCCAAAATTCTGGTTCTAAAGCATGTAATGAGCTCAACATGATATAACGTTTGATACCATTCAACTCAGCAGCTTGCATTGTCTTAACGGCACCAAAGGCATCAGTTTGTAAGAGATCTTTACCACGTGAACCAGCTGTAAAGTAGATCGCATCCTGTTGACCGATCAACGCTGCCAATTCTTCTTTTGAAGCATGCAGGTCTAATTTGACGGCCGTCACTTGGGGAGAATCTTTCAACAAGACATTTTCAGGATGACGTGCAGCTGCGGTCACTTGATGTCCCTTAGCTACTAGATCTTTGACCAATTCTGATGCAACTCGACCTGTAGCACCGACTACAAAAATTTTCATTTTTACTTTACCTCACTTTATTTTAAAACATCATTGAGTGCTTCACTCATCGTTGGATGGGTATAGATCTGATCACGCAACATTGTGTATGGTAATTTAGCATTGAGCGCTAAACTGAGCAAATTGATCAGCTCGTGTGATTCCTTAGCATAGATCGTAGCCCCTAAGATCAAGTCCGTTTCAGGATCAACTAAAACTTTAAAGAGTCCACGTGTATCCTTTAAGACCCGTGCCTTAGGAATAGCTGCAACTGGCAACTTGAAGAGCTTATATTCGACTCCTGCTGCCTTAGCCTCTTTTTCATTTAGGCCAACTTTAGATAGTGGTGGTTCGATAAAGACACTATAAGGAACATTTTTCCGATCACTGATCCGACGTTTGCCAGCCCCAAAAAGTTCATCTTTAACGATCCGGAAATCATCTAAAGAGATATAGGTGAATTGAAGCCCGCCTTTGACATCGCCAAGTGCCCAAACACCAGGGACACTGGTATGCAATTGATCATCAACGACCACTGCCCCACGGTCATCCAATTTGATCGCGGTATTTTCTAAACCTAGATCACTGGTCCGAGGTTTACGTCCAGTCGCAGCTAAAACTTTATCCGCCGTTACTGTATGTTCACCGTCTTTTTCGTAGACGATCTCAACTTTATCCTCAAGGTCGTAAACTTCTTTGATCTTGACCCCCAACTTGAAATCGATCCCCAAAGCACTCAAGTCATCAAAGACCATTTGGGAAATATCATCATCTTCTCTTGGAATAAACTTATCTGAAGCATCCAAAACAGTAACTTTAGCACCATAATTGGCAAACATGCTAGCAAATTCAAGCCCGATGTAACCAGCACCAATGATCACTAATTCTTTAGGCAGATCGCTTTGATCCATAGCACCAGTTGAATCCAATAAATACTTGCTATCAGCTAAACCTGGGATCGGCAATATCACTGGTTCAGCCCCAGTATTGATAAAGATCCGTTCCCCTTCAAAATCTAGTGTCTCACCAGTAGGCGTCGTTACTGTAACTACATGGTCTGACTTAAATTTAGCTGTCCCATCTAAAACACGCACAGTCGGCTCATCGGCTAGCATATGGTAATTCTTATCACGTAAGAAAGCTGTCATCTCATTTTTTCCGACTACAGCTTGATCAAAAGCTGTTTTTTTCTCGGCCTCAATGATCAAACGCTTCGATGGCAAACAGCCAATATTGATACATGTCCCACCATACATCTGAGCAGAACGTTCGATCACTAAAACTTCTTCACCTTTATTTGCCAATGTTTTAGCTAAGGTCTTTCCACCCTTGCCAAAACCAATAACGATATTTTTTACCTTTTCCATTTTCATTCCCACTTTCTATTCAGGTCTCTACTATTGATTATACAAAGTTTAGCGAACTTGTCACACAATATGCTTACATTTTGTAAGTTTTTTTATTTAACTCCTTTCACTGTTGACGTTACCGCTTTCTTTTTTTAAATGCAATTATTTTATCTCACGCAGTTTGTAAAATTAAGTTAGAAAAATAAAAAGAGCACTCCAAAGAGCACCCTTAAATAAATTGATCCTACCCGAAGATCAGTCTAAATGAAAATAATAAAAAAATCACTTTTTATAACGAAGGTTTCACAGATCCAATATCTGCTACTTAGGACTAGACTCGGTTTTACCCAACATCGTAACGCCCAGTTATCGCTATAAAAGTGACACTAGTTATATTCGTCGCTAATAATCAATAAAAATTAGTCGACCAATTCAAGAACAGCCATCTTAGCTGCATCGCCGCGGCGTTCGTTCATTTTGATGATACGTGTGTAACCGCCGTTACGGCCTTCAAAACGAGGTGCAACTTCTTCAAACAACTTTTGCAATGCTGTTTGAACAACTGCCTTATCGCCATCTTCTTTGACGTCTGCAACAACATCCATCATGAATGCAGCAGCACGACGACGAGAAGCTAAATCACCTTTTTTACCCAAAGTGATCATCTTTTCAGCAGTCTTACGTACTTCTTTAGCACGTGTTTCTGTTGTAACGATACGACCGTTAACGATCAAGTCAGTTGTCAAGTTGCGTAACATTGATTTACGGTGTGCGCTTGTGCGACCTAATTTACGGTAAGCCATGAACAGTTCCCTCCCTTAAATTTTATATTAGTCATCATGACGTAATGACAAGCCAAGATCTGCTAATTTAGCCTTAACTTCTTCTAAGGACTTGCGACCAAGATTACGTACCTTCATCATGTCTGCTTCAGACTTGTTAGTCAAAGCTTGTACAGTATTGATACCTGCACGCTTCAAGCAGTTGTATGAACGTACAGACAAGTCAAGTTCTTCGATTGTCATTTCAAGCATTTTTTCTTTATGTGTTTCTTCTTTTTCGACCATGATCTCAGCATTCTTAGCTTCATCTGTCAAATCAACAAATAATGTCAAATGCTCTGTTAAGATCTTAGCGGACAAGCTGATCGCTTCACTTGGTGTGATCGAGCCGTTTGTCCACACATCTAACGTTAATTTATCATAATCATTTTTTTGACCAACACGTGTTTTTTCTACTTGGTAGTTGACACGTTCGATCGGGGTATAAATTGAGTCGATTGGTAAAACGCCAATAGGCATATCTTCAGCCTTAGCCTTGTTTTCCGTTGCGGAAACATAGCCTCGACCCTTGTTAGCAGTCATTCGAGCATGGAACACAGCGCCATCAGCCACAGTACAAATATATTGATCTGGGTTGAGGATTTCTACATCACTGCTACCTTGAATGTCACCGGCAGTAACTTCTTTTGGCCCAACAACATCAAATTCTAAAGTTTGAGAATCTTCAGAATCAAGTTTAAGTGCGACTTTCTTTAAGTTCAAGATGATCGCTGTCACATCTTCTAAAACACCTTTTACAGTGGAGAATTCATGTAACACACCATCAATTTGAACATCAGTGATTGCTGCACCTGGTAAGGAAGAAAGTAAGATACGACGTAAAGAGTTACCTAAAGTTGTACCATAACCACGTTCAAGCGGTTCAACGACGAACTTACCGTAATCTTGACCTTCTTCGATTTTATGAATTTTTGGTTTTTCAAATTCGATCATTCTTATCTTTACCCCTTTCAAAACGTTACGTGTAATCTGGTTGAAAACATTATGAGTCTATCCTCAAAATGAATACTGATCCACATTAAACACGACGGCGTTTTGGAGGACGGCATCCGTTATGAGGAACTGGTGTAACATCCTTGATAGATGTAACTTCAAGACCTGTTGTTTGAAGCGCACGAATAGCAGCTTCACGACCAGAACCAGGACCTTTAACTGCAACTTCAACAGTCTTCATGCCATGATCCATTGCACCCTTAGCTGCTGCTTCAGCGGCCATTTGGGCAGCAAATGGAGTAGACTTACGGGAACCCTTGAAGCCTAAAGAACCTGCTGATGACCATGCTACGGCGTTACCATGAACGTCTGTGATCATAACAAGTGTGTTATTGAATGTTGAATGAATATGTGCAACACCGCTTTCGATATTCTTCTTTACACGGCGCTTACGAGACTTTTTAACTGCCATGAAATAGCTAACCTCCTTTTTAGATTATTTAAATTATTTCTTCTTACCTGCAATTGAAACTGCTGGGCCTTTACGTGTACGCGCATTGTTCTTCGTGTTTTGACCACGAACTGGTAAATGACGACGATGACGTAGACCACGGTAAGAGCCGATTTCGGAAAGACGTTTGATGTTTAAAGAAACTTCACGGCGAAGGTCACCTTCTACCTTGTAGTTATCAACAACAGCACGGATCTTGTCTTCTTGATCTGCTGTTAAATCACGAACGCGAACGTCTTCTGAAACACCTGCTTCAGCTAATATCTTCTTAGCTGTTGTATTACCGATTCCGTAAATATAAGTTAAGCCGATAACGATACGCTTGTCGCGTGGTAAATCGACACCTGCAATACGAGCCATTACAATTACACCTCCTAATTAATTATTATCCTTGACGTTGTTTGTGCTTTGGATTATCGCAAATAACCATAACGCGACCTTTGCGTTTGATAACTTTGCAATGTTCGCACATTGGTTTAACTGATGGTCTTACTTTCATGAATTATACCTCCTAAATATTTTTGAAGTACAATCTATTTAAAGCGATAGGTAATGCGACCCTTAGTCAAATCATAAGGGGACATTTCAACAGTAACCTTGTCTCCTGGTAAAATACGAATATAATGCATGCGGATCTTACCGGAAACGTGAGCTAAAATCTCATGTCCATTTTCAAGTTCAACTTTGAACATCGCATTTGGCAACGTTTCTTTGATCGTACCCTCAATTTCAATCACATCATCTTTCGCCACGCAAAAGTACCTCCTTAAATTGGTTTTAAAACTTTACACGTAAAAATGTGAGAAGCTTTTTATGGAGTCCCACCTTTTTCCGCAAGTTCCGTTTGCTCAAAATGGCAAACTGAGCCTATTGAAAAGATAAACCTGAATTATCATATCATAGTGTCAAGCTGGATGCAAGCACTATTTTTAAAAATGACAATCCAGGTGTATCTTTTTTATTTGATTTTAGTTGATTTGATCTAAAACAGCCTTGATATCAGCAAAAACTTTATCGATATCTTGGTTACCATCAACTTCATGCAAGATACCTTGCTTCTTGTAGAAGTCTAATAATGGTGTGTTCATCTTGATATTAACATCAAGACGGTTCTTAACTGTTTCAGGTTTGTCATCTTCACGTTGATAGAATTCGTGTTCACCACAACGATCACAAGTACCTTCGACCTTAGTTGGGTTAAAGATCTTATGGTAAGTTGCGCCACAGTTACGGCAGATATAACGGCCTGTCAAACGTTCCATCAAAGATTCTGGGTCAACATGAATGTTGATCACACAGTTCAATGGTTTACCTAATTGAGCCCCGAATGTTTCTAAAGCTTCAGCTTGTGCCATGTTACGTGGGAAACCATCAAGCATGTAGCCATCATTAACATCATCTTTGGCTAAACGTTCTTTAACGATACCGTTCGTTACTTCATCAGGGACAAGTTCACCCTTATCTATGTAACTTTTAGCCTCGATCCCCATTGGAGTATTGTTCTTCATTGCTGCACGGAAGATATCCCCCGTGGAAATGTGTGGAATGTGATATTGGTCCACGATCTTTTCAGCTTGGGTACCCTTACCCGCACCTGGCAGACCCATCAACATAAGATTTAATGCCATTTAAAACTCTCCTTTATAAATGCTTATAAGCTCATACTCTTCGTTAAGAAAACGACTTCTCAATTATAACATATAACAAATAACTTTATTATAAAAGCTCTGTTAAAATACTACCCTAAGTATTTTTATCTACTTTTTCTCACTTTCTTGTGCAGCTTTGACCAGCAGATCGTTTGGCAAATTAAAATACGGATAAAAGAAAAATTTCGAAAAACTCAACTCGTCGATCGTCATTTCTTTTTGGATAGCCAAAGTCAAAGTTGAGATACTTCCTGATAGATCAGCTTCAGAGCAAATTTGTGCTCCAACTAAATACCTATCTTCTTTAGTGTAAATGAGTCTGACTTTAGCCTTATTATTATTTAACATCGCCGACAATAAGACCCAATCTTCATAGTCAACATATTCGATCTCAATTCCACGCTTATAGGCCATTTCAGTAGTCAGACCTGTTGCAAAAAAATTTAAACCATAAACTCTGAACGCATTAGTCATAACTGTCCCATCAGAAATAGTTTTCTCACCAACAATACTCTTAGCAGCTACATAACTACCATGCAAAGCATCAGCGACTGAGAAATCGATCATTTGATCTTTAAATATCTTAGAATAAGACGTTGCACAATCTCCGACCGCATAGACATCAGGATCGGAAGTCTGTTGTGCACTATTTACAATATATGCGCCATTGGTAAAACAAGTCAGATGCTTTCTTCCCAATTGAGTATTAGGCAAAAAGCCAACTGCCAAAATAACCATATCAACCGAATAATTACCTTGTGTCGTAACGATCCCAGTGAGCTTTCCATTATATCCCTCAAATTTCAAAATCTCTTCGTCTACTTGAACTTGAACTCCATTTTCACTTAATTTCTGCTGTGCTAACTGGGCAAACTCCTTATCGTAATGCGTGTTTAAAACATGATCATTTACTTCAAAAAGACTGACATTTTTATTGCGAGCTTGAAGAGCCACTGCCATCTCCACTCCAATATAGCCCCCTCCAATGACAGCAACATCACGACACTTTCTTGTTGATAGCTTCTGATTTATCAAAAGCGCCTCCTTTAGATCCTTTAGTTTGTAGATCCCACTTAGTTCATTGTTTTCAACAATTAAATTTTGTTGCCTAGATCCAGTTGCCAAAACAAGTTTATCATATTTAAAGTTAAATTTTTTTCCATTACTTTTCTCAGCAAAGATCCGTTTACGTCCAAAATCAACCTTTGTAACCTCAGAATCAGTATAAAAATTTGTCACATGCTTAGCTATCCATTCAGTATCGGCTGAAAAAAAGTTTCTATATGATGATATCTTATTGCCGATCAATAGTGGAGTAGCACCAGCGATATAACCTAATGAGCTATTTTTATCGATCATCGTTATCTCAAGTGGTCGACCACTCTCAAGTAAGTAACGTGCCGTAGCTAAACCTGCATGATTAGCACCTATAATGACAACTTTTAACATAGTACGTTATCCTCCACTGTAAGAGCTAATTTTTCATCAATAAAAACAGCGTAAATGATGAGACGATACATATACCTATTCGTTCGTTCGTTCGTTCGTTCGTTCGTTCGTTCGTTCGTTCGTTCGTTCGTTCGTTCGATTTTAAGCATTTCCTAACTCTCCTGTCAAGTTTTTCGAATTAATTTTAACATATTCTTTT
>ERZ808046.629-NODE-629-length-25310-cov-5.584235_pt1 | contig 25310 bp, 35 predicted proteins | sample MGYA00380196_ERZ808046 | MGnify/ENA primary metagenome ERZ808046 (study PRJEB31490, sample SAMN06133421) | mouse gut metagenome | isolation source: Z6_2 | host: mice | place: China: Chengdu | collected 2015-05 ...
TGCATGGCATATCTGCATCTTTTATTGCTACAATTTCTGCCCTTAATCCACCCAAATTTCATTATGCTTTATTTTTTTCAACCTGTTTCCTTCGCATTTTCACATTTAACTTAATGACATTGGTTTATTCAGCCCTACCAAATGGGCAGTTATAGTTTTAAGCTATATTGCAAAAGATTATAACTGTGTCCATCTTTGCTGTCTGTTTTAGGTACTGAAGAAATCACTGTAAAACCTAATGCCTCTGCTAATCGATTGGAAGCCCTGTTTTCCTCTCTTGTTGAATAAATAAACTCTTTTGCACTAAATTCTTCTTTGCAGTATTGCATCAAGCCCTGAAGAATCTGCTTGCCAAACCCTTTTCCCACGTAATCCGGCCCCAGACATATCCCTGCTTCCTGATAAATGTAAGGTTCGATTTTTTCTACACCAGCAAATCCAATTGCCTTACCGGTTGCTTTTTCATAAACCAGATAGGTATCATGCTCTTTCTGAAACGCAATGGTTTTCATGATTCTTATTTTGGCGTTTTCTTCGCTTGTAGTAATATTCCATTCCATGTATTTTGCACTTTCCGGCTGTGACCAGACATTACAATACATTTCCTTCCAATCTGAAAACTTTGCCTTATCAAGAATCAGGCTCTCCGTTTCAATCATTTTAAAATGTTCCTCCAGCACTGGCTGACTTGTTGCCGTTTCTATTATACTGCAAAAGCGGCCTTTGTCTATATTTATTTTTCATGCTCTGCTGAGTGGGCTGGATTTCTACACCAAATACTTTTGAAGTTCCAGATAACCTGCCCTTTCAAAAATACTTTCCAGCCTTTTACACTCTGCTTCAGAAAGGCCTCCGCAATTTCAAACAGAAAATCAATATTCCTCAATAGGGAGTTTTCCATCTTTTGAACCCCTCGACACAGGCCGCCTTTTACCGCATAAACCGGGCATGACTGCTGATTGCGCTTAAACTGTTTATCCCAAAACAAGCTCATAAAGATGAAATGGCATGGGAATACCTATATCGACATAAGTAATATCCACAGTATCCACATATTTAAAACCGTATGACTGATACATTTTGACAGGTATATCATTCCCTTTCAGACAGTCTAACCGTATTGCCTTCCAACCTCTGCTTCTTGCTGTCTGGATTGCATGTTCGACAAGCTGCTTTGAATATCCACGCCCGCCATAATCCGGCAGAACACGAAGTGCGTGCATAATGACTACTTCATTTTTTGCGGCGTTGATTTGCCAGTGAACTGTATTATATGCACTGTCGCAATCATGGTTTAGAATATATGCTGCAACGATTTTATTATCCTCTATGCCGATAAATTGACATCTGTCTTTGATAGATTCCTCTACCATTGCTTGCGAGGGAAAACCACCTTTATCCCCGTTTGGAAGGAAACTTTTTTCACCAAGGACATCACACATTACACTGTAAAAAGACATTAGCTCTGTCAAATTGTCATTTGTAGCCTGTACAATTTTCATTCATTGCACCACCTAATATACAGATTTTGATGAAAATAGTTTACTACAGAAAGAATAAAATTGCCACCATCAACTTGATTTTTACCGTCATAATCATGTACCCTCCGTAGATTCGCCTTAACTCTTGTTTTTGTTTCTATAAATCAATCCAAGCAGCAATTCCATTACACATGATAAAAATAACAGACCGCTGAAAATTTTTGCCGGAAACAGAAGTGTTACAATCCCATAGCCCCAAGCAAAGCAGCCCGTAAACCAGACCACCTTGCAATCTTTTTGAATTGTAAAAAAGGTCATAGATGTTATCCTCCCTTTGTTCTATCAAGAAGAATAACATCTATTTCTTACTCCCATGTGAATTGAAACTTACAATTCACTGCAACCTATTCCATCTAAAATCGTACACCTGTAATGTTTCAATTATTATATTTGTAAGATTTAAAATCAAAAGAAGTTTACCGAAAAATTGACATTTCCTCATTTTCACATTATAATATATATTACGATTGTAAGATTTAAGGAGGGGATTACAGATGAAAACATTGCCACAAATTTCAGAAGCCGAATTTGAAGTAATGAAAGTCATATGGAAACACGCACCGATCAGCACCAATGAAATCACCGAAAAATTAACCCAGACTACAAAATGGAGTCCTAAGACAATACAGACCTTAATAAAGCGGCTTGTAACCAAAGGAGCGCTTTCCTACGAAAAGCAGAGCAGAGTATTCGTTTACACGCCTTTGATAGAAGAAAAAGAATATATCGGTCAGGAAAGCCACTCTTTTCTTGAACGCTATTATGACGGAGATATTACAGCAATGCTTTCTGCCTATATCGAAGATGACAAACTCTCCGAATCAGAAATTGACACGCTCCGTTCCCTTCTCGCAAAGGGTTCAAAAGACAGGGGGAATTAACATGGCGAATTTTGGAATACGCTTTTTCCTATGTAATATTTTTATTTGTATCATCATAGTTTTTCTTATTATCGTAAAACGGGCATTTAAAAATTATTTGACCAGCCGGATGCAGTTCAATTTATGGCTTTTGCTGCTTGGGATTCTTGCAGTCCCGTTTGTTCCCTTTCGTCCGGCTTCTTTTACACAAATTTTCACATTACTTGACGTATGGAAAAATGCGGTATCATCAAACAAGGGGACGATTACAGAAGGTGTCCTGAATCCAAATACGTCCGGCGCTGTAAATCAGATGAATGATTTTGCACTGTCTGTCAGCAGGGAAACGCCCTCCATTATTGGATTGATTTTGTGTGGTATATGGCTGGTTGGCATTCTGGCTATGACTTTATTAGTGATAAAATCAGTATCCCGGTTAAACGCCATAAAAAAGTCTGCGCTTCCCCTGCAGAACAAGGATGTCCGTATTTTATATCATAACTGTTTAAAGGAAATGAAAATAAAAAGAAATATTCCCGTTTACAGCACCGCCTTCCTGAAATCCCCCGTTATTGTAGGATTATTCAACCCCCGCATTTATCTTCCCATCCACCTCATATCGGATTTTAATGCTGCGGATATACGGTATATGCTGTTGCATGAATTACAACATTACAGACACAAAGACGCACTGGCAAGTTATCTTATGAACTTTTTCGGTATACTCTACTGGTGTAACCCATGTGTCTGGTATGCACTGAAAGAAATGCGGAATGAACGGGAGGTTGCCTGTGATACTTCCGTCCTGAAGCTGCTCGATGAAAGCGATTATGAAGATTACGGAAATACCCTCATCAATTTTGCGGAGAAAGTTTCACTTACGCCTTTCCCCTTTGCTGCCGGAATCAGCGGAAGCATGAAGCAGATGCAGCAAAGAATTGCTAATATCTCCTCTTATAAAAAGCCTTCTGTTTTCAGAAAGATAAAGGGATTTACTGCTTTTATCACGATTGGCGTTATACTTTTCGGGCTTGCCCCAATGCTCTCAACCTATGCTGCAGAGCAGCGCCGGTATCAGTGGAATATTCCCTCCGACAAAGTTTCCACGATTGACCTTTCTGTCTGGTTCAGTGGATATGAGGGCAGCTTTGTACTCTATGATCTAAACGGCGATACATGGAATGTCTATGACATGGAGCAAGCCACTTTACGGACAGCCCCAAATTCTACTTACAAAATTTATGATGCGCTTTTTGGACTGGAAGAAGGTGTGATTGCGCCAGATGATTCTTTCATGGCATGGGACGGAACAAATCACCCATTTGAAGCATGGAACAGAAATCAGGACTTATTTTCTGCCATGCAGTCCTCCGTCAACTGGTATTTTGAGGAAATAGATAAGCAGATCGGTTCATCTGCCATTCAGAATTATATCCGAAAAATCGGATATGGGAATGAGATTGTAAATGCAGACCTTTCCGCATACTGGATGCAGGGAGCGTTAAAAATTTCTCCGATAGAACAGGTGGAACTTTTAACAGCCCTGTACAACAATCAATTTGATTTTGCCCCGGAAAATATAAATGCCATAAAAAATTCCATCTGCCTTTTTTCATCGGAAAGCAAAAATTTTTACGGAAAAACCGGAACCGGGCGTGTAGACGGTCAAGATGTAAATGGCTGGTTTGTGGGCTTACTTGAAACCGCTGGCAACACATACTTTTTTGCCACCAACATCCAAGCCGCAGAAAATGCTACAGGCAGTAAAGCATCAGAAATCTCGCTCTCCATCCTGTCCCATATGGGTATATGGTAAAAAATGCTCCTTTTTTAAGTAATCCATGCAAAATGCAGTGGTTTCATATGTTATTGCGATTACTCTAACAATTATTATAATCACCAATAATATTACGAGCATCAAATCCTACATACCTTGGAACGATTCCGACTTCTCCCCTATGGGCGCTTCGGCAGAACTTGGGGACTCTTCCCCAAAATATTCTATTGATTCATCTTCTTTTACTCCACTATGTAATTCTCTCCATAAACCTCTTTGCATTCTTCTTTTGTCAACCGATTGGAATGCCACCAAATATCATGCTCTCCTTCTGGTAAAACTATCTCATTTGATACATACTGATAACTGTCCTCACTTAATGGACGGATTACGGTTGTGTGTGAAAACTCCTTAGACATGTTTTCATGGGGATATACTGCATTGATATAAAGTGTAACTGTCCCGTCCTCGTTCTCCGTATAACCCACTACTTCCGGATACGCAATATCCGGATATTGCCCTTCATAAAAACCTCGTGGTCTATATTCATAGGCGGCAAGCGCTGAAAGATATGCTGTTTTAGAACGGAGCTTTGCACGATCCATATTGAAATATACCCCGATCACATCTTCAAATAGTTTTTCCGGTACTTGATAAATAACTCCAACTCCTAAATTTTCATCTGACATATAAGGCACTGGCTGACTGTATATCATTGGATAGAACCTGTCAAATAAATCGTAAAAGTCCAAATCCCCAAAATCATCCTCGCTCCAATTACAAAGAAACAGGTTGTTTTGCCAATAACCAACCGGCAGAATATACTTTCTGTTATATTCCCTGCACTTTTCATCCAAAGGCAAAACCCGAAGCATCGTATGTTCCGGTGTGTCGCTTAATGTCAATATATCCATCTCTTTTTCATCTACTGCTTTACAAAAATCAATCGCCTGCTCTGCCTGTACCATATCAATCTGATTCCAGCTGTCAACAGCCACATAACCATTTTCACCGAGTCTGGCAACCATGCGCCTCATAATATCCAGACTTCCCAATGTATTTGTAACTACTGCTTCCTCGTAAATATCACTGAGAATCTCCTCTATACGCTCTGTACTGGCGGAATCATTATTAGCGAAAGAATATACTTCACTGTCCTGCTGCGTTATCTCTATATCTGATACCTCCGGTGTTTCATCGCTGCACCCTGTCATGATCGGCAATATCAGCATTATCATTGCAACAAAAAGAGCTTTTTTATTCTTTTCAATTAAGCCAGCTTTCCAAAACCAGTTTGTCTTTTCCAACAACATAACCGCTTCCTCCTCTCCCTTTTACATCTTCAACCATGCTTACAATCAAAATCGGATTTTCCTCTGTTCTTTCTGCCGTAAAAATGGCAAACCATCCCCGTTCCGTATAACCTTACTTTTCCTTTTCACATGAACCTCTATATACTCTCTTTCTTATCTCCATTGTTTTTAATTCTTACATCAGTAAGATTTGCTTTAAATATTACAACAGTAAGATTTGAAAGTCAAGTAGATTATGCGCTGCTTATAATAATCTCATCACTTCCATATTCAATAGCTGATTCTGTTTCTTTTTTGACTATCCACCCAACATACCGACTACCCTCTTTTGTTTTCTATGCATTTAACTATGAAAGTCTCCGACTTTCACAGCATGGATGGCCATGCGGCCCGCTAAGCGGCAGGCTGAGCATGATGAGAGTTTTCTTTGCAAGTCCTTGACCCTCCCCCGGAGATTTGCTGCAATAACACACCTTCCCGGTAATTCCCTGTCTGAAAAGGGCTATAAAAGCAAAAAAGCATCATGGAAAAACCTAAACTTTTGGATTTTTCCATGATGCCGAAGGCGGCGGAATACCACCCACTCCCTACATTTTATCTCAATATCCTTTTAGGCATAAATATCAATCTGGCTTATGCTCAATGCGGTGATAATCGGATATGATGTTTCCTAATGTGATGCTTTCTAAACTTTGACATAGGTCATTTCTTATTTTCTCATAAGAGCAGTCCAATACATTATGGATATTTTTTCCTATGGGGCATAACTGCGAAGGCAGTGAATGAATGCCTATAAGTTTGGAACTGTTTGTCTTGACAAAATCCCGTTCCTTCTGCGAGGAAACAAGGCGGCTCACATAAAAGATAATGTCAAACCGTATAAGCCCCTCGTTAATCTCCGCATTTTCCGTATTCATCCCGACAATGCGCTGCCCGTTTTCTTCTTTTTCCACATTGGTCAGCCCAGGCTCCACCGGAACCACGCTGATAAACGGCTATCCCTCGATAAGGCGTTTTGCCTTATCATCATACTGTGCGTCCTGGTCTGTTGCGCTGACCGCATTTCTTATTTCTGTATCCATCAGCCATAAACCTCCTAGTATTTTTCTGATCCGCTTTCTTTTTTCCCATTATGGTTCTCCTACTTTACATTCTTCTGCTGCACGAGGGCTTTTCCATCGTGCAGCAGATTTTTATCATTTATTCCTGTTACACTTCATTGATCGTTGCTGTAATTGGCATGTTTCTAATCCGCTTTGCAGGTGCATATACTGCTGCCGCAGCAGAAACTGTATCGAATACAACAATAATAGCAAGCAAAACGACCGGCAGGCTCCACTGGCTTCCAAAATACCGTGTAACCAGTTTCACATACAAAAAACGGCTTAGAACAATTCCGATACCACTGCCAACGATAAGACCGGAGACAGCGTAAGTAAAGGCTTCCGCAGCAATCATCCGGGTAAGCTGTTCCCCATCCATACCAACCGCCCTCATAGCTCCATACTGCTTTATCCGGGCAGTTACACTCATAGAAATGCTGTTAACAATGTTAAATAATGTAATCATGGCAACGATTACCATAAAACTATACAGCAGAAATTTTGTAGCCAGATAGGTATTGGCATCTTCCTGATTCCTTTGACGATGATCCTCAAAAATAACATTGCTTTCCGCAAGACTGTTGATCTGTTTTACCGTTTCATCCGCAGCCTTGCTACTTAATTGTATCCCTATCATACTGTAATTTTCTTCCCCCGTCAGTCGGGCAAACGTTTCCTGTGAGCAGATGATGCTGTATTCGCCAGGATACAGCCCACTGGATATGCCGCATACAACCTCGATCTCCTGTCCCGCTACCTGAATGATGTCTCCCACTTTGATCGGATTATCTTTATTCAAAACTGTCATAACCTTGCCGCTGTCCCCATAGATCTCCGATATATTTCCCTGCACAAGGCTATCCTTTGCACAGTCCAACATATACTCACTGTATGACGTTATATTGACATGATCGATCTCCTGTTGCGAAGAAGCAGCTGGGACATTCTCCATGTAGGAACTGCCCCAAATATGTTCTACACCGGTAATCCCGCTGACAGTATCACTTAAACTCTGATCCAGTACACGCTCATTTGCATAGCCGGAAAGGGTAATATCCGGCTGCCATGACCGCATTGTGGGAAGCAGCTCATGCGCAAAATCCAACCCTACTGAAATACAAAGAAACAGTATAATACTGAGCGAAAAGCTGGCTGTCAATAAAAACCAGTTTTTCTTAGATGCTGTTGCATGGTGGATACCCAGTGTCCTTTCAACCTTTCTAATCTTCCGTTTTCTTGTATGGCGTACAGAAAGCGCCGTATCCGAATTTCCGGAAATCGCTGCCATCGGTGAAACTTTAGACGCACGTTTTGCAGGAGACTGCGCTGCCAGCAGAACAGTTACAATGCCAACCGTTGCCCCGCTGATCAGCCCGACAGGGCTTAAGGCAAATACCGGCATAGCTGCAAATTCACCGCTAATTCCATAACGTAAAAATGCACAAATCCCCCATTCAATTGCCGTACCTGTAATCAACCCAACAGGCACAGCCGTTTTGCACCAGTTTAACGCCTCCAGCCGCACATACCGAATAATCTGCTGGCGGCTTGCACCAATACAGCGCATCATTCCAAAAAATTTTGTCCGCTGCGCCACATTACTGTTCATACTGCCGGAAATCATCAATACGCCAGCCATTAATACTAAAACGAACAGGACTGCCGCTATTGCGTAAATATTCTTCATAGATTCTTTGCTGCTTTGTCCGGCAAGCCCCATAACTGCTGTATTTTCCGAAATATCTTCCTCCGGCAGATTATACTGCTGCCTGATTTCCGAGGTGATACCGGATGCCTTTGACACATCCTGAAATTGAATATAACAACTTGGGGTAACCGGAATATTGTTTTGTTCCATGATCGAGATATACGCATCCCGCATCATATATACAGCAACCAGATAGGTCTGCTCCTGATAAGTGTCAGCGTCATCCGACCCAAAACCGCATACCGTAAAATCCGTATCTCCCGAAGGTGTCCTTACTGTCACATGATCGCCAATCTTTACATCTAACGCAAGGCGCGCATTGGAACTAAGCATAATGTCATTGTCACTCTGCGGCAGACTGCCTTCTTCCAGGGCATTGACAAGCTCTGCCAGATAAATACTGTCAGCGCCGTATAATGCAGCTTTTTTCTCCCCGATATAGAAAGGCTTGTCTGCGTCCGTGTTAAATGTTTCCAACCAGCCGACGGCGGCAACATCCGGGCGCTGGGCGATTTCTTCCGCTATGTCCTGAGAGATATTTTCCAACCGGATATGCCAGTTTCCATGTTTCTGCTGCAGCCCCTCACTTTGTGCCCGGATGAACATATCCGCCACACTAAAAATCGTAGTCACAAGCAGCACAGAAATAATAACACAGAAAATTGTCATACGGTTTTGGCGTTTCCGCACCTTTCCCGAAATAGACACAAGGCTTAAATAACTTTTCATTCCCTGCACCTCCCCAAATCAGTAAGTTCTCCGTCTGATACCTGCAGGATACGGTCTGCCGTCTGTGCAATACTGCGGCTGTGTGTGATCATAATAATTGTCTGTTCATACTTCTTTGATGCTTCTTTTAACAGTGCAATCACTTCGCTGGTATTCTGCGAATCTAAATTTCCCGTCGGCTCATCTGCAAGGATTAAAGCCGGACGGGTAATCAGCGCACGCCCGATCGCCACTCTCTGCTGCTGTCCGCCGGATAACTGGCTGGGCAGGTGTCTGCGCCGTTCTTTCAGGTTCAGCACCGAAAGCAGTTCTTCTAAATACTTTGTGTCCGGCTTCTGGTAATCAAGCAGCACCGGGAAAACAATATTCTGCTCTACGGTCAGTTCCGGAATCAGGTTGAACGCCTGAAAGATAAAGCCAATATTTCTCCGTCTGAAAATGGTAAGCTTACGGTCATTCATGGAAAAAATTTCCTTTCCGCTGATGACTACATTTCCGGATGTAGGCGTATCAAGCGCTCCTATCATATTCAGGAGCGTACTTTTCCCGGAACCGGATTCCCCCACAATCGCCACATACTCGCCTTTTGGAACGGAAAATGAAACTTTTTTTAATGCCTTTACGGCTGCTTCGCCGCTTCCGTATGTCTTACTGACATTACTGACTTCTAATAAATTCATTGCGTAAACACCTCTTTCTGTTTTGATAGCCCCAATATAACAGAGAAATCCTACACCTATATTACAATTACCCTACAATTTTGTTGGAAACAAAAAATTTATCGTGAAAGAAGTTCCCATACCTAATGTGCTGTCAACTTCAATCGTCCCATTGTGAGCTTCTACGATTGCTTTTGTCAAAGTCAGCCCAAGGCCGTTGTCTTTCACGGTAATCTGGACAACAGACGCAAAAGACTTCCATTCAATACAGACGGAATCACCCTTTTCCGTATGGTCAAGGGCATTCTTAACAAGATTGCTGATTGCTTCCATGATCCAGCTGCGGTCACATAAAAGCGTTGTCTCCCCATTTCCCGACAGACAAATTTCCTTTCCTTCCTGCCCGGCACGAAACAGGAAATGCTTTTTCACGCTTTCCACAATTTCCGATACATTTTCCGGAGACTTATCTAGCACAATCGTGCCTGCATCCAGTTTTGTAATTTTCAATAGATTTTGCACAAGTCCTTCAATACGGTCAAGTTCCTGTTCGGAAAGTCTGGAAAACTCCTGAACTGCCCCCTGTCCTTCTGCTTCGCCCTGTATCAGTCCGATATAAATATTCAGGGCAGCAAGCGGTGTCTTTAACTGGTGCGAAATATCAGATATGGTATTCTTCAGGAATTTCTTTGCGCTTTTTTCGTTCTCTGCATGGGCATTTAAGATAGCAACCAGGGAATTTACTTCATGGAACAATCTGTATAATTCGCCCTCATCATTACATTCAATCGTAACATCCTTGTTGCCGGATATATATTCTTTAATCTGTAATATAGCGTTTTCCATGATTTTATGCTGCTGCCTGAAATACCCAAACAAATGCTCATGTACGGTAAAGAAGCAAGCAACCAAAAACAAGAGATAGACCGCCAGCACCACACTATTCCGAACCCAAAGAACTAAAAACCAAAAGACAAGCATTATGGAAATGTGCATAACAGGCTATGGAATCATGGATAACTCTATTCACAGCACATGGGAGACATATCCGCCAAGAAAGCCAAGGGCAAGGAGAAACTATGACAACGGCAACTGTATCTTGCTGGATAACGGCGAGCCTTGCACCATATTCAGATAATTTATACTTTTTATTTTTTTTCTATTCTGTTCTTTCAATATATTCTTCCAAACAAATTTGCTGTTCATAAATTATCTTTGCATTTTCCACACCAACATACCTATAATGCCACAGCTCATAGCTTGTTCCCGGAACCGCAGCTACCACAATTAAATTCCATTCTTCTGAAACAGGAATGCTATGTGAATCATCGTTCACCCCAATGCGCTCTAAGAGAAAGGGAAGTATAGAATCCCTGCTTTGTATTACGCCAACTGAAAAATATATCAAAAACAGAATTTGAATCACTTTCCAGCATTTTCTTCTGGTATTTTTTCTTGAATTTCTCTTTTTGACCATTTTCTATCAAACCCTTAACCGCCTTGACCAACTTTTAACCGCAAACGGCAGGCATAAAACACCGACCAAAACTGGAACAGCAATCAGCAAATATGGTGACCACACATATTTACCAAAAACGCAAAATGTATTTGTACGGAAAATATCAGCTCCACTTCCCACTAAGGGAATTAAGTCCAATGCCTTCTGCACTCCATACGGCAGATACTCAGCAATCATCATCGGTCCATATACAACTGCCAGACTGAACAATAAAGCCAATACATTACTCCTCGTTTTGGCTGATATAAACATGACCACTCCCGCAAATCCGATTACCCCTAAAAAAACAAATGCATATTCATAAATTTCTGCCTGCAGCATATTCATAGGTGCAATGGCAATCAGTTTGATTGTCTGGATCGGCATATCCCATCCGGCAGTGCCCAAAAAGAAAATCTGTGACACAAGGTTTCCTGCGGTTAGAATTGCAAAAAATTCTGCCGTAAAGGACAAACCTACACCTATTTTTGCAAAAGCAATTTTTTTCCATCCATTTTTTGTCGTTAAGAGCAGTGAACTTGTATTATTGTACCATTCTCCCGCAAATAATGATGACAAAACAATCGCAAGGAACAGTGCCATTACAACACCCATATCTGGAACTATACTTCCAAGAAGATTTGACCAGCCTTCTGTCCATTCGTATCGAAACGGCTCTTTTACCTTTGCATTTATCTGCAAAAGATATTCTTTTTCATCCCTGTTTTGACCATTGTTTTCCAGGAAGTCTTCAATGATATTTTGCCTTCTTTCATAAAATCCTGTTAATTTTTCCAGTTCCACATAGTTCATCATTGTCTTATAGCTCCCTGTGTCCAAAAGTTCCGGATATAAGGTTCCTAACCAGCTATTAATGATATGCATATCCGTCTTTTCCAATTCCCTGTCAACACCGGCAGCTCCAATATCCTGATAATCACCAACCATCTTCTGCAGGCTCTGATCCGTCAGTTCCCCGCCAAACATAAGGGAATATTCCTGACTTTTCCTTATCATGTCATACCCATCAAAGTTATTTCCAAAAGCACTTGTATAGTCATCAGAACTTCCAAAACTGAACCATTGAAACGAAAGTATGCTTCCAAAAACTACAAGATATAGAAAACATAGAAACACGCTTATTTTGGTACTCGTTTTACGCCATAGCTTTTTATGCTCTAACAAAAATAATTCCATTATTGATGCACTCCTTCCTCTGTTGGAAAATAATATAAATATAAATCTTCTAATGTGGCTTCGCACAAAACAGCTTCCTCACTTGGTTTTCCGTCTGAAATAATACGAAGTACCACCTGTTTTCCCTCATGCCTTAAATTTGCAACTGTTGATTTTGTCTGCCATTTTTTTGCTTCTGCTGAAGATACTTCCAGTTCCCATACTTTTCCATCTGCCTTCTGAACCAGTTCTGGTACAGTACCATGTAATACGATTTTCCCTTGCTTCATAAGCAGAACTTCATCCGCTATTGCTTCAATATCAGAAACGATATGTGTTGACAAAATAACAATTTTATCCCCGGCATAGTCAGATAGCAGATTACGAAACCGCACTCTTTCTTTTGGGTCTAATCCGGCTGTTGGCTCATCTAATATCAAGATGTCCGGATTGTTCAGTAACGCCTGTGCAATTCCGACTCTCTGTTTCATGCCGCCTGAAAAAGTCTTTACTTTCTTATCAGCCACATGACTTAGTCCTACTTCCTCCAATAATTGTCTCGCCCGCTTTTTAGCAATTTTCTTTGGTATTCCCTTAAGGGCAGAAACATACATCAAAAATTCCAGAGCAGTATAATTAGGATAGTATCCAAAATCCTGTGGAAGATAGCCTAATACATTTCTATAATCTTCTCCCATAGAAATCACATCTTTCCCATCTAAAAGCACCTCCCCAGAAGTCGATTCCAAAATAGCACACATCATTCGCATCAGTGTTGTCTTTCCTGCACCATTCGCTCCCAAAAGACCATATACCCCCGGTTCTAAGGTTGCACTGACCTGGTCAACGGCTATTTTGCTGCCATAATGCTTTGTCAATCTGTCAAGTGATAATTCCATACATTTTCCCTTCCTTTCTGATAGTTATAATAAAATGAATTTCTTTTATGAAAAACGCTGCAAAAAATAAAAATGCAACGATCCATATACCAAAAGCAGATGTATCATATAGCCACGGCACAGTTCTTGCCAACAATCCCCAACAAACGCAGGAACCAAGTATTATAACCGTACATATCTGCATATTTTCTTTTCTGCGCAATCGAATCAAACGCAGCATACTGACCATACACACTAAATAGGGCACCATGCAGTATAAAATAATCTTTCCAATTTCCCTAAATGAGTTTTGAAGATATGCCTCAAAAAAAATAAAATATGTCATGCATACAAGATTTGCAGCTCCGGCTAAAATCAGCTTTGCCAATACAATCTGGGAACTGGAAGCCCTTGTAACGGCTTCCAGTTCACTCATTCCATAATATTGACATTTGAACATAGCCGGCAAGATAGCCAATACAAACAGCGGCATAAATGCAGGAATATAACTTGGATTTCCTGCCACTGTGTAAATTACCACACACATAATGAATAACGTAATGGCTTGCAAACCAAATATTGGTACTCCTTCAAACCGAAAAATGTCCGACAAATACCGGACAAACCCTATCCGTGGTTCTTCCTGCAACTTTTTCGTTAATTCCTGTTCTCTCATAATTTCAACACATAGTCTAACAGTTTCTTCCAGTTTGGCATTACCAAGTTTCTTTATATCTTCTTTGTTATGCAATTTATCAAGTTCTGTTTCCTGCTGCAAACACTGATTCAAATACTGTTTCAATTCTTTATCGTTCATTTTCCTGCTCCTTCCTCATTATTTTCAATGCATTTCTAACCCTGCTCTGTGCCGTTCTCATGTTGCATCCCATTACTTTTGCAATCTCCCAAAACGAAAGTTCCTCTCCAAACCGTAAAATAACAGCTTCTCTTTGCTCTGGCGATAAAACATTTAATAGGTAACCTACCTCTGACTTATCCTCTATCCGGCGCAGCCCATCACATTCATCTCTGATTTCTCCCTCATTTTCTAAGGAACATTCTTTCATTTTCCGGCTTTCATCAATGCATAAATGATTTGCTATTGTATATAAATATGCCTTAAATTTCCCTTTTTCTTTATATCCCGACAAATTTTTAAACAGTTTCAAAAAAGTTTCCTGCGTTAAATCTTCCGCTTTCTCCAGATTGAAGCATTGTCTTTTACAATAACGTAAAACAGATGTATAATAACGTCTTATCAATTCCTCAGCCGCTTTTTCGTCTCCGAGCCTTATCTGCTCTACCAACGCATCATCAGAATATATTTCTTCCATATTCACACATTATCAACTCCTTTCTTTGAAAGGTTCGTATATATATAATAACGCTCCATTCCGCTCAAATGATCAAAACTTCATTAAATTTTTCAGATCTGCATCATGGAAATGTGCTAAACTGAACGCAGTAACAAATCGGAAGTTATTTTTAAATGAATATGAAAGGAAACATACCATGCTAAAACTTATAAGACGCTGTCCAGAATATGTCAGCGGATACAGAGAGTATTGTCAGGAATCATATGACAACCACGTTATTTACTTCAGACCAACTAATCCAAAACTGATTGACAACGAATGGTTTATCAGAACGAAAGATTGGTATGACAAAAAGGAGACTGGGCAAATTCAGGGACAGCCCATAAGCTTCCACTTTTGGGCTGTAGATGATGAAAAATTTATAGGCGAATTTCAACTGAGAACTGAATTGACACCAGAAGTAATGTCAGGTATAGGCAGTATCGGATATTCAGTACGTGTATCCGAACAAGGTAAGGGATATGGAACCAAGATATTGAGGCAAGGGTTACTTATTGCGAAAGAACATGGTATGAACAAAGTTCTTATGAACATAAATGATAAAAATAGTGTGTCCGCTCATGTTTGCGAGAAACTTGGTGGGAAGTTGATGGATAAAATACAAGCATATAACGATGCCGAAGGTTGTCACATCATGCGCAGATATTGGATTTATCTATAGTCGAGTAGACAGGCACCTCACGATGGCAGCCCTCAAGCACTTCCCATTCCTCACGGGGGATAATGTCATAGGTATTGGAGCGGATTCCCTTCTGATGCGTCCGGCAGACTAAATGCGCCCCTTGTAAAACGGGTTCCGCAGGATATGGCTGATCCGTGCGCTCCCCCATGAATAATAATTCACGTCACATTCCGTATTGCCCTTTACCCGTGTGATGGGGATTTTGTCCTCCATAAGGCAGATGATTACAAAGAATAAGGCAAAGAGCGATTAAGCAAAATTTAATGGAATTGTGTGTACTGTTGTGGTAAAATAACAGCGTTGAATAATTCAATAAATTAACGGCTAAGGAGATTAATCATGATAGACAAACGCACATCAATCGGAGTTATTATACTGACAATAATAATGACCTTTATGGAAATGACCGCATTACCTGCGGCTTTATTCTGTAATATACAAATAAGGGATATAGAACCAATTTATTTTTCTTTGATGATAAATTTTATATTTGCTTTTGCTTTATGCTATGTATGCAGGAAAACCATTATAAAAGAGTGGAATTTTGGATTGCAATTTCAAAATATACTGATTGGTTTGAAAAGATATGGTATTCCATCCCTTGTTGCTACACTTATAGTGGCAGTTGCTTTCTGTATAGGACTTTCACCGTTTAATAATAAACCAACAATATATAGAGTTATTGTAGAGGGTGTTGTGTATTATATAGGCGTTGCAATAATGGAGGAAATTTATCTGAGAGGATTGTTACAGAATATCATTGAAAAATGGTTTGGCAAACGAGATAATGCTACATTATATGCAGTTATTATTTCATCTGCACTATTTGGTTTTGGGCATATTTTTGGTGCACTTGGGCAACCAATTTTAACAATTATTTGCAAAGCTGTTTGGGCTACTGCATTAGGAGTTTACTTTGGGGCAGTCTATGTCAAAACCCGAAATTTATGGATACCAATTATTTTACATTTTGTAGTGGATTTGTGCGGTATACCATTTTGTTTTTCTAAAAGCAATCAATATCCAACAATAGGATTAGTTTTCTGTTTAATAATGTATTTGATATTAGGAATATACGGCATTTATATTATCCACAAAAATAAAGATAACTTCAGCCCTATTTACAAGCATTAAAATGATAAAATTATTTGACAGAGCAGAAATACAAAAACTGAATATTGTTTACCTTTAGGTAGCGATTATCTTAACAGACAATCCGCTACCTTTTTATTTTCAGAAACTATCAACACAGCACAGAAAGAATGAGGTATGCCCTGTTGCGCTCAACACTTGTTGTCTGTGCCCACTCGGCAGTAAAGAACAAAGGCTCCTTTTTCTATGCACAGTTCCAGCGGATCAGTGCCAGACGGGGGAGCAAACGGGCATATGTTGCTGTGGCGCATTCCATGCTGGTCGCCATTTACCATGTTCTGAAGGATGGTGTGGTTTTCAAGGATCTTGGAGCCGGGTATTATAACCAGTTCAATAGGGAGCGCAAAATTAATACCTACCTGAAAAAGCTAAAAGCATTAGGCTGGGTGGAACCTGTTGCCATGGAGGGACAGCCCGCTTAATTATATGGTTCGATCCCAAGGCCCTAAAAAGCTTGATAGGAGCAGTCTGCGCTTTTTTGCCAGACCGGGGGGGGAAGTTTCACAGTAACACCTAAATTAAGCTCCACCATATCACTGTCCTGTATGTGGGGGATCACGTTCTTTATGTCGGCAAAGGGAATCTCCTGCAGATACGGATATATCCAGCTGTCAACTTTTTGTCCGTTTGATAATTCCGTTAATGTTACACTGTAGTCTTCTGGTATTTCGTTCCAATGATTCACAACAATCAAATTCCATTCTTCCGAAACAGGAACGATATGTGAATCATCATTGACTCCGTTTCGCTCTAAAAGGAAAGGAAATATAGAGCCGCTAATACATACTCCGTTTTCAATCAAATGAGTGCCATTTGGTAATCATCGGAAGAAAATGTTTTTCCATAAATCATAGGAATCTGTATCATCGGAAAAAGACATAGTAAACTTTTATCGGGAATCAGGACGAAAGAATACGCCTTGTTTGTAAATACAACCCCTAAAATAGAACCTGCTACTGAAATCCCCATTGTCATTTGAAGTTTGCTGCTCCTTTTTCTTCCTATATTCTTTGATAGCTTTGTTCCTAAGCGGTATAGTTTTGCTGCCTGCTGATAATCGGCTTACCGTCCTTATCAAGTAACGGGCATAGTCCCCCGGTAATCCCAAATTTCGCCATAAGATAATTTACACCTGTTTCTTTATCGACAATCACATAAAGACCTTTCACACCGCCCTCTGTCTCTGTGATATCAAATCTCTTGCCTTTCATAAATACACCTCCAAACTGTTTTCAGATTATAATTCTTGCTTTGCAAAAATTCGACAACTAATTTGATACATTATATAGCACCAGACCAAAGCAATAATCGGCGAACAACATAGCAGAACAAATATAAGCAGGTCTGTTATTTCGATACCTAATAAAATAAGTACCTGATATACTCCAAAGCAAATTGCCGCAGGGATAAGAAAGGACACCAACAATAACACTCGCCCTTTTTCTGCCCCAAACTTGAATACAAGAGGAATTGATATACTTCCAAAAACAAGAGATATTACCAATGCTATCAAAGTTATAAATAGCAGCTTTCCAATTCCAACAAGGTCAAAAGTAATCTTTTTCAAAGCCAATCCAGCGATTGCTGATACTGCCAGCCCGAATAGACTTCCAATCAGGCAGAAGATTGCCAAAACAACAAATTTTCCACCAACTAAATCCTTTTTTGATACTGGCATTATCATGGAATATCGTGTCCATTTTGAATTATCATCAAAAGTAAATGTGGTCACAATCATCATGCTGCACAATATCGCACATACAAAGGTATATGATTCAACGCCCGATGCCGGGATAAGGACAACCGCAAATACCACCAGAACAAACAGCATAGACTTTGCATTATGTCCAATATTATATAAATCTTTTAAAATAAGGCTTCTCATTCAGCTTGCACTCCTTTCACATACATCAGCAGAATATCATCAATCGTTGCATCATCCACTACTGCATTTTTATATTTTCTTTTAGCTTTTTCCTTTTCAGCAACAAGCACATTCCACTGATAATCATCTTTACGGTAGGCAAGGACTTCTTTTTTATCAATCTGATTGAAAACTGCTGCACCACATCTAATAATACCGTAGTGGTAACGCAGTTCATCTTTTCTTTTACTGAAAACGACTTTGCCTTGATGAATAAAGGTAATGTAATCGGCAACTTTCTCTAAGTCGGTTGAGATATGAGAGGACATCATAATGGAATGATTTGCGTCCTGCACAAATTCCAAAAAAACATCGAGAATATCATCCCGCATTACTGGATCAAGACCGCTGGTAGCTTCGTCCAAAATCAACAGTTTAGGTTTATGGGAAAGGGCAACGGCAATGCACAATTTCATTTTCATGCCTTTGGACAGCGTTTTAATTTCTTTATCCGCAGGAAGCTGGAAGCGTTTTAAATACTCTTTATATAAATGCTTATCCCACTGTTTATATGCTGCACTTGAAATTTTCCCAACTTTTGTGGGGGTAAGTGTTTCATAAAAATTGATACCATCAAATACAACACCAATGTCCTCTTTAAGTTGCTTCGATGAAGATAACTCCTGTCCCCAAAAATCAACTGTACCATCATCTTTATTGATAAGGTCAAGGATTGCATTGATTGTTGTGCTTTTTCCTGCTCCGTTCTCACCGATCAGCCCCATGATAGTACCTTTAGGAACAGAAAATGAAACATGGTCTAATGTAAAACCAGAGTATTGCTTTGTCAAATTTTCTACCTGTAAAATAGCATCCATAGTTATTCCTCCTCCTGATAAAACATCGTTAAAAGTTCAATCAATTTTTCTAAAGGTATTCCGCTTGTTCGTCCGATGTCAGCAGCCTCTTGTAAATGTTCTTCTGCTAACCGTTGTTGTTCCTCTTGATAAAAGTCTTTATTCTGTGCCGATACAAAACTACCACGACCAACTGTTGTTTCGATAAAACCATCTCGCTGCAAATCTTCATACGCTTTTTGAACAGTAATGACACTTACATGAATGGACTTTGCCAACGCTCTCATAGAGGGAATAGGATCGCCAGTCTGTAATTCGTCGCTCATAATCATGGCTTTTATCTGTGAAGTTATCTGCTCATATATAGGTTTGCTCGTATTACTGCTAATTATGATTTCCACAACACCCTCCTTTTGTCCTATAATGTACTTCCCGTTCAAGTACATTATATTCAATTAAGAACACCCTGTCAAGTTGTTCCTGTTGGATTTCACTATAAAACTATTAACAGAAGCATGGAAGGCTTTGGTTGTGGTGGTCTTTCTGTTTCCAACGGTTTTGTTTCAGCAGGAACAGTTTTTTGCTCTGGTTTCATCTGTTCAATGATAGACTTTCTGACTGTTGCGGTGTCATCCTGCTGTTTCCATTTTGTCCTCCTTATAAACTTTCCTCTTTTTCCTTTACCTTTTGAAATATCCGGCTTTTCCGGTATTTTCTGCCCGTATGCCCTCTCACGCATCTCGGCAAGTTTCTCTTTTACGGAAATGCGGCATCTCGGACTGTCGGCTAACATCCTCTCTTTCCCATGCTCTGCCACCTTCTCCGATACTGCCCGGTTCACCTGCGGTCTGAAAGGCGCATCCGCCACAGCTTCCGCATCACGCCCCATTTCCTCTGTATCAAGTTCCTCCTGTTCCCCGTCATTCTCCGGCTCATCGTCCATATCAATCCCATCGCTGCCCTTTTCGTCCATATTTAAAAGGGCATTTAATTCTGTCAGGCGTTTCAGCTTCTCCGCAAGCTCCGCTTCCTGTATATACCCGGTTTCCGATTTTTATGGAGAAAGTGTCCTTGTCCGGGAATTTATTCTGTGCGTAGGTCTGAATGTCGGCACGATACCCCGCAAGGCGTTCCTTCATGGAAGCAATCTGTACCGGGTAATGCTTCACGATGTTGTCCTCTAAGCGGTACTTCTGGCTGGTGTGGTTCGCCTTTAACAGCTTCAGCTTGGACACCTGAATATCCAAATCCATCTTTTCTTTTATGTAGGGATTGCCCGTTGCCAGAGCCTTAATATACGCTACTATTTGTTAATGAAAAAGCCGGAAGAAAGCCCCTAAAAAATTTCTTGAAAAAGTTTTCAAAAAGTGCTTGACGTACCGTCTTTTCAGAGTTACCATACACACACCTTAAGGGAACGGAAACAAAAACGGAAGTAAGAAAGGCGGTAAAAATAAATGAAGAAAATTAAGGTTGAATGGTGCGAAAACTGGATCAAGGCTCAATTTAAAAAGCTCCCTTTTGAAAACGGCGGTATCTATACCGGATTGTTTTGGGATAAGGCTGAAAAGTCGGGGCTATGGGTTCGCGGAACCTACGGTTCGCCTATGAGCGAAGCTCTTGAAAAACTAACAAAAGTAGAAACTGTTCACGATAACGAAGGAAACTTTTTATATAATGTCTTTAAGCTGGTTTAAACTGCTCCCGCCCCGGAGGTTACGAGGGCTTAATGAAAGGGGTAAATTATGAAGCTGAATAAAGAAAAATTCTTAAAAACGGAAGTAGGCGCAGAGCTTGAAAACTGTATAAAGGTATGGGACAACGCCATTGAAGAACTGCGGAAGGTAACGCCGGGCTGGGGCGATCCGGATGCCGGGCTGGGCTTTTCGTACTGGGACAACACCTGCCGGTGCTGCCAGGCTCAATGGGAAGTATATAAAATGGTTCTCCTGCAGTTCTTCGGTATCGAATACAACTTTACCCGGACGGATGAATACTTCGGGCTTGTAACCGAAGACGAGGAAAACTGGTTATTCAAAATTGAACGGGCGGCGGCGTAGCTGCTGCCCCGGCACTAAACCACCGACGGCCGGTCCAAAGCCCGGCGGGTAGAAGTAAAGCAAGCTCCCCAGCTTGTGGGATGGGTGCTATGTATAAATCAAGGCTTCCCGGCCTGAATGTCGTCTAACAAGTTTTACTGATTTTTAATGTGAAAATCTTAAAACCGTCCGGGGAAACGGTGCAACTCGTAAACCTCCGCAGGGTCCGCGCCTGGCGCATGGAAGAAAGGTTAATAGGTGATGTGAAGCCGAGCTGTGCAAGCTCTACCCGTCGGGCTATACCGAAGGGCGGCCGGGAAGCCTCTTTTATATAAAATTCGTTGCGACGTCGCCAAAAGGAAGTGTAGGAAAAGAAGAAAAACACAGAAGGAATTGAAACAAGGGAACTTAACTTAATCGCCAATAAGGGCGGCTCCGGTTCCGTTGGTTTCAAGCTCTCAATACCGAAGCCATGGGCGGCTGCCCTTGGCGTGGATCTGAATAATAGAAGCGTCGTAGCCTCTTTCGATGGCAACAAAATTATCATATCTGGAATGAAAAAATAAGCCCCAACTGCCAAACGGCAGCGGGGCTTATCTCGCTCTTTTGGGGCTGGGGTTTTACCCCCTTTATAACCCCCTCTGGCGCACAATTATACGCCTCTTTTCCGATTCCATCTATTCACTGAAATAGACAAAATACCGGGGGTTCCTTTGTGAAAATGTGACTACTTCCGGCAAAGCCTATTTACTTCCGCCTGGACAGCGTTGTAATCGTAGCCGGCCGCCTCCAGGGCTTTCTTTCTGGCCGGGTTATTCCCCCACTTGCCTGCCAGTACCTCCTGGGCTACTGCAGCAACGCTTTTCTTTGTGGAAGCTCCGCCTTTTGCTTTCTGGTTTACTGCTGCCTGGACGGATTCGTAGTTATAGCCGGCCGCCTCCAGCCTCTGCTTGCGTTCCGGGTTGTTTCCCCATCTGCCTGCCAGGACTTCCGTGGCGATCTCGTCTATGCTTTTCTCCGGAGCCTTCTCCGTCGCCTTGCTGGCGTAGTTCGGGCAAATAAAGCCCCGGATATATCTGCCGTTGATCTGCAGGTTTCTACGGCCTACGACTCCGCCGCTCATGTTGCCCTCCATAACCTTTATCGTGCTTCCGCTTACTGCCTCAACCATGCCGACGTGTTCCGGCGTTCCTCGGTTGTCCGTGGTGGCATAGTTCGGGCCGTCGTCCCAGTCGTAAAGAACTTCGTCGCCCGGCGCCGGGATGTATGCGTCGTTCTCCTGCCAAATACCCATAGCCTTGGCTTTCTCAATCAAATAATAGCAGGAACACTCTACCGGGATTATATCCGTATAGCCTGCCTTGATCGCCGCTGCGCTGGTCGTGGTGGCGCAGTATGCGTCGTTATAGGTTACGGCGTAGCCCCTGGGGAGCGGCTTATTGCCGTTATATGTGTCAATGATCGGAGCGTGGCTCCTGTCGGAACGCTTAAGCCCGATCCAGCCCTGCATAATGCTTACGATCTTCTGTCTTGCCTGTGCCTCTGTCATACCTTCGTTCCCTCCTTCTTTCTGGTAAAGGGCTTCGTACTCCTGGCCGAAGCCAGCCCGTTTCTTCCGGACGGCTTCGCTCTGGTCTGCCGGCCGCTCAAATTGAAGCAGTACGGCATCCGAAGCCTCCCGTATGCTGGCGGCTGCCTTAAGTACGGAAAGCACGGACTTGTACCCCTCGGAAAGCTCCTTATACAAAAATTCCGCCTGCGTCAATGCGTCGCCAATGGATGCGCCCTTCGCCTGGTGGAAAGCAAGCATAGCCTCTTTCCGGCTCCAATATGTCCACTGCGCCAAACCATACCCGGCGGAGTCATGTACGAAGTTCTTATAGTTTCCGCTGTCTACTGCTGCCGTGTATGCCTCGTCCGTAAGCCCCAGCTTCTTTTCGCTGCTGTTCTGCAGATTGCCCGGCTTCATGCCGCTTTCTGCGTAAAGATTGCCGAACAGCCCGAAAATGCCGTTGTTACAAAGTCCCTTGCTCTTAAAAAAGGCGTAAAGCTCACGCTCTACGCCTCCCCAAACAATGCCCATGATCTGCCTCCTATTCCTCGTCGGTATACTCCGGGTCCTCCGCCTCAATGTTCGCCGCGTCGGTCAATCCTTCCCCGATAATGTAGGCAATCACGGAAGCTCCGGCCATAATAAGCGCCGTTACCTGCGTCGCCGTGTTCTCGGCTCCGCCCGTCGCCAGGATCATCATGGAAACAAAGGAAGCGACCGCCGTCCAAAGTTTCCGGCTCGTAAGTTTCTTTACCCAGTTAATCTGTTTCATTGTGTTGTCCTCCTTTAAGGTTTATTTTTTTTGCGCCGGGGCTTCCCAGCTCTCCGGCGCGGTTGCCCTATCTGTTACTTGTGCGCCTCCTGGTTCATGTGCTTTTCGATCTTGTCAATGGCCGCCGTCACGGGGCCATTGCAGCCCTGCTCCTTAAGCCCCTGGAGGCAAGCTAAAACGCCGTAGGTTAAAAGGCACATTTCTTCCTTCATGGCCTTTATGTCCTCGTCCTGCTTGTTCTGCCTCTGGTACCAGCGGTAAGCTGCGAAAAGCGCACCTAATAATGCCGATCCGGCTCCTAATACGGCGGCGGCCGTTATGATGGTCTGTGCGTCTATGTACATCTCCACTGCCCTCCTTCCTGCAATAAAATAAGCCCCCTCCACGGCGCGTCCTGCGCCGTTTCCTGGGCTTTTTGCCTTTTAGTGTAGAAATATTAGTCTAAGCCGATTCCCGCCCGGATTTCGGCAGCCTGGTTGATTCTGGCAATACACGGGAGGCTTCCCGCTTCGTCTGCGCTTATGTGCTGCATAAGAAGTATGAAAAGCTCGTCAATCACTCCGGACTGGATCCGTATGATGGCGTTCTGCTGCTCCACTACCTTAAGCGGGTCAATGGTTTTATTCATCCTCGTATGCCTCCCCGGTGATCTCCTGGTAGTCGGCTTCGGTGATGGTTCCCTTCTCCGCCCTCTCTCTGATCTGCTCCTTTGTTACCCTGCCCGCTGCGTAAAGCCTCTTAAGGCTGTTTACTAAAATCGAAGCCATTATAAAAGCCCTCCTTCCATAAGCTGCATCGTGTACTCGTCAATAGCCGCCGTTACTGCCTCGTCCGTCTTGATTGCCTCAATGCTCTTAAGCATCTCGTATTCTCCGACGCTGATCTCCCGGCTCTCGCATACGAAGTCCGTATAGGCTGCCGCCTGGTCCGTTGCTTCGTGTTCCTCCGGCTGAATGTTCCGGCGCTGGATGAAAGTGTCAGGCGCCACAAGCTGCAACTCTGCCGGCCGGCTGGCGCTTCTTTCCTGTGTCCACTGCTTCATTTTTGTTTGCCCTCCTTGTCAATTTTGAAATGATTTTCTTAAGCCGCCCAACTATTACATGGGGCTTTATATAGTCCTGGTATGCGTCGTAAGTGTCCGTACAACTGAACCAGCCTATATAGCTTAACATTGCTTCTATGTGCTTCTTGAAATATCCCCTCCCGGCTTCTTTCGCTGCGTGCATCCTGCTGGCCAGCCTGGTGGCTGAAAGCATAATAGCTTTCCGCATCGTCGTCCGGTTGCGGAAGAAAAGGAAGCCCATAAAATCAATCACGCGCCCTACGACCTTCCCGTTCTTTTTCTGGTAGTTGAACTTAAAGACCTGGTAGTTCCGCTTCAGCTTCAGCCGGAACCTCCGCCCTATGAATTTTTTAATTTCTACTATTGCCTGGTGCAGCTTCTTTTTGTTGTCGTGTCCTAAAACAATATCATCCATATAGCGGATAAGGTTCGGTATTCCCAGCTTGTCCGTTATGAAACGGTCCAACGGCTCCAACAAATAATTAGCGAGCCACTGGGAAATGTAGAAGCCCAGCGGTATTCCCTTCTTGAAGCCCTGTAAGCAAAGCTCAACAACGTATAGAAAAAGCTCGTCTTTTATCCTTATGCGAAGCTCCCGCATAAGGATGTCCAGCCGTATGCTGTCGTAAAAATGGCGGATGTCTATCTTTGCAAAATTCCGGATATTCTTTCCGCCCTGGATAATTTTTAAAAGCCGCTTCTTGCCGAAGT
>ERZ808046.630-NODE-630-length-25298-cov-7.199397_pt1 | contig 25298 bp, 22 predicted proteins | sample MGYA00380196_ERZ808046 | MGnify/ENA primary metagenome ERZ808046 (study PRJEB31490, sample SAMN06133421) | mouse gut metagenome | isolation source: Z6_2 | host: mice | place: China: Chengdu | collected 2015-05 ...
ACAGTAGAAATCTTCACTTATGGATGTAAAATAGAATTACTTTGGCATGATGAAAGAGTTACAGCGAAATTAATTCCTTCCTAAAAAAATTTTACATTTTTTTCATTATAAGGTATACTGGAGAAAGAGTATGCGCACAATGTCCCGGGACACAGTGCCGCATGACAATATCTGTAACAACAGGGAGGACGAAACCAATGGAATTACTTAAAAAGTGGCGTGACATGGCCTATTCACAGACAGCAAATAAGGGAGATCTGCAGAGACTCTGGGATGCGTATTTCCTGAAAGAAAAAGACATATATGCAGAGCTTTTAAAGAATCCGGACGAAGAGGTGAAGGGCAGCGTAACGGCTCTGGCAGAAAAATATGACGTGGATATCATGACTATGACAGGCTTTCTGGACGGGATTAACGACAGCTTAAAGGAGCCCAACCCCATTGAGGAGATGGAGGAGGAGACGGAAGTAAGCCTTGCCTTTGACAAGGAGCTTTTGTACAAAAATATGGTGGCAGCAGGTGCGGACTGGCTTTATGAGCTGCCGGAATGGGAGGCCATTTTTGATGAGGACAAGCGCAAGGCGTTGTACAGGGAACAGAAATCTTCCACTACCATTGTAAAACCGGACAAGATCTATCCCAATGATCCCTGTCCCTGCGGAAGCGGCAAGAAGTACAAAAAGTGCTGCGGAAAGAAGGGCTGATGGACAGCCGTATCGAGCAGGCGGTTGCCACCTTTGAATCAGGCTATACCTGCGCCCAGTCGGTTTTTGCCACCTATGCGGATTTGTTTGGCATGGACAGGCAGACGGCCCTTAAACTGGCAAGCCCCATGGGCGGCGGTGTGGGCAGGATGCGGGAAATCTGCGGAGTGGTCTCTGCCATGGCACTTCTGGCAGGCCTTAAGGAAGGCAACACGGATCCTGAAAATGAAGAAGGCAAGGAGAGGATTTATCTTCTTGTGAGAGAGATGGCGGATAAATTCAAGGCCAAAAACAATTCCATCATCTGCCGGGAGCTTTTGGGGATTGAGGGAAGAGAAGAAAGCGCCAGACCTTCTGCCAGGACGAAGGAGTATTATGCCTCCCGGCCCTGCAGCAGACTTGTAGCCGACGCTGCCAGGATTATTGAGGAGATGCTTTTGGGTGATGAGGATGTCGGCGGATCAGAAAAGGGCGTATCATGACAATCAAAGACCAGGTATTGTTACTATTGGAAAATCACCGGGAGGAATTTTTTTCCGGGGAGGAGATTGCCCGCCGGCTTTCGGTATCGAGGGCGGGCGTGTGGAAAGCGGTAAAGGCTCTTCAAAAGGAAGGGTATGCCATCTGTGCGGTGAGCAACAAGGGGTATGTGCTGGAGAAATCCCCCGATGTGCTCTCTGCTGCTTTTATTGAGCAGGAGCTGGAAAAGAGCGGTATTTCCCTGCACGTGCAGGTGGAAAAGCAGGTGGATTCCACCAACAATGTGCTCAAGCAGTATGCCGCTGACGGTGAAAGGCGGGATATGGTTCTGCTTGCGGAGCAGCAGAGCGCCGGAAGAGGGCGCAGGGGCCGTTCCTTTTTTTCGCCGGAGGGGACGGGCCTTTATATGAGCCTGCTCCTTCATCCGGATGCGGCGCCGCAGGAGGCTGCCATGCTGACAACTCTGACCGCCGCGGCGGCAGCAAGGGCAGTGGAGAAAGTGTCAGGTGAAAAGGCGGCAATTAAATGGGTCAACGATATCCAGATGCGGGGCAAAAAGATTTCAGGGATTCTGACGGAAGGCTCCACTTCCATGGAAGAGGGAAAGCTGGAATACGTGGTAGTGGGGATCGGAATCAACATTTATGAGCCGGAAGGAGGATTTCCGGAAGAGGTGAGGGATGTGGCAGGCGCGGTCTTTGCCACACATGCTCCGAGAGAAAATATGCGGAATTGTCTGGCGGCGGAATTCCTTAAGAATTTCATGGAGTACTACCGGACATTTCCGTCCAGAGATTATCTGGAGGAGTATCGGAAGCGTTCCTTTGTCATCGGGAAAAGAGTCCGTATCATTTCCCCTGGAAGGGAGCCGGAGCAAAGGAAAGGACTGGGGGCAGGGGATGCAGGGGCAAATGCCGGAGATTATGCCGGAACGTATGCCAGAGAGCATGCTCTTGTGCTGGGGATTGACGATAACTGCCATTTAAAGGTGCAGTATGACGATGGCACGGTGGAATACCTTTCCAGCGGGGAGATCAGTATCAGACCGGAAGAAAACAACCGGAATTAAACCTCCCTGCACCGTCGGCGCTTCGCGCCGCCACATCAAACGCTGCCGCGCTTCGCGGGTCAGCTTATTGAATGAAAGCAGGCAGCCCGAAAACGGGCTGCCTGTTGTTTAGGCGATGTCATCCCGGGTAATATTATGCAGCCATTTGCCGCTGTGGTAGCGGCCGATGACCCAGGGCCATTTCACAAATTCGTCGGTACACAGAAGAAAGTACACCCACATGACCGGAAGCTTAAACACAAAGGCGGCCAGAAATCCCAGGGGAACGGCGTACACCCACATATCAATCACATCACAGATAAGCCCGAAGCGGGTATCCCCTCCGGCACGGAACACACCGGCGATCAGGGTAGTGTTTACGGCAGATCCCATAACATAGTAGGTATTGATCAGAAGCATATATTTCAGGTAATGCATGGCGGTTTCGGTGAGGGCGGCATATTTCAGAATAATGGGCGTTGCCGCGAGAATGAGAAGACCGCCGATTGCGCCGCTGATCACTGTGAGCTTAAGGAGTTTGCGGGCATCTTCTCTGGCCGTTTCCAGCCGGTTTTCGCCCATGACATTTCCAAGTAAAATACCGCCTGCGCTGGCAAGGCCGAAGCTGAGCACCGTTCCGAAGTTGCGGGCAACCACCACAAAGGAATTGGCGGCAACCGCATCGGAGCCCAGATGGCCGATGATCACGGAGTACATGGAAAAGGCCACGCCCCAGGCCACATCATTGCCGAGAGCCGGAAGGGAGAGCCTTATAAAGTCGGAGAAGAGCGTCTTATTTCTGTGGAAGAGCATGGACAGTTTCAGCTTCACATCTTTGCTGAGGAAAGAAACCAGGAAGCACCCGATCAGTTCAATCACGCGGGAGATGGAGGTTGCCAGCGCAACGCCGGGGGCTCCCATTTTGGGAGCGCCGAAAAGACCGAAAATAAATACGGCATTCAAAAGAATATTTAAAGTAAAAGCCATGGTGTTCAGCGCGGTGCTGATCACCACTCTGCCCACACTGCGCAGCACGGCAAGATAAACCTCCGTAACGCCCCAGCAAAGATAGCTGACGCTCACGAAGCGCAGATAGGAAGAGCCGATTAAGATCAGTTCAGGGTCATTGGTAAAGAGTGTCATCATCAGTTCCGGGGCTGTCAGGGCAAAAGCGGCGATGACGATGGAAATCAGCATGGAAAAGCGAAGGGCAATCCCTTCCACGATTTCTATGGCCCGCATGTCCCCTTTGCCAAAGTACTGAGCGCAGAGGATGGTTGCCCCGGTGCCAAGCCCGTAGTAAACCATAAACAGTACGCTGGCATACTGGGAGGCCAGGGAGACTGCGGAGATGGAGGACTGGCCCACATAGTTGAGCATGACCACGTCCGCAGAGCTTACCGCCGCGCTGAGCAGGTTTTGCAGTACAATCGGCAGCAAGAGCCTAAAAATCTGAGAGTAAAATACGTCGTTTTTCCATTTCTTTATCATAGTGTAATCCTCACATTGCTGTCTGTTGTTCGATAAGCCTTCTCATTCTAGCATAGTCCTCAGACAAAGTCACGTTATTTTGATAAATTTTCATATGCTGCTCCAGCGGTGCATCACCACAGAGCGCACAGTAAATGCGCATTCCTGACCCATAAAAATGAAACGTTACAAAAAATGCAAAAAAACAGTTCTTTCTGTGGCGGCATTCCGGTATAAATGATATAATTAAGAAGTGCGCGGATGCGCATTGCAGATCGTAAGAATTCTTTACCATTATCATAAAAAGCAAAGGAGAGACAGCACATGGCAATTGAAGCAGGAATGAACGGAAGACTGTTTCATCTGCACACGAAAGACAGCACTTATCAGATGTATGCGGATGAAAGCGGTGTTTTGCTCCACACTTACTATGGAAAGCGTATCGACGGAGAAAATCTGTCGGATCTGATCTTTCAGGCGGACGTGGGATTTTCGGGATATCCGCCGGAGGCAAAAGGGGACAGGACGTACTCTCTGGACTGCCTGCCCCAGGAGCTGCCCTCCGACGGGGCAGGGGATTACAGAGAGAGCTGTGTTTCCCTTGTGCATGAGGATGGAAGTATGGCAGCGGATTTTCGGTTCGAGAGCTATGAAATACTTCCTTATGCCTATAAGGTTAAGGGGATGCCGGCCCTTTATGATTCGGATAAGGAAAAGAGCGCTACCCTTGTGATCACCATGCGGGAGAGAGCTTCTCAGGTTGCAGTCCGTCTGTTTTACGGCGTTTTTGAAGAGGAAAATGTGATTACCAGAGCGCTCACGGTAGAGAACCGGGGCGAAGAGAGGGTTTTGCTGACGAAATGTCTTTCCTGCTGTCTGGATTTCCAGTTCGGGGACTATGATATGATCACCTTTGCAGGCAGACATGCCATGGAGCGGAGCCCTGAGAGGACAAGGATTCGCCGCACGAAGTCAGAGGTTGGTTCCAGGCGCGGAACCTCCAGCCACCAGTACAACCCTTCCGTGATTCTGTGCGCACCGGAGGCCGCCGAGGATTTCGGGGACTGCTATGGGATGTGTCTGGTTTACAGCAGCAACTTTACTGCCTGTGCCCAGATGGATCAGAGAGGACAGACCAGGGCGCTTATGGGGATTTCGCCGGAGCATTTTTCCTTTTGCCTTGAGAAGGGAGAGACTTTTGAAGCGCCGCAGGTGATCTTAAGCTATTCGGATGAAGGCTTTGCAAAGCTTTCCCATCAGTATCATAAGATTTTGAAGGAGCATATGTGCCGGGGAAAATACCAGTTTGCCAAACGTCCGGTACTGCTGAATAACTGGGAAGCTACTTATTTCAATTTTAATAAGGAAAAGCTGTTTGCACTTGCCGGGCAGGCGGCAGAGCTCGGGATTGAAATGCTGGTGCTGGACGACGGCTGGTTCGGCAAGCGGGATGACGACAACAGCGGTTTGGGGGACTGGTTTGTCAATGAGAAAAAGCTAGGCGGCAGTTTAAAGGAGCTGGGAGAGGAAATCCACGCTCTGGGCCTTAAGTTTGGGCTCTGGTTTGAGCCGGAGATGGTTTCTGAGGACAGTAATCTTTACCGGGAGCATCCGGACTGGGCTCTTGCCATACCGGGAAGGGAGCCGAACCGGGGCAGGAACCAGCTTGTGCTTGACATGAGCCGGGAGGATGTGCGGGAGTATCTGCTCGGGCAGCTTACGGAAATTCTGTCTGGCGCCCCCATAGATTATGTCAAATGGGATATGAACAGAAGTATTTGCGATATTTACAGCCATGTGTACGCAGGAAGCCGAAACGGGGAGGTGTATCACCGTTACATATTGGGAGTTTATGACCTGCTGGAGAAGTTTCTTGAGAGATTCCCGGACATTTTGCTGGAGGGCTGCAGTGGAGGCGGCGGACGTTTTGACGCGGCCATGCTGTATTATTCCCCTCAGATCTGGTGCAGCGACAATACGGATGCGGTAAACAGACTGAGCATTCAGTACGGTACTTCCTTCTTCTATCCGGTAAGCAGTATGGGAGCCCATGTATCGGCAGTGCCCAATCACCAAACCGGGAGAGTAACTCCTTTTCAGACAAGGGGACATGTCGCCCTTTCCGGCAGCTTTGGCTATGAGCTGGATATCAATAAGATGACAGAGGAGGAGAAGAGGCTGGTAAAAGAGCAGCTTGCGGATTTTCACAAATACTATTCCCTCACCCACGAGGGGACTTACTACCGTCTGACGGGCCTGGATGGACGGTTCTGTGCCTGGGAGTTTGTGGATGAGGAAAAGAGCCACGCGCTGCAGACGCTGGTGATGACCTCGGCGGAGGGCAATCCTCTTCCGGTGCATACCACGGTGAAGGGCCTTGCACCGGATAAGAATTACCGCTGCTCGGAAAACGGGCATATTCACAGCGGCAGGACATGGATGAACGGCGGACTCACCTTAAGTAGGGTGCCGGGAGAGTATGAAAGTGTTCTGATTGAGTGGGAAGAAGTGTAAAATATGCAGCAGATGTTTGAAAATGTACGGAACGATTTATGGACACGAAGTGGACGGAAATTGTTCCAGACAGAGGTACATGGAAGAACATCTGCGAAACTACAAATAAGGAGGACCATATGGCGGCACAAAGCAGCAGATTTGCTCAGAGGCTGGCAGGCCATGAGCAGGAATTAAAAGAAAAGTATATGGAATTATATCAGGATGAGAAGAGCTATGAGGAGCTTCTCTCTTCCATGAAGGGTTTTTACGATAAGCGCTCAAAGGAATTAAAGACCCTGGATGAGAAGCGGGAGGCGAACCCTGACTGGTTCAAGGACGGTAACATGCTGGGCGTGACCATGTATACCAAACTTTTTGCCGGAGGGCTTAAGGGGCTGATTTCCCATCTGGACTATCTCTCGGAGCAGGGGATTACCTACCTGCATCTGATGCCCCTTTTAAAAATGCCCCATCCCTTCAATGACGGCGGATATGCGGTGGAGGATTTCCGCATGGTGGATCCGGAGGTCGGCACGAATAGGGATCTGCAGGAGTTGACGAAAGAGCTCAGGGCACGGGGTATCAGCCTTTGTCTGGATATGGTTATGAACCACACGGCGGATACCCATGAGTGGGCCATGCGGGCCAGGGCCGGGGAGCAGGAGTACATAGACAGGTATCAGTGCTACGATACCTATGACATTCCCTCAGAATTTGAAAAAACCATGCCCCAGGTATTTCCCGCAACGGCGCCGGGAAACTTTATCTGGTGCGAAGAGATGAAAAAGCATGTGCTCAGCACCTTTTATCCCTATCAGTGGGATTTGAATTACAGAAACCCGGTGGTGTTTAATGAGATGGCTGCCAATATGCTCTTTTTGGCAAATCTGGGTGTGGAGGTACTGCGTATTGATGCGGTTCCTTACATCTGGAAGGAGCTTGGCACTACCTGCCGCAACCTGCCCCAGGTGCATACCATTGTGCGTATGGTGCGCATGATTCTGGAGGTGGTCTGCCCTGCGGTGATTCTGAAAGGAGAAGTGGTGATGGCTCCCAGGGAGCTGCCGCCCTACTTTGGAACCCCCGAAAAGCCGGAATGCCACATGCTTTACGGGGCATCCACCATGGTAAATCTCTGGGGAGCGCTGGCCACCAGAGACACACGGCTTTTAAAGCACTTAATGGATGAGATTCACAGCCTGCCAGACAATTGTTTCTTTGTGAATTATCTGCGCTGTCATGACGATATTGGATGGGGGCTTGATGAAGATTTTGAAAAAGCGCTGATGATCGACCCTCTTTCTCATAAAGAATATCTGTATCATTTCTTTGAAGGGGTTTATCCGGGCAGCTTTGCCAGAGGGGAGCTCTACAATTATGACCCGGTATCAAAAGATGCCAGGAGCTGCGGAACCACAGCCAGCCTTTGCGGTGTGGAAAAGGGAGGCTTTGAGGGAGACAGGGCTCAGGTAGCCATGGGCATCCAGAGGGTTCTTCTCATGCATGCCGCCTGTATGAGTCTGGAAGGATTTTTGATGCTTTCCTCAGGGGATGAGATTGGTCAGGTCAACGATTACAGCTACAAGGAGAATCCGGATTTGGCGGCAGACAGCCGCTACCTCCACAGAAGTCCCTTTAACTGGGAAAATGCGGAGAAAAGAACCCAGGAGGGTACGGTGCAGCATGCCGTATGGGAAGGACTTAAGAGACTGGAGACGCAGCGCAGGGAGCATCCCTGCTTTGGCAGCAAAGCATATGTGACCACCTGGGATACCGGATGTATGCCGGTGTTCGCCATCCGCCGTACTTTGGGAGATCAGGAGCTGGTCTGCCTGTCCAACTTCTCCGAGTGGGAGCAGTGGAGCTGCCTGCCGACTCTTTACGGGGAATATGAAGACCTCTTCACGGGAGAGTCAGTTAATTTGCAGCAGGTGCGTTTGGGAGCCTATCAGTATCGGTGGTGCGTGAAAAAATAAGTCAGCCTTTGGATTTTGCCAGGAATAAAATGCACAGCCCTGCCAGCACAGCCTGAACGGCCGGGATGGTGTACCATACGCCGTCAAGGCCAAGGAATAAGGGCAGCAGGTAAATAAAAATCAGGGTGAGCACGATTTCTCCATACACAAGAATGCTGGAGCGCCCTACCCGATGAGTGGCATACAAATAAGAGACCGCGGGCTTGGTGAGTCCGTAAAGAGCCATCACCAGCGCAAAAGCGGGGGTGGCATGAACGATGTATGCGGCGGCCTCCGGGGAAGTGCCGTAAAAAACGGGCAGCAAATTCCTTGCCAGGAAGAAGAACACTGCTCCCAGGATGCCGAAGGAGATGCCGAGGGAGAAGGTCCAGCAAGAGTAAGTCTTAAGTGCCCTGACGTCACCTTTTCCTTCGCTTAAGGAAAGCAGGGGCTGGCTGCCGTCCCCGATGCCCTGCACCAGAAGCTCCATAAAGGAGATGATGTAGGCAAGCACCGCATAGGCGCTGACTGCCTCCTCACCGCCGTAGGCAAGAGCCTGCAAATTCATGAAAATAATGGTGACAGAAGGCAGGTAGGTGAGACCGAAGGGGGAGACTGCCACCCGCAGAATGGAAAGTACCGTATCTCCTTTTGGTCGTATGGAGGAAAGAGGGATGCGGTTCTTTTTCTTAATATAAAAGGCAATACACATAACCAGCGTCAGTATCTGTCCTGAAACCGTAGCCAGCGCTGCTCCCATGAGTTCCAGCCTTAAGACGATTACAAAGTAGTAGTCCAGAAGGATGTTGGAAATACATCCCAGTCCCATGGCACACATGGAATAAAAGGAAGCACCCCGGTTGCGCATAAGGGGAACCATGCCTGAGGCAAATACCTGAATCATGCCGCCGAGAAGGATATATTTCAGGTAGGTTTCTGCCAGCGGCAGGAGGGTGTCCTTTGCACCGAGCAGCATAAGGAGAGGGCGTCCCAGAAAGAGAAGGATAAGGGTCAGCATAAGGGAGCTGGTAAAGAGCAGGAAAAAGGCATTCCCCTCCGCCTCCAAAGCTTTCTGTTCATTTCCGGCGCCTTTGTTTAAGGAAACGATCACTGCGGCGCCCATGCCGATACCGGTACCCAGAGAGATGATCAGGGCAACTAAAGGCCATGCGATGTTGATGGCCGCAAGTCCCGGATCCCCCATGGCTCTTCCCACAAAAATACCGTCCACAATGGAATAGATTCCTGTGAGCAAAAAGGAAAGCATGGATGGGAAGATATATTTCAGATAATTTTTTTTCATAATGGAAACCTCACCTTGAAAATATATTGTTGTTCAATACAGATTGTGCAATGGCTCCATTCTATCACAGGTACGCGCATAAATCCATCCGAAACCGGAATAAGTAAATTCTTTAGTAACTATTCAGCCAGGACTTTGCACCTGCTGCAAAGTCCGTGAGAACAGGCAGATTCTGCCAAGATTCTTTACTTTTTGCATATGAAAACGCTGTTTTGCCAATATACTTTTCGTGCCTGATCCACTAAAATAATATTATCAGGTACTGATCAAATTTAAAAAGGAGGTATGGAGGAAAATTATGGACAACAAACAGAGGGAGTGTTTTGAAAAAGCATACGATACGGCGGCGGAGCTGATTCTGAAGGCAACGGATGAGTTTACGGAAAAGTATCCGGAGGCGGCCAGTGTCAATAATTTTTACCGGCCTGTGGAGATTACGGACTGGACCTGCGGCTTCTGGACAGGGGAGGTCTGGCTTGCCTATGAGAAAACAGGTAATGAGAAGCTTAAGAAGACGGCGGAGATTGAGGTAAAAGACTTCAACCAAAGAATCAAGGAAAAACGTCTGGTGAATCATCATGATATGGGGTTCCTTTATTCACCCTCCTGTGTGGCGGCCTATAAGCTGACCGGAAGTGAAACCGGCAAAGAGGCAGCCCTGCTGGCGGCAGATAACCTGCTTGGCAGATTTCAGGAAAAGGGGCAGTTTGTTCAGGCCTGGGGAGAGCTGGGGGCGGAGGACAATTATCGTCTGATTATTGACTGTCTGCTGAATATGCCGCTGCTTTTCTGGGCGGGAGAGGTGACAGGAGACCCCAGGTATGCTGAAAAGGCAAAGGCCCATATCCGGACGGCCATGAAGTGTATCATCCGGGAGGACAACTCCACCTACCACACCTATTTCTTTGACAAAAATACCGGGGAGCCTCTCCGCGGCGTGACCCACCAGGGTTATCGGGACGGCTCCGCATGGGCGAGAGGACAGGCCTGGGGAGTTTATGGTTCTGCGCTGGCATATAAGTTCCTGCGTGATCAGGAATACGTGGATATTTTCTGCAGACTGACAGATTATTTCCTGGAGCATCTGCCGAAGAATAAGATTCCTTACTGGGATTTTGATTTTACCGACGGCAGCGATGAGCCCAGAGATTCCTCGGCTGCGGCGATTGCGGTCTGTGGTATGCTGGAGATGAGTAAATATCTTCCGGAGGAAAAGGCACAGTATTATACAAAAAGAGCGGAAGAGCTGATGGAGGCGCTGATTTCTGAATGTGCGGTAACTGACCCGGCTGTTTCCAACGGTCTGCTTTTGCATGGAACCTACGCGAAGGGTTCTCCCTACAATACCTGCAACGACAATGGGGTGGATGAGTGCGTGGCATGGGGCGATTATTTTTATATGGAAGCTCTGACACGGCTTATGAAGGACTGGGAGCCGTACTGGTATTAAAAAATTGAGGGCGCGCCGGACATAGATCTGAAATTCAGATAACAGTTCCGGCGCACCCTCGTGTGCTTATTCTAATTACTTCCATTGGGTGATTCTAATTTATTTTGATTTTTTGCCCGTTTCCTTTGGGCTAAAGCCAGAGCCTTATCATATTCTTTGGCCTCCAGCAATGCAATTACGTCATCCCAGTCTTCAATATTATCCAACAAAAATCCATCATATTGTTTATCACTCATTCCCATGTAATCACAATCCTTTCCTTTCACTATAATCATTAACCATAAAAACAATCAACAGTTTCTGATCATATTGTAACCTGCACATGATTGAGAGTCAATATTAGGAGTAACATAAAGAACTTCAAAACCTGAAAAGTGAATATTGAAGCGTTAGAAAATTGATAGACTTTGTTTCCCGGCTATGTTATACTAAAGCTGACACAACAATCTATTTCATAATTGTGAGGTGATCTGATGCCTGGTAACGGTGAAATTATTAGAGATGCAATAAATGATTTTCAAAAAGTTCAAAAACGTATGTTTTTGGCAAAAGAAGAGAATGCAATAAAAACATATGCGGATTTAAAAGAAGATTACATTTCTTTAAAAGCATTACTAACAAGTATGGGCGTGAACCTCACAGAAATTGATCGAATCAAAGAATAAAAAAGAAAATTGTACGTTCACTAAATTATAATAGACTTTGCATTCAGGAGGTGAAAACAGTATGCCTACTACTTTAGAAATAGCAAGAGATGCAATCGAGCAATTCCAGAAAATTCAAAAGCATATGTTAATTGCAAAAAAAGAAAATGCTACTGAAACATATGCAAGCCTAAAAGAGGATTATTTATCTTTAAAGGCTATATTAAATATTGCTGGTGTAAATCTCACAGATATTGACCGAATTAGAGAATAAGTAACGGCAATTAAACAGTGAGTAATAGTCGGGCGTAAGTCTATTATATATAGCTTACGCCCTTATTTTTATAATAGGAAGTAAGCCGGCTCCCGTTACCGGTTCACAGAAATCTGAGAATGTGATACAATGAGTCAATACGAAATTCTTAAAAGGAAAAAGGAGGACGGTAAAAATGAAGGTTTTGATGTTAAACGGCAGCCCCCGTGCCAAGGGGAATACCTCCGTTGCACTTGGCGAGATGGAAAAAATCTTTGCCCGGGAGGGAATAGAAACGGAGACGATTCATGTTGGAAATAAGGACATCCGGGGATGCATTGCCTGTCTTAGCTGTAAGCAGAAGGGAAAATGTGTCTTTGATGACCTGGTAAATGAGGTGGCGCCCAAATTCGAGGCATGTGACGGCCTGGTGGTGGGAAGCCCGGTTTACTATGCCTCTGCCAATGCAACGCTGGTGGCTTTCCTCACGAGGCTGTTTTACAGTACGCCTTTTGACAAGTCTATGAAGGTTGGCGCAAGCGTTGTGGCTGCCCGCAGGGGCGGTTTGTCCGCAACTTTTGACGAACTGAACAAATTCTTTACAATCTCAGGGATGCCTGTGGCTTCCGGCCAGTACTGGAACAGCATCCATGGGGCCGCGCCGGGGGAAGCGTTTCAGGATGAGGAAGGGCTGCAGATTATGCGGACTCTTGCAGCAAATATGACTTTTCTTATGAAGAGCATTGCCCTCGGAAAAGAAAAGTACGGTCTGCCGGAAAAGGAGCCTTTCCAGAGGACGAATTTTATCAGATAACGGGAGCAGTATGAAAAACAATATTTTTATCGAGGGCCTGCCCGGCTGTGGCAAGAGCACACTGTTGAACCGGCTGGCCCTGGAATGGCCGGAATACCATGTTTACAGGGAAGGGGATTTATCCCCGGCAGAGCTTGCCTGGTGTAGCTATCTGACCAGAGAAGGCTGGGAAGAGATGCTGGGCAGATACCCTGCATTTCAACAGGAAATCCGGGATAAAACACAGGTGGAGGATGATCGTTATATCGTGGCTTACACACAGATTCTGACAGAGAAAAGAGCGTTTTATCAGGATATGGAGCGGTATGAGATTTATAATGGCAGAGTGGACTTTCAGACCTTCCACGATATTATTATGAAGAGATACCGGAATTTGACAGGCGGGGGAAATCTGTTTGAGTGTTCCTTCCTGCAGAATTCCATCGAGAGTATGATGCTTTTTTATCAGATGCCGGAGGAGGAGATCCTTGCCTTTTACGAGGAAGCATACGGAGTTTTGAGGGAAAAGGGCTTTAAGCTGATTTATCTGGACTCCGTCCGGATTCGCGAAAACCTCCTTCACATCAAAAAGGAACGCAGTGATGAAAACGGGAATGAAATGTGGTTTCCTCTGATGCTGAATTTCCTGAAGGAATCACCCTATGGAAAAGCTCATGGATATAAGGGCTTTGAGGATGTGGCGGCGCATTTTGAGCGAAGGAGGAGACTTGAGCTCAGAATCCTTCGCGAGATGATCGGGGAAGATAGCCTGATACTGGAGGCAAAGGGATTTGCTCCCGGGGGTGTGCCGGATATATGTCTGAAATTCAGATAGCAACAGTTCAGCCTAAAGCTGAACTGTTGCTATCTGCCCATTTAAAGCCATCTGCGGCGGGACAGATTCTCTTCACAATAAGCTGGCTCGCGAAGCGTGACAGCGTTTGTTTTCCGGCTAAATTTGCGTGTTATTCATGGCTTTTTAATTCCATATTTTGTATCGTGCCATCCTCACTGTACAGATAATACCATTTGCCCTGAGAGAAGAAAGTCTGCCCGGAGTATTTTTCATCCGCATCAGGGATTACTTCCGTGATAGTTTTACAGTTTGCCTGATAGCTCTCATGGACAGGCCAGGGCCAGAAGGTGGCGGTATCTAAGGTAAGTATTTCCCGCGTAGCGATGTCATACAAATACACATCGGAACTTCCTTCGCAGGGCAGGAGCATAATCTGACTGGCCTGTCCAAGGCTGATCTCACCTCCGTTGTCCCATGAAAAATTATAAGCACTCAAAGAAAGCAGTTCTTTCCATTTGCTGCAGTCTGCATCCCACAGGTAGAGAGACTGCTCATCGGCCAGTACCACATTGCCGTATTTCACATATAAAAGCCGCAGATCGGAAAGCTGTCCGGTTTTTGTCACCGCAGGCAGGAGAGCTGAATTCTGCTTCCCATCCCCATTCCGTATCTTTTCATCGCTTTGAGGTATTGTCAAAGAGAGAATTCTTTCTTCCCCTCCATCATTGATTATAATTTCCGCAACACGATCCGGGTCAACGGCGTTTTCCAGTGTAAATTCAAAACAGAAGCTGCCGGATTCATCCTGGTGGCCGGACAGGCTGAATGCCAGCCCATTTTCCACCGCAGCACTTCCATCCTCATAACCCACTGCCGAAAGAAAAATGGAATGTCCCCATGCCGCATGCATTGCAGGCTCTTTTTTCGTGTACAGTCTGAGACGAAAGGGGCTGATATCGACCTGTGTGAAACAGAGTTCATGTTCCCCCAAATTGACGGTCTGCTGTGGATAAAACCGGACGGTGTCTGCCTGCGCCGGGGGCAGAGTGAGAGGGATTTCCCATTCGCCCTTTACCAGATAGTCGAAAAGCTCCGTTTTTCTGGTCTGTATCAGATTTTTGATATGAACGCGGACTTCACCAGTATCAGGAGCCGCTTCACCGGAATACAAAAGCTGTATTTCCAAAAGAACAGTGTTCCCTTCCAGAGAATCGTTTACAAAATTTGCAATGCAGCCGATATCCTGGTTTAAGACACGGGCATCTTCAAAAATAATATCATCGTTCCAGTCAATTCCTTCCGGCAGGGTCATGCGGAGCAGAAAGTAGTCATAGGAATCTGTCCGCACTGCCTGGAGAGCCTGAAACTTCAGTTGATTACCATCTACCGCGGCGCTTTGGGGAATAGCCGCCTGCTCTGCTGAGAGCTTGTCCTCAAGCGCCCTGTCTGTTCCAAAATGTTCGCTCATGCGCTTATGCCATCCCATAAGGCCGGCCGCCGCAACACTCGCACAGGCACAGACAAGGATTGCCGCCGCAAGAAAGATTCCATATTTTCTTCTGCGTCGCTTGTGGGATGTATGGCTGCTTTTTGGCGGGGTATGCTGTACGCTGCCAAGAGAGGAATCGGCATGCGGAGTATCTTCAAGCTCCATCAGTGTCTGACAGAACTGTCTGTGAAAATTTTCGGGGATATCTTTATAAATATCTTTTTTCATTCCTGCTCCTCCTTTAATAAGTCCTTGAGCTGCATTCTGGATTTATGAAGCCTGCTTTTGACAGTGCCCTCAGGTATCTGCAGAATCTGAGATACCTCTCTGACGGAGTAATCTTCAATGTAGAACAGAAGCACGCAGAGCTTATCCTGCTCTTTCAGTGAGTTGATTGCCCGGTACAAATCCAGATATTCCTCTTTTACGCAGGCACCGAATTCTGTCTGAGAGTCCGGCAGATACCCATCTATAAGCACCTGTTCCATTGGAAGCTGCTTATTTTGTCTGCGAAGAAAGGTGTAGCATTCATTGATCAGAATCCTGATAATCCATGTCCTAAAATAAGAAGGATTTTTCAGGGTATTTCTTTTGGCGTAGGCCTTCAGGACAGCTTCCTGTACCACATCCGAACAGTCCTGTTCCTTATGCAGGATGGAAAAGGCAAGGTGGAACATGGTTTCTTCCGCCTCCATCATGTATTCGGTAAATTGCTCTTTTTCCATGGTGTCTCCTTTGCTTGGCTTTATCGTTTGATGCATCAGACGTTTGGTTTAATACAACGACAGTTTGTGAGAGTGCTGTCCGCTGTTTATATATTAGACGCATGGAAGGTTGAAATGGTTTAAAAATAATAAAATATTTTTTATATCAGGTAAAGTACTTTACCTGATGTTGGGAAAAAAGATATAATCGTAGACAATGGTAAAGTGAGTGAAGACAGGAGGCATGCAAAGTGGAACGGGAAGCTTTTTTAAAGCTGTTTCAGCCAAATGAATTTAATGAGCTGTACAGGAAGCTGTATCTGCGAAATCCCAGGGCCTTTGAACAGCCGGTGAAAAGCTGGGCGGAATTTTGCAGGAATTATCAGGCTTTGGAGAAAAATCAGGAGACGATTCTTCCGCTTTTGCCCCCAACCGCCATGGCATCTTTTTTTACGGAGGCGGAATATTTTTCCGAGGAGAGCTGGGGTGAGGTGAATGTGAATTCCAATGCCCAGTATTGTCCGGCCTTTCTGCACAAGCTGGAATTTATCAAGCTGATCTATGTGTTCAGGGGAAACTGCCGGTTTTACAGGGAAGGAAAATGGTATGAAATGACGGCGGGCAATGCCTGTATCGTGGCGCCGGATGTGGAGCAGACGGTGTTTTCCTGCGCGGATGAGGACGTGGTGTTAAATCTCCTGATACGAAGGAGCACTTTCCTTGAATCCTTCTGGGAGCTTTTGGAGACCAGCGACGGGGGAAGGATTGCCGATTTTTTCTGGAGGATGCTTTATCACAAGCCGGGAGGGAGCTTTCTGCTCTTAAAGAGCAGGCCTGACCCGCTTCTGGAGGAGAGTGTGATGGAACTGTACGAGGAGGCAAACCTGGCGCCGGTAAAGAGCAGGCTGGTGATGAAAAGTATGATGATGGCTGTTTTTGCCTATATTCTCCGCTGGGATGAGGGGACGGTGGCCGGAATCGGAGGGGCAATGGAGAAAAAGAGGTATCCCCTGGCCGGGTATCTTTTGTATATGCGCTCCCATTTAGGCAGCGTCACCTTATCCTCCCTGGCAAGGGAATTTTATGTGAGTGAAGGGTATTTAAGCCGTTATATCCGCCGGGAGACAGGGATGACTTTCAGCCATCTTCTGATGGATATGAGAATGAAGCGGGCCGGGGAACTTCTTGCGAATACGGAATGCGGTATCGAGAAGATTGTTTCACTGGTAGGATATACCGATCAAAGTATCTTTTTCAGGAACTTCAGGACAATGTACGGGATGACTCCTCTGGCTTTCCGGAAGAAGAACGGATGGGACAGGTATAAGCATTTGGAGGAACAGCTATGAAGCTTGGCGACGGAATGTCCGAGGCGGAAGAGATATACAAAAGTCTTTACTTACAGTTTCCCCAGGTGTGGGAGGAGCCCACCGAGGACTGGGAGGAGCTGGTGCGCCGTTATCACAGGCTGGGGGTGCAGGAGATCCCCAGAGAGCCGCTTTCCACAATGGGAACGGTGCTGACGGAGGAAGAATTTTTTTATGGTCGTGTGAGGGAAGTGGTTTGTTTTAATAACCTGCGCTATTGCCCGCCCTTTTTACATAAGCTGGAATTTATCAAGATTGTCTATGTGTGGAAGGGATCCGTGACCCTGTATATGGACGAGAGGAAATATGAACTCACCTCCGGCAACTTCTGTATCATCACGCCGGGAATAAAGCATACGGTATTTTCAGGAAATGACGAGGATGTGATCGTTAATATTCTGATGCGGGCAAGCTCTTTTGCCAGCGCCTTTTCAGGAATTCTGCGGGAACAGAATATTCTCACGGATTTTTTCTGGAAAATCCTGTACACCAGGCACAGCAACAGGGTGCTGATATTTGGCTGTGAGAACGATGCCAAGCTGGACCGCTGGGTGGAAAAAATGTTTGACGAGTCGGCCAGAGGAGAGAGCGCCAGCAATCTTCTGATGAAAAGCTATGCCATGATCTTTCTGGGGATTGTCATGCGGGAGCATTTGGATGCCCTTCATCCTGAGGAGGAACTGACGGAACAGGTCTACGTGATGCCGGCTATTATTCAGGAAATGCGTGATCATTTAAAGACGATCACGCTGGAGGATTTAAGCAGGCAGTTTCATATGAGTGAGGAGGATCTGAAACGCTATATTGTAAAGGAGAGCGGATATACCTGGCGCTTCCTTCTCAGAGATCTGCGCCTTCGCCGGGCGGTGGAGCTTTTGCGCCATACCCGGATGAGTATGGAAAAGATTATGGAAGAGACGGGCTACAGCAGTATGAGCAATTTTTACAGGAGCTTCCGGGAGCAGTTCGGAAAGACGCCCATGGAGTTCCGCAGGGGCGAGGAAGATATCTTTATATAGAAATTTTTAAGGACAGGCAGGAGAACTGTCCTTATTTTATGCGCGGGCCCGTGCAGGGGCAGTATGCCGCTAAAGCGGCGCACGGGCCGCGCGGCGGGCAGGGAACCTGCCTGATTTCAATAAAAAAGGTCATATAAAACAAGTTTTGTGTAGATTGATAGAGTCTTTAAAGAGACATATAATAAAAATCGTACAAAACATACTAACTGTGCAGGTAGGAAAAAAGAATGTTACTGTAAAAATGAACAAGGAGGGTATGAGCATGATGAAAAAGTGGTTATCAATATTATTAACTGCGGCTATGACAGTTACTTTGTTTGCCGGATGCGGAAACAGCGGCTCACAGACGGGCGCGGCGGCGGAGGAAGGGCAGCCGGCAGGCACAGAAGCAGACAGTGATACCGGAGCAGAGACAACAGAGGATACTGCGGCGGCAGATACAGGGACAGATGCGGCAGACTCTGACCTGATTCCCATCACTTTCAGCAGGACACAGGATTCCCTGATGGAGACCGATATTTTTGCCAGAATGGAAGGGGCAACCTACGAAGATAACCTTTGGACAGATTTGATAGCAGAGAGGCTTGGCTATGATATACAATATCTGTGGATTGCATCCAGTGCAGAGCTGCAGACACAGAAATTTAACGCGGCAATCGCCTCAGGCACGATTCCGGATATCGTGCAGGTGAATAAGACCGATTTGAAGCAGCTTGTGGAAGCCGGGCTGGTGGTGGATATCAAACCTTATTTTGATGAATATGCCAGCGATTTCGTGAAGGATCTGATCGCGGCAGGCGGGGATGCGGCAATCCAGGCAGGAACCTATGACGGTGTGCAGTACGGTATCCCTTATGTGGACTGTGATATTGAAACTGCCCAGATGATCTGGCTGCGTCAGGACTGGATGGATGAGCTTAACCTGACAGCACCCAAAACGTTGGATGAGCTTAAGGATATCCTGAGAGCTTTCAAGGATTATGTGGGAAGCGACAGCGTGGGGCTGGCTTTAAGCTCCGATCTCTATGGAAACTTCTTTAATATCAAAGGCTGGTGTAACGCTTATGGCGCTTATCCCAGATACTGGATTGACAACGGAAGCGGAGAACTGGTTTACGGCAGCACCACGCCGGAAATGAAGGAAGCCCTGGTAAGCCTGTCGGCGCTTTATGAGGAAGGGCTGGTTGATCCGGAATTTTATGTAAATGACAATGATAAATCCAAGGAGGCACTGGTAAACGGCAAGTGCGGCGCCATCTATGCTTACCATGCAGGTTCCCTCTGGCCGCTGCAGGATGTGATTGATGCAGACCCGGAAGCCGACTGGAGGCCCTATGCGATTCCCATGGCAAATGCGGATGATAAGGTATCGCCCGGTATCAACATGTGTACCTCGAGCTGGTATGCGGTAAGCAAGGACTGCGCCCATCCGGAAGCGCTGGTTGAGCTGCTGAATCTGTACTGTGAAAAGGTATTGGATCCGGAGCTGAATGAGTATGCGGTATATGCAAATCCCGGTGACGGTCTGGAAGGCGTGTGGAGACTGACTCCTGTAACCATCAACAGTCCCAACAAAAATCAGGTGACAGCCAAAGCCATCGAGGAGCCTTTAAAGACAGGAGATCCCGGAGATCTTTCCGGTGAACAGTACAGCATGTGGGAATACAGCTACAAGGCATTAAACGGCGATACCGTGCTTTGGGGCTGGAACCGGGTATTCGGAGCAGACGGCTCCCAGCAGCTTTTAATGTCCTATCAGAATGACAGCAATGTGAATCTTGTATACGATGAGTTTTTCGGAGCGCCCGGCGAGGTGATGACCGCCAAGAAGAGTACGCTGGATGATATGTTAGACCAGGTATTCATCAAGATCATAGCCGGACAGGAGAGCCCGGACGCTTTCGACACTGTAGTGGAGGAATGGAAAAACGCAGGCGGTCAGGATATGACGGATGAAGTGAACGAATGGTATAAGGCAAAATAGCTTTCACAGGCAGCAAGGCTGTATAAGACAACAAACGCTGTCACGCTTTGCGAGCCAGCTTATTGTAGTAAGGGCAGGGAGGGGTACGGTGTATTCCTCCCTGCCTGAGCAGGAAGATGAATCTTCCGAAGATGAATCTTCCGAAGATTGATCTTTCAAAGATTTTTTCACAGGAGGGATTGCATGGCTTCAACAAGAACAGACGCCGGCTCGCCCCGCAAGTCGGCTCAGCGTAAAAAAGTAAAAAGCAAATACACTTTTTCCACCTTTAAAAGAGAGCTGCCGCTGCACTTAATGATACTGCCGGCGCTGGTTCTGGTGGCAATATTCAGCTATACGCCCATGGCAGGTCTTGTCATTGCCTTTCAGAAATTTATTCCCAGTAAGGGAATGTTCGGCGATCAGCAGTGGATAGGGCTTGAAAACTTCAAATATGTGTTCAGCCTGCCGGGCTTTAACCAGGCTCTGAAAAATACCATTGTCATCGCGTTCTGGAAGATTATTCTGGGTCTTGTGGTACCCATTGTGTTTGCACTGATGCTCAACGAGGTGAACAGAAGCGGATTTAAGAGAACGGTGCAGACCATTGTGTACCTGCCCTATTTCTTATCATGGGTGGTGCTTGGCGGTATTTTTCTGGATATGCTCTCTCCAAGTTCAGGAGTGATCAACCAGTTTATCACGGCTCTTGGCGGAAAAAGCATCTTCTTTTTGGGAGATAACCGCTATTTTAAGCCGACCCTGATCGTGACGGATATCTGGAAAAACTTTGGATATGGAGCCATCGTTTATCTGGCGGCTATTCTGGGGATTGATACGGATCTGTATGAGGCGGCGCAGATCGACGGGGCTAACAGATGGCAGCAGACCTGGCATGTGACGCTGCCGGGAATGCGTATGATCATCGTTCTCATGATGGTGCTGAGTCTGGGGAACGTGCTCAATGCAGGATTTGATCAGGTGTTCAATCTTTACAGCAAAGCAGTGTATGAGTCCGGGGATATTCTGGATACCTTCGTCTATCGCCTGGGCCTGATCGATGCCCAGTATGGGCCTGCAACCGCTGTGGGGCTTTTCAAGTCCCTTGTTTCCACACTGTTCATATCGGTATCCTACTGGCTGGCGTATCGGTTTGCGGATTACAGGATTTTTTAAAGGAGGAATGACCATTGAAAAAAATAACCACAGGACGGATCGTATTTCAGATCATCAACTACACGGTACTTTCTCTGCTGGCGCTCATATGCCTGTTCCCGCTTTTGAATATCCTGGCAATGTCCTTTTCCAGCGCTACGGCAGTGTCGGCGGGGCGCGTACTGTTTTTCCCGGTTGAATTTAACACTTACGCCTACAGTTATGTAATCGAGAAAAAGGAATTCTGGCTCTCGCTCCTGAAATCGGTGGAAAGGGTGTGCATCGGAGTGCCCCTTACCATGCTGATCACCATACTGGTAGCCTATCCTCTTTCCAAAGAAAGCACCCAGCTTCGCGCCAGAGGTGTGTATGCCTGGATTTTCTTTTTTACCATGCTCTTTTCCGGCGGTTTAATTCCGGGGTATCTGCTGATTCAGAACCTGCATATGATGGACACGATCTGGGCGCTGATTCTGCCCATGGCGGTTCCTGTGTACAACATTGTGCTGATGCTGAATTTTTTCCGGGGGATTCCAAAGGAGCTGGAGGAAGAGGCGCTGATCGACGGGGCGAATCAGTTTCAGACCTGCTTTCGGATTTATGTGCCCTGTGCCAAGCCCTCCATTGCGACGCTGACGCTGTTTACCTTTATCTCTCACTGGAACAGTTACTTTGACGGGCTGATTTTTTCCAATTTTCCGGACAGCTATCCTCTTGCTTCCTTTTTGTATACAGTTGTGGTAAAAAGAGATATGAGCCTTTTGAGCATGGAGCAGATTCGTGAGATGGCGATGGTGGATGACAGAACCATACGCTGCGCGCAGATATTTATCTCGCTGATTCCCATTATGATCATCTATCCCTTTGCACAGAAATATTTCGTGAAGGGAATGACAGTCGGATCTGTAAAAGGTTAGGAAAGGAGTTGAAGTTATTCATGAAGCCGATGGGCATGATGACACAGAATATGAGAAATCCCCTGGGATTGGAATGCAAAACGCCCCGATTCAGTTACCTGCTCCCTCTTGAGCATAAAGGTTTAAGACAGACAGCATACCAGATACTGGCAGCTTCCGAAAGAGAACTTCTGGAAGAAGGAAAAGCAGATCTGTGGGACAGCGGGAAGGTGATGGAGGAGCGGAACTATGGACTGCCCTACGGCGGCAGGCCCCTGACCTCCCGGCAGCAGGTTTTCTGGAAAGTAAGAGTCTGGGATGAAAGAGATCATGTTTCTTCCTTCAGCGAGTGCGCCTGCTTCGAGATGGGGCTTTTGAATAAGGAGGACTGGAAGGCTCTCTGGATTGGCCAGGGAGATGATTATGACGGAGATAAGTCCGCCGCGCCTGCTTTTACGGGGAGCTTTACCCTGAAGGGAAAAAATACGGTGAAACATGGCCGGCTCTATATCAGCGGTCTGGGTCTGTTTTTGGCCAGTATAAATGGAAAGAAGGTTTCGGATCATCTTTTTGAGCCGGGGGAGAGTGAGTTTAACAGGCGGGTTTATTATGTGACCTATGATATTACGTCCCTTTTGCAGGAAGGAAAAAATGTACTTGGGGTGGTGCTGGGAAACGGGCAGTATGTGAATTTTGCGGTGTCTCCCGTGATGAAATTTGGGGATGATACCTTATGTGAAAAGCATCGCTATCAGAAGGATGATACCATCTTTTTGAAAAAGGGCATCTGCGGCGATAAGAAGCTGATTGCCCAGTTGGAAATCACCCGTGAGGATGGAAGCGTTGAGCTTCTGGCGGCCAGTGACGAGTCCTGGCGGATGGGGGAGAGTCCCATTACCTTCCAGAACTGGTACGGGGGTGAGGACTATGACGGACAGAAGGCTCTGCGGATGAAGGGTTGGGATACGCCGGAAAAAGAACTCCCGGGATGGCAGAGGGCCAAACTTATGAAGCCGCCTTTGGGAGAGCTTTCGGCAAAGGAATTTTTACCCATCCGTGTCTCCGAAAGATGGACAGCCAAATCCGTCACAAAGCTTCCGGGCGGAAACTATCTGGTGGATATGGGAAAGAACAGCGCCGGGTTCGTCCGGCTCAGGCTCCGGAATACACAGGGACAGGAAGGAAAGAAAATAGAGCTGTATCCCGCGGAGGTATTAAAACCGGACGGCAGCGGGGTAGACCAGGCATCCTGTACCCAAAGCTGCGACCGTTTATGGCAGTGCAGTGTGAAGGACTGTTACACGATTGCAGGTACGGGCACTGAGGAGTGGCACCCTTCTTTCTGCTACCATGGGTTTCAGTATGTGGAAGTAGCGGGATTTCCCGGGACGCCTGGGGTAGAAAACTTTGAAGGCTGTGCGGTCAGGCTGATGAATGAGAAGTATTCGGACTTCGAGACGGACAATGAGATTCTGAACCGAATCAATCAGATCACGGACCGCTCCATAGAAAGCAATATGATGTGCAGCTTTACGGACTGTCCCCAGATTGAGAAGCTGGGATGGCTGGAAACCACTCAGCTGATGTTTTCTTCGATGGCGGCGGGGTATGATATTCGAAGCTGGATTCCCAAGATCATGAAGGATATGCAGGATGCCCAGATAACGCCGGAACTGGCAGAAAGTGGGGGGATGGAGACGGACAGCAGGAAATATCCGGGATTTTCCTTCCATAAATTCGCAAACCGGGAGACGGAGGAACCTGGATTTGTGCCGGGAATCGCGCCGGAGTATCACAGAATAGGGAGGCTTTTTAAAGATCCCAACTGGGGCGGAGCCTGCGTTATGACGCCCTGGTATTATTATCTGGAGTACGGAGACGAATCGATTCTCCGGGAGAATTTTAAGATGATGGAAGCTTATGTGGAGCATTTGCAGAGACAATCCACAGACGGCGTCCTGAAAGATTATGCCCATATGGGAGAGTGGGGACAGCTGCACGAAGATACGCCCACCACACTGGTAGCCACCTGTGCTTTTTATCTTCTGGCCAATACCCTGTCAGAGATTGCGGGTGTTTTGGGAGAGGATGGGGAGCAGTCCCATTATCGGGAAATGGCAGTCAGAATACAGGAAGGCTTTTACAGGGAGAAAGAATGCTGGCAGGAAGAGAAAGGCGTATGCGGAAACGGCAGCCAGGCAAGCTATGGATGCGTTTTGTTTTCCGGTATCGCCAGGCCGGAAATGAGACGGATGCTTTTGGATAAGCTTTTGGAAGCGGTGACCAAAAAGGATTATCATTTAAATTCCGGGGAGGTAGGGCTGAAGCAGGTATTTTATGCGCTGGCCGCAGGCGGGGAAAACGGTATGGTCTACCGCATGGTCATGAATCCCACGGCTCCCAGCTATCGCCATCATATTGACCAGGGACTGACCACGCTGCCGGAGTTCTGGAATTATACGGAGCTATGGAACGGACTGGGACGTTCCCGGAATCACGCCATGATGGGACATGTGAAGGAGTGGTTATGCCGTTTCGTGATGGGAATTACTCCTCTTTCCCCCGGCTATAAAAGACTGCAGATCAGGCCTTACCTGCAAAGGGAAATAGGTCGGGTAAAAGGTTCCATATTTACCGTACGGGGAAAGGTGCGGATGGAATGTGTACGCGGAGAGAAAGAACTCACTATGAAAGCGGAGATTCCTGCGGGGGCGGAGGCTGATATTTATCTGCCCTTAAATGGTGCCGAGGCTTATAAGCTGGAAGGAGAGTTTGTGTCCGGCGCAGAGAGGACAAAAGACGGATATCTGAAGATTTCCGGTGTGCCTGCGGGGCGCTATGAGTGGAGGGTGAGGGACTGACAGTGAAGCGCTGAGAGTGAAAGGTTCTTATGCTTTGCTGTCTCCTTGATCTTAAAATAAAGAGAAGAAATTCCGCTGTGATGGGAGTTTCTTCTCTGACATAAGGATGTCTGGCGAATCCTTCTATCCATACTATTTCGGAACAGAAAATCCGTTAAAACTCCGGCAATTCAGTAAAAGCAACCGTCTTCCCATCCGCAATACCGGCATATAAAGCATTTGTCCCATATCCAATTTCCAGATAATGATTCATCACAAATCTGGCAGTATAGGGCATTTCTAATCCGGGCAGGTCTGAGAAGGCAAACCATTTACAGATTCCTTCGTTGGAGGTAATCCGTTCGTCCACACCATCCTTTAACCTGGCAAAAAAGTGGTGTTAGTTTAAAAATGGGTTGGTGCTTCTATACAGCCAACAGCCTTAGGTTTCGGACATCCCTGCCGCTATGGAA
>ERZ808046.634-NODE-634-length-25180-cov-5.238019_pt1 | contig 25180 bp, 38 predicted proteins | sample MGYA00380196_ERZ808046 | MGnify/ENA primary metagenome ERZ808046 (study PRJEB31490, sample SAMN06133421) | mouse gut metagenome | isolation source: Z6_2 | host: mice | place: China: Chengdu | collected 2015-05 ...
TAAATAGTATTACTATTTTATTATAATATTTTTTGATAGTATAATCAATAACAAATGATATAGTAATAATAAGGAACATATAGGAAATACTGATATATAGAAACTTCTTATAGCAATCCCATAAATTATTATCTTAAACCAACAGCAGAAAACCAACCAATATAATCAGATACTGTTATTTTTAAAAAAGCAATTTTAATAGCATTTGTGAGCATAGAAATATCTCTTACTTTTCTTGTATACAATAATGTCTCCCTCATGCAGTGTTGGCTCAAATGTATTTCTTAAATACCATACAAATTTGTCTCCTGTTGTTCCTCCTCTGTAAGTGGTATATGCACTTTCTCCATTTATTCAAATGGTAATATTGGTAGGTGTGTCTACATAACGAGTACCGCTAAGAGAACGTCCATAAATTCTTGTCATGTTAATATTTACTTCGCTTTTGTCCACAAATACCATTTTTTCTGCATCATAATTAGAAATATTTTCAGTCCAATTTTTCCTTTTTTCTTTCACATTAGGGACGTTCTCGCTCAGAAGCATAAAGGGACTTCTTTTTATAAACATATCCCATTTTGATAACTGCTTTACGAACTGTTTCATTTGTAACATGTAAATCAAGTTTTTCCATGATTTCCTCTATTGTAATATCAGGCTGTTGCTGAATTACTTTCTCTATATTGAATAAATCTTCTGACGATAGAGAATGTTTTCTTCCTCGTTTATTTGTTCTAAGTTTTACGAAACCAGTTGCTTTCTTTTGACGATATAAACGATATACAGTACTTATATCAACTCCAAAACATTCTACTACTTCTCTTGCATTCCCTGTTTTTTCATAAGCTTTCACTAACAATTCTCTTGCTTCATTATGTAACATTTCTATCACCTCTACCTTTAGTATATTCCTCTTGTCAATAGAAGTATTATTTTATTGGTTTGCTATAGTGATTATGCTGCAATACAAGAAGCAATAGCTAACATTTGCTTGGTACAAGGGAATGTTCCTGAAGCAACAAGTCACTTTAAAAAAGCTGTTCAAATTTATGAAATTGTTTGGGGAAATGAACCAGAATTAATAGAAACAAAATGCCAGGAAACACAGTAGCTATATCCACAAGCTGGTATTGCTATGGCAAAATCAATCACAAAATAACTGTTTCTTTTTATAAATTAATTTGTGTCATTTTTGATACTATGTTATATTTATAATAAAGGAAGTGCGATGATAAATGAGTTTTCATGCTAACTATTTTCCAAAATTTACTAAAATTAGATGTTGTTTTTACAGTGATGTTTTTAAAGAAAGAATTATGCGAAAAAACATTAGAGGCAATTACAGGAGAGCAAATAGAATTGATTGATATTGTAGCAGAATACAAAAATGATTTACACAAGGCTACATTAAATTCTATTTATTTTGACATCAAAACGAGAGCAGTAGACGGACGTATTGTTACACTGGATTTACAAAGAGTTTATAGCAAAGATAGAATTAGAAACAGAACAATTTTTTATGCTTGCAGAGAAATCGCTTCTCAAAAAGTAGAAAAAAGTAAATACGAAAATTTAAAAGTGTGATTGTTACTTTTATGTTGACGGAGGCACCGTTGAAGCATATTACTTTTAATAGAAAAATTAAATTAGTAAACCAAACGACAGGAAAAGTTTATAGTGATTTGCTGACAATACACGAAATTAATATCAGACATATTTCAAAAAATCATAGTCAAGAACTTCAAATATTAAGACAGTTTTTTGAAATAGATACCGAAACAAGTTATCAAAAATTTGTTTCATCTTACGCCCAAACACAGTTAGGAGCATTACTTTTGGAAGCGTATGATGACGCTGTTTCTGACCCGTCTATATTAGATTGTTTAAGTGAGGAGGATAAATATATGATTTGTTTGACTGAGGAAGAAAGATTGTTAGAACGTGCAGAAGCTAAGCAAGAAGAACGTATTGAAATTGCGAAAAAACTTTTAAATCAAAATATGGACATTGTATTTATTTTTTCTATAACTGGTTTATCCGAAAAGGAAATTAAACTTTTAAATTAAATATTGGAACAAGAAATGCTAGTATTTTGTATTTCTTGTTCTTTTATTTTAAATTTTGAGTATCTATTAAAAAATTTTGTTTCAAAGAAATGATATAGATGCTCCATTTTTTTATTATTTTAAAATACCTTTTTAAAAATATAGCATAAATTTTTAGAGAACTTTTTTTAATGCAATCATCAATTAGGAAATAATTGGAAGCACTAAAAATTTATATAAAAGAGAGACTTTGCACCGATTGAGGTAAGTAAATTTTTATAATTTTTCAGAATTGTGTAGATTGTTGTTTTTACGGCTATTTCTATAAAATACTGCTTTAAAATAGCGTATTATTTTTATAGATTTTTTTAAAAAGTGGGACAAATGAAGGACAAAAAAGTAGGGCGGTTTTGATATATCAAAAAAGGGAGTTTTACCTCCCTTCCTTTCAATGTTTCACAACATATTTATAATATTGTTCCAATTTATTTTTTACGGCATCATCATCTTCTAGGAATGCTTTTGCCATATCCACATAAAATTGCATTGTAGCAACATCATGTTTTTTAAACACTTTGCCATAATCAGAATATAACATATTCATAACAGCATAAAACTCTACAGGGTCACAATCGACATTATTTTGCTGCATTACTTTGTGTACTTCGTCAAATGTCCACCTAGCACCAGTACTACCATCTTCATTTTTCATGTGTCGTGTCCAATTTTCAGCTTGTCTTTTATCCATTTTACTCATATCAGCATTATCCATAGTATAAGCAATGCCAACATAACCTTGCATAGGTATCACATTGTCATCATATTCTTTGCTACCATGATGCATATAGCGTCCATTATCGTCTCTTTGTCTTCTATTATAAATAGGTTCTGCTTCCATTCGTCTATCGTATTCTGAATATCTGTCATACTCTTGTTGTCTATTATAATCCATATGCCTATCATAATCTTGTCTGTTTACATTTCCATCGTTATATCGGAACCCTATTTGATTGCCTCTATAATTGTTATCATTTCTATTATTGTCATTTCTGCGATTTTGATTCAGCATGGCAAGTCTCATTGTTTTGTTCATAGTGCCACCCCCATCAACATAATCTGTCAATGACAATATTAGCGTCTTGTACATTGATAGCAACACCAGAAATATTTCTTATAGCAATGTTAGCACTGTCACAATTATATACTTCTACTAAAACAACAGTAGAAACACTGTTATAATTATTTATCGCACCTGGTGTAGAAATCATTCTGGAACCTGCTAAACTTTCCCCATCTTGTACAATATCTAAAATAATAGGAGTAGCTGTACCACCTGTAGGTATCGCAACATTCGCTTGAAAACTTACCTTGTATACACCTGGTTTTAATGCTGTAAATCTGCCACTACCTTGTCTATGTCTAACAGTACAACCTCTATTGATAGATGTGCTACTAAAAACCAATGTAGCATTTGCTGCTACTGTTTGTATTGCTGTATTTACTGCTTCAATCATTATTATCACTCCTTTTATGTTATAAAAAGGGGAATGACATCAGCCAATCCCCTAACAATTTTTAAACAGCTTTTGCTGACAAGCAAGACATATTTCGCTTGCTAGAAAAAACAATATTCACTTATGCACAACAACCATTATTCCAATTTCCGCCACAGCAGTTATAGTTATTACCACAATATGGATATGGTGCAGGCACTACATAAGCCGGTTGTGGTGTTGGCTGTTGTAATCTTGCTACAATAGAATTGCCTATTGCGTCAATATAGCCGTTTTGTGCAGATTGAGAAGCAGCTAGTCGTAAGTTTTGAATTTCTGCTTGTTGTTCTGCTAATTTTTCTTGTAGTCTGCTTGTTTCCATAGCGTCTAATCTTGCAAGTACTCTGTCGGTATCATTGTGGGAATTTTGTATAATATCACAGCTTGCTTTTGCAATATCATATCTTGTATCCTTGATTGCTCCCTGCAATTCACAGCAACATTGCTGCATTTGGAAAGACATAGTATTCAACTGCTGCATTAATGTAGACATACTGTTACATCTTGATAATTCTGCTTGACTAAAGCCACCAGTAATAGCATTTGTCAATGCATATGTACTATCGCAAACACCTCTTTCTAGTCCTCTGATACCATTGTCAAGTTGATTGAAATTGAAAGCGTCTGCTACATCAGCAGTTGTTGCGCAATTTCCTCTGCCATTGCCTCCAAAGCCGAAGCCGTTACCGCCCCAACCCATCAAAGCAAATATAACAAATATCCACATCCATTCCATGCCCCACATACCGTTGGCATAGCCATTGTTGTTGTTGTCGCTCTGTCCTGCGACAAAACCAGTCATAAAATCGTTATCCATATTTTTCAGCTCCTTTTTTTAAAATATATAAACGACCATTATGGTCTATTTATACCCATCTGCTTCATAAATTCCTGCAAATTAACACCTTTTTCCCTTGCCAAATTTTCAGCCATTTGTTGCATTTGTTGGTGTGTTTTACCTTGTGTCATTCCCATAACTTGTTGTAGTTTTGGGTTTTGTCCCGCTAATTTCTGCATAACAGCCATAGGGTTTTTACTGTTTTGCAACATTCCCATCATTTGCATAATAGGATTGTTACTTCCCATCATCTGCATCATTGGATTATTTTGTAACATTTGCATTGGATTGAACATTTTTATCCACTCCTTTTTTATCAGTCACTTTTGGTAAATTTATCATTTCATTTATTTTCATTTCTAAATTTGCAACATAATTTTGTAATCTTTGGAAATCCTCTAAACAGACATAGCTTGTACCACCTTGCTGTTGTTCCACCAACTGATATACTTTAAATATGGGTGCAAATGTATTCATATCAAGTTGCTTTGTGTATATTTTACCGTGTTGAATATCTGGGAATATAGATATTGTTCCATTTGTATTCACTTCTGCATTTCTAGCGGTCATCTCATCAGGTACAGGATAGCCTTGTAATACAATTTGTTGTGTCATATTTTGTTGATATTGATTTTGATTCATTTGCTGTTGTATATACCCTTGTTGATAATTCTGTTGATAACCACGATTATCTTGTGGATAATAGTACATTGTCTATCCCTCCCTTACTAATTTTTCCAACTCGTCTATATTTCCATTTTTTGTATATTTTTCAATAATACTTCTTGCTTTGCTTTCGCAGCATTTAAAATGCGACATCACTTTCGCAACGAAATCCATATCATCACCGTCCATTTATTTGTTATATTTATTTTCTCATAAAAAAGTGACACTTTCCATGTCAGAAAAGTGTCATAAAACTATCAAAAAAGTATCAAAATTCTATTGAAATAGTAAACCCCCACTAAAAAGTGAGGGTTTTATAGTTAATTAGTATTTTACTAAATTACTAATTATGAAAATGTTATTTTCACAGCGAGCATAAATATGACTATGAATAGTACAAACGCTCCTACTGCTAATATCATAACAACTTCGTCCCAATAGGGAAAAGGTTGTCTTTCTGCCCTTTGTATTCGAGCAGCCTTTTCGTATTTCTTTTTTTGTTTCTCCACTCCCTTTACTTCTCCTAAAAATTCATTAAATACCTTCTTGTCAATCATTGTAATCCACACTCCTTTATTAAGGACATGGCATACTTAAACCCATATATAAAACCTTGTTTACACACTTCATACTCGAATCCTATTATAAAGTTTTCTGCTTTAAAAAATTTATCTGTTCCCTTTAAATTATCAATAATGCTATCAACATTCTTTCTAGCTTTTTGATAATTTTTTGAGTTTTCTATTCCATCAGTATTGATACACAATTCAAAAATTTTTTCAATTTTTTTTGTATTCATATGTAACCCCCCTTACCAAGCCAATTCCTGCAACACTTTTATACCATTATCGTTATAGCGGAAAGATTGAACTTCTTTGTCGCTATTCTTAGACTTATCAGCTACATACCTGCCATACTCTGGTGTTTTCAAGCCGTTTTTGTTGGCAATCCTACCGACCATGTTTGCGGAAATGCCGAGCATTTTCCCCACTTCTTCGGCACTGTAAGTCTTTTCCACTTCTGGTAGGAGATTACCCACATCTACACCGAATATGCCTTCAAGTCCTTTTAATCCAAACACCTGCATAGCAATAGGGGAAAGTTGTTTGTTCTCCAGGGACTGCATGAGGGTTTTAAATGCACGGTTTTTGGCATTTAAAGCCATGGCTTCAGCTCGTGTTTTTTGTATTTCTAGTTTTGTTTTTTCGAGGTCGTTTACTGAAGTATTAGTAGTAGTTACTTGCTTTTTAAAATATGTTTCTACTAATATGTCGTATACTTCCCATGCTCTGTCAGTATTCAATGATTTAGCGTGAAGTAATGCTCCTCGTTCTGTCCAAAGATATAATTTATTTACTTTATTTAACGAAAGGTCATTTTGTCCTATCGTTAATTTGAACTCTTTCAACTCTTTACCCTCTAAACAATAGAAATGTTTTCCATTTGTATATCTTTCTTTATTTCGATTAAAGTTTTTTGTAATAACATCTGTTGTTGTTTCATACTCTTGTGCCAATACTGCTGTTGTCAATACTCTTTGATTTTCTTTTTCGATAATCTGCAATTTTTCCATAAAAAAATCTCCTTTCAAATTCTTATAATTTTGTATTGAAAGAAGACCCTAACTGTATTATAATATTTACAGAAAGAGAAATCTTTCAAGCAGTAAAGGATTGACGAACTTTGGTAGGGGCTGTCTTTCCTTTATTTTTTTAATTTATTATATTGCTCATCAATTCCATTTCTAACAACCTCCGACTTACTCAACTTTAAATGTTCTGAAATAAAATTTAATTTATTAACTGTATCTTTATCTATACGAACTCTAAGCATTGTATCTTTTGGGTTATCAGTAAGTTTTGAGCCTTTTTGTAATGGCGACATTTTCTCACTTCCTTTCTTTGTCGCTACAATCATTATACTTTGTAGCAACAAAGTTGTCAAGTATGTTTTTATAAATTTTCTTATAAATATATTTTATTTTCTGACATATTATTGCAAAATATGACCTTGTATGTTATATTTGACTAAAATATAGATTAGAGGGCGATTTTATGAAAAAATATGTGGCTTTGTTTATAGCTATTTCTGTATTATCAAATATAACTGCTTGTAGTCAACAAACGAATAGTGCAATAACAAAAGAAACAACAATTACTTCTGAACAAAAATCAAATAAAGTTAGTGATGAAGCCCTTATGTATGGGACAAAAGCATTAGATGCAATAGACAAATATTTAGATAATGAAATAGAGATTGAAGAAGCATATGAAACTATAAACAGTATAGATAATCTCTTTGAATATAATGAAAATCAAAACCAAATAGATGCCGAGATTAAAACTTATATTAGTCTTTTTAGTACAAAATTATCACCTTTAACAGAATTAAATATTGATTTTAATTCTTTGCTTGCTCAAAGAAATTCTTTAGCAGAAAGAGTTGGAAAACCAGTTAAAGAACTGAATATTGAAAATAATACTAAGTCTATAGGATTTAATATAACAGGAAATGACTTTATTAAAAAAATGAATACAGGCTTAGAGGTTTCAAATACAGGCTTAAAATTAGAAAATTTTCAAAAAACTGTATCTGAAGATTCAAATATATTTATTACAGAAACTAATAATATTCAAATAATGTATACAGAAGATAAAAATACAAATATTTTAACTACTTTTTATATATCTACAAAAATTGATGAAGCTACAGAAAATACTTTTTCTGATTTAGGTAAATATTTAGGAACAGTTTATATAATTTTAGATAATAATGATACTGCTGACACATTTAATACTGATTTAAAATTAGATAACTTTAGTACAGAAGGAACGTTTGTACACGAATCTGAAACAGTTGCATATGTAAAAACTATAGAAAATAATACTTTTTCACTATTAATTCAACCAAAAAAATAATAAATCAAAAAGACTGGAAAACACCAATCTTTTTTGTTGTCAAGCCTACCGACCATGTTTGCGGATATACCCAGCATTTTCCCGACTTCTTCGGCACTGTAGGTCTTTTCTACTTCAGGCAGAAGATTACCAACATCTACACCGAATATGCCTTCAAGTCCTTTTAATCCGAATACCTGCATAGCGATATAAGAAAAGACTAGCAATGCTAGTCTTTTTTGTTCTTATGCTGCTACATTTTGTTCAATCATAGGCAATACACCCGATTGCTTTAATAAGTTGTATAAAAATAATCTACCTTTTTGTGTCCATTTTGTTATCATTTTTGTATCGGCTTTACCATTTGAGTGTGTAAAATGAATTGTTTCAGAATGTGTATAGCCTTTTGCATGATAATCTGCATATAACAGCCATTGCCCATTTTGTTTATATTGTACTTTTAATTTATGTAATAGCTGATTCATTTTACTTCCACTCATACCATAATCCTTAGCAATCTGTGTAATTGTTACAAGTTCTTTGCTCTGCAATATCATATCTGTATAATCTGCTTTCGGTTTCAGCTCTCCTATTATCTGCTTTTGCTGTAGATTTTCTGATTTCAGTTTTTCTTTTTCTGCTCTTTCTTCTTTTAGCTGTGAAAGTAATTGTATACCAAAATCAGGGTTGGCAAGAATATTGTCAATCATATTGTTTGTTGCGTAAATACCATGTTTATGAATAGAGGGCAATACTTCATCTGTTACCCAATCTTGAAATCTTTCGGCTTCTGGTTTTCTTGATTTAAAAATCAATTTGTATACACCTGATTCTGTTAAGAAATTCTCACCAGTATTGTGTAATTTTCTAAAGTCAATAGTATTGACTTTAGAATTGGTTAGCTTAATTACCTGCCTTTCATTCATTTTAGAAATTGCCATCTTTATAGCACTTTCTCCAATGCCTAAACATTCCCCTACATGGTATGGATTAAATAATACTTGTCCATTCCATTCAAACACTTCCACTTTTTTCCCTTCAAACACCATTAAATGATTAAGTGTTTGTTTTTCTTCCTTAATATAAGGCAATACATCACTTGTTATCCATTCTTTAAACTGCTTTGCTGTTGGTGATTTGCTAGATAATATCAAACTATGTAAACCAGTTTCATTAATAACTATTGCATTTTGTATTTTGCCTAGATTATCCATGACACTCCAATTTAATGTATCGCACTCATCAACATGTATAGAAAGCGTATTTGTTTTTGTATAACCCAAGGCACTCGCTACATCTTTTCCTACAAAATAAGGTTCACCATCAATCATTAGTGTTCTAATTTTTCCGAATTTTGTACTTTCAAATACTGTTAAAGTATTTTTCATAAAAAAACCTCCATTCTACAAACTAAACTATAATTTTTTGTTTGCCAAAATAGAGGTACAGTGTTATAATGTTTGTACCAACTATTTTGGTGTTTGACACTTGTATAATGATTCTTTGGCGAGAATTACAAGTGTCCTTTTTTTATTTGTTCTAATGATACCAATAAAATAATGAAAGCGCAAACTGTAAATTTAGGTGTTTTCCTATGTTTTACAAAAATAAATGATTTCTATCAATGTTTCATTATTTCACCATATTGTGAAAAATTTTTCTTATTATGAGAAAGTATTTCTATATAATAAGAAAAATATTACACATAATGCACACTACTTTTTTCTTACAATATAGCCCATTCCTTGCGTATACTCCTTTTTTCTCCTATTTTCTCACTTTTTCAAAAAAATAAAGGCAACATTCCGTCGCCTTTACAATACTTTCATAATTTTATTTTTGACATTTTTGCTGATTCTATTTACAGTAGAAACACTATAGTCTAACTTTTCCGCAATGCTTTCGAGTGTCTCCTCATTGTTGCTTAAATACAGAAATTCTTTTTCCCTAGGTGTAAAATTGCATTGGTCAACAAAAAAGTCAAGTTCATGTTTTAAAAAGTTAGGTATCTGCTTTTTATTCAAAGTCACACCTTACTTTCTTTTACGCTTTGTTCCTTTACTTTTACTCTTTCGTCTTACTTTCACTCGTGCCATTATATATATCACCATCATTCCCTATGTAATTTGCTGGTGCTTCTCCACTGGAATCTACAGTAACATAGTCATAGCTTTGAAACACCCATAACCATGCCATATTTGTACCAACTAAAGCAATCACTAACAAAATAATAATAGCCCATAATGCTCTTAACTGTTTTTTCAGCATTGATAATAAATCAGACGCTAAAAAACCTTTTGTTTCTTCTTTTTCTTTCTTTTCTTCTAACATATGTCGCACCTCCGTTTTATTTACAGTATACGACAAAACAACTTTTACTGCAAACCAGCCATGGTAGCAAGATAAGTGAGTAATATAGCAAGTATGACATTTATAGCTTGCCCAAATATAGCGTCATATTTTTTAATAGGCTTTTCTTTTATCTCTTTTAAATCTGCTTGTATATTTGCAATTCCATCTTCAATGTGTGTGAACTGCATATCCAGCTTTTGAAAATGGGTATTTCCTTCGTATAGTCTTTCCTGTACTTCTTCGTATTTTTTTTGTAGTTCCTTTACAGCTTCGCAAGGACAACATTTTTCTTCGCCCATATGCAAACACCTCTCATTTATCGTAGCAACCCATTCTGTCATTTGCTACAAATATTCTCAACATCACATCTGTCAACATCAATTCCCCTTTTTCATTGCCTTTGAGTGCGCCTTTATCAATCAGCTTTTGTATAGTAGGTTTTGCCCATTCTGGCATATTTTCGTCCATGTAATTGTATAGCATATCTGTACCTTCTTTCTTTTCTTCGCTCAACATTTTTTTAAAGTCCAGCCATTGCACTTGATTTCTGACAAAAGGTTCAGGACAAATTTTTCCAGTCACATCATAATGTCTAAGTACATTTTCTACTGGTATGTTGTATTGTTTCATAAGCACCCTGATTAACTTAACCGCTCTATTCTGTGTTTGTTCATTTATGTAGTATTGCCCGCTATCATCCTTTTCGCTACACATTTCAACACCAATGCTGTTATCATTTCTACATTTTGGGTGTTTATAGCTTTTTGCACCGCAATGCCAAGCTGTATCAGTATCTTTTATACTCTGTATGATTTCATTTTCATCTACAAAATAATGCGCTGAAGCATTTCGATTGGGTTGCGCAAAATAATTACCGTTATTTCTTGCGGTATCACCATCATTCGCTGTATAGTGTACCACAATGTATTGTATACGTTTCTTTCTACCTTTTGTGTAATTACTTTGATGTGCTGGCACTTCATAATATTCTGTACATATATATTCTATTTCTGGTATCATATTTATCACCTCAATCCTTTTTAGGCTTATTGTATGTCAATACTTGTTTACTGTCTGTAATGCCTTCTGTGGTAGGGTCATTGATATAACCCACAACCGCAACCACAACGCACCCCAGTGCAAAAGGATTACTCAAAAGACTTTTACATTGTGTTATAAGTATTGTCCAGCTTGTAAACATTTCTGGTTTTGCACCCACTGCTGCTAACACAATCGCAACTAACCCAAACCAGAAATATGGATTTTTAATTCTGACTTTCCAGTTGATTTTCATAATATCACTCCTTTTATATACTTGGCACATAGCTTCCGCCTTTTACATAAGATACTAGTGATTCTTTTGCTGTACCCAATTCAATACTATTATATTTTTCTGCTACAGCGTCCCAATCATAAGCTATAACCCTTGCTTCTCTTTTTAAATTTGTTCTTTTATCAACAATTGTTATTAAATCTCCCAATAATACATTTTCAAGAGGTTTATATTTTTCATAACCTGCTAAACGTGAAAGCATTTGAAAATTAATACTAATATTTACATTTTGTGTTGCTTTTTGGTCAAAATCAAATGTAACCAAATTAACTAATATTTCATATAATCTATCATCAACTGATGAAGGGTCACTTGTTTGATAAGTAACAGGAGCAATTTTAGGATATACATATTCATCTACATGAACACTATCAATATATTCTTTTGTATAAGGTGGGGCATTTTCATCATTAAACAATGGATAAACTCTTGTTATAATGTCTGAAATATCTTCGTCTACTGTCACTCCTATCATATTTTTACCATATTCTACAGTAAAACCAGTACTTTCTTGTGACCATTGTTTGAATATAATATGAAATTTATTTCTAATTAATGTCACATCAGTAAACCATGATATAAAACTTCTGTTTTCCATCTGAACCATATTTTGAGGATGATAGGGTTCAATGAGAGCTTCTACACCATTTAAATATTTGCTGATAAATCCTTTTCCCGTTCCATAATCTTCCTCATTTCCTATAAATGTAAATGAAAATCCTTGGTCTAATACTAAAGCATTTTTATATATATCAAGCCATTCTTGAGGACGTACAAAATCTACTTGAAATTGTATTATCATATTGTCAAGCAAGTCATAAAATATATGTCTTGCATATACTGTAATGCTGTCTATACCTAAACTAGTTTTATATATTCTGAAAGGCTGACTACCTCTAGGCGTTGGAGCATATATGATATTTTGCAATGTTAATCCTTTCCAAATGCCTTTTGAATCATATGGGTGTGTTAATGTCATTTCAAACATACCATTTATTTCTTCATTTATTGTGCAGTCAGAAGGCTGTAATATATTTAATCCTATGCCTTGAAATTCCCTATCATATTTATCATGTATTGTTATCATACGATTTCTTCCTTCCAAATATCATTTGACTGTTGTATAATATTTTGATATTCCTCCTGTGTAATTTTTCCTAATTTCATATATCTTAAAAGTTGGTCTTTTCTAACAAAATTTTTTAAATATCTCTCTTTTAATATTTCATACATTTGGATTTTCCACCTCCAATACCGCTAATTCTAAATCGGATAATTGTTGTGCTAACATTTGTCTTTCCTGTTGTGCCTCTAATCCCTGTAACTCTAAATCTGTTATAGCTTGCATAATGATTTCTGTATCACTTTGTGGCTGTTGTTCTGGCTGTTGTTCTGGTTGAAGTACATCATTTTCATATTCATAATAAAACCCTCTTTCTATTGAAAAATATAATATTGCTTGTTTTCCTTCTATTTCTTCATATTCTGGCACTTCTAAGTCTTTTATATAGTATGTATGGTCATTCAAATATTGCGCTGCTTGCTGTTCTGTCAATGTTTTGTTATACCATACCACTTTATTATTATTATCAATATTAATTGTCATATTGCCACCTCGTCATAATACATTTTTATCGTTGTAGAAATAGGAGCAGTAGCATCATAAGCAAAATTCCCTACAAATACTACTTGTTCGCCTTTTTTTACTGGAAAAACAACATCCATAATTGTATAGCCAGACCAAGTGCCACTTTCTCTAACCCATTTATTTGTTCCGGAAATTTGATTCATAAAATCTGGAGCTGGGTGAGATGTGCTAGATTTATAAAAAAGACTTGTCATTCTGACCATAAAACTATTTAATATAGAACCCTCAGGAGCCATAAACAATGCTGGAATCATCATGTGTGCATTGGAATTGTCTTTATATCCATCTCCATTTTCAATATTAAAATAGTCATGCAATGACCGAAATATAAACATATCTATCTTTTGAGAAGGTGAACTTGTTGTAATATTTACATGAATATAACCGTTGTATTTTGCATAAAACTGCTTTATCTTTTTATATTTTCCTCTATCATCAAGAGTAAATTCGTATATGTCTGTTGACTGTAATGTATTAGATGCCCTATATTGTACGCTGTCTGTTTGTTGTGCAATACTTTGTGTATACTCTATCATTTTATTTATTTTTGCCATAACAGTACCTTCTAGTGTCGTACCGCCTGTATCTGCTGGCTGTCCCACCAGATTCAACAGTTCTGTTACATCTGCAATAAAATCATACAGCTTTTGGAAAAGTATCACCAGCGCACCATATTCGTTACTGCTTTCTATATCATCATCATTTCGTATTTTAGTCGCTACCAATATATCAAACGTTTGTGTTGTTAATATACTTTCATTGTTCTGCCATATTGAAATTTCAACTTTCAAAGTTCCTGGGGCAGCAAGCGCTTGACTGGTAATTGGAAACTGACACCGCCCATTTACAGCGTCTGTAATTTCACCATCATTAAAAAAACTTGTGCCGTCTGGCTTTCTGCCGTATATTCTAACCTCATGCCCTGTCAAGTCTATAGGAATACCATCGTCCATTAAATACACATCTAAATAACGACTATTCAAATCTTCCTCTTTTGCCGTAATCATACTTGTAATTTCGTCTTTTACATTTATTTTCATTACATTATATGTTTTAGCCAATCACAACCACCTCCAATTAGGTTCTATTTCTGCCTTTGTAACATTACTTGAAAATGAAATATTATTTTCCCCCTTTAATAATGTAGGAAATTTTCTTGCTAAATATTGACTATTCATATTGACACCACCCCTATACACCATTTGCATAGGGGTATGTATTGTCACATAGTCGCTTACATTTCTGCAACTGTAATCTGTACCGTTTATATTGATACTCAACGTACCTGTGCCATATAGTTTTATAATCGGTTCAGAATAATATGTACCCTTGTTGTATAACGTGCCTCTTTTTGTCATAACCATAAAATCATTTGCTGCATTGACCGAATACTTAAAAGGTTCTACATCAAACTGTATTAGAAAATTTTGGAACACCCAATACATATCAGAAAGTGCAATTTCACCATCTATCCTAGCCTTGTATATTTTGGACGGTTCTGTAGAGAGTATCAAATCCCCTGAACCGTCAAGCCATTCCCATAGCTTATCCAGTTCGGATTGTGTGATATTCTCTACACCGCACCCAATAGAAAGTGTATAACCTTCATATGTACCGCTGTCTTCTGTTTCGTTGCCATTTCTGCCAGGTATTGTAATGGTTGTAGTGCGTCTTTTAGGCTTTATCACATTGGGCATAGAGGATATCAGTAATCTCATACTTTTACTATTGATTCCTTTAAATATAAAATACGGTTCTGTCATTTCTTTTAATCTCATACTATTTCACCCCTACCGCCAATCGTTTTTGTATTCTGTAAAATTCAGCCTGTTCCATCATTTTTTTAATACTTCTGTCTGCATTTTCGCCTTTTACTTCGGCTATGTTGAAATTCACATCCCCCATATTGTTTTCCACTCTGCTTGATTCATTATTTGTAATATAGCTTGTGCTTGCGGCTGCTAATCTGCTTTGATAGAAACCAATGCTATCAACCATACTTTCATACAGTCTACTTATCATTGCTGGCTCTGCACTTTCCATTAAACTCCTTGCAGACATGGCGTCTTCTGTATCTCTCATAGAAAAACTTGCAACATCTTCTAATTCTTCTTTTAGACTTTCTGCGATTTCATGTGCTACACTAACAGCAGTACCCCATTTACTTTGCATACCGTCTATCAGTCTATCCATGTATTCTTCGCCTACTTGTTGAAATTCTGGTTCATGGCTTTCTAATGCTTTTACGGTGTCGTTACCAACATCGTCCGCCTCTGAAACAACCTCTTTACCGTCTTTTCCTATCTGCTCACCTAAAGCAATGGTAGCTTCCGAACCTGCTTCTTGTATACTTGGCACTTGTTTTGTTACTTCTTTTGCAAAATCTACTGTTTCAGCTTTGATAAGAACAGTAAGGCTATTTTCTTTTTCTACATTCTCAAAACCTCCATATAATTTTGAAAGTTTTTCTTCTGTTTCTTCCATCAATCTATCAAATGTACTAGGGTCTATCTTTTCAGCAAATTCTTCTGGTAGAATGGCAAGAAATTCGTCCCAAATGCCTTTTAATACTTCTCTAGAATATTGCTTAATACCTTCTATTGTCATTTGCATTTCTTTGTTGTATTTTTCATCAAGTTCATCAAGTTCAGACTGTAAAAACATTTCAGACTGTTTTTTCATTTCTTCATTTAGTGATTTCCAATCTTCAACAACTTTATTGAATTGGCTGTCGCTCATTCTGTCAAATTCTTTCATATAAGCCATAGCTTCATCAATACCCAAACCTGCTATTTCTTTTGCAAAATCTTTTGACAAACTTCTTTCTGCCAATTCATTCAGACTTTTATAATACTCTAGCCTTTCTTCTTTTATTTTATTTAAGTCATTTATTTTTGCTTTGCCTGTTTCTGAATCATATTCAAACATTTCATCAAATACAGAAGTTTTATTATACAAATCCTCTTGTATAGACAATATTTCATCTTTTTGACTTTGGAACACATTTGTAACAGCGTCAACACGTTTTTTTGCTTCTTTTTCAATTTGACTATAAGCAGAACTCAATGCCTCTTTTGTTACTTTTCCAAATTCCTTATATGCCTCTTTTTGTGCTGCTATTTGTTCTTTGTTGCTATCCTGTATTTGTTTTTTGTCTTTTTCAAGTTCTTTTTTTCTTTGGTTATATTGCTCTTTTGCATTTTTTGATTGTTGTTCTAATAGTTGTTTTTGTGATTCAGATTTTGTTTTCTTTATTTGTTCTCGTAATTTCTTTTCACTTTCTGTATGAGCTTCTTTTAAATCTTCAAGTTGTTTTTCAATTTTTTCAACTCGTACTTCGGTTTGTTCGTCTATAGCGTCCTTATAAATTTCAGTTTGTTCATCAATGTTTTTTTCAAGTGTTTTTATAATTTCATCAAAAGAATTTTCTATACCAGCTAGATAATTTTCACCGAACAAATTGCCTATATCTTTGTATTCTTCAGCTTGTTCCATTGCTGTAGTTAAAGAACTTTCTGCAAGGTCTTCCACACTCTCAATAGCCAAACCTTTGTTCTTTTCTATACCTATCGCAAAACCTTCATCAAAGTTTTTACCAGATTTCTCGGCTTTTCGGGAAGGACTATGAATATCTAATGATTTATTCAAATTATCTATTGCTGTACTCGCTAATCTTTTAACTGCACCAGTAACACGGGATATTGTGCTTTCACTTTCTAAACCTTGCGCATATCCAGTACCCGAATTTTCTCCGGATTTCTGAAATTCTGGTTTTGCTTTATCTAATTCTTGCGTTGCACCATTTGTAACAGTTTGCACACTATTTAAAGTACTTTCTAATACTTTTCTAGCATTTTCTGGTAATTGATTCAGTAACTCTTGATAGGCTTCATCTCTAACATTTTTAGCTGCATCAGCAGCTTTTTTAGCCTCATCTACTTCTGTTTGTGAAATATTGCTTCCTGCAACACTTGCTAATTCTTTTAATTTATTATAATATTCTTCTTTTTCCTTAACTTGTTTATTTGCTTCCTCTAATTGTTCTGCATTATATTTTTTTACATTTGTATTAAAATCCTCTAATGCAGCAATTTGTTCTTCTTTATTTTCAGACAATGATACAGTTTGTAATTCTTCATATTCTCTAATTGTTCCATAATCTGTTTCTATTGTATCTGTCCAACCTTCAACAGCTTCTTTTGCTTCATTTGTTTTTTCTATAAATTCATTATAAGCCTCTTGGCTCATTTGTTGATTTAAAAACAAATCGTAGGCTTCTGCTTGTTGTTCTTCTGCTTCCTTTAATTCTTTTTCAGCATCTATTAATTTTCTAGTATGTTCCTCTCTATTTTGTATTGCCTGTATATAATCTTCTCTTTTAGCTTCAAGTATAGCTTCAATTTTTTTCTTATTTATCAATACATCTAGCTTATCTGCTGTTTTTAAATACATATCACCTTCTTCTTCTGTCAATTCTATAGCATTTGGTATCACATTATTAATTTCATCTGCTAACGCTCTTGCTCTATCTTCATAGCCTTTTTTTACCTTACCATTTGCATCAACAATACTATCTGTTGAATCAGTTATACTATCTGCTAATTCCTTTGCTGCATCAATTTCATACATACTAGATTCGATATTCTTTTCAATCGTTTCTTGTCTTTGCTCATAAGCAGTTTGTTCATTTTGTAATTCTTTACCTAATTCTTTAATAGCTTCTTTATTTCTTTTTACTTCTTTTTCTGCTTTACTTGCTGCTGAACCTAATGCAATAATGCCAGCCGTTATACCCGCTGCTGCTAACGCTGCAACACCCATAGGACCACCCAAAGCTACTGTTGCTGCCTGCATAATGCCTAATTTACTTGTGGCTACTCCTACTGCTGCCTGCATACCTGTTAATGATGATGTCATACCAGCACTAAACATTCTTACTGCTGTTGCCGCTGCGTTCCAGCTTTTCACAACATCATTGATGAGCATTGCACCTTTAAATGTTGCTACTGCACCAGCTGTACTTGCTAAAACAGTACCCAACAATTTGGCATGGTCTACCAGAAATGCAAAGCCATCTATCAGCTTAGGTAATGCACCAATAGCAAGTTCTGCCGCCTTTGATACAATCGTACCAATACCCCTTGCTACTGTCTGCATACTTTCGGACAATTTGCCATTTTTTAAACTTGCGCTAATAGAATCAACACTTTTAATTGCTGTTTCAGCTGCCTCCTTCAAAGGCTGTTGGAACTTCTTATACATTTCAATGCCCAGTCCCTCTAAAGCATTGCCTAATATCGTCAGCTTGCCTTTCAAGTTGTCGTTCATGGTTTCAGCCATATCTTCCGCAGCACCTGCGGAATCTCTGATATATCCACTTAATTCGTCAAAGCGTTCCCCACTGTTGGCAAGTAAAGCGTTGACTGATTTCAAGTCAACTGTGTTAAACATTGTTTTTAACACATTAATTCTATCTTTGTCAGACATTTCGCCTAACTTACTGTTTAAATCTTGAAATGTTTCGTTTAAAGGGCGCAATTTTCCTTCAGCGTCAAATACCTCAAGTCCTAATTCTTCCATAGCTTTTCTTGCGGTATCTGTTGGAGCAGATAATGAAAGTATCATGTTTCTTAATGCTGTTCCGCCTTCCTAATACTTCATTGTCTAGCCTCTTTATGCTAGAACTTAGCTTTCGCTAAGAGTTGGACTATATCTTCATCTTCAACATAACTTGTTCAGATGTTTGGCACTCGTGGATAGTTCAGCATATCTTATTGACTTAGCCTACTATATCTAGTCTCTACACCTTCCAATACTTTCGTAATTGGCTTGGCTCGGTATTGCCATGTGAATTATCATTTAGGTTTCACCGAATTCACCAAATTATTATTCAAAGATATTTCTATCTAAGCGACCAAAAGTTTAGCCCCTTTAATACCATTATCTGCTAATATACCTAATGCTGTATTTAATTCTACTGTACCGCCTGCTAAATCTTTCGCAGTACCGCCTACTGTCAGTATACCTTCACCCAGTTGAGCGATGTTAGTATTCGACTTTTGCGATGTTTTAGCAAGCTGGTCAACAAACCCTTCTAACTGGTTTGTACTTAATCCCAATGCCGACATACTGTCAGTAACCATATCAGACGCATAACCCAAATCAATACCACCAGCAGCGGCTAAATTTAATACTGTTGGCAATGCCGTAATGGATTTTTCTGCGTCATATCCAGCTAATGCAAGGTAATTTAATGCCTCACTTGCTTGTGTTGCACTAAATTGTGTTGTTGCACCTGCATTTTTTGCTGCTTGTGAGAGTGACTCAAATTCTTGACTGCCTGCTGCAATTTCATCAACTGTAATGCCCATAGTAGCAGCTACTTGCGACATACCACTTTCGAAGTCAGTACCTACTTTTACAGCTGCACCTACCGCTACACCAAATGCGGCAGTAGCTGCGGCACCTGCTTTTTTCATAGCGTCTACAACATGACTACCCAGTTTTGAAAAAGTTTCTCTTACTCTTTCTGCACTTTTTTCAGCCTCTTGCAGTTCTCTGTCCATTCTGTCAATATCGCTGATACTTCTACCAAAAGCATTTGGGCTGATTCTTTCAATGTCCTCTATGCCATCTCGTATATGTACCAAACCGCTTTCCACATCGTCCAACGGTTCAGGCAAATCTTCAAGAGGCTCTGTTAAACCCTCTCCCAGTCCACCTAGACTATCATCTAAGCCGCCTAATGTATCCCCTAACTGTTCAAGAGGCTCTCTGACATTTTCGTTTATGGTATCTCCAACATCTCCCAAAGAATCCCCTATATTCTGAGACAATTCTTCTCCGGCTTGCCCAGCCTGTTCAGTCATATCCTGCAAAGAGTCACTTATATTATCAATATTTTGACTTGTGTTTTGTGCTGCTTGTTCTAAAGAACTTGATAATTGTTGTGCTGCTGTTGCTCCAGCATTTTGCATTGCATTTTGTAAATTTGAAACAGATTGTGCTGCTGTTTCTATGCTACTTCTGGAATCATTTCCTAAATTTCTTAGTTGATTCTGCATTTCAGTTACTGCTCTTTGCATTGCATTTTCCATTGCTTGTATGCCTTGCTCCAGCCCCGTATTATCAAGCCCAGTTTCTATAATAATACTTCCATCTGCCATACTTTCTATATCACCACACTTTATTAAAAAAGAGCCGTAAAAGATATTTTTTTATATCCCTTACGGCTCTGGCTCTCTGGCTCTGGCTCTTATTGTGTATTTGCTTTATTCTTTGTTTTTTTGTTTATGAGCGTCTTTTACTCTCTTTCTCATACGCAATATAAAATCCATATTTCTATCTGCCATAGATTCAAATTTTTGATTTTTATTTTGATTGATAGCAAAAATCTCTTTGCAACGCTCGTAATGTTCCTTCATTTCTTTTGACATTTTGCTGGTGTCGGCAACTCTATAACCCACCGCTGTTTTAAATATAGTTTTATCAGATAATCCTGACATCATAGCAATAAACGACCACCAATGCAAATCAGTCAAATCATCTAATTTCACACCATAATCTTGAAAAAATGAAGAATATAACATTTCATCATCACAAGCAAAGTCATATGCTGGTGATTGGCTTTCGCTTTTTTCCTCTTTTCTTTGCTTGCCACATTGATAAAACCAATTCAAATCTTCTATTGCTTCCTGAAGATTTTCAGGCATATCAATATAAAATAGTTTAATTGCTTTTTCAATTTTTTCACTTTCTGTCAATTCTTCATTTCGTAAAAGCATTTCATATTTAATCAATGTTCTGAAATCATAATGTATTCTTTTTCCCTTTATTTCCTTGGGCAAATCATCTAAAAGCATATTAAATTGCTTATTCATTTTGGACTTCCTCTTGTTCTATATGTTCTTTAATTGATTTTATAAAATTCAGTGTTTCTTCTAATACATCTTTGGAAGAATTTTTATCTTGAATAATTCTTTTAAATTTCTCAAGTTCTTGTATAGCATTTTTCTGTTCCTTTTTTGCTTTTTGTGCTGTTGATGGTAATAATATAGTATTCAATTCTTTTGGCAATTCTTCTATAAATTTGTTATATTGGTCACTCCATTCTTTATATGTATTTAAGCATAATTTATAATTTCTTTTTCCATCAAATATATTTTCTGCAGTACCTTTTCCAAATGCATTATCAAAGAAATCAAATATAATATCACAACCTATTTTCATTCCTTCAGACAAGCTTTTGTATTCTTTTTTTCCTTCCGCTGTTGCTTTTTCAGAAAATTCTAAAAAAGCTTTATCAAAGTTTTCTGCTACATCAACATCAAATAAATCCAATTCGTATTCTTTACCATTTAGTACAAAATTCATTGAATTTCACCCTCCTTTTTTGCTGTCATTTTTTTTGCTGAAAATGCTGCTTGATTTTCTTCTGGTACTGTATCGCTATTTAATTCACTGTAAACAAATTTCTTAGGAGTGCCTCCTGTACTTTCTAATGAAATGCTAAATGTTGCATTTTGTCGTACGTTACCGCCCCTGTCTGTTGTTACCATACAAGTAGCAAATCCAACTTCGCCTTCTCCTGTTTTCATACTCATAAGAAGGTATCTCACAATAGCGTTATTACCTGTTTCATATTTTTTATCCAGCAAAAATTTTTGAACGAAGTCGCCGTAATATACATCACCGCTCAAACCAATTTTAATACCTGTACCTGTTTTTGTAGTAGAATCTGTCCTATAAAAATAAGACTTGGTTTCAGAAGATGAACTATACTCTGGATTCATTTCTGTTAATGTTTGGAAAAGCACATGGAAATCAAGCAAATTTGCTTTTTTATCATCTGTTGTATCAAAAGCAATAATAAAATCTTCTTTCAATGCTTGCCCTGTATAGCTACTGTTAGGGGTTTCTCCCATAGCGGTTACAAACTCTTTTAATGTTATTTTATCTTTACTTATAATTTCCTCTGCATATCTATCTAAACTATCCATATTAAATGCTCCTTTCTGTATAAACCACTTTTATTTGTAGCATATAAATGCCTGTATTATCTTTATCTGTTTCATACAAACTCCCGTTTGCAGCTTCTATAAAAAAACACTCTCTATTTTTCCCCAGTTCAGGATATTCTCTTTTTGCATTTTTTTCATTTACCCAATATTCTAATTTTTCAACAAATGCTGTATTTTGTTTTCTTTCCACATTAGAGCCACTGTACTCTGAAAGATATATTGTAAAATTCTTTTCACATTGTCTTTTGCCATAAAAATATCTTTTTAGTACATTGCTTGAAGAAGATGCCACTGCCATATTAGTTGGTTCTCCTTCTAAAATATCAGTGAATATTGCATCAACATTCGCACCGCTTTCATCTGTAAATGTTCTTAAAAAATCAATCACATAACTAGAAACACTTTTCATCATATCCTCCTATCCTACTTTCATTCCTGTTTCTCTTGCTATTGTTTGTAATATGGCAATCTTTTCATCTTGCCATGTTTTAATAAGCCATTTTTTTCCTCTTAATGTTCCTTGGTATTGCAAAGGTCTGTCTGTTTCTTGCATAGGTGCTTTTCCTTTCATTACTTTGCCATACCATAAATATCTAGCATATGGTCCAGGATAATAGATTTCTTGCCCACCATTTTGTATGTTTACACTATTGATTAAAAACCCTTCTTTTCTTGGTGTTCTTCTTTCTCCTCTTGCCACAAGTTCATCTGCTAAAATCATTTGCACACGTCCACCTGGTTCTAGTCCTCTTTTTTGTATTATCTCTTGTGAGGTATCTAATTTGATATTTATTTTTGCTGTAACCATTTAATTAGCACCCACTTCCCAATGCCACATATTTTTTGAGCCAAATATTTTTGCGTCTATGGTATTCACAACATAAACTTCATCATATTTTTTCTCTAAATCACTGTGCTTTAATATCACATCATCTACAAAGCCTTTTACAATAATATCCCCTGTTTGTATTGTCCACGAGTTTTCCGGTTTACTTTTCCATTCTTTAGGCTCTTTGTATTCCTTTCCTTCTATTACAGTTACGTCAAATGGAATAATTAAATTTAAAGCGTCTGCATTTGCAATACCACTTGTATTCACATTTCTAGCTTTGGAATTGTCCCACATAACACCGTCTAACTGTGTGAAAGTCCATTTCCCATTTTCTTTGTCGACATTGTTATAAATCGTCATAGCACACGATACTGCTTTTGGTAAAGCCATTTATATCACCCCCCTATATAACAATCCTGTAAAAGCAAGATACTCTTTTACTGTGCTGTAAAGTTTTTTATTTTTCTCTTTAACATATTCTTCTGCATTCACATCTGCTTTTGTTGGAGTGTCATAACTGACACTCCAACTTCCTACACTTTCGGAAGCGATTACTTTTTCACCTTCCCCAAGTGACTGTTTTTCTGTTTTTTCTATTATTTGATACTGTTCGGCAAGTTCGCATATACATTCTTTTACTGTTTCTAATGTATCTCCTATTGCTGTATATGCCTGATTGCAAGTAGCATAATTTACAAATCTTTCTGCCTTTTTGGAATAATGGTTAAAATCTTGCTCATTTATAGCAGTTCCTTCAAAAACTTCTGTATAGTATGTAAAATCAACTAGCAATATATATCACCTATTTCTTTTTTACGTTTTTGCTTTCTTCTGAAGTTTCAACATTTATTTGTTCATCATTTTGAAAATCATTATCTAAAAATTCACCATTTTCATAAGAAACAGTAGAAGCGCCTGTACTTCCAGAAGGTACATATACTGCAAATGGAAATCTTTTTGTTTCGTCCGTATTAATAGCATTTAAAGGATTGAATATATCCCAGCCTAAACGAATTACCATTCTAATTGCCTTCATGTCATTCTGCATTAAGTTAAACAATACTTTTCCATTTTCATCTGAAATGACACCACTGTTGAATACATCAAATGTAATATCTTGTCTAATGGCATATACTGCTTGTTTAAAATCTCCTGCAAATAAATTTGCTTTTGTTGCGTCAAATGCCCCATTTCTAGGGAACTGCATACCCATGCCACTCAATGTATAAGGTGTTGTACTTTTCATATCCTCTAAATATAAAGGTCTATTTGTTGTGTCTCTTAATTCTCTTAACTTTGCTCGCATATTGATAGCAGATATAATTTGGTCTGGGAAATAACCATCTTCTTCTATTTTAGATATAACACCATCTATACCAAATATATCTTTGTATATATCAGCAGTTTCTGTTACAACATTTCCTGCTGCTGTTGCTCCCTGCAATATACCATCTCTCCAATTATCAGGCTTATCTACGCCAAAAAATATTGCTTTATCAATTACCCTTCCAGCTGCCTCAATCAATCTAGGTTTTACTTGTCCCCAAATATCATAACTACTATCTGCTACAATATTATCTGGTATAGGAACAATCGCAGCGATTTCTCCTACATATAATTTCTTTTTCTTCCAACTCATATTTGTCGTCATTTTTAAGCCAGTATCACCATCAACAAATCCTGCAAGTGGGTAGCTATCCATAATAGGATATTCCATGACACCGCTTGCCATATTAGGCAATCTTGTCATTGCTTTTAATGCAATGGAACTTTCTACTGTACTCTGTATAATTTCTGTTATTTCTTGCGTTTTCATCAACGCATCTGTTTGTTCTCTTAGTATTGCTACTGTATCAGCCATAATATCATTCTCCTCTCAATTTTCTATTAATTTCATCTGCTAATGATAATGTTGTATGCCCTTTGTTTGCATTTACACCAAAATTCACAATCGTTGTTGTATTGTGTTTTTTGTCATTATTTTTTTTTTTTTTTT
>ERZ808046.635-NODE-635-length-25091-cov-4.089550_pt1 | contig 25091 bp, 21 predicted proteins | sample MGYA00380196_ERZ808046 | MGnify/ENA primary metagenome ERZ808046 (study PRJEB31490, sample SAMN06133421) | mouse gut metagenome | isolation source: Z6_2 | host: mice | place: China: Chengdu | collected 2015-05 ...
CAACTCCATTTACAGGATATACAACACCTTCTTCTGGCATATATGGGTACCAAGCACAAAGGTGATATACAGACATACACATGAGCAAAACACTGATATACGTAAAATAAAATTTAAAAATAAAAAAACTATAATATAGGCAGTTGTTATGCATAGCAAAAAAGTTAGAAAGGAAATATAGAGGATGAAATGTAAGGATATTTATGAATGGCCGGAAAATTATGGAGAGCCGGACTGGTTTATCCATGATCGTTTCGGGATGTTCATTCACTTCGGTCTGTTTTCAGCAGCTGCAAGACACGAATGGGTAATGACCTTGGAACAGATTGGAGTAGAAGGATATAAAAAATATTTTGATAATTTCAACCCAGATTTCTTTGACGCAAAGAAATGGGCAAAGGAAGCAAAAGAAGGGGGATTTCAGTACGCAGTTTTAACAGCAAAGCATCATGAGGGATTTGCTCTGTGGGATACACAGCTTTCAGATTATAAGATTACAAATACAAAGTTTGGGCGTGATCTTGTAAAAGAATATGTGGAGGCTTTTCGGGCAGAAGGCTTAAAGGTAGGCTTGTACTTTTCTCTTCTTGATTGGTATCATCCGGACTTTCTTGTAGACGGATATCATCCGGAAAGAAATAACGAAGAGTATATTAAGAGTCATCCGGGAGATATGGAATCCTATCGGAAATTCATGCACGGACAAGTGAAGGAGCTGCTCACCGGATATGGAAAAATAGACTACTTGTGGTTTGATTTTTCTTATCCCCAGCGTGATTGGGGAGATTCTGCCGGAAAAGGAAAAGATGATTGGGGTTCGGAAGAATTAGAAAAAATGATTCTTTCATTACAGCCGGATATTATCATCAATGATAGGCTCGGGCTTGGAAGAGGCGTGGGGACGCCGGAACAATACCAGAGGAGTTCTAAGGCTGATAATGATGGAAAGCCGATTGTATGGGAAGCGTGTCAGACATTAAATAACAGTTGGGGAGACGATCGGGATAATCTGGATTGGAAATCATCGGAGATGGTTGTTAAACTTCTGATCGATACGGTATCTAAGGGAGGCAATATGCTTCTCAATATCGGACCAAACGGAAGAGGTGAAATTGACGGCCACACACAGAGTATTCTTGATGAAATAAAAGAATGGATGCGGCTTCATAGAGAGTCGATTTACGGATGTGGACCTAGTGAATACAAAGCGCCGTTGGACGCAAGATTCACACAAAATGGAAATCACCTGTATTTGCACCTGTTTTCATGGCCATATCGCACATTGCTAATCAATGGTCTGGGCGGTGAGGTTGAATATGCACAACTGCTGAACGATCATTCAGAGATTAAATATATTCAAGATGAAGGGTTATCAGGAAAAAGAAAATCTCATAAGGATTTGAGCCTGGAAGTGACGGAAATCCACATTAAGGATAAATTTGAGGATAAAGCGCTTCTTGTAACATTGCCTGTACAGAAACCGGATGTTATCGTACCGGTCATTGAATTTATCTTAAAAGAACAGGAGGACTAAATATATGTATTATATCATAGCTGCACATGGAAAATATGCAGAGGGATGTAAGTCAAGCTGTGAGATGATTACAGGGGACACGTCCGCTTTTGTCCCGGTCACATTTACCGCAGAAATGACCAAAGAAGACGTGGAGAAAAAATATGAAGAAATTTTTGCGGAAAAAGGCGCAGAGGAATGTAAAGCAATCATAGCGGATCTGCCGGGCGGAACTCCCTACAATGCAGCAATGCGTATTGTGTCAGAGCATAAAAACATTCAGCTTGTCGCAGGGCTTAGCCAGCAGCTCCTTGTGCTGATTAATTCAGGAGAAGAACTGGCAGACGCAATTGCACAGACAGGAGAAATTTACGGGAATACGACTGTCGCCAAAGAAAAGAAGAAAGTACAGGCTCCTAAAGAACCGGTAGAAAAAAACGGCATTGTAAATTTCCGATTGGATGAAAGATTGATTCATGGCCAGGTGGCAACTTTCTGGACCCGTACGCTGCAGGCGAACCGAATTATAATCGCAGATGACGAGGTGCTGAAGGATGAAATCGGGGTCAGCGCATTGAAAGCGGCAGTGCCTTCCGGTGTGCATTTGAGTATTTTGACCGTGGATAACGCCGCAGTGCGATTAAATGCAGGAGTCTACAGCGGGCAGAGAGTATTTCTGATAGTGAATAAAACGAAGACGATTCAGAGACTGATTGAAAAAGGTTTGAAAGTGAAAGAAGTGAATATAGGAAATATGGGTGAAAAAGAAGGAAGACAACGGATTAAAAAATCAGTATACTGCACCTCAGAGGAACTGGCTGATATCGAAGCAGTTGAAAAATCCGGTGTTACGGTTTTTGCTCAGATGGTTCCGAATGAGGAAAAGAAGACATTTCGTTCCTATCTTCACTAATTAAAAGGAGGTTAAAGCAGTATGGAAATACAGACATGGCAAATTATTGCACTTACAATTGTATCATTATTTTTTATTTGGGATGGTTTTAGCACTGCGATTTTTGATAATAAACCAATATTTGCGGGAATTGTAGCCGGTATCATCATGGGTGATATGGCAGCCGGACTTGCAGTTGGCGCAACATTGCAGCTTATGGTGCTGGGGGTTGGTACATATGGAGGCTCCTCTATGCCGGATTACATAACCGGAGCGATTATTGGAACGGCTTTTGCAGTAACATCAGGCGAAGGAATTGAATTTGGTATCGGACTTGCCGTTCCGGTGGGGCTTCTGATGGTAAATCTGGATGTATTCGGAAGATTTTGTAACGTATTTTTTGCAAAAAGAGTGGAAGCAGCAATTGAAAGAATGGATTTTGGGGCTATCAAGCGCAACACCTGGTACGGCATGATTCCGTGGGGACTTTCCAGAGCGCTTCCGGTCTTCATTATGTTGATCTTCGGACAAGATATTGTAAATACACTTGTTGAGAAAATGCCGGAGTGGCTGACAGGTGGTTTGAGTGTTGCAGGAGGACTGCTTCCGGCAGTTGGTATTGCAATCCTTCTTCGGTATCTGCCGGTTAAAAAATACATTTCTTATTTGTTGATTGGATTTTTTGCAGCGGCATATCTTGCAGTACCGATGTTTGGTATCGCAATTCTCGGAGCAGCAATGGCAGTAATTTCATTTCAGCAGAGTTTGAAGGAAAGTCAGAAAGTAGTTGTAGCAAATGCTGGAGTTTCACAGGAGGGACTGTTAGATGGAGAATATGAAGACTAATGGAACAAAATTGACAAAAAAAGATATAAACAGCTTGAGCAGAAGATGGATTATGGGTTCCCAGATTACTTGGAATTATGAAAAACAGATGGGGGTCGGATATCTGTGGGCAATGCTTCCGATTATCCGCAAATTATATGAAGACCCGGCGGATCAGAAAGAAATGATGAAAACGCATGTTCAGTTCTTTAATACGACACCGCATATGGGTGGTTTTATTCTTGGCATAGATGCAGCGACAGAAGAGCATGAAGGAATGAAAGCGAAAGAAGCAGTAAAAGGTTTGAAAACAGGTCTCATGGGCCCCTTCGCTGGTGTGGGCGATACACTGTTCGGCGTATTGTTCCCGACAATCTTTGGATCTATTGCAGCATACATGGGACAGGAAGGAAATGTGATTGGAGCGCTTATCTGGCTGCTTGTAAACCTGATGATTCTTGCTTTCCGTACATTTTCAGCCGGAATTGGATATCGTGAAGGTTCTAAGATCATTACTTCTGCAAAAGATAAACTGGATGCTTTGACAGCGGCGGCAACGTTGTTGGGAATCACGGTGGTCGGTGCATTGATTGCGACGGTGGTAAGAGCGAATGTAACGGCAACGTTTGTCAGTGGAGAGATTTCTGTAAATGGACAGGAAATTTTAAACCAGATTATGCCTTGTCTGGTTCCTGCCGCAGTAGTAGGCGGTGTTTATTGGTTGCTTGGAAGAAAGAAAATGACATCTACAAAAGCAATTTTGATTGTAATGGTATTATCTATAGGATTACATGCGCTGGGAATTTTAGGATAGCCAAAAGCAAAAGGAAGGAGAAAAACGTGGCATTTGAATTTTTTGACAAAGCAAAAGAGATCATGGGAAAGCTGGAAAGTACTCAGGGTGAGAATATTCATAATGCGGCACTTTTGATTTCCGAATCCATACGTAACGGAGGAATCCTTCAGGCATTTGGAAGCGGACATTCTTATGGGGGCGCCATTGAAGTGTGTGGACGTGCCGGTGGTCTGATACCATCTAAGGTAGTGAGGGACTACTCAGAGGGGATTTTCGAGAGCGTAGAAGGAAATGCTTATTTCCTTATGCGTCAGGTAGATGTTCGGCCGGAAGACGTATTTATCATTATTTCTAACTCAGGCAGAAATCCATTGAGCATTGAAATGGCAGAGTATGTAAAGAAGAAGGGATGCAAAATCATTGTTGTAACAGCGCTTGAAGTTTCAAAGGCTTCTATATCCCGTCATTCTTCAGGAAAACTTTTGTACGAGTTTGCAGATGTAGTGCTGGATAATCAGTCAGAATTTGGGGATGCGGCTCTTGAGATAGACGGATTTGACAGTAAAGTATGCGGCACTTCTTCTTTCAGTACGTGTCTTTTGCTTCAGCAGACGATTTATGAAGCTGTTAAGGATATGGTTGAAAAAGGATATGAACCACCGGTGTTTAAGAGTGCAAACATTGATGGCGGAAGAGCGTTTAATCAGATATTAGAAGAAAAATATGGAAATCGTATCTGGCATAAATAAAAATCAGTAATCAGAACCTCATAGTGCTTGATAAAGACCATGATTTAAAAGGAGCTTAGCTCAATATGAGCTAAGTTCCTTTACAATTTCTTCAAATCCCATTGCATGAGACGCCTTTACAAGGATGGTATCATTTTTCTGCAATACGTTGTCCATATCTGTGAAAAATGCCGGTTTATCTTCATAGTGATGAATCTCGACAGCATTTTCTGAGGAGGAAGCTATAGCCTCGGCTGCGCCTCTGGCAAGTTCTGCGGATAATGTTCCGATACAGATTAGGACATGGATTCCGGACTTGACCGTATGCCGTCCGACTTCATAATGCATTTCTTTTTCTTTTGCACCAAGCTCGCCCATATCGCCCAGGATTGCAACAGTTCTTGTACCTGCCTTTGCCAGTACATCGATAGAAGCCTTCATGGAAATCGGATTGGCGTTATAGCAGTCATCGATAATGGTATAGGTATCCGTTTCAATCAGGTGATTACGTCCGGCGAGCGGTCTTAACGCTTCAATTCCGGCTTTGATTTCTTCATCCTCCATACCCAGCGCGTAGCCGACGGCGATTCCTGCGAGCGCATTGTGTACCATGTGCTCTCCGGGAATGGAAATATGTGCGGAAAATCTGGATTTTGGGGTGATAAATGCAGCATCTGTCCCCCGTAATCCTTTGTTTTCAATCTGTTCTGCACGATAGTCCGCACTGTGTCCCAGACCAAAGTAAATCGGTTTTACGCCATTTTCCGGAACATAAGCACTCAGCTTGTCGTCGTCACCGTTGAGGATGATTGTGCCCTTTGGATTCATGTATTGGAACATTTCAGTTTTGGCTTTCAGGATTCCGTCGCGGGAACCGAGAAGCTCCATGTGCGCAACGCCGATATTCGTAATTACGCAGATATCCGGACGGGCCATTTTCGCCAGCCGGGTCATCTCACCGAAGTGATTAATTCCCATTTCAAGAACGGCAATTTCATGTTCTTCACGGATATTGAAGATTGTCAGTGGAACTCCGATTTCGTTGTTGAAATTTCCGGCGGTTTTCAAAACTTTATATTTCTGCTCAAGTACGGAAGCAATCATCTCCTTCGTACTCGTCTTCCCCACGCTTCCGGAAATCCCTACTACTTTGATATCCAGACTTCTGCGGTAGTGCTCCGCAAGATCCTTCAGCGCCTGTGTACAGGATTCCACAAGGATATAGGGGAAGGAGACATTTCCCAGATTCTTTTCGGAAAGTGCACAGAGTGCGCCTGCTTCCATGACTTGTGGAATGAAGTCGTGCCCGTCAGCTCTGGCGCCGCGGATGGCAACGAAAAGAGAGCCTTTTTCTACCTTGCGGCTGTCAATGACAATGCTTGAAACTTCTTTTACCGCAGACGCATCCCCTCCAAAATATGTTCCTCCGCATGCAATGGCGATTTCCTTTAATGTCATATGTTTCATATTATAATCCTTTGCTGTGATAAAATATTATTTGCAGATGATAGAAAGTCTGCCCATTTTTCGGAGCAGACTTTTCTTTCAGTCCTATTTTTTATATCTTGATTCCAGAGATTTTTGGATGATCAGCTCACAGAGATCACCGTATTCAATTCCGGCGGCATTCGCCTCTTTCGGCAGCAGGCTGGCAGCAGTCATTCCCGGAAGGGTGTTGACTTCCAGACAATACAGATTCCCCTTGTCATCCAGAAGGAAATCTGCGCGGCTGTACACGTTTAGTTTCAGTGCATGGAATGCACGGACGGTCAGCGCCTGCATTCTTTCGGCTACGTCCTGTGGGATGTCAGCCGGACAGACCTCTTCGGTTGCGCCGTCCTGATATTTATTTGCATAGTCGAAGAATCCGGTCTTCGGAATGATCTCAATCGGCGGGAGCGCCTTGCCGTCAATGATGCCGCAGGCAAATTCTCGTCCTTTGATGTATTCTTCGATGACAACTTCATCTTCATAACGAAAAGATTTTTCTAATGCATTTTCATATTCTTCTTGTGTATGAGCGATATACACTCCGATGCTGGAACCGCCGGAGCAAGGTTTTACTACGACCGGGAGTCCAAGCCCCAAATCTGCAAGCGCTTTTTTGTTTTTATTTTTATGGATGCAGGTACCCTTCGGGGTATCAACTCCTGCCTGCTGGAAAATGTGCTTTGTGAGTCCTTTATCCATGGCAACGGCGCAGCCTAATGAATCCGGTCCTGTGTAGCGGATTCCCAGCAGGTCGAAGGTTGCCTGTAATTTACCGTTCTCACCTTCTCCGCCGTGAAGACCAAGGAAGGTAATATCTGCCATGCGGCAGAGTTCAATCACATTCGGACCGAGGAAGCAGTCGGACTGATCCGGACGCGAGGCACGGATTGCTTCTAAATCAGGTTCTTCTGTGGTAATATTTTTCACAATGTCCAGACCGTGATCCGGCAGTGTGAATACTTCTTCTAATTTGTCAGTGTCATAAGAAAATCCCATGAACACGTCCAGAAGGAAGGCGTCATGTCCCTTTTCCAGCAGTGTACGGCAGATTCCCGCACTTGAAGAGAGAGACACGTCGCGCTCGGTGCTTAACCCTCCTGCTAATACAATAATCTTCATAGTCTTATACTCCTGTTACTATCTTTACTTAACAGTTCAGACAAGCTGAACTGTTACATTTTTACTGACTCATCTCATTCAGAAGAGCTGCCTTTGTATCAAATAATTTCTGTGATAAATCCACATATACTTTATGCGGGTTGAACAGACGCATGGTTTCATCCCAGAGAGTTTCTTTTTCCTGTCTGCAGAAAGCAGAAATCTCTTTTACAGATGGAGAATGGTAAACACATTCGCCGTGGACAAAGACAGGCTTCAGCAATTCTTTCATATAGTAGCTTCCGCCTTCCAGATGGGTCTTTTTCCATGTGGCATTCGGATCGAAGAGAAGCAGATCCTCGGATTCATCGAAGGTCTCATCTGCGAAGCAGATTAAGTCGGCGCGCAGTTTACCTGTTTCTTTATCATATATACGGTAAATAGTTTTATTTCCCGGATTCGTAATCTTTTCCGTATTTTCGGAAAGCTTGATCTTCGGGACGAATTCTCCCTCTTCATTCTGGATCGCCGCCAGCTTGTATACGCCGCCGAAGGACGGGCAGTCCTTGGAAGTGATCAAGTGAGTTCCTACACCCCATGAAGTAATCTTGGCACCCTGTACTTTTAAGTCATGGATCAGAAATTCATCCAGGTCATTGGATGCGGCAATCACAGCATCCTCAAATCCGGCTTCATCCAGCATCTTTCTGGCTTTCTTAGAAAGATAAGCAAGGTCTCCGCTGTCCAGACGAATACCATAGGATTTTGGTATGATTCCTTCTTCACGCATTTCCTTAAATACGCGGATCGCGTTTGGTACGCCGGATTTCAGTGTATCGTATGTATCTACCAGCAATGTACAGGCATTCGGATATAATTTTGCATAAGCCTTAAATGCTGTATATTCGTCTTTAAAACTCATAATCCAGCTATGCGCATGCGTTCCCATGACCGGAACGTCAAACATCTGTCCGGCAAGGACATTAGAGGTTCCGACACATCCGCCGATAATAGCTGCACGGGCGCCGTACAATCCGGCGTCGGGACCCTGTGCCCGGCGGAGTCCGAATTCCATAATACCGTCGCCCTCTGCCGCATACACAACGCGGGCTGCCTTGGTGGCAATCAGACACTGATGGTTGATGATATTTAAAATTGCAGTCTCTACAAGCTGTGCTTCCATAATTGGAGCAACGACCTTGATCAGAGGCTCTTTTGGGAAAATGACGCTTCCCTCTTCAATCGCGTAAATATCGCCGCTGAAGTGGAAACCGCTCAGATAATGAAGGAAATCTTCGCTGAAAATGCCGAGTCCCCGCAGATAATCAACATCCTCGTAAGAGAAATTCAGGTTCTTAATGTACTGAATGACCTGTTCCAGACCTGCCATGATGGAATAGCCGTTCTTGTTTGGATTGTCGCGGAAAAATACATCGAAAACCACAGTTTCATTCTCCTGAGTCTCGAAGTATCCCTGCATCATAGTGAGCTCGTACAGGTCGGTTAATAAGGTCAGATTTGGTGTACTCATGATTCTTTGTCCTTTCGCATTTTTTTGTGATTATACCATATTTTTAAAAAAAGTAACATATTATTCAAATTTTGCAAATATCTTCCGGAAGAAAATAGAGTTAATGTATGCCAGTCCGGAAAAACCAATCACCAGCCACAAAAATCCGGTGATACTGAAATTAATATATAAGGTTGCCAAAATGGCAAGAACAGTAATGGCAGCAAGCAGCATCGTATAAGGTAAATTCACAACGGCCATTAAAAAGGCATTTTTTATGGAGCCGGTTACAGAGTTTTCAAACCGGGCAATGTACGGAAAAAGATACAATACCGTGATGAGATATAACAGGGTGATCATCATGATCAGAACCTGCAGAATTTGTCTGAACTGACCGGATAAATTCGGGAGGATCCGGAAATCCACCCATAGGATCATTCCTGCGGCCAGCGCAATCAACCATGTGAGGATGCCGATTTTAAAATTGCTTTTGAATGCTTTGAAGAAACTTTTTACAATGTAGCTTTCTTCATTTTTGGCGGCCTTTAAAGTTACCGTGTATAAGGCGACGCTTGCCGGACCGATGGTCACGATCGGAATACAGCAGATTAAAAACAAAAGATTCAGAATAAATAAGTCAGCCAGCTTGCTCAGAAACTGCATGACAGGGTTGTCTAAATTAAATAAATTCATAAATAAAATCTCCTTTTGACTCTGGCAGCATTTCATTGTGTCTGTAGTAAATTATACTATAAAAGAGATAAATGTACACCGCTATGTGAAAAAAAGTGTTAAAAAAATGGAAATCATTTGTAGATATTACATTATTGCTGTGATAAAATGAAAAGCGGAAATGGGGTAACAGTCGGGCTGAAAGCTGAATTGTTATAAATAGAAGATAAAGAGAGGGATTCGTTATGATTCGCTTTTTGATTATTGTGGTATTTTTGGTTTCATTTTTGATTTTGTCAATTCCAGTGTTTTTAGTGGAATGGGTCATTGGTAAGTTTAACCGTGAGACAAGGGATTATTCATCGCTTCGGATTGTGCAGTGGGGATTTAAGTGCATTCTGAAGGTAACCGGTGTGGAAACGGTTGTAATCGGACAGGAGAATATTCCTGATGAGGCGGTATTGTACATCGGCAATCACCGCAGTTTCTTTGATATCCTGCTGACCTATTCTCGGTGTCCGAGGCTGACAGGATATATATCGAAGAAAGAGATGGAAAAGATCCCGCTTCTGTCTACATGGATGAAGTATTTGTACTGTCTCTTCCTTGAACGTGAGAATATCAAGGAGGGCTTAAAGACAATCCTGCAGGCAATTGAATATGTGAAACAAGGGATTTCAATCTGCGTTTTTCCGGAGGGCACAAGAAATAAGGGGGAAGAGCTGAGCATGCTGCCGTTCAAGGATGGAGCGCTCAAGATTGCGACCAAGACCAACTGTGCCATTATTCCGATTTCTATGAATAATACGGCTGAAATCTTTGAAAATCATTTCCCGAAGGTAAAGAAGACAAAAGTCATTATCGAGTATGGGAAACCGATTTATCCGAATGACTTGGATAAAGAGACAAAGAAGCATATCGGGGCTTATGTGCAGGGTATCATCCAAACGACAATAAATAAGAATGCGGGGCTTTTGTAGAATGTGGGCGGGACTTGGCAAAGCCGGCCTGAATTGCGCATCGGGTCTTGCGAGGACGGGACCTGAAATGAAAAATAAGAAATAAGAGAGTACGAGAAAGAAAAAGATATGAGCAAAAAATTACAACTGAGAAATTCTATGTTATTATTATTGACTGCAACCATCTGGGGGGTGGCATTTGTAGCACAGAGCGTAGGGATGGATTATGTAGGTCCGTTTACGTTTAACATGCTGAGGAGCATTGTCGGAGGCATCGTACTGATACCATGTATATTCCTTTTGGATAAGATTGCGCCGAAAGAAAAAAAGGAGCTGACGGCAGAAGAAAAGAAGCAGGGACGAAAGGCGCTGCTGGTTGGAGGAATCTGCTGTGGGATTTGTCTGGCGTTTGCAGCTAATCTGCAGCAGATAGGCATCAAGTATACGACAGTCGGAAGAGCGGGGTTCATTACGGCATGTTATATTATTATTGTTCCGATTTTAAGCTTCCTGATATTCCGGAAAAAATGCAGTGGTTCAATTATAATTGCGGTAGCGCTCGCTTTGGCGGGGTTATATCTGCTCTGTATCACGGATGGGTTTTCAATCGGTAAGGGCGATTTTTATGTGCTGCTCTGTTCCATCCTGTTTTCCTTTCATATCCTGATTATTGATTACTTTTCACCCCTTGTGGATGGTGTGAAAATGTCCAGTATCCAGTTTTTCGTTTGCGGAATCGTGTCAGGGATCCCGGCGCTTCTGACAGAGACGATTGTATGGGAGGATGTATTACAGGCGTGGATGCCAATCCTCTATGCGGGGGTGATGTCCTGCGGCGTGGCATATACGCTTCAGATTGTGGGGCAGAAGAATATGAATCCGACGGTTGCGTCACTGATCCTCAGCATGGAATCTTGTATTTCTGTTCTGGCAGGGTGGGTAATTCTGAATCAGAAGCTGACAATGAGGGAAATGTGTGGATGTGTGCTTATGTTTATTGCGATTATACTGGCGCAGTTACCGGGGAAGAAAACAAGTGATGCTGTTCAGAAGGATACCTGACGGCTAAGTACAAGGCAGGATTATTTATTTCGCTTATTTATTCTATCAAGAGGACTTGCAAGGTTTCTGACCTTTCAAGTCCTCTGTTATATCATCGTGTGATTGGCAACAATCTGATGCATATTTCCCCTAACCATATAATAAGATAATAAAGAAAATAAACACTCAGGCTCTCTATGAAAATAATCTTGCGATGTCTTACCGTGTTTTTGATGTTATTTACACTGACAGGCTGTGTTTCAAGGCCGTTAAAAACAGAAAAACTCCGGGATTTGGAGTTTACGGTGGTGGATAAACTTTCCGTGCCGGAAGAATTTCAGGAGATAATCGAAACGAATAAACACGAGCAGTTCAAGCTGACCTATGCAGACGGTGATGAATTGTATATTGCAGAGGGATATGGCGCGCAGTTAAAAACAGGCTACAGCGTAGAAGTCACGGGCCTTTATGAGACGGAAAATGCCATCTACATACACACCAATCTGCTTGGACCGGAAAAAGGAGAAGAGACAAAAGAAATCACGACATTTCCTTATGTGGTGGTAAAGCTGAAAAATATCGATAAACAAGTGGTATTTGATTAATTTGGAATCAACAGGAGGGGCATATGGAACTGATTCAGAAACAGGTGCATTATACACAGGAGGGCAGACGGAGCTTTGACCAGTTTTATCTGGATGAGGATGTGAATGTTCCGGATACGAAAGCGGATGTGCGTCAGATTGTGCAGGGACAGGGAACGGCGAAGGTGGAAGACATCCGTCTTGTGGACAATTATCTGCGGGTATCGGGAAAGTTATATTTCCAGATTCTGTATATTACGGATGATGCGGAAAATGCCCCGGCAGTGTTGGAAGGGACACTTCCGTTTGAGGAAATGGTATATATGGACGGAGAAGAGAATGAGAATTATTTTGTACAGAATATCCGCGTGGAATTTACTGCGACACTTGTACATTCCCGCAAAGTAAGCATCCGTGCCATGGTGGAGATGGAGATTGGCAGAGAGAAGCTGACAGATGAGGAAACGACGACGGATGTGGAGTGCAGTGTCACGGTATATAAAAAGAAACGGAATGTGAATCTGCTGGAACTGCATACAACGAAAAAGGATACATATCGTATTAAGGAAGAAATCACGTTGCCGGGAACAAAGGAGAGCATCGGTCAATTATTGCTTACAGACATCCGTCCGCGCAGGCTGGATATCCGTTTGGATCAGGATGAAATGCGCCTGCAGGGCGAGCTGCTTGTATTCTGCATGTACCGTTCCGAAGACGGGAAGACAGACTGGCTGGAGCAGACCGTGCCTTATGAGGGGAAGATTGCATGCAGCGGCGTGGATGCGGGGATGTACTATCATGTACAGAACACGCTGGATGACACACTGATTGATATCCGTCTGGACGAGGATGGTGAAATGCGCGTGCTTGGAATTGAAGGGACACTGAATCTGCGGATGAACATTTATCAGGAAGAAGAGCTGGAAATTCTGGAGGATATGTATTCTTTGGAACAGAACTGCAGGTTTGATACCCGGGAGGCTGTATATGAGGAACTTTTGATCCAGAATCATTCCAAATGCAAGGTGTCGGAACGGCTGTCGCTTCCGGAACTCAAGGATGATGTACTGCAGATCTGCCACAGTGAGGGTGCGGTACAGATGGATCATATAGAGCAGACCAAAGAGGGACTGCAGATTGAAGGGATTTTACATCTTTCATTTTTGTATCTGCGGGCGGATGACGGTGCTCCGTTTGGAAGCTGGCAGGGGATGGTTCCTTTCGCATGGCTATTGGAATGTCCGGGAATCACAGAGGATGCAAGATACAACATTGCCTACCATGTGGAACAATTGTCTGTCAGTCTGGCAGGCAGTGAGGCGGTGGAAGTCAAGGCGGTCCTGGCATTTGACACATTCATGAGAAAGCCTGTGGCGATGCATGTGGTTACAGGTGTAGAGTTTACACCATTGTCTATGGAAGAAATGGAAAAGCGGCCGGGAATCATCGGTTATATTGTCAAAGAGGGAGACTGTCTGTGGGATTTGGCGAAGCGTTATATGACGACAGAGGAGGGAATCCGGGAGGTCAATGAATTGGATTCAGATTCGTTAAAAAGTGGGGATAAATTGTTGATTTTTAAAGAAAATATGAGTATACTGTAAAAAACATAAGAAATGTATAATGTATACAAAAGGCATGTGGGATACAAAGGGGAATGCGTCGATGAGGCAGATTGAATTAAAAGCACTGGCAAAGATAAACCTGGGGCTGGATGTCTTGGGAAAGAGAGAAAACGGATATCATGATGTACGCATGATCATGCAGTCCATTTATCTGTATGATGATGTGAAGCTTGAGAGGAAGACGGCTCCTGGGATTGAGCTGTCTTCCAATCTCTATTATCTTCCGACAGGGGACGGCAACATCGCATACAAGGCCGCACAGATGCTGATAGATGAATTTGGGATTGAAGAGGGTGTGAAGATAACTCTGGACAAGCACATTCCGGTGGCGGCAGGCATGGCGGGAGGGAGTTCTAATGCGGCGGCAGTCTTGTTCGGGATGAACCGTCTGTTCGGACTGAAACTATCCAAAGAAAATCTGATGGAACGGGGCGTGAAGCTGGGTGCGGACGTGCCTTACTGCGTCATGCGCGGCACGGTGTTGGCAGAGGGGATTGGCGAGGAATTGAAGGTCTTGCCTTCTATGCCGAAATGTACGGTATTGATTGCAAAACCGTCAATCAGCGTATCTACGAAGGTTGTTTATGAGGCGCTGGATTCTTCGGAGGTTACGGTACATCCTGACATTGACGGATTGATAGATGCGTTGGAACGGGGCAGCCTTAAGGCGGTTGCCGCATGCATGGGAAATGTTCTGGAGAGTGTGACAATTCCAATGCATCCGGTAATCGAAGATATCAAGAATGCGATGAAGGAATGCGGAGCATTGAACGCAATGATGAGTGGAAGCGGACCAACGGTATTTGGGTTATTTGAGAATAAAATGGCAGCAAGATATGCGCAGGACAGAATCCGGGAACTGGGACTTGCAAAGCAGGCTTATGTGACGAATATCCATAATGCCAGGAGGGACGAAAGATGGACTTAAAGTTTACCGTAAAAATGGACGAGTATCTTCCTTTGAGAGATGTTGTATTTCATACGTTGCGGCAGGCAATCCTGCGCGGTGAGCTAAAGCCGGGAGAACGGCTGATGGAGATTCAGCTTGCCAATAAGCTGGGAGTCAGCAGGACACCGATCCGTGAGGCAATCCGTAAACTGGAGCTGGAGGGTCTGGTGCTGATGATTCCGCGCCGGGGGGCGGAGGTTGCCCAGATTACAGAAAAGAGCTTAAGGGATGTATTGGAGGTACGGAGGGCGCTGGAAGAGCTGGCAGTGCAGCTTGCATGTATGCGCATGACGGCAGAAGGTATCCGTAAGCTTTGGCAGGCTGCGTCTGAGTTTGAAGACGTCCTTGGAGATGAGGATATCACAGTTGTAGCGGAAGCAGATGTGGCGTTTCATGATGTAATCTATCTTGCGACAGATAATGAGCGTTTGATTTCTCTGTTGAATAATTTCCGGGAGCAGATGTACCGCTACCGGGTGGAATATCTAAAGAAGAAGGAGTGCCATGAGAAGCTTTTGGCGGAGCACCGGGAGCTGATTCAGGCGATCGAGAATGGAGACTGTAAACGGGCAACGGAGATTACGAGCATGCATATAGAGAATCAAGTGGAAGTGGTGAGTGATACGCTGCGGAGACATGAGGGACGATGAGGTTTTGGATTATATTTTGCGGTTTTGAATAGTAACATTTTTTTAGGACATACTCTCTATATCAAATTAAGAAAGATATGGAGGGTATTTTGATGGAGCATGAATATACATATCATACCCAAAGGGCGAAATGGATTATCATAGTTCTCTCTCTGGTGATTGCGGCACTGGTTACCGGAATGGTTTCTCGGAAGTCAAGTATGATGGCGCAGGAGAAAATGCAGGAGCATTTGGCACAGGAGGTGCTCCGCTTCCACGTGTTGGCGAACAGTGACAGCGAGGCGGATCAGGCATTGAAAATGCAGGTAAAGGAAGCTGTTATCGGATATTTAGAAACAGAACTTCCGGAAGGGCTTGACGTGGATGAAACGAAGGACTGGGTGAAGCGGCACACGGATGAACTGGAGCTTTTGAGCCGGGATGTGATAGAAGCAAAAGGATATACCTATCCGGTGAGTGCGGCAGTAACGACTTGTTATTTCCCTCAGAAGAGTTACGGAGATGTGACATTTCCGAAGGGGAATTATACGGCTCTCCGCATGGAAATCGGCGCGGCCAAAGGACAGAACTGGTGGTGCGTGCTTTACCCGAATCTTTGCTTTTTGGATGCGGTGAATGCGGTTGTCCCGGAAGAGGGGAAAGAGGAATTAAAGCACGTGTTGACAGAAGATGAATATGAACAGGTGACATCGGATACGAAATATGAAATAAAATGGTATCTGCCGGAGCTGTATTCAAAGATGAAGAGCAGGTAAGCAACCATTGGGAACTGTATATGAAAAAACAAATAAAGTACAAAACAAATATTCGAATTTGTTCTGTACTTTATTTTTATATTCTGCTACAATTGAAACAATGTGACATCAAAAGTAACAGTTCAGACAGGTCAGGTTGTCTGAACTGTTACCATCAAAAAATGATAGTTGGTAATTGGCAAAAAAGGATTGTGGAAATATGACAGAATTTTTAGTGAGGCATTTTGTAAAGGATTATGAGCATACGGAAAAGGTGTCCGTGCGGACTGCTTATGGAGTTTTGGCAAGCATCGTGGGAATCTTTTGTAATGTGTTTTTGTTTTTTGTAAAATTTACAGTGGGTCTGGCTGTACATAGTGTGTCCGTTACGGCGGATGCGTTTAACAACCTGTCGGATGCGGGCTCATCTATTATCAGCTTTGTGGGTGTGAAGCTGGCGGAAAAACCTGCGGATGAGGACCACCCCTTCGGACACGGGAGGATGGAATATATTGCGGCGTTGGTTGTATCTTTCCTTGTGTTGGAAGTGGGGTTTACATTCCTGAAGGATTCTATCGGCAAGATCCAGTCACCTGAGACGCTGAAGTTCCAGACCCTTTCGGTCGTGATCTTGATTCTTTCAATCGGTGTGAAGCTGTGGCTCGGGTTATTTAACCGGAGACTGGGGGAACGGATCGATTCTAAAGTGATGATGGCGGTTTTTACGGACTCTATGGGAGATGTGCTGACAACGGCAGCAACGATTTTTTCGCTGATTTTCTTTCGGATTACAGGAATTAATATTGACGGTATTATCGGAATCGGCGTGGCGCTGGTTGTGATGTGGGCTGGTGTCGGGATCGCGAAAGATACGTTGGAACCGCTGCTTGGCGAGGCTGTGAATCCGGAGGTTTACCGCAGGATTAAGAGGTTTGTGGAAGCCTATGACGGAATTGTGGGCTCCCACGATTTGATTGTGCATAATTATGGACCGAACCGAAGTATGGCATCTATCCATGCGGAAGTACCGAATAATGTTGATATAGAGGAATCTCATGAGATTATAGACAGAATCGAGAGAGCTGCAATGGAGGAGCTGGGGATTTTCCTTGTCGTCCATATGGATCCGATTGAGATTGCAGATGAAAATATTGTCCGTATCCGTGAGCAGGCGAATGCTGAAATGCAGAAAATAGATGGTTCGTGCAGTATTCATGATTTCCGTGTAGTGACCGGTAAACGTCAGATTAATCTGATTTTTGACATGGTGGTCCCGCGGGAGTATGATAAGGAGAAGCAAAAAGAGGTAGAACACAGGCTTTGTGAGAAGATGAAAATGCATGATGCGAGATACGAATTTGTTATTACGGTAGAACACAGCTTTGTGGCAAATGAAGAGTGAAGCTGAACTTATTATGGGCCGGATTCGTGTAATAGGTGGAAAAGAGGAGTAGATATGTACACATTTAACAGCAGAATTAGATACAGCGAAATCGATCACCACGGTACGGTTACACTGCCGGGAATCATTAATTATTTTCAGGACTGCAGTACGTTCCAGTCCGAGGATATCGGGGTGGGATTCGAGGTATTAAAGGAACGGAAGAACGCATGGATTTTAGCTTACTGGCAAGTAATCGTGGACCGTTATCCGGAATTTGGGGAACAGATTACAGTAGGAACATTTGCCACCGGATTCAAAGGACTGTTCGGAGAACGTAACTTTGTAATGAAGGATGGGAATGACCGACAGATTGCCTGCGCCAATTCTCTTTGGGTGTTTATGGATATGGCAAAGGGGAGGCCGACCCGTCCGGGGGCAGAAGACATTGAACCATATGGCATGGAAGCGCCGCTGGACATGCCATATGAGGGAAGGAAGATCGTGATTCCGGAAATGATGGAGGACAGAGAATCTTTTCCTGTCCGGAAATATCATATTGATACCAATGAGCATGTGAACAACTGCCAGTATGTGCAGATGGCGATGGAAATGCTTCCGAAGGACAGACAGGTGCATCAGCTCCGTGTAGACTACAAGAAATCAGCGGTACGGGGGGATATTATTTATCCTAAGGTGGCAGAAGAACTGGGGCGCACGGTGATTCTGCTTTGTGACGGAGCGGGCAGAGAGTATGCGGTAGTGGAGGTGAAATAAGGCGGCAATCAGCGTCCTACCAGCTTTCTCCCAGTACCAGCTGGCGGAAGTTGGCCAACAGTTCCAGTTCGCCGTACTGGCTGCGGATCAAATCAATGTCATCCCGTAGTGCGGCAGACAGTCTGTCGCGCAGGAGGATTCCCTCAGAATCTTGCTGCATCCAGTCATATACCAGTTTGCAGGAAGCGTGGATATTATTGCAGTAGGCCGCAAACAGCGGACTCATTTCCAGCATGATTGGACAGATGTCACTGTCGTAAATCTGTACTTCCGGGTAGATGTAGAGTGCATAGTAGCGTTTCCAGACGTCCACATTTTCTTCATTTTCAAGAAATGTGCGAAGTCTCTTTTTCATTTCTTCTGCGTAGTGCAGGCAGCCATTATGATCCAAGGAGGCAATATAATTGATGTGCCGGTCTTTTTTTCTGAAAAGACGGTCAATATCAGCAGTGTTTAAAGAATGCAGAAAACGGCTGATTTTCTCACAATTCTCATTATAGGAGCTGTTAATGAGGTGATTGATTTTTTCCCATAGGAACTCCTGATATTCCGTGAACGGTGTTTTCGGAAGAAAATGCGACCAAAGAATCCGGTTGACCTGTGTATTGTCATTGGTATCAAACTGTTCTTTTGTCTGACAGGGCTGGGCTTCGGGAATGTGGATCTGGGAACTCAGGGCATAAAGACTGTCAATATCGGGATTCAGCGGGAGCTGTTTAAAAAGGTAGTTCATACCGTTTAGGATTTCTTCCAGCCGTTTGTGTTCCTGTCTCAATTTTTTCATATGCTGATTCAGATATAAGCCCGTACTATCCGGAGTATTCAGTATCGTGCGGATAACTGGAATGGAAAGCCCGGCAGTGCGGAATAAGCGAATCAACGCAAGACGCTTCACATCTTCTTCTGAAAAATCATAATAGCCGTTTTGGCTGTCAGAAGCCGGGGACAATAAGCCCTCTTTGATATAAAAATGTATGTTTCTTTTAGTAAATCCGGTTTTTTTACAAATTTCCTGCATCCGCATGGAAAATCCTCCTTCGCCATATCTGTGGTAACATTATATCCTTCATAAAGCGTACAGTCAACTGTATGGAAAAAACTCTTGTTTTATTAAGAGGTTTCGGTTTCACTGACATTTCCACCAAAAAAATCGTCAAAATAGGGAAAACAAAGCCGGAAATTTGGCAGTTTTGCGCCCTTGACGTGCCCTTCTCTGTACAGTGTATACTAAAAACATATGAGGTATCAAAGGAACGATACAAAGCAGACGCAAAAATAAGAAAAAGGAGGATGATATTTGTGTTTGAGAAATTATTTAGCCCAATCAAAATCAAAGATATGGAGTTGAAGAACAGAGTGATTCTTCCGGCTATGGGCACCAAGTTTTCCGGTGACGGAAGTGAGGTGACAGATAAGCTGATTGATTATCATGTTGCGCGTGTCAGGGGCGGAAGCGCATTGAACATTGTAGAGGTCAGCAGCGTGTATACGCCGGCAGCTCCGAAGCGTTTCCTGTCTATCAGTGAAGATAAGTATATCCCGGGAATGAAGAGGCTGACAGATGCGATTCATGCAGAAGGCGGTAAAGCCGGCATCCAGCTGTGGCTTGGTGCGCTGGCAGTGTCTTCCGATAAGGCGGCACAGATCTTGATACCGAGTGATATGCCGGTAAGTGCGGAAGTGACGATTCCGGGTATGCCAAAAGAATTGATTCCGGTCGTGACAGAGGCTTACGGCAAGGCGGCAGGCCGTGCGGTACAGGCAGGATATGACTGTATCGAGTTCCACTGCGCACATACATATCTGCCGCATTCCTTCTTGTCCGGTGGGATTAACAGAAGAACGGATGAATACGGCGGAAGTTTTGAGAACCGCGCCAGATTCCCATTGGAGTGTATCCGCGCAATTCGTGAGAATATGCCGGAAGGCATGCCGCTGTTGATGCGGATTGATGCCCATGACGATTATCTGCCGGGAGGACTGACAATCGAAGAAGTCATCGATTTCTGTAAACTGGCAGGAGAAGCGGGCGTAGATGTACTGGATGTTTCCAGAGGAAATATCCTTTCTAATGCATTGAAATTCGAGGTGCCGCCGGTAGATCTTCCGAGGGGATTCAATATTGATAATGCGGCAAGAATCCGTAAAGAGACAGGCATGCTGACAATCGGCGTGGGCCGTATCAATACAGCAGAGTTTGCCGAGAAGATTCTGGAAGAAGACAAGGTGGACATGGTTGTCATGGGGCGCGCACAGTTGGTGGATCCGGAATTCTGTAACAAGGCAAAAGCCGGAAAGACAGAAGAGATTGACTATTGTGTAGGCTGTAATCAGGGCTGTTATGACGGGTTTGAAAATATGGATGTGGAATATATCACCTGTCTCCGCAATCCTGCTCTCGGACGTGAAAAAGAATGTGAGATATGTCCGGCGGAAAAGACCGAGACCGTGCTTATAGCAGGCGGCGGTATCGCAGGACTGGAAGCGGCAGTGATCCTGAAGAAGAGAGGACACAACCCGATTCTCTGCGAAGCGACAGATATCCTTGGCGGGCAGTTCCTGACAGCGGGCGAGGCGCCCCGTAAGAAGGAAATGAAGGATGCGGCAATCTCTATGGCGAAGAAAGCTAAGCGGCTTGGCGTGGATATCCGTATGAATACAACTGTGACGCCGGAGATGATTGAAGAAATCAAGCCACATACAGTTATGAATGCAATCGGGGCTGAATCAATTATCCCGCAGATTCCGGGTGTGGATAAAGATTTTGTAAGAGATTCCCACGATGTGTTGGATGGAAAAGCAGCTGCGGAGGGAAATGTTGTTGTGATTGGCGGCGGCATGGTTGGCATGGAGACCGCAGAGTATCTGGCAGAGAAGGGGGCAAAGGTAACCGTTTTGGAAATGCTTCCGGAAATCTGCTCTGATATGGGAACGACAAGAAAAATCTGCATGGGTGAAGCCGTACAGGAATCCGGTATTATCCCGGTAACTGCTGTAAAAGTGACTGAAATCGGCGATGGTGTCGTAATCTGTGAAAAAGACGGAGAAAAAGTGGAATTTCCGTGTGATACGGCAGTGATTGCAATCGGTGCGAAGAAGCGTGACGGAAGCGCTCTTGCGGAAGCGTGCTATAAGAATGGCATCGGTTACTTTGAAATCGGTGACTCTGCAATGGCAAGACGTGCGCTTAATGCGACAAGAGAAGCAATGGATGCAGCCCTGACATTTGACAGAGAGGATGTGCACAGGGACGTATCCAGGCCGAAAAAGCTTGTTTTTATAACAGGCGCAAGCGGCATGATGGGCGGACATACATTGAAACAGCTGCTGGCAAGACCAAACCGTTTTAAAGTACGCGCTTTGCTCAGACCATCAGATAAGAACCGTATATTTGCTAAGAAGCATATGTGCCCGGCATTGGAAATTGTCTGGGGCGATATGGCAGATTACGACACAATCAAGAAATGTGTAGACGGATGTGATTATGTATTGCATATCGGGGCCATGGTATCCCCGGCAGCGGACAAATATCCGGAGCAGACATTATACACAAACATCGGATCTACATTAAATATCATCAAGGCGATCAAAGAGCAGCCCGATCCGGATAAAGTACATTTTGCTTATGTAGGAACTGTTGCAATGACCGGAAGCCGTCTGGAGCCGGTACATTTCGGAAGGGTAGGCGATCCGATGAACCCGTCCATCCACGATTACTATGCATTGTCTAAGGTATTTTCTGAGGCGGCGTTGTATGACAGCGGACTGAAATACTGGGTATCCATCCGTCAGACCGGACAGCATCCAAGCGCAGAATCGGCGGCACATGAACCGATTATGTTCCATCAGCCGCCGAACAATGTACTTGAGTGGAGTACACAGATCGAATCCGGCATCTGCATGGCGAACTTATGTGAAGACTGGGTGGATGAAGGCTTCTGGAGAAAAGGATATAACTTGAGCAGCGGTAAAGAATACCGTAAGACAACCTGGGAATTCATGAATATCAATCTCAATCCGATGGGATACAATTTCGAGGATGTATATGAGCCGCAGGATATGGCAAGATTCAACTTCCATGGGCAGTATTATACAGATGCCGATGTTTTGGAGGATTACCTGCATTTCCGCTGTATTCCGGGTAAAGAATATTGGGCGAAGGTACAGGGCGAGATGGAGCGTATGTTCAAGAATCCGATGGTTGCAGCAATGCTGCCGACTCTTGAGCAGCTAAAGGCAAGTAACGTAGAGCTGGCATCCAGAGAAATGGGACCGAAATGGGCAGAGGATAACAATGAGACAGATTGGATTCAGGCATTTTATGGTTCACTGGAAGAGAAGCATAAATTAATCGGAACGAAGTTTGAGATGCATCGTCCGAGCGAAGAGGAATCCTTCCTTGACCACGGATATGATGAGAGTAAGGGGCTTGAGAATCTGACAGAAGAGGATCTGCAGAAAGCCGCGGCGTTCAGAGGCGGTGAATATCTGGGAGGAACTCCGAAAGATATCTATACTCCGGTGAAGTGGAAATGTGCATTCGGGCATGAATTTGAACTGTCTGTCAATGCAGTCCTTCAGGGCGGACACTGGTGTCCGGAATGTATGAAGGACAGCTGGGCGTATCCGAAGATTGCAAGAAAGAATCCGTTCTATGCACAGGTATGGGATCCGCAGCATAGCCCGGATGAGACCTATGAGATTCCGATGAAGTTCAGCGCATATGAAATTCGTGAAGAATTGAAGAAGAAGCTGGGGTTATAGGAATCCAGCCCTTCCACCGCAGGTGAACTTATTATGGGCTGGATTCATGTAACGGGTCAGTTTGTCTGAGCTGTTACGATTATCCGAGAGGATTCTGTGTGTGGGGGAGGAGGGGTTATCCTTTGAATCCTCTCTTACGGATAATCGTTGTGACTATCAATACACCTACCGACAAAATCAGGAGAATCATAAGGGGGATATAATTGGTCATATCACCGGTTTTTACAGCGCCGGCTTTTTGAATAGTAAACTGTGTCTCGGCAGAGGTCCCATCACTATAAGCCAGTTTGACAGTGTGGGTTCCGCCGGAAAGGCTTTCCAGATAAGCCGGATGCAAAGTGAGTATGGTACTTCCTGAGGAAACAGTATAGTTGCCTGGGTGGACAAGTTCGTTGTTTACATAGACCCCCGTTAAGTTTTCCAGGCTTCCGGAGCAGGTGATAGTAATGCCGCTTGTGCTTCCGCGTTGGAAAATCTGGCCGACGCCTGCGGTTATCTTAGGCGGTATCAGCTTGGGGATAGCTTCGGTCAGGAGGATTTTTTTACAAGAAGTACACTCCTTGTGGCGGCTTCCTTCTGCCGAAACGGTCGGTTTCGTATCTACAATCCAGTCGCCTGCAGTATGCGGCGCAGTTTCATTCCTTCCACCGCAGGGGCATTCGTGCCAGTGGCTGACGTCATCGGATTTCCATTCGGTTCCGTATTTGTGGGTATGTGGAAGTCGTGGGACAACCTCTTTTTTGGAATAGCTGCATGTCCCGCATATGAGAATCTTTTCCCCTTCATTTTCTTCAGTAGCTTCCTTTGTAATCGTACCATTGCCAAAACTGTGTGCTGCCTGTTCAATTACCTTTATGTCACAGATGCCTTCGGCGGAAGTACATTCCTGCCAATGTTCCGTATCGTTGGATTTCCATACATAAGTGTGTTCATGAGGAAGCTTTGGAATCACCTCGGTCCTTGTATAACCGCAGGTGTTACATTTGAAAACCCGTGTCCCGTCTTCGGATTTCGTAGCTTCCTTCGTAACCGTGCCATCGTCAAAATCATGTGCTGACCGGTCTGTTTCTTTTGCATCACATATACCATCTACAGTAATGCATTCCTGCCAGTGTTCTGTGTCATCGTTTTTCAATTCGTAAGTATGGACATGCTTTGGTTCGGGATCCGGTGTCAATCCATCAGCTGGCGCGGGTTCTTCTATCGGTGCGGGAGGAGCCTTCCATATTCCGTAAAATGTATAGTCCGTCTCAATTTCCACTGGAAGATTCACGATTTCACCGCCGGGGGCAGATGCCCAGCCAATCCAGTCATATCCGTCATGTACCGGAATCTGTGGTTCTGAAAACCTGCCGCCTGCTGCAACAAGCTGTTTGTCTAATAATGCAGTACCGTCAATGTCGATAAAACGAATGCAGAAGTATTCTGCCGTAAAGTCAATTGAAGCATTTTTTTCGATTTTGAGTTCTCCACCCTGAATTATAATATCTGATCCGGTTTCGATATCCGGAATATAAATGGAATACGTGCCTTCCGGTATAGCTGCACCGTTAGTTACCTCTGTCAGAGGATATGTATTCTCCTCTTCTAAGTCCGTTCTCTTTAGATATGCCTGACTTAAATCAACATTCTCCACTTTGCATGTCAAGGTGATTGGCGCTGTGCATTCCGTTTGCCCGCTGTCCGGCGTGATGATGTCTTCGGCATGTGCCGTAAGCGGTGCAAATCCTGCGCACAGGGACAATCCCAATAATCCAGAGAGCATGATTCCCAGTAACCTTCGTCTTTTATTCTGGATACACTTTGTTAACATCATATGATTCACTCCCTTCTGTGACAGCCCTCCTTTTGCTGTCATTATGATTGTAAAAATGAAAGTATTGATTGGTAACAGTAACGTAAAAAGGTGTATTAGTCTATTCTTATTCTACCCCAAAAAATCAGAAAAGTAAATGACAAAAGCTGAAATTATCAGAAAATTAGCAACTATTCAGCCATGCGGCGGATAAATATAAGATTCCGGCGTAAGCTTGCTTACAGAGGAAAATTGTATTTATCCGCCGCATGGCTGAATAGTAACATGTTACACGAGTAAGCCGGCA
>ERZ808046.636-NODE-636-length-25088-cov-7.144816_pt1 | contig 25088 bp, 17 predicted proteins | sample MGYA00380196_ERZ808046 | MGnify/ENA primary metagenome ERZ808046 (study PRJEB31490, sample SAMN06133421) | mouse gut metagenome | isolation source: Z6_2 | host: mice | place: China: Chengdu | collected 2015-05 ...
CGCCCCATACCCTCGGCTGGCATATCCTTCGGATATGCAGTTCTGGCTCCGTTACACTCTCGCAGCGTGATGAAGCACGATAGCGCTGCCATTACATGGCAGCGCTATCCAGCTCCATCACGGGAAAGGATATGATATGGCAAGACCAAAAAAAGAAAATGAACTCTCATACACACACCAGATTAACCTCCGCTTTACTGACACACAGTACGATATCGTATGCAAAGCGTCCAGAGATGCAGGGCTTTCTATCTCTGAATATATCCGCAGACAGGTAATAAAGGGGAAAGTAATTGCAAAATATGAGATTGTGGCAGACGTGCCGGAATTGAAAAAACTGGTTGCAGAGTTTGGCAAGATTGGAAGCAACCTGAACCAGATCGCCCGCCACTTTAACCAGGGCGGTATCCATTCACAGGAAATGCGCCAGACGATAAACAGGTGCATTGCAGAAATTTATGAAATGAAATATGAAGTGATAAAAATGGCAGGGAATTTCCATGGCGATACTGAAACACATAGCAAGTAAAAACGCAGACTATGGGGAAGCACAGAGCTATCTCATTTTCCAACATGACGAATACACCGGAAAACCAGTACTTGATGAAAATGGGAAAATGCAGCTCCGGAAAGAATATTACCTCGACGGTGTAGAATGCGATCCGTTCAGTTTTGATATGGAGTGCAAAGAACTGAATGCCCGTTTCCGCAAAAACCAAACCTATGACGAGATTAAATCCCACCACTACATCATCAGCTTCGACCCGAAAGACAGGGACGAATGCGGGCTGACCGGAGAAAAAGCACAGCAGCTTGGGCTTGCATACTGCAAAAAGAATTTTCCCGGACATCAGGCGCTTGTCTGCACCCACACGGACGGGCATAACGGGAGCGGCAACATCCATGTGCATATCGTCATCAACAGCCTTCGCAAAAATGATGTGGAGCGTCAGGACTTTATGGAGCGTACCTGTGATTCCCGCGCCGGAAACAAACACCACCTGACCAACAATTACCTTGTTTATCTGAAGCAGTCGCTTATGGATTTATGTATCAGGGAAAATCTGCACCAGGTAGATTTGCTCACCAAAGCAGAACGGAAAGTGACGGAAAAAGAATACCACGCAAAACGCAGCGGCCAGAAAAAATTAGAGGAACGCAACCGGCAGATGCTTTCAGAGGGCATCACACCACGCACTACCGTATTCCAGACACAGAAGGAATACCTGCGTGCTTCCATTGAGGAAGCTATTGCCTCCGCACATGACCTTAAAGAATTTGAACAGATACTTTCAGAGAAATTCAACATTACATTCAAAATCAGCCGGGGCAGGTTCAGCTATATCCATCCTGACCGCGAAAAGCCGATCACCGGCAGGAGCCTTGGGACACATTATGAAAAAGATTACCTAATGGGAATAATTGAAAATAATTCCCATATTGAAAATACTGGAAAAGATCAGGCTACGCAAAAAGAAATTTTACCAAAAGAAAATATCCCTGCTCTGGAGCGTCCTGCCCATCAGCAGAGGATACCGGACGGAACAGATATGCCAGCTGCCACATTTGAGAAATCCGGGCTGCGCCTGGTAACAGACTTGCAGCGCTGTATCAAGGCACAGCAGAGCAAAGCCTACGCCGGAAAAGTGAAGCTCTCCAACCTCCAGAACATGGCGAAAACTCTCTCCTATGTGCAGGAGCATGGGTATGATACTGTAGAAGATATGGAAAGCAGGCTTGCTGAAATAAAAGAGCTTGCATCCTCTTCCAGAAAAGAATTAAAAGATACAGAAGACAGGATCCGGCAGGTCAACGAGCAGATCCACTATACCGGACAATACCTTGCCAATAAATCTGTTTATTCACAGTTCCTAAAATCCAAAAACAAAAGCCAGTTCCGGCAGGAGCATTCTGCAAAAATTGCGCTGTATGAAACTGCACTGAAATTCCTGAAAGAGAAGGCTGACGGCGGGAAGCTGCCCACCCTGCAGACTTTGAAAGCAGAAAAGGAAAAACTTCTGGAAGAGAAGAAGGAAAGGCAGGAAAAATATTATTCCTATCGGGATTCCCAAAAAGAATTGGATACTGTCTGCGCCAATATCCATGCCGCGCTTGGGATGGAGCATTCAAGGCCAGCACATGGGCACGGACGTGAGGAAAGGGCTTGATCTCCCACCTAAGGAAAAAAGCTGGGTGTCTGCCACCCAGCCTATGCCTATCCTTTCCCTATCCCTAACCATCAGTATCTTCCATGCCGGGCTCCAGCCCCATCTCCTCCCAGGTCACGCCATAAGGCGCACCGCCGGAAGTATAACCGGCGATATAGTAGAACGTATCGTCCTGGTCTTCCAAAAAAAGCAGCCCCTCCTTCTGCATCCTTTCCTGTTCACGTTTTCTTTTCCGTTTTGCTTTCTTCGCCCTCTGCGCTTCCTGGTATGCCCTTACCGCTGCCTTTTCCCTGTCAATCTGCTCCTTTGTCAAAGACACGCCTAATAACTGCAGTTCCTCAACAGCCTTCATGCGGTCTACTGCAAATTTCTTCCTGTATGCTTTTATGATATCCCCGCCATAAAGCGTACCGTCATACGCTGCCACCCACTTCTCCGCTTTCGGCCTGCGTTCTGCAAACTTCATGGCTTTCTTGGCAGCTTTGCCTTTTCCTTTTTTCATAACCCTCCGGCAGGAATATTGGATTTTTAATGGAAAGATGCCTTTCCCATTCCTGCCCCTTCCTTACGCCATTATACTACAGGCTTCCATATTGTGGATATTTATTTATAATGTCCGGGGCTGTCCGCCCATAAAAAAAGCAGGGGAATATCTGGCATCCCATGCCTGATACTCCCCTGCTTTCTATTTCTGTTCCCGCTCCATATCATTTTCCGCTGCTGCCTGCCGCTCCTTTTTCCCGCTCCGCTGTGCAATCTCCGCCTGCTTTTTATGAAGCTTTGCCAGCACTGATTGCCTGCCCTGCGGCTTCTTTTTCTTTGGCGTACTACTTATGGCGGACGATGTTTTATATCCGTTATTTTTCCTTCCGTCTATCATATTGTAATTCTGTTCTCCGCTGATCTCTGCACTCCTTAAATATTCCCCATTCTCCATGTATTTCTGCCAGTTATCAAGCCGGGGCTTATCTGTCCTGTCCCCTTCCTGATATGGCTGCGGATTTTCCTGCCCTTCCGGGTCAGGCTGCTGCCGGGTTTCTTCCTGTCTTTCCTCTTCCGGCTGTAACGGTTGGAGATACTCTTCCAGCTTCTTTTTTACTTCCTGGTCAAAACCGTTCCTGACGTTATCCACTGCCAGCTTCCCGGCTCCGTCCACCACCACCCATGAAGCTTCCTTCCCATAAGTCTCATGCTCCATGAGAAAAAATTCTTTCCCTTCCAGCCTGATACTGTCAAAAGCAAGCCATCTCCCAGCCTTCCCTTCGATCTGGAAATTTGCGGTATCAATAGTGACCGCTGAGCCTGATGAACTGCTTTCTTTTCTGATAAAATTTTCTATCACAGTAAACCCATTCTTTTCCACATAGTAAGAGATAACCGTCCCTGACCTGTTAAGCACCAACACATCACTGACACTGATCGAATGCCCGGCAAAAGAACGAGGCGGCTGCCTGTAAAGCCGCTCCCTGATCCCTTCCGGGGTATCCTGCGGATAAAGGTTTCCCACATATACCTGCTCATAATCTTCCTGCCTGATCCGGATTCCCTTTTCCCGCAGCGTTTGATAAGAGCGGAAACGCATCTGCCTTGTTTCCGGCGTCTGCTTCATCTGACAGACTGCAAACTGATTCTCCCTGATCACAATTCCTGCCCCCTTCTCTTATATTCTTTTGAGTTATCTGCCATATTTCCCCTTCCTTTTAAATCTTCCTGCTTTTCTTTCAGGGCTGCCAGCACAGACCGTCTTCCCATGCTATCTGCCGCTTCCCCTGTTTCCATACTCCCAGCAGGTTCCAGCCCGGTTCTGGAAACTTTCAACTGTGCCTCTTTATCGTCCAGATATTTCTCCGCATTTTCAAGGTATTCCTCCAGCGTCCCTGTCTTTTCGAGTGAAACCGGGTTCATGTCAACCGGAAGTCCTGCCATGCCAAAATCCCCTTCGTGTAAGAGGTTAAAGAAAGCGTCCTCCTGGATATCCCCGGTGTAGGAAACCGCAACATCAATATCCGAATCCTCCCGGTATAGCCCTTCCCTTGTGCGGCTCCCATACACCCTTGCGCCTAACAGCTTTACTTCACCTTCCAGCCCGGCATCTTCAAGCTGTGCCTGTGCGTAACAAAGGCACATTTCCTCAACCTCTGCCCGGCTTAATCCGTTCAGTGCCTTTTCCAGTTCTGTATTGTCTGATACAAGCGCAGCTTTCTGTATTTCTGCCTGCCCTGTCCATTCTGTTTCCTCCATTAGCCAGCCATAGTCTACCGTTTTCATTTCTTCTGACTGCATTCCTTCACCCATAAGGATATCCTCTGCCGCCTCCCATATAGGGATATCCGGATTTTCATATACGCCGCCGTCCAGTACCCGGTAATCTTTCCCATAAAAAGTATAGTCATATCCCCCTTCCGTTTCCTGTATTGCAAAATATCCTTTCTCCGTTTCACAGGCATATCCTTCCTCCTCTTCCCACGGTTCTTCCATCTCTTCTGCCTGTCCTTCTCCATTCATTTCCAAATCCGCAGGCAATACAGGCTCCTTTTCACTGCTGTCCCCGGCAGCTTCTTCTTCCAGATTTTCTTCTGTATCCTGATCCGGATTATCTCCTTCTTCCCTGTCCTCTTCATCCAGCACCACCGCCTCTGCAGGACTTTTTTCGTCCATATTTAACAGCACATTCAGCTCCGCCAAACGCTCCAGTTTTTCCTGAAGCTCCGCTTCTTTTATGAAAGGCTTCCCTACCTCCTCCTTCGCAATGGCAAGCTGGCGCTGTACGTTTTCCAGCTCCTGCCGCGTTTTTTCCAGTTCTTCCGGTATCTTTGCAAGGGCGTTGCTGATACGCTGCATATTGCCCAGGGCGTCCCTGCTGATTTCTATCCTGTAGCTGCACTTTCCCCCGATACTGACCATGTACTGCTGGCTCAGGGCATTGAAAAAGGCGGTCAGGGTAAAGCCATGGACGCTTCCCACAGGCCTCTCCCTGTCTATCCGCCCAAGGCCCAGACAGGCATAAAGGAATGCCTCCCCGGCTTCCTTCCGGTCCGTATATACCTTCCCCCTGATCTCCATGGAGAAATGATCCTTCCCCTCCTCTTTTGCCAAAACAGGGGCTGCCATTTCACAGTCTGCCAAAAGACCTGCAGCACGTTCTTTCAGTGCGGCGATATCTGCCGGGTAATGCCTTGCGATATCCGCTTCCAGGCGGTATTTCTGGCTGGTATGCTCCGCTTTTAACAGCTTCAGCTTGCTCACCTGGATATCCAGCTCCATCTTCTCTTTTATATGTACATTGCCAGTGGCAAGGGACTTGATCTCCGCATAGGAAAGGGCGGTATCGTCCACGTCCTCACAGGAACGCACCGGGGATTTGCTGGTCATGACCTGGCTGATAAATTTCTGCTTGTTCTCCAGAATCTGCCACATGTACGCGTCAAATGTTGATTCTGTCACATACCGGTAGATCCACACTTTTTCATTCTGGTTCCCCTGCCGCAGGATACGCCCCTCCTGCTGTTCCAGCTCCGCAGGCTTCCAGGGGCAGTCTAAATGGTGGAGGGCAATGAGCCTGTCCTGGATATTGGTCCCTGCCCCCAGCTTTGGCGTGGAGCCAAGAAGGATACGCACCTGGCCGGAGCGGACTTTTGCAAATAATTCTGCTTTTTTTGTCTCTGTACCAGCCTCGTGTATAAAAGCGATCTGTTCCCTTGGTATTCCCATCGACACCAGTTTTTCCCGCACATCATCATAAACATTGAAAACACCTCCTGCTTTCGGCACGGAAAGGTCGCAGAAAATGAGCTGTGCAGACTTCTCCTGCATGGTATTTTTCCATATTTCATAAGCGTTTTCTACACAGCGGTTCGCCTTGCTCCCCTCTGCGTCCGGCAGCATGTCATTTAAGAGACGCTGGTCCAGCGCACACTTTCTCCCGTCATTGGTGATCCGCAGCATGTTGTCCACCGATGGGTCAACGCCTCCCCCGCGGACAGCTTCCGCCCGCTCTGCAAACGCCTTTACCATCTTCTGCTGCTCCCGGCTTGGCTTTAGCACCTCGTTGACATATTCCGCCTCCGGCACCGGGAGGTCTAATAGGTCGGCAGTCTGGATATCCGCACATTCTTTAAATAATGACATCAGTTCCGGCAGGTTGTAAAACCGGGCAAAACGTGTCTTTGCCCGGTATCCCGTCCCTTCCGGTGAAAGTTCTATACCTGTGACTGTCTCCCCGAAAGCCGCCGCCCAGGAATCGAAATGCCCAAGCCCCAGCTTCTGCAGGGTATCATACTGTAAGTAGCGCATAATGGTATAAAGCTCCACCATACTGTTCGATATGGGAGTGCCGGTTGCAAAAGTGACTCCCCTGCCTCCGGTGATCTCGTCCATATACTGGCACTTCATGAACATATCGGAGCTTTTCTGTGCGTCCGTCTGCGATATTCCCGCCACATTACGCATTTTCGTATATAAAAAGAGGTTTTTATAAAAATGGCTCTCATCCACAAACAGCCGGTCCACCCCAAGTTCCTCAAAAGTCACCACGCTGTCTTTCCGCTCCTGGTTATTCAATTTCTCCAGCCTGGCTTCCAGTGATTTCTTGGTCTTTTCCATTTCCTTAATGGTATAGCGCTCCCCTTCCGCCGCCTTTGCGTCCGAGATTGCAAGGATGATGTCATCGATCTGCCTCTCTATGGCTGCGACCTGGCGCTCTATGGACAGGGGGATTTTCTCAAACTGAGAATGGCCGATGATGATCCCGTCATAATCCCCGGTCGCAATCCGGGAGCAGAACCTTTTCCTGTTTGCAGGCTCAAAATCCTTCTTTGTGGCAACCAGTATGTTTGCCCCCGGATAAAGGCGCAGGAAATCACTGCCCCACTGCTCCGTTAAATGGTTTGGCACCACATAGAGATTTTTGTGGGAAAGCCCCAGCCGCCTGCTCTCCATGCCTGCCGCCACCATCTCAAAAGTTTTCCCTGCACCCACGCAGTGGGCAAGCAGGGTGTTCCCTCCGTACAGGATATGGGCCACCGCATTCTTCTGGTGCTGCATCATGGTGATCTCCGGATTCATGCCCGAAAACCGGATATGGCTCCCGTCATACTCACGGGGACGTATGCTGTTAAACAGTTCATTGTAAGTCCGGCAGAGTTCCTCCCTCCGGCCAAGGTCCTTAAAAACCCACTCCTTGAAGGCTTCCCGGATCATCTCCTGCTTCTGCTGGGCGACCATGGTTTCCGCCTTATTGAGTACTCGTTTTTCTCCTCCGTCTTCTGTCCTGACTTTATCATATATCTTGGTGTCCCGCAGGTTTAAGGCATCCTCCAAAAGGCGGTAGGCGTTTGCCCTGCCTGTCCCATAAGTGGAGGTGGCAAGGGAATTCCCATGGGAATCCTGGTTCTTGCCTTTGATATGCCACCGCCCGGTCTCCTTTGCGTACCTCGCTTCAATCTTCGTCCCCAGGTAATTCGCCGGAGTCTGGAATAATTCCCCCATGAACTGCGTGACATAGGTATCTTCCACCCATGTAGCCCCAAGCCGCACCTCGATCTCCGAAGCGTCAAGGTCTTTTGGCTGCACTTTCTTAAGGTATTCCACGTTAATGGCATACTCCGGATGGTTTTCTGCATAATTCCCTGCCGCCCGGAGCTTCTCCCTGACATTGCCGGAAAGGTACTCATCCGCAGTTTCCCATTTCTCCGTCAACGGGTTTTGAAAGACCACCCCGGTAAGTTCCTTTACCACTTCCTCTTCTGTTTTCCCACAAAGCGTAGACATAAAAGGGATATCCACCCTTGCTTTTTCACCAATAGAGACCGCAAGGGCTTCGCTGGCAGTGTCCACGCTGGTGACAGGTTCTGCCTTCCGTATGGTGCGCTTTGTGAAAATATCTGCCTTGCGCTCTAAATTTCCGTTCTCGTCAACCAGCTCCAGCGCCGCCAGAAGGCAATAGCTGGAATCCTGCATAAAAGCCCTGCGGTTGGCATTGCTGCTGATCAGGCCGTACTTTTTTGTAAAACTGTCATACTGCGTATTTAATTCTTTCTGAAGGGCTTCCACTTCTGCATCGCTTTTATCTTCCATCTGGCAGCGGATCAGCTCCTGCGTAATGTCCCGGAGCTTCACCATGCCAAGGACGCGCTCCGTGGTCTTTGCAGGAAGCTCCACCAGGTTCATCCTTGAATTTTCCCGGTAATACACTTTCCCGCCCACATCTGCAAAACTGAAATTCTTTACGGAAGGGTTGGCAGGGATGGAAGCATCTGACCCTTCCGGCAGGGGCCCCTCCGGCTCCCTGTCCGTGATATTCCCCTGTATCTGGCGGACTGCTTCTTTTAGCTGTTCTGAAAGCACTGCCCCGCTTATGGGTTTTACCGTAAGCGCCTGCTTCCCGAACTGCGTGCTTTCCAGGGCAAATTTCCCCAGCACCATTTCCGGGTGCTTGGCAAAATAACTGTTTACGGAATATCCCTCCGGCGTGGTACCAAGGCTCACCCATTCCGGCTGCTCCAGAGACGCCCTGTCCCTTTTCTGGAAAAATAAGATATCCGCCACCGTTTCCGTCCCTGCATTCCTCTGAAATGCATTCTCCGGGAGCCTTATGGCTCCCAGCAGGTCAGCACGATTTGCGATATACTGGCGCACAGACGGATTTGCCTTGTCCATAGTGCCGCTGGAAGTGACTACCGCCACCACACCGCCCGGACGCACAAGGTCAAGGGATTTTGCGATAAAATAATCATGTATAAGGAAATTGAAACGGTCATACCTCCTGTCAACTACCTTATACGCGCCGAAAGGCACGTTCCCCACCACGCAGTCGAAAAAACTGTCCGGGTACTGTGCGCTTTCAAACCCCTGTACGGAAATATGGTTTTTCTGGTAGAGCTGCCCCGCGATCCTGCCGGAGATACTGTCAATCTCAACACCATACATCTTTAGTGAACTCATTTCTTCTGGCACAAGCCCCATGAAATTTCCGGTGCCGCAGGAAGGCTCCAGCAAGTTCCCCTGCTTAAGCCCCATGTTCCCAAGGGCTTCATACATCGCCCTAATGACTACAGGCGGCGTATAAAACGCATTTAAGGTGGAAGCCCTTGCCTGTCGGTATTCCTCTTCCGTCAGAGCCTGCTTTAACTGCATATATTCCGTTGCCCATGACCCGTTCCCCTCCTCAAAGGCTGCCGGGATGCCGCCCCAGCCCACATACCGGGATAAAATATCCTGTTCTTCCGGCGTGGCTGTGCGGTTTTCCCCTTCTATTTTTTTAAGGAGCAGAATTGCCTCCATGTTGGCGCGGAATTTCTGCTTCGGCCCGCCTGCGCCGAGGTCATCATCGGTGATATGATAATTCACCGGATTTAAAGATTGCAGCTGGTCTGATACCATATCCTGCACGGACGCAGTGCCGGATTCTATTTCTGGCATCTCCGCCGCCTGTTCCGGTTCCTGCAAAAATCCTTCCCCTATGTGTTGAAGCAGAATCCCATCTATCTGCTGGGACTGACCATGTTCTTCGGCACCTTCCTGATCAGGGAAATTGTCCTGCCCTGCCCCGGTTTTTTCCCGTTGTTCTTTTGAAGCTATATATTTCCCACTTCTTTCCTGCTCCTTTTTCCCTGGCGATGCATTTATCCCCTGCCCCGGAACTGTCTGCTTTTCTGCCGGAGCTGTGCCCATATCCATGAAATCAAATAAGGACAGCTGTACGCTGTCCCCGATCTGTATCTCTTTTTTCCTTTCCGGGAAAATTGTATAAGTGCCTTCCACATACCCCTGCAAATCTGCCAGTGTCTGCACTCTTTTATCATAACCTTCAAAATCTGCCGGGAGCGCTGCCAGCGCCTGTCCCATGGATTTAAGGAGCAGTTCCTGTCCCTCCTGGCTCCCTAACAGGCTGATAACATCCTCCTTGTGTTCATAAGTATAGGGGCTCCCCTCCCATGGGCGTATGACAGCTTCCGGGATACGGTGGTAGAAATCAAGGATACGCCCCGCCATCTGCTCTTTCTCATACTCCGGCATATGGGAAAGGTCAGCCGTGGTTAAATATCTGTCATGCTCGATCAGGTACTTTACCCGCTTTGCCACTACCGGCCATCTCAGCAGGATTTCCGTTTTTTCGCTGCTGTATTTCCCCCTTGCCAGAGACAGCCCTTTCCCGCTGTACCACACATCGGAATCATCCACACCGGCATAAATGCTCCCGCCGCCCCCGATCCCATACTTTTCCCGGAGAAAATCTGTTTTTTCTTTATCCTGCTTGTCTGATATAAAACAGGAATAGACTGAAAGCCGCCAGTCCGAATAGCCGTCGCCCCTTGTAAGGCTGGCGTCAATCTCGTCCTGGGTGATAAATGCCGGGTGTCCCTCCCATGCAAACCCTTCCCTTGCCCGGTAGGGGACAGCTTCCCGTGCGAACTTCTGAAACTGTGCCGCTGCCTGTTCAGGGAGATACCGGCGGTATCTCATTAACCCTTTATTTTCCTTACAGTCACTGGCAAACTTTGAAAGGCGCATGTTCAATTCCGTAAGGTAGCCCGGCTGCGCCAGCAATGGTGCAAGCATTTCTGCCAGGTCTGAAGGACTCTCTTTAAAAGGCTCTATATCCTTAAAAACAGTTTCAGAAACGCCCTCCGCCATACCCCTTTCCAAGTCTTCCAGCACCTTGGCATGTTCCTTAAGGGCATTGGGGCGGGCGCTGTCCAGCACCTCCTGCGTGGCATATTCCCCCTGTTTAAGAAGCTGGTGGATACGTCCGCTTACCTCTTCCCATGACAAAAATGCCTTATTTAAAACCTGTCCCGCCACCGTATCGCCTGCTGCGATCTGCATGCCAAGTTCATCATGCCAGACAGAATATTTTATATCCCCGATGACCATTCCCCTGCCGCCGGTCCCGTATTCACTGCGGACAAATTCCGTATATTCCTCCTCTGTCTGGGTAAGCATAAAGTTATAAATGATACGCAGCATGCTCCCCTTCTGGTTGCCGCCTGCACGGAGTACTTCGTCCACCACACTGGCAGGGACTGTGATCTCCCCGGCATACAGCGCCTGCACACGCTCCTCAATTTCCCGTATCTGCCGCTCCACGGTAGGGAATCTGTCCTTATGTAAAGAAAAAGCAGGGGATTCCATTTCCCCTGCCCTGTCTGTTCCCTGTCCGGTTTCCCCTCTGTTTAACTGTAGACCAGTTCCTGTAAAACGCTCTCCTCCGCCATAGCTGTCAGGCTGTTCATATGGGCTGCCCACGCCATCTGGTCCTTCCCCTTGTCCGGTGCCGGATATTTCTCCAAAAGCCTCTCCACCAATATCTCCATCCTCTCCGTGGCCGCCTTCTCTATCTCCGCCAGATGCCCATTCAGTTTCCCCGACAGCATCATTCCCTGATACAAGCCCGCCCGGTTCTCCTTTAAGAACGTCTTCCGCAGCATCCCGTATTTTCCGATGGGTTCCTGCTTCTCCCCTATTGTCAGATCCGGGATCAGGTAATCCCCCTCCCAGTGGTATGTCAGTTCCATCTCCGGTTCCTCCCTTCCTGCTTTCAATTTCGCGCTTTAAAGTGTTAAATTTATTATAACCTGTATTTATACGGTTTTCAAGAGCTTTCTGTTCTTCTTTCAGACAAATCTTTTTCACTGTCCGCCCGATCCCCATAAGGACTGGCTCCGTAAGGCTGCCTGCGGCATTCCCCAAAACAGAGAGGGCCGCAAGGGAATTAAAATCCGTAATGCCCGCGAAATCCTCTTCCTCAAGGTATTCCATGGGGTCTAAGCCGCACCGGACAGATACAGCATAAAAGATGCTGTCTGTTAAAAGTTCCCTGAAACTTACCCTGACAGTATCCTCCCCAAGCCCTTCCAGGTAAGTTCCCTCTGCCGCATACTTAAGTCCCTGCATGGCATCCTCCAGGTTCTCCTGCGCCATGCGGGAAGCAATCTCCATAAGCGCCAGATTTAAGTTCCCTGCCGCTTCTCCTGTGATCTCATAGGTATCTGACAGGTATGAGAGTACTTCTGTCTCATACCGCTCCTCCATCTTCCACAGGACGGGTGTCCAGCCGCCTTCTACCAGGCGGGTATCTGAAACGTCAAACACATATTTCAGCTTCATCTCCGTCCCGCTGTCATCAAGCAGTGCAATCCCCCTTGCACCCCGTTTTACCCACCGTCCTACTTTTTTATTCCAGTCTTCCAAAGAGACACAGGCGGCTGCGTCCCTGCGCTGGGCATGGATCAGCATCGTATCCGAAAACGGGTAGCGGTACAGCCTTGCCGCCGTATCAAGATAGCCCATCCAGTCCCTTGGGGAGCTGCTGATCTTTTTTGCCTCATCACCGGCAAGCTGCCGGATCTCCTGTAGTCTGCCCATGGTAAAATCCCCCTCTCTGAAATGCGAAATATTCATTTTTATACCGGCAGGGCCATTCCCTGCAGGTATAGTAAAATTTTACTGATTCCTGTTTTTCTTTCCCTTCTGCTTCCCTTCTTCCTGTTTCGGAAATGCAAGGCTGAAATTTACGCGTCCGTCCTCTACCTTCATCAAAATATCCGCTTCAAAAGTCTGATCCTTTTTTGCTGAATACAGGTCCTTTGCATGGCTCCGCCCAGCCTTTAAAAGCTCCCCCGCCATTTTTTTGTCAATCTTCTTTTTCATGCCGGCAAGGTAGCGGTTTTCTTTCCAGAGAGAAAAGCTGCAGCCACGGTTACTGCAGTAAAAGTTCTTTTTTCCCTCATAGACTTCCTCCCCGCATAATGGGCAGCTCCCCACGTTCTCTTTCTGGTGGAAGCGGTAAAGCTCGCTTTCCGGGATAGCCCTGCACCCTTCCAGTATCTTACTCACCAAATCTGTAATGCCCTGCATGAAGTCTTTGCTGTCCAGTCCCCCCTTTTCCATGCGGAGCAGGTCATTCTCCCATTCTGCGGTCAGCGCTGCCGATCTTAAATATTCCGGCATCACAGCGACCAGCTCCATTCCCTCCGGCGTAGGGAGCAGCTGCCTTCCTTTCCTTGCCACGTAGCCGGAGGATACCAGTTTTTCAATGATCCCTGCCCTTGTGGCAGGTGTTCCAAGCCCCTTTTTCTCTGTCCCGTTTTCAAACTCCCCTTTCCCGGCAGTCTCCATGGAAAGAAGGAGCTGGTCTTCCGTAAAGTGCTTCGGGGCGGAGGTAAAATGTTCGCTGATTTCTGCTTTTATCCCTTCAAACACCTGCCCTTCGGACAGTTCCGGCAGCTTACCGTCTTTCCGGTTTTCAGCTGTCTCCGGCACTCCCCCATTTTCTGCAGCTTCCTTTTCCGCCATATCTTCTGCAGCCTTGAAAGAGCGCTTCAGCATATCTTCAAAATTCTTCCAGCCATTGTGCGTAACGGTTTTCCCGGAAGCAGAAAAGATATGCCCGCCACAGGAGATTTCCGCCTTTACTGTCTCATATAAATGCTTTTCCCCTGTCGCACACAAAAGACGGCTTGCAGTCAGGGACAATATTTTCCGTTCCCCTTCCGGCAGTTCCGAAAGGTCAGTTCCCCTGATTCCCACCGTTGGAATGACTGCATGGTGGTCAGTGACTTTCCCGCTGTCCAGTACCCTGCCGGTATCCGGGCTGGGTATATCCTGTCCGGATAAAGCATTTTCTCCAAATAAACCGGAATGAATGACTGCTTCTATCACCTTCCCGACTGTCTGCCCCATATCGTCTGATAAAAACTGGCTGTCCGTCCGTGGGTAGGTTGCCAGCTTTTTCTCATAAAGGCTCTGCAGGTATTCCAGCGTTTCCTTTGCAGTGAAGCCAAAGATACGGTTAGCGTCCCTCTGCAGGGTGGTAAGGTCATAGAGCCTTGGCGGAGAAATTATCTTTTCTTCCTTTATCACAGATACCACCTGTGCCTGGCCGCAGCTGCAGTCTTCCAATATCTCCTCCGCTTCTTTCCTGCTATCCACACGCCCTGTCACCACGTCCATTCCGTCACAGGAGATATGTACCGCAAAATATTTTTCCTTCTTAAAATCCCTGATCTGTCTCTCACACTCTGCAAGCATGGCGAGGGTTGGCGTCTGCACCCTGCCCACCGCCAGCTTCTTAAAATATTTCGTGGTATAGGCACGTGTGGCGTTCATTCCCACCAACCAGTCCGCTTTCGCCCGGCAGACGGAAGCTTCACAGATGTTCTGGTACTCTTTTCCGTCATGCAGATTTGCAAAACCTTCCCTGATCGCGGAGTCTTCCATGGAACTGATCCACAGGCGCTTTACCGGAAGGATGCTTCCGGAAAGGTCATAGACATGCTTAAAGATCAGCTCCCCTTCCCGCCCTGCGTCGCAAGCATTGACCACATACTCCAGGTCTTTCCTGCAAAGCAGTTTTTTCAGGACTGCAAGCTGCCCTTTTTTATCTCTTGCCACGGTAAGCTCCCACTTCTCCGGGATAATCGGAAGATCATTAAAATCCCACTTCCCATAACGATCATCATAAGTTCCCGGGGATGCATACTCTGCCAGATGCCCGAAGCACCAGCTCACAAGGCAGCTTTCCCCAACAAGGTATCCGTCTTCTTTCTTTTCCGCCTTCAATACCTTTGCCAGCGCCTGCGAGACGCTGGGCTTCTCACCGATGACTAAAAACATCCTGTTTTCCTCCTTTCAGCGCATGGGCAGATTCGGAAGACTAGCTCTGCTCAAACGCGCAAAAAAAGAGCAACCGTTTCTGATTGCTCCTGATTGGTAAAATATTTTTTTTAATGTTCCCGCTGCTCTTTTTCAGAGAATCCGGGAACAGATAAAATAATTCTTAGTTTCCTGGTTTGAGTGATTATCCAACAAACTGAAATTTGCAGGTTATTCAACCCAAAAAACCCGGCCATCTTTACGCTTTGCAGCCTTAGGCATATCTCCGTCTATGTAACCAACCGCGCAATGCCCTATGCCTTCCCATTCCCCCGCTACACCAATATCTGAAAGAAGCCTCTTCCATTCTTCGGTCTCAAATTCCTCTTTTGCCCTATGGATCCAGATACTCCCCAAGCCAAGAGAATGCGCTGCCAGCATCATATTCCCCATAACAAGGCTTCCATCATAAACACGGTTCGCCCATCCCTTATCCGCAAGCACGATTAAGACCACTGGGGCACCATAGAATGGATCGAACCCTTCCTTCCAGCCCCCGATCTTACAGTTAGCAGCAGAAATCTTATCCCTTACTTCCTTATTGGTAACAGCAACTGTAATAACCGCCTGCTTCCCCATTCCATTAGCAGCATAAAGCCCGGCTTCGATGATCTGCTCTAACTCCTCTTTTGCAGGCATTTCCGGTTTAAATTTGCGGATACTCCTGCGTTCCTCCATCGCTTTAATAACGTCATTCACAGCTTATCCCTCCATATCGATCCTTTCAATTTTAAAGATTACCGGTCTTGTCCCATCCGAACAGCAGGCTATCATTTCATTCTCTTTTTTCATCCAGCCCTTCATAATCGAACCGCCCTGCAGGCCTGCATAGATATACCGCGCAATAGCGTCCCACGCCTCCGAGCAATGCGGCATCTTCGGCCCGCCTGCCACAGTATCTGGATCAGCATTCGTTTTCACAAGTGTGTTCAGGCCGCCATGCCAGAAATGATCATTTTCTTCATCCCTCTCAAAGATAAATTCATCTCCCACATTGTAGCAGGGGCACGCGCCAGAATTGGGATCACTACAATACTTCTCCTGCAATTCAGGATACAGCTTTTTGTCAATCACTGTAACTTTTACCTTATATTTCATAAAGCACCTCCGTCAACTTCTGTATTTTATGCCTTCAGCAGCTTCCCGGCAAATGGGAGGCTGTCATTTTCACCCATTACTCCCGAATTGGTTTCATATTAAACTGTTTACGGACTTTTCTGCCTAATTGATGAAGTTTTATTTCCTGTTCATCTGTTAATTCTGGAACGCGTTTCCAAAGGATACGGATAAAAGCTTCCGCATTATCCACATTCAACGTCTTAGCAATTCTTTCAGCATGTTCTTGAAGTTCCTCTGGTCTGCAGGCTGTTAATTCGTCAAACATATAAACCTCCTATAAATATCCAGTTCCACTTATATAATCATAACCTGCTTTCAGCAAGCACACAACTCCCAAAATCACCTGTATGTTTCATGCTGTGAAAACAGGATTTTCCTCAAGTCCTCTGCCTGATTTGACTGCCCATCTGCCGCAAAAACATCAATCCTGTGTATGTCGCTGCTCCTGTCCTTAAACGCCGGGAACAGAAAACCGCATTCCGGCTCCCCTGGTTCATAATCACCGCTTACCGGACAGACCGCACAGATCAGGAACTGATAAACCTCTTCCGATTCCCACAAGCTTTCCTTGTCGCTAGCTTTCAGAGGGACGTCATAACTGCCATGGAAAAAGTAAATGGCATAACTGCCATCCGTCCGGTATCTCTGCCCAAATTCCTCATAGAATACATCCAGCATCGCGTCATTTTTCAGCCCGCACTCTTTCAGCGCCATAAGCAGCTGCCATGTGCTCCCCGGCTTCCTGTCCGCTTCCCCGAAAGCATACTCCCTAAGCTGTACATTCGTATCGGAAAAAGGAACTGCCTTTGCTATATCAAGGTTTGCCTGCTGGTCTTTTTGTGACAGTTTCTGGAAATGCTTGTTAAAGGTCCCGTCCACAAACCCCTCTTCGTCCAGATATGCCCCGGCGATCCTGTCAAAACAGTTCCGCTTCAAAGTCATGCGTCTGGTCAGTTCCAGCATATCCTCACGGTTGATCTCTCCCATATATGTTCATGCTCCCTGCGAAAGGCTACCGCATATCCAGTAGGGTATGCGGCAGACCTCTTCATACTTTTTTGCTATAGGAAAAATTATACCGTATTTCCCCTGAAAGGACAATGCCCCGCCAGATAGCAGTATCAAAATATGTATCTTTTTCCGGCAGACTTATTCTCCGCCTTCTTCCTCTTCCTGCTTGTTTTCCTGATCCTCATTGACGTAAGCGCCTCCGTCATAAAATTCAAGATCCTCACTCTCCGCTTCCTCTTCCTCACGCTTTGGCTTCCATATCTTAAAATAATAATATCCGCCCACACAGCCTGCGCCTAACAGGAGAATGGTAAACACCGCTCCCAGGCCCATGCCGCCTTTTTCCGGCTCCGGCTGGATTTCTTCCTGCACAGGCTCCGGCCTGGGCTCTTCCACGATCACCGCAGGCTTTTCCTCTGCCGGTTCCGGCTCCTCTTCCTCTATAAACTCCGCCAGGTCACGCTCATCGACCAGTGAGAGCATATACACATTCTCCGAATTTCTGGAACGGTCAATGACCATGAAAAAAGTATTTCCGTTCTTTGTCTGAACGGTAAGGAACTGCTTCGTTTCATCATCAGTGATGTCATCTAAAAGCTGCCCGTTCCCGGCTACCGAAAAAGGCGTGACCTCCGTCTCTTCCGGCACCTCCTCCGTGATGACAGGCTCAGGCGCTGTCTGTTCTGTTTCGTCCACATAGGCATATGCCGTCATCGTGCCGGACAAAAGGATTGCCGCCATCATTGCAAGCATTGCTGCCAGATTTCTAATCTTTTTCTTCATATTCCCTGTCCTCTCTTTCTGCCGGTGCTTTTTCCGGCTCCCCAATGTTTTCTGCTTCTTTCTGCATATTTTCCTTCTGCTGCATGGCATCGGGCTCTCCCTGCCGGACAGGGACAGCCACCGTTCCATTCTGGATATTTTCCAGAAAGAGGAGCATTTCTCGGCTTTCCAGCTTCATGGAACGGATGCTCTTTATAATCTCTGCATCTTCCAGCTGCTTCTTCCTGATATTCAGCTCCTCCAAATGCGCCTTCCATGCAGCAATCTTTTCCTCCGTCCTTTTGATCTCATCTAAAATCCTGCTTAATTTTGTGTTCATTTCCTGCCTCATTTCTGATAAATATCTGCAATTTATCAACCTTTTTTCTCATTTTAACAATTATAATTGTCACTCCCATAACCGCCTTTCAGCGTATCCTCCCATAGGAGAGCAGATGCCCTTCCCAGTATGGGGTTCTGATGTTGGAATATTTCACCGGATTGCCCGCATGGATCATCATCCCATTCCCGACATAAATCCCCACATGGCTTGCCCCGGAAGTGTTGTAGGTTCCCTGAAAAAATACCAGGTCGCCGGGCTTTGCCTCCGAAGGGGACACCGCCGCGCAGCTTCCCCGGAGTCCCTCCGCAGTCTGCCTGCCCACGTCCCAGCCATTCCCGCTGTTATTGATAACCCAGCTTACAAAACCGGAACAGTCAAAGCCGGTCTCCGGCGAAGCGCCGCCCCACACATAAGCCCTGCCAAGGTATTTTTCCGCTTCCCGTATCATGCGGGCAAACTGTTCATCCGATAAGGCTTCCTCCGGGATTTCATAACCGACCCCGCCAGCGTTATCAGAGGGCAGCCCTGCAACGTCAAACAGGTAACTCCTGTTCCCATAGGTCAGGTTATAGGCAGAGTAAAGTTCCTCCTGCTCCTGTGTCAGCCTGCTCCTTGCCACCGTATCAAACCCTTTGTTGGTCAGACAGATACACAGGACGTGCCATTCATACTCCACTTCCACCTCTTCTTCCGTCTCTGCCCCTGTCAGCGGGTCTGTCACTGTCCGGGTTTCCGTCCTTGTCCGCATCTCTGTGATCTCTTCCACCGTAAGGCGGTACTGCTCTTCAAACAGCTCCGGAAGGATATCTTTTACCTGATTGTAGGTAAATTCCTCATATAACACTGTGAGGAAAGAGATCAGCTGGTAAGAGTTATGGGTGATTTCGTCCACCTGGTAGCGGTATTCGTCATAGCCCGGATGGGTGGCTTCCATGGCATTGATCTGTTCGTCCAGCGCCTCTTCCAGTTCCTTATAATCTTTCTCCGCATCATAAATATCTTCATCTTCGCTGGGATAAGTTGTCCCGATAAAAGTGGAGGAGGCACCCTGCACCATGACGCTACAGCTGGAAAGTCCTGCGGAGAAGAATAAAAATATCAGCAAAAGCGGCACTGCCACCATGAGCAGGCCCTTTTTATTCCTGAAAACCTCTACCGCAATACTCTTTGCTTTCCCGAAAATCCCGCCTGCTGCTTTTGCCACGCCTTCCGCTGTCTTTTCTCCCCGTTTTGCCTCTGCATAGGCTTTTTTGATCCGCCGCTTCTGGTAAAATTTCCTTAACTTCCTTCCCCTGTCAGCTTCCGGAATCCCTTCCCCTGCCCGGCGGCTCCTTCTCTGCATCCGGCTGCTGGACTGGCGCATGGCATAGCGCAGTGTCCTCTCCCCTGCCTGTTTTGCGCCATGCAACGCTTCCGTTTCCATATCTTCCTGCTGTCCGCCTGCCCCGTCATCTGCCAGCGCGGAAGCTGCCAGCACACCAGCCTTAAGCGCCGCCCTGCCTGCAGGCCCCATGCCCCTGCCGCGAACCATGCCTCCCTCTTTGTCAAAATGAAGGCGGGAATCCTTCTTTTTCTGTTCCTGATGCAGCCGCCCACGCACGCCCTTTTTCTCAGTATCCTTTTGGGAAATCTGTAATGCCTGCCCTGCCGCCAGCTGGTTTGCCGTATGCCGGATATCTTCCCTTCGGGCTGCATTTTCCTTCCCTTCCCGCATTTTTCTCTGTTCTTCTTTCCTCCGGGAATAGGCATATACCTGTTTTTTCTTCCGGTTATGGGAACCGTCCTGATCTCTTTCTGTATCTGCACCAAAAGCCCTGCTTTTTTTTGCGGGCTGTTCCCTGATATCTGCCATATGGGGCGGAGACTTCTGCCCATTTTGTGCTGTACCTGCCTCCCCGGAAGACACCGCCATATCCGGCGTAGTACCCGGTTCCATATCTGATGATTTTTCCTGCTGTACATTGGTCCCATTCCTTCGGTAACGTGCCGCCAGCGGTTCCGGGATATACTTTTCCCTTCCCCCGGAAGAACGGTAAGAAGAAGCTGCCTGACCCTGCATGAGACTCCCTTCCCTTAGCCCGGTGTCTGTCTCCGGGGTATTTTCCATATCCGGGAGCGTCCCCTGCACATTCTCCCCATAGCTTTCTATTTCCCCGGTATCCTCCCTGTAGGAATCTGCTTTCCCCGCATCTGTCTGATAAGGATCAGCCTGTATACTACTCGTTCCTTCACTGGCTGGCCTTTTGAAATCCGGTGAATATCCACCCCTCTGTTTCCCGCCTGCTTTTTTGTTCCCAGCCCTGTGGCTGCGCCTGTCCTGAAAATTCATGGAATCATCTGCTGTTTTTGGAAGCGCCAGATAATCTGTTTCCCTTCTGCTGACCCTGACCGATTCGCCGCTTCGGAGGTTCTCTTCCATAAGCCCGTCCCTGCCCATCTTCCGTACCGTTTTATCCCTTGCCCTGTAACGCTGCCCACGCATATTTCAAAACTCCCTCACTTTCTTTCCTGTTCTACAGGAACTTTATTACCGGCTGCCATTATGCTCCCGGTACCATGCCGCCATAAATACGCTTCTCTGCGGAAAGGGCGGCAGGGCTATCCCGGAAGTCCCGGCATTTAAATATCTCCGTCCCGTTTCCACATAACAAAGAACTTCTTTGTAATAACAACCATTCGCCTCCCTGTAATCTTCCGTCCCGGCCTCTTTTCTTCCCATAAATGCGATCTCTTCCTGTGCAAGCCTTTCCAGCCCGCACAGGGTAAGGTGCGCTTCCAGGTAAGGGCAGATTTCCATGATGTCTGCCTTTGCACTGCCGGAACTGATATTGCGCTCCAGAAGCTTCAGGAATGTTTCCGGCTTTTCCCCGGCAAGGAGGACGCCTGTTGCAAATTTCTCCCTGCCGCCCCGCAGATAATCTGTCCGGTACAAAATTTCCCTGCCTGCCATCTCCTGCCCCCTTAGAATACTGTCAGCTGCAAAAAGAGGGAGCGGCTTTATAAAAACTGCACGCTCCCCCTCTTTCACCACAAAGGAAACAAATGGTATGCCCTTTTCCATTTCCTTTCCGGGAATATCAATTCCCACAAATGCCATAAGGGCTTCCTCTATGGCCTGTTCCGCCATGCAGTCCCTTAAGCCTGCCTTCATGCCTTTTTCTCCATTTCCGAGGGTTTCGTTGTCATCAGCTTATACAGGCGCAATGAACGGTCAAATTTATCCTTAAAAGGGATAATGGTGCTGCCATAAAAGATCAGCCCTTCCCCCTCGCCGCTGTTTGTCACATAAGAAAGCTGGTGCGGGGAGATGTTCAGCTGCTTTGCCAGTATCTGCCTGTCCCCTGCCGCCTGGTTCAGCATATAGATAAAATCAGAGTTCTCAAAGATATTTTCGATCTCCCGGCTGGCAAGCAGGTCCTTGATATTCTGCGTGATACCAGTGGGAATGCCGCCCCATTTCCTGAAACGCTTCCATATCTCCACGGAATAGGCCGCTGTCTGCTCCTCCTTCAAAAGGAGGTGGAATTCGTCTATGTAATACCGCGTTGATTTGTTTGCATATCTGTTTACCGTCACCCGGTTCCAGACCTGGTCCTGCACGATGAGCATGCCCAGCTTCTTTAACTGCTTCCCTAAATCCTTGATATCAAAACAGACGATCCTATTATCCAGTTCTACGTTAGTCTGATGATTAAACACCTTTAAAGAGCCATTTACATAGATTTCAAGGGCAGTGGCGATCCGCTGTGCCTGCACTTCCTTCTGCTCCCTGAGGCACTGGTACAGATCCCCCAGCACAGGCATGTTTTCCGGCACAGGGTTTTCAAAATATTTCCGGTAGACAATGGGAAGGCACCTGTCGATCACGGATTTTTCCTCTGCTTCAATCCCATTCCTGCTCCCCATGATCAGCTCACATAAGGATAAGATAAAATCACTTTTTACCCCCAGCGGGTTATCATCCTCCGAATAGTCCATGTTGATGTCCATGGGATTGATATAGTCATGGCTGGTGGCGGATATATGGATCACCTGCCCTCCCAGGGCATGTACCAGAGGGTAATACTCCCCTTCCGGGTCCCCGATGATGATGTCGTCCTGGGTGGCAAAAAAGGCGTTGGTGATCTCCCTCTTTGCGGAGAAAGATTTCCCGGAACCCGGTGTGCCTAAGATCAGCCCGTTAGGGTTCTTCAGTTTCTTACGGTCCACCATGATCATGTTATTGGAGAGGGCATTCAGCCCGTAATACAGGGATTCCCCCGGCATGAAAAGCTCCTGCGTGGTGAAGGGGACAAAAATGGCTGTTGAAGTGGTGGTAAGCGCCCTTTTTACAGGAACTAAATTCAATCCCAGGGGGATGCTGCTCATCAGCCCCTGCTCCTGCATATAGTCCAGCCTCCGCAGGGAGCAGTTGTATTTCTGCGCGATCCCGGCAGTCTGGAATATCCCGTTGTCCAGCTCCTGCTTCGTCTTTGCAGTGTTCATGAAAAGGGCAGTCACAAGGAACATACGCTCATTCCTTGACTGCAAATCTTCTAAAAGCCGCTTTGCCTCCCCTCCGTAGGTGTTCAGGTCGGAAGGGATGATGTCCATATCGTAGCCGCTCCGTACTGCCTTTTTCTGCTCTTCCAGCTTCATCCGGTCAATGTCAGTCACTTTGCTCTTTACCGTCTTGATCGCTTTTAACTGGTCTAAGGACTGGATATGCAGGTTTACCACAAGGTTCCTGTCCATATCAAGAAATTCTGCCAGCATGCGGTCCGTCAGCTCCGGCGCTATGATCTGCAGATAGGACACCGCCCCAAGGGTGCTTCCCATCTGGAAATCCTTCCCGCTCTTAAATACAAAGCTGGGCGGCGCAACAAAATCCTTGGTGCCCATGCCGGAGCGCAGCACCTGGCCATAGGAGAACCGGAATGGCTCACCCTCTTCCTGGTTGAAAGTCTCATAAATAATCTGCAGCCGCTCTTCCCCGCTTAAGGGATATGCCTGTACGCCAAGGACTTTAAAATTATTCAGGATATCCGCTTCTATCCTCTCCAGCCTTGGCTTTGCCTCCCGGATATTCTCCGCCTCAATGCCGAAGGTGATGTATTTCGTCCGCACCAGCCCATTGTTCCCCTTGGCAAGCTGGTTCCTTAACATCTGTGCGTATTCCATCCTTACATCATCAAAAGCGTCATTCTGGGGCGTGATTTTGATTACGGATTCATATTCCTCCATGCTGCTCCTGCGGTTGATGAAGGATAACTGGAAATGGATGGTGCTGTCAAAGTAATTGAGGAAATCGCACCAGTTTTCAAAAATGGCGTTCTTGTCCTCATTCTGCGCCAGCTGGTAATTAATATCGTAAAACCGTATTGTTTTGGAATAATATTTATCCATTACCCGGCATATCCCGTCCTTTGCCATCTCCCGGTAGGGGATGGACTGCTGGGCGGAGATACGCTTCTCTTTCTTCTTTTTCATTTCTGCTTCCTGCCCGCGCCCTGCAGCCCTGCCTTTACCACTGTTACCGGCATTATTGACACTGACACTGCTGCTTCTGTTCGTATTGATTTTCTTTCTATCCCTGCTTTTTCTTCCCACGTTTCCTTCCTCCTTTCTCCGGTCCGTGATGTGATATTTCTTCTCCCGTTTCATATAAATTCTCCACCTCATACCTGCGTATGGCCGGACGGAGCAGCTTCACCCTTACCATGTTCATCAGTATCTTCTCAAAGGGAAGCCCGTCCTTCTCATACATGGCGAAGAAAAATGATGGGAGCATAACCAGCACCATGCCCGCTGCCGCATTGCTGGTCCCGATATGGTCTTTTGTAAGGAAATAAAAAGGCAGCCCCAAAGCCGCCGCAAATCCAAGGCAGATAACCTGTCTCTTTGTCAGGTTGAACATCACCTTGCTTTTTACTTTTGTCAGGTCTTTCGGCACACTCACATATGCCATTCCCATACCTGCGGCAGAAACATTTCCGGCAGGGGAACGCCCTTTTCCGCCGCTTATCCTTTCTTTCCATTTCCCCTTTAATGCGCCCCGAAAATGGCTTTTGACAGGTTCCCTGTCTTTGTCAGCCCGAAGCACAGCACTACCGTATACGCCGCCACCCCGAACAGGGCGGAATGCATGTCAGACGAAATCTGTATGGATGATACCAGGACGCCATAAATGCCTACACATATCATCATGAAAAATCCCTGGAACCCGAGGGCAAAAAGCCCCCGGAAGTAGTTGTTTCCCACCTGTCCCCATTCCCTGTTGGCCATGGTGGCAAAAGGGATAGGCGCAACCGATGTATAAAGATAGATTTCAATCATCCTGACAAAAAGAATGACCGTAATAATTACCGACATGATCTTCATGCCAAGGCTTACCAGCATGGTCTCAAGGGCCAGCACTGCCAGTTCCCCGATCCCCATGGATGCCATGGCAGCATCCATCTGGGTTATCATGGAATCCACGCTGATAGCAGTCTGCCCGTTAATGGACGCACCGGCGGCGCTGACCACATGCTGCCCCACATCAAACACCGCCATGGTGATATTAAAGGTATTGCCCACAAGGTAGACCGCCACCCACATCTTGAAGAAATACTTAAAGAACATCCATGTATCGATCTCATGCATGTTGTTTTTCTCCGTCAGCATGGTGATCAGCTCATAGCACAGCACGAAGGTGATGATCATGCCTGCTATAGGCATGATGACCGAATCCGACAGGTTCCGGATCAGACCGAAAATGTTCCCATTCCACCCCTGCGGTGTCTGCCCCACCTGTGCGGCAATCTCCCCTGTCTTCTCGTTCACATCGGTAAACATGGTAGATAAGTTGGAACGGATCATGCCGGAAAGAAGCTCCCGCATCCACTCCTCGATTGCCTCAAAAATGTTATCAAACATGGGCAAGTCTCCTTTCCCATCTTATCCAAATAAGTTTGCAAGCAGGGGCACAAGCTGGATGCCGATGAGCGCCACCCCTCCGCCCGCCATAAGCTGTGTTATCCCCAATTAGTAGGAACAATACAGCTTTCTGG
>ERZ808046.640-NODE-640-length-24946-cov-4.516346_pt1 | contig 24946 bp, 25 predicted proteins | sample MGYA00380196_ERZ808046 | MGnify/ENA primary metagenome ERZ808046 (study PRJEB31490, sample SAMN06133421) | mouse gut metagenome | isolation source: Z6_2 | host: mice | place: China: Chengdu | collected 2015-05 ...
TTTGTCCAACTTTTTTTCAAAAAAAGTTGGTGGGTGTGGGTGAAACCCACAAAAAGGACTTTTTTGACAAGCTGAGACCTATATTATCAAATATAGTCTATAAATTATTATGAAAATACTTGGCATTATTGCAGAATACAACCCTTTTCACAATGGTCATGCATATCAAATACAAAAAGCAAAGCAAATAACACAAGCAGATGCTGTTATTGTTGTAATGAGCGGGAATTTCGTACAAAGGGGTGAACCTGCTATATTAGACAAATGGACAAGAACACATATGGCACTTTGTGGTGGTGCAGATATGGTAATAGAATTACCCATACTATATGCTACAGCTAGTGCAGAATATTTTGCTCATGCTGCTGTAAAATTGCTTCATGATACTGGTATTGTCACAGACATCTGTTTTGGTTCAGAGATAGGAGAAATTACACCCATTATACAAACAGCAAAATTACTTTTAAATGAAAGTGCTACTTTTAAACAACTTTTAAAACAATATCTACAAAATGGACTTTCTTATGCTTCTGCTCGTTATACTGCACTTGCTGAATTATATCCTATTACTAAAAACGTACTTGCTGAACCAAACAATATACTAGCTGTAGAATATGTTAAAGCACTTCAAAAACTAAATAGTCATATATGCGCTCATACTATAGCAAGAGAAGGGGCTCATTATCATGATACATTACTTTCAGAACAAAAAACGGCGTCAGCATCTGCTTTAAGAAATGCACTTTTATATGGACATATAGAAGAAATATGTCATTATATGCCTCAGCAATGCTACGATATTTTACACAAAAGTATATCACAAGGCATCGCTCCCATATTTTTAAATGACTTTACAACAGCATTGCAATACTGCATACGCATACAAACTCCCCAGCAAATCAAAAATATATTTGAAGTAACAGAAGGCTTAGAAAATCGTATTTATCAATCATTAAACACACAATATGACATAGAAAATATGATTTCTTTCATTAAAACAAAGCGCTATACACAAACACATATACAAAGAATTCTCCTACACATATTACTTCAAATACAAAAAAAAGATGTCATTTATTTCAATCAAAATGGATATTCCCCTTATATTCGTGTACTTGGATTTCATCGTGAAAAACAAAATTTATTTTCTATGCTGAAAAAACATTGTACATTACCTTTGCTCACAAATTTAAAACATTATAAAAGTGTTTTAGATGAAAAAGGTCAGTATTTATTATCACTAGAAACAAAATCTACTGATATTTATTTTATTGCTTCTCCTAATAAAATATACAGACGTATCAATCAAGATTTTACAACACCTATGGTTATGATTTCTCATTCTCAAACATAAATTAGCTATAGAGAATCAAAAATCACTTCACTAACCATATTTTTCAATTTGATTACAAAGGAGATAGAGCAATGAAACCACGCAGTATAGTATTAACAATAGCAACGCTTTTTTTACTTTATTGTTTATTACGTTTTCCTCAAGCGCTTTTACAAAAATCAATACAAAGTGTTGATTTATGGTTTCATAATGTTTTGCCTTCACTATTTCCATTTTTAACAGCAACAGGCATTTTAATTCGTTTAGGTGTTGCTCATAAAATAGGACATTTTTTTCAGCCTATTATGAAACCTATATTTGGTATATCTGGTATTTGTGCGTTTCCCTTAATACTAGGCATGATTTCTGGTTATCCTTCTGGTGCCAAAATTACTGTTACACTTTGTCAAAAAAATGCGCTTTCTCAAAAAGAAGCACAACGCATACTTTCTTTTTGTAACAATGCTGGACCACTTTTTGTAGTTGGTACAGTGGGAACTGCTTTTTTAAATAATCCAGCAATGGGTTATTATATGCTTTTTTGTATATTTTCAGGCGCATTACTTACAGGAATATTATTTCGCTTTTTTTATACTACACAAAAAAATGATATTGTTTCAAAATATCATTACACTATATCTCCTACAACAGAAACTACAGGCAAAATATTAGCAGATTCTGTTTCTGATGCTATGGAAACCGTAACACAAATAGGAGGGTTTATTATACTTTTTGGTGTCATAATAGAATCACTTCATCAAACAGGTATCATTACATATATTTCTGAATTGCTTTCTGTTATATTGCCCATATCTATTTCTGATATAGAGGGCATACTTGGTGGGATATTGGAAATGACAAACGGCGCTTCACTTTTAAGTCAATCATCAGCATCTGCACAAATACAATTAACTTGTATTACAGCAATACTTTCATTTGGAGGGCTTTCTATATTAGCACAAACATTAGGCATATTATCTCCCATTTCTGTATCCAGTGCAAAATATATCTTTTCAAAATGTGTAAATAGTATTCTTTCCGCTTTCATATGCTATTTTTGCTATGCACTATTTGAAAATAAATTAATAAAAGCGGTTTCTGTCGCCTCTTTTGCTTCAAAAACCGCCTCATACTATCATATTTTCGTTTTTGGTATTCTTTTTTTATCATTAGCATTATTACTGCTTTCTATAAATTATTTTTATCAAAAATAATCATTATCTGCCTAAGCGCAATTCCTGTATATTTTCGGATAATACAGATAATGTATCACCAAAATACTGGTCTGTTTTCATACTTTCATCATATACTACATTTTTAAGCTCTCGCAGTCTTTCCTGTGCAGAGCTTAATACATCTTCAGCATATTCCATAGCACTGATACGCAGTTCTTTTGATGTCTTTTTTGCATAGTCAACAATTTCTGCTGCTTGTTCATGTGCCATTTTTGTTACTTCATTTTCATCTACCATACGTTTCACACGTTCTTCTGCATTTTTTACAATTTCATCTGCTTCTTTTTGGGCATCAATCAATATTTTATTACGTTCTTCAATGACCCATTTTGATTGTTTTAATTCATTAGGAAGTTTCATACGAATTTCTGTAATAATCTCATACAGTTCTTCTTTATCAACAGATACTCTATTACTAAAGGGTACTGCACGGCTATTATCCAATGTTTCTTCCAATTCATTCAGCAAATCCAAAACTGTTTCCATATTGCATTCCCTCACTTCTTATATTTTTCTGCCACAAACTCCCTAATTTCCATAGGCACCATAAAATCAATATTACCTCCAAACACTGCAACTTCTTTTACATTTGTAGAACTGAGTGCCAAATGTTCCTCGTCTGCCGCCAAAAAAATCGTTTCGATTGCTCCATACAATTTTCGATTGATTAAATACATTTGAAATTCCGCTGCAAAATCTATACTGTTTCGCAGTCCCCTAATCGCAATAGTTGCGCCTATTTTTTTTGCAAAATCTACAAAAAGTCCTTGAAATGATGCAATTTCCACATTTTCAATATCTTTTGTAACAAGTTCTAAATGATATTTTCTCTCTTCTACGGTAAATAGTGCTTTTTTATTGGGGTTTTCCAATATTGCTACAACTAAATGGTCTGTAATTGCAGCTGCTCTTTTAATAATATCAAGGTGTCCTAATGTTACAGGGTCAAAACTTCCTGCATAAATTCCTTTTATCATATTTCACTTTCCTCCAACGCCAGAAATGTCATTACTGTCGTTTTATAACTTTTTTGTTTTATCACATATAAACCAGAAATATCATTAATATCTATTTCTGCACTTCTTTCCCATATAATATATCCTTTTTTATTCAGCAAATCATATTCTACAATTTTTTTACATACCGATTCTGCTAATCCAGAAGCGTATGGTGGGTCTAAAAATATAATATCAAATTTTTGATTATTTTTTTTCAATATATCAAGTACTTCCAATACATCTTTTTGATATAAAATAGCATATGGTTGTAATTTTGTATGCTCTAAATTTGTTAATATCATATCATAAGCTAATTTTGATTTTTCTACAAAAACACATTCTGATGCACCTCTACTGAGTGCCTCAATACCAATCGCACCACTTCCTGAAAATAAGTCTAAAAATCTGCATTGTGGTAAATCAAATGAAATCATATTAAATAAAGTTTCTTTGATACGGTCTGTGGTAGGTCTTGTCTGCAAACCTTCTATTGTTTTCAATTTATGTCCTTTTGCTTTTCCTGCAATGACACGCATATTTTGTCACACCTTTTTACAAAATGTTTGCCTTTTCATCATATGAATAAACTTTTTTTGTATTTTCTACATCTTTAGAGTATAACAAAGAATACATAAAAAAACAATAATAAATGTTTTACAAAAAAAATATTATATATTTCTTTGTAAAATTCACTTTATTAAGTGACAATTCAATGTATACAATAAAATAAAGTTTTTGATTTAAAATTTTGTATTATGATATTCTATAAGCTCGAACAAACTCAAAAGCACTGTTCTTAAACTTTCGCAAAAATTTTTTCTATATAGATAACTGTTCATTTTGCCACAAAGCAGTTACTTTTCGTTTCATATCTTCATGTATAGCAAGTTCTAAATATCTATCTTTTTGAAGCATTGCTTCTGCTGCACTTTGTGCTTCTTTCAATATTGCTATATCTTTATATAAATTACCTATTTTTAATGCAGGTAGTCCATGCTGTTTTGTTCCAAAAAACTCTCCTGGTCCTCTTAATTGTAAATCCATTTCCGAAATGATAAAACCGTCAGAAGATTTTTGCATAACATTCATTCTTTGCTTTGCTATTTTATTTTTTCCTTCATTTATCAATATACAATAAGATTTTTCGCTTCCTCTCCCTACCCTACCCCTTAACTGGTGTAGTTGTGCCAATCCAAAACGTTCTGCATTTTCAATCAACATAATCACAGCATTTGGCACATTGATACCAACTTCTATTACTGTTGTAGAAACAAGTACATCAATTTCACCATTTGAAAAACTTTGCATAATTTCCTGTTTTTGCTTAGATTTCATTTTTCCATGCACGCAGGCAACACGATATTCTTTTAATTGATTTTGCTGTAATGCTTCTGTATAAGCAAGTACGGATTGTACTTCCATTTTTTCATTTTCTTCTATCATAGGACATATAATATAAGTTTGTAAACCCATATCTGCGTGCTTCTTAATAAATTGATATATTCTTTCTCTGTATGATGGTGTAACAGCAATGGTATCAATCTTTTTTCTGTTGGGGGGTAGTTCATCAATAATTGAAATATCCAAATCTCCATATAATATCAATGCAAGTGTTCTAGGTATAGGTGTAGCTGTCATAACAAGCACATGAGGATTTTCTCCTTTTTCAGATAATGCACCTCTTTGTCTTACACCAAAACGATGTTGTTCATCTGTAATGACAAGAGCCAATTTAAAAAATACAACATCTTTTTGTATGACTGCATGTGTACCCAATATCATATTTGCTTCTCCTGAAGCAATTTGCTGTAATACTTCTTTTTTTTGTTTTGCTGTCAGAGAACCAGAAAGAAGTACTGTTTTAATGCCAAAAGGCTCAAACATTTCACAAAAAGATTCATAATGCTGTTCCGCCAAAACCTCTGTAGGTACCATCAATGCAACTTGATAACCATTTTGTATTGTCCAGTAAGCGATTGTCATAGCAACAGCTGTTTTGCCACTCCCAACATCTCCTTGTACAAGCCGATTCATCACTTTACCTTTTGTCATATCTTGTTCAATTTCCAATATGACATTTTTTTGTGCATTCGTCATAGTAAATGGGAATGTTTTTTCAAATTCCGATATAACATACTGTTTTCGTAGTATGATACCTTTTTTTCCTTGTTGCAATGTTTGTTTCATCAAAAGTAATCCTAACTGTAATAAAAAAAATTCTTCAAAAACAAGTCGTCTTCTTGCTATAAAAAAATTTTGCTGTGTTTCAGGAAAATGTATATTTTCTATTGCAAAATTACGTTCACATATCAAATATTGTTTTCTCAACCAATGTGGCAGACATTCTTTTAATTGTCCTTTTGTTTTATCAATGACATCTCCTATCAACTTTCTCCATATTTTTTGAGATAAACCATTTACAGAAGGATAAATTGGTACAATTTTGTTCATTGCAATATCTGCCTTTTCATATTCTGGAGAAGATACTTCTAATTTTCCATACTTTTTTTGTAGTTTTCCCTTAAACAAATATTCTGTTTTTTCTGCAAAAGCCTTTTTCATATACATTTGATTATACCAAACAGCAAAAACACTTCCTGTTTCATCATATAACTTTACACGAGTAAATGTAATATTTTTAATTCGTATGGTTTCTCCTTCTCCCTTTGCACAAGCAATAAATGTATTTTCTTCATTCAATACCAAATCTTTTATTTTACAAATATGACTTCTGTCATCATATTCCCTTGGAAAATGTGTCAATAAATCCTCCATAGTAAATATGCCCATACCATTTAATTTTTTTGCTCTTTGCTGACCTATATTAGGTAGTTCCAAAATAGGACAACTTAAATCCATATTTTTACACACTCCTAAATTTTATTTTACAATCATATCATTAATTTAGATAAATTTTTATGCTATGTTTTCACCCATTCACAAAAAGAGCGTCATAAAAAAACGTAGTCGTTCTTTCATAACGCTCTTTTATCATTTATTCTACTGCAATAATATAATAATATAAAGGTTGTCCGCCTTTTTGCAGTTCTACATCGCAATCTGGGAAATTATTTTCTGCATATATTTTCACTGTTTCTGCCTGTTTTTGTGTAACATCTGCACCATAATAAATACTAATCATTTCTGCATCTTCTGTTACAATTTTATCAAGCAATTCCTGTGCGCCTTTTTCTGGGTTTTCTGATATTACAGAAATAGTATCTTCTTGCATACCAATAATATCACCCTGTTTTATATTTTTTCCGTCAAACACAGTTTCTCTTACAGCATATGTGACATTTGCAGAAACCACGTTTTTCATACTTTCTATCATATCCTGTTTTATTTGTTCTGGTTCTTTTTCTGTTATATTAAGCATTGCCGTAATACCTTGTGGTATCGTTTTAGAAGGTATTACAACCACTTTTTTATCTTCTGTTAATTTTGCAGCTTGTTCTCCAGCCAATATAATGTTTTTATTATTAGGCAATACAAAAACCGTTTTTGCATTTACTTTTTCAATAGCATTTAATATGTCTTCTGTGCTAGGGTTCATTGTCTGTCCCCCTTGTATTACTTTATCTGCGCCCAAATTTTGGAATATTTCTGCTAATCCATCACCTGAAGAAATTGCCACAAAACCTACTTCTTTCATTTCTTCTATTTTCTGCTCTACCTGCTGTTTTTGGGAATTAGTAAAGTCAATACGGTTTGTATGTTGCTGACGCATATTATCAATTTTTAATCCGCTTAATTCTCCTAATATCAAAGCCTTTTCCAGTGCAAGTCCTGGGTGGTCAGTATGCACATGTACTTTAATTAAATCATCATCACTTACACATACAATAGAATCTCCTATTGTTGCAAGATATGTTTTTAAATTCTGCACTACTTTTTCTTCTACATTTTTTACAAGTATAAAAAATTCTGTACAATAGCCAAATGTAATACTTGTATTTTCTACTGAAGCAAGTGCTACAAAATTTTCTTGAGGTGTTTGGACATCTTCTTCTATTTTAATCACATCAATACTATTTCTACTTTGTAAAGCACCCTCCAGCAAATAAAGTAGTCCTTTGCCTCCTGCATCTACAACACCTGCTTGTTTCAATACAGCAAGCATTTCTGTTGTTTGCAAAAGCATAGCATTACCATCTTCTATTATTTTTTGTAAAAATACATCAATATCATCTGTTGTTTCTGCTGCTTTTAATGCACTTTCTGCACACGCTTTTGCAACAGTTAATATTGTACCTTCTTTAGGCTTCATAACTGCCTTATATGCCGTTTTTACAGCTTGTTGCAATGCTTGTGCTAATTCTTTTGTATTTGCTTCTTCTAGCCCTTGTAAGCCCTTTGCAAAGCCTCTCAATATTTGAGAAGTAATAACACCTGAATTTCCTCTTGCGCCACGCAAAGCACCACTTGAAATCGCCTTCGCTACTTCACTTATAGAAAGAGAGTTCATTTTTTCTGCTTCTTTCGCTGCTGCAAGTGCTGTTAATGACATATTTGTACCCGTGTCGCCATCTGGTACGGGAAATACATTGAGTGCATCTACAATATGCTTATTTTCATTTAGACGGTTTGCTCCTGCAATCATCATTTTTTTGAGTATCAAACCATTTAATTTTGTTAATGCCACTTTTCTTTCCTCCCCTATATCAGCTGTCTACACGAACACCGTCTACAAATATATTGATGCCCTCTACCTTTAACCCTGCATATTCTTCCACTTTATATTTTACAGTACTGATAATATTATTTGCAATCACAGAAATATTTGTACCATATTCTACAATAATATGAAATTCCAAATTAATTTTATTTTCATTGATTGTCATTTTAATACCCTTTGTTAAACTTTCTAATTTTAAAAGCTGTACCAGCCCATCTTTTACATTTTTTGCTGCCATACCTACAATACCATAGCAATCTAAAGCAGCATAACCTGCAATTCTTGCAATTACTTCATTATCTATTGTAATTACGCCATATTCATTTTCTAATTTTGCAGTCATAATGTTTCAGCCTCCCGAAAAATATTACCATAATAGTTATGATACAAATATAATTGTAGTATACCATTAAATATTATTTTTTTGAATGGAAAATACAAAAAAATTTTAGTAACAATACTATTTTTTCATAATGATTGATAAATATTTTATGATATATTTCATATGCATTTGTCAACTATTCTGTAAATAAAGAATATTTTCAGCTTGTCAAAAAACCTTGAGAGCGTTGCTCTCAAACTCTCACTTCTTTCTTAAAAGAAAGAAGCAAAGAATTTTAAACGGAAACTACGTTTCCTTAAAGTCGTTGATTTTATAAGGAAAAACGCTAGTTTTTCCAGTAAAGTTTTTTGTCAAACTTTTTTTCAAAAAAGTTTGCAGGTGTGGACAGAGTCCACAAAAAAGGACTTTATCGACAGACTGATTTTATTACAAACTTTACTATATTTTATGATATTATAAAAATATTTTTTAAATAACATAATATACTTGTTGCAAAAAATATTGTTTTCTGATAAAATACTTTTGTTGTGTCACATAAGCAAGCAAGGAGGTGCGTAACAATGGCTAAATGTGAGATTTGTGAAAAAGGCCAAATAAAAGGTCATAGAATCAGTATTAACCGTAGTCAGGTTAGTAGACGTGCAAACAGAAAATGGAAACCTAATGTAAAAAAGGTGAAAATCATTGATAACGGAACAGTAAAATCTATATACATCTGCACAAGATGTCTTCGTTCCAATAAAGTAACACGTGCATTATAAGAAACGTAAATATGAATCATTCTAACTGTTTTTTAACAGATGGAATGATTCATTTGTTTTTTATCAGCAATCAGAGAATAATAAAAATCCTCCTGTAGCAACCAATATCACTGCTACAATAAATCCCCACCAAGGTATAATGAGTACAATCAACATACCACATCCACCAGAAAATAACGTCAGCCCCAGCAGACGTTTTTGAGGCACACCGCCAAATCGTCTGCCCATATATCCACCCCATTTTATATTTTTAGTCATATTATTTATTATATTATGCAAAAAATATAAAATATTGCCTTTCCCTACTAATATTATCAGTCCTTTGAACGTATCACAAATAAATATCCTGTTTTGATGGAGATTTTGCATTGATTTTGCATCATAACATTACTTACAGCAACAATATCATCATCTATTGTTAATGTATGGTTTGTTAAAGGATAAGCAAAACCTTCCAGGGTAATGCCTGTCACTTCCATAGAAAGAGGAATGGTAGAAACTAAATCGCCCTTTTTTCCTTCCAAAATAATTTCTTTATCAATCAATTCCACACAATTTTTTTCATCAACAAGCATTGCTTTAACACCTTTTTTTAAAAGTCTTAAAAGTATATGAGCATTTGCCAATGTATGGTCAAACCGACTTCCTATTCCTCCAAATATTATAATTGTATCTGCACCTAATTCTACAGCAAAGTCCAGCCCTAATTCCATATCCGTTTCATCTTTTTTTGTAGGAAATGTTTTAATAGGAATATTCTTATTTCTATAATATTCTAAATCTTCTTTTTGGCAGGAATCGAAATCTCCTAATATATAATCAGGTATCAATCCTAATGCTCTTGTATGTCTGATTCCACTATCACAGCACAATATTACATCTGCATTTTCTATATATTCTTTACAAAAACAATATTGTTTTATTTCAGCTCCTGCAAATAATATCACTTTCATTTTGTTTTCTCCTGCAATATATTCAAAAATTCTCTTGTTCTTTTTTCAATATCTTCTCCACCAAATATAGCAGAACCAGCTACAACTACATTTACGCCTGTATCCAATATTTCTCTTACATTATTCATATTGACACCACCATCTATTTCAATATCAAATGAAAGATTTTTCTGTTCTCTTATTTTCACTAGTTCCTTTACCTTTTCCATTTTTTCAGCCATAAATTTTTGTCCGCCAAATCCAGGTTCTACTGTCATAATCAGTACCATATCGACTTTTTCTAAATATGGCACAATTTTAGATACAGGAGTATCTGGTTTAATTGTAATTCCAGTTTTTGCACCCATACTTTTTATTTTATCCAGTGTACTATCTGGGTCTTCTGTTGCCTCTACGTGGAAATTGATAATGTCTGCTCCTGCATTACGAAATGCTTCTACATAACGCTCTGGTTCTACAATCATTAAATGTACGTCAAACACTAAATTTGAGTTTTTTCTAATGCTTTGTATTACAGGAATACCAAATGATATATTGGGTACAAATATACCGTCCATAACATCTAAATGAATATACTGCGCACCGCCTTTTTCTATTTGTTCCAACTGTTGTCCAATTTTTGTAAAATCTGCTGCCAGTAATGAAGGTGATAATATATTTTTCATAATTATTTTTTCCTTTCTTTCTCTAACTCCTCATAAATTGTTACATATCTACGGTATCGTATTTCACTAATTGCCTTGTTTATTTGTTCTTTTATACGACAGTCTGGTTCATGTGTGTGACTACAGCTTGTATAATAGCATTTATGCAAATATGGTTGAAATTCTCTAAAATAGTATTGTAATGTTTGCTGTGTAATACCTTCCAAATATAATGAAGTAAATCCGGGGGAATCCACAATATAACTTTTTTCTCCTATTTGTATGAGTTCTGCATGACGTGTTGTATGTCTTCCTCTTTGTATTTTACGACTAACTTCTCCCGTTTCCATATTTGCATGGGGAAATGCTTTATTGATTAAGCTAGATTTTCCTACACCGGAAGGACCTGCAAAAACAGATATTTTATTTTGTAGTACCTGTTTTAAATCCTCTATACCAATATTTTTTTCTGCACTTAAACATAATACTGTATAACCTGCTGAACGGTATAATTCTGCTGTTTTTTGATAGGATTGCGTTTTATCTTTATCAATTTTATTGATACAAATTACAATATCTAATTGCTGTTCTTCTACTAAAAGTAAAAATCTATCCAGCAAATCTAAATTCAAATTTGGACTTTTTGCTGCAAATACAATTACAGCTTGCTCTACATTTGCCACTCTAGGACGAATCAAAAGCGTTTTTCTTTGCTTAATTACATCTAAACTGCCCTCTTTTTCATTTTCATTTAATACAGATATTTCTACAGCATCTCCCACAGCAGGTTTAATACCTTCTTTTCGGAATATTCCTCTTGCACGACATTCATAAATACCTTCCTTTGTATCTACATAATAAAAACCGCCTATCCCTTTTATAATTGTACCTTTTAACATAATTCTCCTTTCTCATAACATATTATTTGCCTTTTATATTATATTACCACTTTTTTATAAAAAAGACTTGCATGATATTGATATTTAATAAATATATTTTTTGATTGATTTTACTTAAATAAGAAAATTCAAAAAACCAGGGAAACTTTTCACAGGTGAAAAAAGTTTCCCTAATATTTTTACTTGTTAAAAGCATATCATATGCCTTTCAATATATAAATTTTTCAATTATATTTAAAATGCATCACTCCACATTTGAACACCATCAATATAACAAGTAATCTGTCCATCTCCCGAACCTGAAATTGGTACAGAAAATGGTAATGATTTTTGTTCATCTAATACAACACTTTCGCCATTATCATCTGTTTTCACAATTTTAATATGCGCTTTTGTTACACCTGCTGCTGGCGGATTTACAGTATATGTTTTTGTTTTCGTATTTTGTACAGGAGGCTGTGTCTGTTCTGGCATTTGTGTCGTATTATTTTCTGGTGTTTGTTCCTCTGGCTGCTGTGTATTTTCTTCAGGGTCACTTTGTTGTGCTTTTCCCAAGCTAATTACAAGTCCTACTTCTGTACCCTCTGGTACTTCCTCTCCTACCTCTTTTGTTTGTGTAATTACAATGCCTTCTTCAACACTATCACTTTCTGTCAAAGTAACATCTCCCACATTCAATTTAGAAGACTTCAATGCTTTTTCTGCTCTAGATTGTGTCAATCCTTCTACTTTTGGCACAATAGTGGTTTTTGTTTCTTTTCCTCTTGAAACAACAATACTGATTGTTGTTTCTGCTGTAATTTTAGTTCCTTGCGAAGGAGTTTGTTCCATAACTGTTTCCATTTCTGCATCTTCATCATATTCATAAGATACTTTTGGCTCTTTTCCTATCAAATTTTTAATTTTTTCAACAGCAATTTCTTCTTTATCACCCTTCAAATCTGGCATGGTTTCCTCTATTATTTCTTTTCCCAAACTAACTGTAACGCCTACCTCCATACCTTTTTTAATATCGCTATTTTCTTCTGTAGACTGTTCTGTAATAATACCTTGTGCATATCTTTCACTATAAACAGATTTTTCTTCTACAACACGATAACCATCTTTTTGTGCCAATTCTTGTGCTGTTTTTAGCTCCATTCCCACAAATGACTTTACTTTTATCGTTTCAGAACCATCTCCAAACAATCCAGCTTTCGTTCCAAATGCCTTTACACCAATAGCACTAATGATAGCAATAATAATTAATGCTGTTGCAACTGCTGCAAAAACAACTTTCTTTTCTCTAACCTTATCATATCCTTGTTCATATTCTTCCTCTTGTCTTGGATTTCTTCTATTCTGCATATCCAATTTAGGTCGTCTGCTTCTTCTAACTGGTTCTACTTCTTCATATTCTCTTTCAAAATCATCATCTTTAGAAATTCTAATATTTTTAATACCTTGTTTTTCCTGTCTTGCCATCATTTCCTCCGCCATAGATAATTCTTCTTGTCTTGCTTGTTCCATTCTTCTTGCTTCTGCCTGCTTTTTATTATTGTCTACAGCTGAAAGATATTGTATTTCAGGCTGCGAAGCGGATGTTCTTGTTCTGGAAGGTGTTTGCTGTGCAATATTATTTGTTTCATTTTTTGCTGCTGCCAAATCTTGTATCATTTCATCTATGGTAGCATATCTTTCATCTGCTTTTTTTCTGGTTGCCTTTCTAATAATCATTTCTAAACTTGCTGACACTTTGGGATTATATTGACGAATATCAGGCAATTCTTCATTAATCTGTTTCATGGCAACAGCAACAGAAGTATTTGCTTGAAAAGGAAGTTGCCCTGTTACCATCTCAAACATTGTAATTCCTAAAGAATAAATATCACTCTTTTCATCTACATAACCACCTCTTGCTTGCTCAGGCGAAAAATAATGTACAGAACCCATTGCTGTTGTACTTGTTGTCATTGTTGTGCCATTTGCCGCTCTTGCAATACCAAAATCTGTTACTTTAATAATACCATCTGTACCCACTAATATATTTTGTGGTTTAATATCTCTATGTATAATATGGTTTTTGTGTGCCTGTGCAATACCAGAAGCAATTTGCATAGAAACATTAATCGTTGATTTGGTATCAAAAGGTGCTTTCTCTTTAATTGCTTGTTTTAATGTATCTCCATGTACATATTCCATAACAATAAAATAAACATTGCCTTCTTGTCCTACATCATATACACGCACAATATTGGGATGAGAAAGTCTTGCAGCTGCTAAAGCCTCAGAGCGAAAGCGTGTTATAAATTCTTCATCTCCTATAAATTCTTCTCTTAATATTTTCACAGTGACATATCTTTCTAATGTTCTGTCTCTGCCTCGAAATACAATAGCCATACCACCTGAGCCTATTTGTTCTAGTAATTCATATCTGTCTAATAATACAGTACCTATTCGCAACATGATTATTCACCTCTTTATATTTCAATTAATATTAATGAAATATTATCCAAACCGCCTTTTTGATTGGCGAGAAGTACTAACTTTTTGACTTTTTCTTCTGTAGAACATTCTTGCTTTAATATTGCTGCCATTTCATTTTGAGATACCATATTACTTAATCCATCTGTGCAGAGCAGTATTTTATCCCCCTGTTGAATATCTTCTATTACAACATCTGCCTCTACATCTTCTCTAATGCCTATTGCTCTTGTAATAATATTTCTTTTGGGATGAACTTCTGCTTCTTCTCTTGTAATCGTACCATTTTTTACTAATTCCATAACATAAGAATGGTCTGTGGTAATTTGTTTTAAATCATTTTGTTTATATAAATATGCTCGGCTATCCCCTACATAAACAACAAATACTTTGCCGTTTTCTATTGTCGCTGCTACCAGCGTTGTACCCATATCTACAAATTCTATACTTTGCTTTGATTTTTGAAACACTTTTCTATTACATATCAGTATAGATTCCATCATTTTATCCAATATTTCTTCATTTTTAGATTGTTCTATTGCTTCTACAAAAGCAGAAATTGCTGTACTACTTGCTACTTCTCCAGCATTACAGCCTCCCATACCGTCTGCTACTAAATATAAATTTTTTTGTTCGTTAATATAAATTGCATCTTCATTATTCGTTCTTTTCATACCAATTACACAATTACCAACTGCTTTCATAATGAAAACACCTCCCAAACACATGATTTTGTTCTATATATCATGATAAAACTTTATCAAAAAAAGTCAAATAGATTACTACATTTGATTTACAATATTAAAATGTATTATTTCTTTGATAACTTCTTCTTAATTGTCCGCAAGCTGCATTAATATCACTGCCCAACTTTCTTCTGATTGTTGTTTCAATGCCTCTTTGTTGTAATATTTGTGCAAAATGCTGTACTTGTTTCTCACTACTTTTATTGTAATTTCTTTCTTTTACATCATTAACAGGTATCAAATTAACATGGCAAAGCATATGATGCAGTTTTTCAGATAATTCTTTAGCACAGCTTTCACTGTCATTAATATCCTTTATCAAAGCATATTCAAATGTAATGCGCCTTTTTGTTTTATCACTGTATTGTTTGCATACATTTAATATTTGTTCCATACTATATTTTTTTGCAATAGGCATAATACTTTGTCTAATATTATCATTTGGAGCATGAAGGGATACTGCTAATGTAATTTGTAAATCTTCAGAAAGCAAATCATATATTTTATCTACAATACCACAAGTAGAAAGTGTGATATGTCTTTGCCCCAAATGCAGTCCTTTTTCATGATTTACCAAATATATAAAACGTATCACATTGTCATAATTATCTAAAGGTTCTCCACTTCCCATAAGTACCACACCTGAAACACGTTGTCCTATATCTTTTTGTATTTCATAAATTTGAGAAAGCATTTCTCCTGCTGTCAAATTTCTTTCTACGCCATCTAATGTGGAAGCACAAAAACGACAGCCCATACGACAGCCTGCTTGTGTTGAAATACAAACTGTATTACCATAATCATATTTCATTAAAACACTTTCTATTAGCAAACCATTTTGTATTTCAAATAAATACTTTATTGTACCATCTATACTGGAAACCAATTTTTTTATTTGCTTTACACCAGAAATATCACCATATTGTTTTAATTTTTCTCTCAAATCTTTTGAAATATTTGTCATATCATCTATTTCTGTAATATGTTTATTATGCAACCAATCAAATATTTGTTTTGCTCTAAAAGACGGCTGTTTCCATTGTTTGATAATGCTTTCCCACTCCTCCAAAGTCATAGAAAGCATATCTGCTTTTTCCATATTTTGTTACTCCCTTCTTATAAAACGAGCAATAAAAAAACCGTCTGTATGATGTATATGAGGGTATAACGTAACATATCCCCTTTTTGCTGTTTCTGAACACAAACCAGAAGGTAAATAAGCGCTAATATCCTCTAATTCAAAATTTTTATATTGCTCTAAAAACCACTCTACATTTTTCTCATTTTCTTTTTTGCATAGTGTACACGTACTATAAACCAATATACCATTTTGTTTTACATATTGTGCTGCTTGTTTTAATATATTTTTCTGTACTATCAATATATTATCAATATCATTTCCATTTTTTTTCAATCGTATATCTGGTTTTTTTCTAATTAACCCTAAACCAGAACATGGTGCATCTACAATGACTCTATCAAATGCTTTTTCATATTGTTTTTGATATATTGTACCGTCCTGCTGTTTAGGTGTAATAATAGAAATAGATAATCTTTCTGCTCCTTCTTCTAGTAATTCTAATTTATGCTGATAAATATCACAAGAGCAAATATTTCCTTTATTCTGCATTTTTTCTGCTATTAAAAAACTTTTTCCTCCTGGAGCAGCACATATATCTAATATATTCTCATTAGGCTGTGGAGAAAGTACTTCAACTGCTGTTGCAGAACTCTCATCTTGCACATGAAATTTTCCATCATAATAACTTTGTAATTTTGCTATATTTGCCGTTTTCTGCAAATGCAATATATTCTGATAATATTTGCTCTCCTTTACCACTATACCACATTGTTCCAATTCCTTTTTTAATTCTTGTGTTGTCGTACATAATGTATTTACTACAATACTTACATCTGGAGGCATATTATTTTGTATACAGAGTGCTTTTACAAAATCATAATCATATTGATGTAGCCACATTTTTAAAAGCCATACTGGATGAGAATATTTTAAACAAAGATATTCTACAGCATATTGCTTTTCATCTGGAAGTTTTATACTATCTTTTTGCCTTATAGCATTTCTCAGCACAGCATTCACAAAGCCCGATAAACTGTTTAATCCCCTTTTTTTGACCAATTTTACAGCTTCATCACATATCGCATTTTCAGGAACTTTCATAAAATATAATTGATATATAGCTGTTCTTAATACAGCTAATATATAAGGCTTTATTTTTTTTATTTTGACATGAGAAATGTTATCTATTACAAAATCAATATAATATAAATTTCGTAATGAACCATTTACAATCTCTGTTACAAATGCTCTGTCATTGGGAGGCATTGCACCGTTTTGCCTAAGTAACTTTCTTAATACTGTTGTATTATATTTTTCTTCTTTTAATATTTCCACAAGAGCTTGTACAGCAATTTCTCTCGGATTAATTTGTATTGTCATTATTTTTCTCCTAAAATATCATTGCAGTTTATTTACATTGTATAATTACTATAAAATATAATCAGTCTGTCAAAAACCTTGAGAGCGTTGCTCTCAAACTCTCACTTCTTTCTTAAAAGAAAGAAGCAAAGAATTTTTATTGGAAACTACGTTTCCTTAAAGTCATTCATTTTATAATGAAAAACGTTAGTTTTTCCAGTAAAGTTTTTTGTCCAACTTTTTAGAGGAAAAGTTGGTGGATTAGTCAAAGTCCAAGGCTTTGACTTTATTGACAGTATGATATAACGTGTTTTTTAATTATTGATACTATCTCTTATAAAACTATATTTTACATGATACACAGCATTGCCGCAACTATTTTTATATTACCATTTTCTTAAAAATATAAAGGGGAAAGACACTTTTTCAGCATCTTTCCCAAATTGCCAACATTTTTAATTTTTTTAATCTTTGTTACGTGTTGAAAGCAGTGAAAATAATCTTAATAAATTGACAATAGCTGTTGCTGCTGCTGCAACATATGTCATTGCCGCAGCTGTTAAAACTTTTTTTGCACCGTTTAATTCCGAATCATACAAATAACTTTGATTTTCAAGCATATATAATGCCCTTCTAGATGCATCAAATTCTACTGGTAGTGTCACTAATGTAAATATTACAACAAGCGAGAAAAGCAATACTCCAGCTAATATTAAATAATAACTCAAACTACCATTAATAAGCAATCCTATCATAACCAAAGGAATAGACAAATTAGAGCCTATATTACTAAGAGGTACAACAGCACTTCTCAACCACAAAAAACTATAATGTTCTGCATGTTGTATGGCATGACCTGTTTCATGTGCTGCAACACCCAATGCTGCTACTGACTGACTACTATATACAGATTCGGATAATCTTAATACTTTATGTGTTGGGTCATAATGGTCTGTTAAACTTCCTGCCACTCTTTCCACACGTACATCTGATATTCCTGAAGCATTTAACATTTGTCTTGCTACTTCTGCACCTGTCAGTCCTTTGCTATTTGCAAATTTTGAATACTTTTTAAATGTGCTGTTTACACGAAACTGTGCTACAACACTAAATATCATTACAATAAAAAATAATCCTAAATATGATGTATTATATCCCCAAATCATATTTACATTCCTCCATTTCCATTATGAAAAATGTCAGCAATACTCTTTTGTGTGAAATCAACATTTTTTATATGATTTCATAACACCATACGATATTTTTATTATTTTGTCTGTTTTTATGCTAATATTGTACCAATTTCAATGTTATGTCCTCTTAAATAGGCATCAGCAGACATTCTCTTTTTGCCTTTTGCCTGCACCTCTGTTATAACAATACTTCCATCACCTGCTGTTACAACAAATCCCTTTTTCGTAATTGCTGTTATTTCTCCTATTTTTCCAGATGGTTGTTCTATTTTTTCTGCCTGCCATATTTTAATCATATCGTCATGATACATAGTATATGCTGTAGGTACTGGGTCTAAACCATGTATCAAACAAATAATTTCATCACATTTTTTTGACCAATCGATATGTCCTGACTGTTTTGTAAGCATAGGCGCATAACTTGCCTCCTGTTCATTTTGAGGAATTCTTTGCAATGTACCTTTTTGCAATTCTTCTATTGTTTTAAAAAGCAATTCCGCACCTATTACAGACAGTTTATCATGAATACTACCATATGTGTCATTTGGTAAAATGTCAATGCTTTGTTTTAAAAGCATATCTCCTGTATCCATACCCTTAGCCATATACATTGTTGTGACACCTGTTTGTTTTTCACCATTGATAACAGACCACTGCAAAGGTGCTGCACCTCTATATTTTGGTAGCAAAGAGCCGTGGACATTGATACAGCCATACTTTGGCATATTCAATATTTCTTCTGGTAATATCTGTCCAAAAGCGGTTACCACAATCAAATCAGCATGATATGTTTTTAATTTTTCTATAAATTCTATTTCTCTTACTTTTTCAGGTTGAAGTACTTCAATGCCTAATTGCAATGCTTTTTCTTTTACAGGTGAAAAAGCCATTTTTTTTCCTCTGCCTTTTGGTTTATCTGGCTGGGACACCACAGCAAGTACATCATAATTTTGAAAAAGTATTTCTAATGAAGGTACTGCAAAATCTGGCGTACCCATAAATATGATTTTCATTCTTTGTCCTCCCATATTGTTTCAGTATCTGGCAATGCTTTATCTGTATAAAGCACACCATCTAAATGGTCTGTTTCATGGCAAAGTGCTACGGCTAAAAGTTCTGTACCTTCTACAACAATTTTTTCTCCATTTCTGTCAAGTGCTTCTACTTTTACATATTCTGGACGTTCTACTTGTGCTGTTCTTCCTGGCAAACTCAAACAACCTTCATCGCCTACTACTGCTCCTTTTGTTTCTATTATCACAGGATTAATTAACTCAATTAAGCCTTCTCCTGTGTCAATTACAACAACCCTCTTTAATATACCCACTTGAGGCGCAGCTAATCCTACACCATTTGCTTGATACATAGTATCTGCCATATCATCTAATAATGTTACAATTTTAGGTGTAATCTGTTTTACCTCTTTACATTTTTTTCTTAATATTTCATCGTCTTTTAAACGAATTTCTCTTATAGCCATTTGTTTTTTCTCCTTTCTTCATTTACAGTTTTATTTTCATTATAATTAAATTGTATTTACATCATTATAGACTTTTTATAAATGTTACACCACATTTACAGGATTCATTGTTAAATTCAAAAGCACGTCCCATTTTTTATGTGCATACCATTTTTGACAGCAATACAGCACAAAATCACGCAAAAGCTCCTCTTGCGTACATTTTATCAATATTCTCCATCGATATTCCTGACGAAATTTAGAAAGTATTGCTGGTGCTGGTCCTAATATTTGAAACTGCCCCTTACGATTATAATATAACATAATATTTGCTAAATATATAGCACTTTCTTTTACTTCTTTTTCATTTTTTCCAGAAAGCAGTACTGTAAATATATTCGAAAAAGGCGGATACTCCATCATTTCACGGATTTGTATTTCCTGTTCATAAAATGTTTCATAATATTGCTTTGCAGCAAGCACAATACTATAATGCTCTGGGGAATAAGTTTGTATAAATACCTCACCTTGCAACTCGTCACGTCCTGCTCTGCCTGCGGCTTGTGTAATAAGCTGAAAAGTAATTTCACTTGCTCTATAGCTTGCCATATGCAATGATAAATCTGCCGCCAATATTCCTACCAATGTTACATTAGGAAAGTCATGTCCTTTTGCAATCATTTGTGTTCCTATCAATATGTCTGCTTTTCCTTGTCTAAATTGCTCCAATATTTTTTGGTGACTATTTTTAGACATTGTAGTATCTAAATCCATGCGCAAGACATTTGCCTCTGGAAATATTTTTTTTATTTCCTGCTCTATTTTTTGTGTTCCTGTTCCAAAATATTTAATATATTTTGAACCACATACAGGACATACAGAAGGATTTTGTATTCTTTTTCCACAATAATGACAAACAAGTTCCTGCTCTGAATAGTGATATGTATATGCAATATCACACTGGTCACATTTCATTACATGACCGCACTGTCTGCAAGATACAAATGTAGAATGTCCTCTCCTATTTAAAAAAAGTATTGTTTGTCTTTTATTTTGTATATTTTGTTTCATTGCCTCCAAAAGCTGTCTACTGAATACAGAACGATTCCCCTGTTCCAATTCCTGACGCATATCTGTAATGGTTACATGGGGTAAATGACTTCCTTTTGTTCTATTTTTTAATTTTAAAAGTGTATATTCTCCTTTTATTGCTTTATAATATGTGACCAAATCTGGTGTAGCACTTCCCATTAAAAGTAAACAATCTGTCATACGACTCATTTGTTCTGCTACATCTCTTGCATCATATTTTGGTGTAATATCAGAACGGTAACTGCTTTCATGTTCTTCATCTATAATAATAATGCCCAAATTTTCAAAAGGCATAAACAATGCTGAACGAGGTCCTATAATGATAGATATTTCTTTATCCCGTGCTTTTTTCCACTGGTCATACCGTTCTCCGTAATTCAGCCTACTGTGTGTTACAGATACCTTCTCACCAAAACGAGATAAAAACCGTTCCACCATTTGAGGTGTCAATGAAATTTCAGGTACAAGTACAATCGCTTGTTGTCCTTTTTGTATGACCTTTTCAATCATTTGCATATAAATCTCTGTTTTTCCACTTCCTGTAATACCATGTAAAAGTACTGGTTTTTTTTGTTTCTGTTCTAATATATCTGTTAATGTATACAATACTTTCTGTTGTTCTTCCGTTGGTATAAATGCCTGTGTAGGCGATACATAATATTTCGTGACTTGTCTTTTTTCTATTTTTCTAATTTGTTTCAAAACGCCCTTCTTCAAAAGTGTTTTAATAGGAGAATCTGTTAAAAGCAATTTTTGTTTTATATCGTCTGCGGTTGCCTGTTTGCCATCTGACAAATATTCCATTACCTTTTTTTGTCCTAGCATATTTGTTTTGCATTTTGCTTTTTCCCATGTTTCTGTAATGACTACATCATCATCACTTAATGTATATAATATCACTTCTTTTTCATAGCTTTTTTGTTTCATATTTTGGCGCAATACAATCATTTCTTTTTCTTTTAAAGATTGTATAGCATTTTGGGCATTTTTTCCTAATTCTTCTATGACATCTTCCACAAATGCACGATTTTGTTTTTGTTTTAAAAAATCAATTAATTTTTTTTCCATAGAAGAAATAAAAATATCTTTTTCCGCTTCTTTTTTCAGTATAATCTGCCATTGAATTTTTGTTTTAATACCTGCTGGCATCATTGTTTGAAGGCATTGACTCAATGTACAAAAATATTTTTTTTGCATCCACTGTGCAAGTGCAATACTTTGTTTTGTAAAAATAGGTTTTCCATCATCTAACACTTTTATAATACTTTTCACTTTTTGAGTAGGTACTTCTGTTTGTTCTGCAATATCTACAACATAGCCTTCTGTATTTTTATTTCCTTTTCCAAAAGGAACAATTACACGAACTCCAACACAAATAGGACAATATTCTTGTGGTACAATATAATCAAATACTTTATCTACTTCTTTGTTTTTTAGACTTAATATGACTCTTGCATACATAAAAATTGTCCTCCTTGCTGTACATAACTTTATTTTTACAACAAATTTATGTCTGATAAAATCAAAACACAAATATATTTTTGTGCATTGGTCAAATAAAGGGAAACCTTTTCGTTTCCCTCACTCATGATATTACTTTTACTTTCTATAAATAATTTATCATAGAAGCATTATTTTACATTTCTGTATCTTCCCAAACCTCATCTTGTTCTTTTGTAGACGTATTATTTTGTATAATTTTTATTTTTCCCTCATATAGTTCATTCACTGCAATTGATACAGGGCGGTCTATTTTTGTTTTTGTTGTCATAGGTTCAGCATGGTCTACAAGCTGTCTTGCTCTTTTTGCTGTAACAATTACAATAGTATATCGGCTACTTACTACATTATCTGTATCTGCGTCTTTGTTTAATACTTCTAATAAATCTGTATAAGATGGTCTTAACATGATGTAATCTCTCCTTTAAATTGTTGTTTCATATTAATATTTCTATTACTTTTCATACCTTCTACTTTTACAATATCACAAATGGCATCTGCTGCACATGATACAGTATCATTAATAACAATATAATCATATTGAGACACAAATTCCATTTCTTCTATCGCTCTATTGATACGACGTTGTATTGTTTGTTCATCTTCTGTTGCTCTTTCTGTCAATCTTTTTTTTAATTCTTTTGCACTAGGAGGTATCATAAATACTAATATACAATCATTATAAATTTCTTTTATTTGTAAAGCACCTTGTACTTCAATTTCTAATATAACATTTTTACCCTCTGCCATTTGTTGTTCTACATATTTTTTAGGTGTACCATAATAATTTCCACAAAATTCTGCCCATTCCAAAAGTTGATTTTCATTTTTCATTTTTTCAAATACTTCTTTGCTGTAAAAATAATAATGCACACCGTCTATTTCATTTGGACGTGGGGAACGTGTTGTCGCAGAAATAGAAAGCGCAAATTGTTGTTTTTTCACCAATTCCTTTACGACTGTTCCTTTTCCTGTACCAGAAGGTCCAGAAATCACCACTAACATTCCCTGTTCTTTCATTCTTCTGTCGTCCTCCCTTCATTTAGCTTTTCTATCTGTTTTGCCGAATCCAGTCTACCTCCTATTGTGACAGGTATATTGGGAGAAAGCACAATTTGCCCTGTATCCATCATAATCACACTTCTTGTTTTTCTACCATATGTAGCATCAATCAGCGCTCCTTTTTCTTTTGTTTCTTGCACAATTCTTTTAATTGGTGCAGAATCTGGACTTAATATGGCAATGATACGGTTCGCAGAAACCATATTGCCATACCCTATATTTAAAAATTGTATACAATCCATTTTATTCTCCATTATTCTATATTTTGTATCTGCTCTCTTATTTTTTCAATTTCACTTTTCATTTCTATCGTAATGCCAGTAATTTCAACATCATTTGCTTTTGATGCAATCGTATTGACTTCTCTATTCATTTCCTGTACCAAAAAATCTAATTTTCTGCCAACTTGTCCACCTTTTTGAAGTATTTCCTTTAACTGTATAATATGACTTTCCAACCTTGTAATTTCTTCGTCCACGCAACTGCGGTCTGCAAACAATGCTGTTTCCATAGCAATACGTTGTTCGTCTATTTCTATACCAGATAAAAGTTCTTTCATTCTATTTTGTAATTTTTCTTTATATTCTTTTACTACAATAGGACTTCTATATTTAATTTTTTCCGTCATTTGCTGTATCAATTCTCTTTTTTTCAATATATCATTAACAAGTGCTTCTCCTTCTTTTTGGCGCATTTCCACAAATTTTAATATTGCTTCATCCAGTGCAGGTAAAAGTGTTTCCCATAATATATCTTTTTGTTCTTCTGCCTTTTCTACAGAAATTACATCAGCGAAACGTGCCACCAAGTCCAATTTATATTTTGAATAAACACCAAACTTTTGTTCTAACTCATAAAGTTTTTCTGTATATGCCTTTGCTAATGGTTCATTTATTTTGACTACAACATCTTGATTAGAAAATGTTTCAAATGTAATATAAATATCTGTTTTTCCTCTTGCAATATACTGCATAGCCTTTTTGCGAATAGCATCTTCTAATTCATTCATAAAACGGGGCAATTTTATAGAAATGTCATTGTATCTATGGTTTACAGATTTTATTTCTACCACAAAACAATAATCATTTGCCATATGTTCCCCTTTGCCATATCCTGTCATACTTCTTACCATACTATTTACCCCTTT
>ERZ808046.641-NODE-641-length-24936-cov-7.692063_pt1 | contig 24936 bp, 22 predicted proteins | sample MGYA00380196_ERZ808046 | MGnify/ENA primary metagenome ERZ808046 (study PRJEB31490, sample SAMN06133421) | mouse gut metagenome | isolation source: Z6_2 | host: mice | place: China: Chengdu | collected 2015-05 ...
GTCGCTCTGGCGACATGTTACCTTTCCGCCGCAGTGCGATCCTGCCCGGAGGGCTTTTTATATCATAGGGAAGTTCGAAGGACTTTCCTATGATATGAAAAAAGCTTCGGAACTGCTGTTCCGAAGCTCAAACAGGGACAGAAGGACTCGAACCCTCGACATTTGGTTTTGGAGACCAACGTTCTACCGACTGAACTATATCCCTGTATCTTTGACACTCGGATAATATACCATATTTTTCAGATCGTGTCAATCCTTTTTTCACGGTTTTATGACCCGCAGCGCATCCCGGACGGCCGACACCCCAAGAAGTTCGATCCCTTTTATATTTTTCACCTGCTCCATGCTGCTTCCGGGAATAAGCGCTCTTGTAAAGCCAAGCTTTTTCGCCTCCTGGACCCTCTGCAGCGCCATGCTGACGGCCCTGACTTCCCCGCTTAGCCCCACTTCCCCAAAGACCACGGTCTTTTCCGGTATCGGGACATCTTTGTAACTGGAAATCACAGCCAGCACCAGCGCCAAGTCCATGGCCGGTTCATTTAACCGAAGTCCTCCTGCAATGTTCACATAGGCATCATAGCTGGACAGGGGCAGGTTCAGCCTTTTTTCCAGCACCGCCATCAGAAGGTTCACCCGGTTGTAATCCATCCCCGCTGCTGTCCGGCGGGGCAGTCCAAAGTTCGTCTTGCAGACCAGTGCCTGAACTTCTAAAAGCATCGGCCTGGTTCCCTCCATGGTACAGGCAACTACGGAACCAGACGCCCCTTTTGGCTTACCGCTTAACATGTATTCGGAAGGGTTCTCCACTTCCCGGAGTCCTTCCTCCCGCATCTCGAAGACGCCGATCTCATTGGTAGAGCCAAAGCGGTTTTTCACGCCCCGCAAAACCCGATAGGAAGCATGACGGTCACCTTCAAAGTAAAGCACGGTATCCACCATGTGCTCTAGCACCCTGGGACCTGCCACGGTCCCTTCCTTGGTCACATGTCCCACAATAAAGATGGAGATCCCCTGCTCTTTCGCCAGACGCATCAGGACTCCGGTGGCCTCCCGGACCTGGGATACACTTCCCGGAGCAGAAGAAATCTCCTCCTGATACATGGTCTGGATAGAGTCAATGACCACCACCTTAGGTTTCTCTTTCAGTATGGTTTCTTCGATGTCTGACAAGTTCGTCTCACACAGAAGTTTCAAGCTGTCCTGAAAATTCCCGATCCTGACTGCACGAAGCTTGATCTGCTGCAAAGACTCTTCCCCGGAGATATAAAGAATCCCCGGCAGACGCTCCCCTAGATTTCTGCACACCTGCAGAAGCAGGGTAGATTTGCCGATCCCGGGATCGCCGCCCACCAGCACCAGAGAGCCAGGGACGATCCCTCCTCCCAGCACCTGATCCAGTTCTTTCATACCGGTGGAAATCCGGTCCTGATCCCCGGACTCGATCTGTTGCAGTGAGACCGGGATACTTTTCTTTCCGTCTAAACTTCGTTTCCCGGAAGCAGAACCTTTGATCCTGGGTGCAGACGGCTCTTCTGCGAAGGTATTCCACGCCTTACAGGCCGGACACTGTCCGGACCATTTGGCGGACTCATACCCGCAGCTCTGACAGAAAAATACCGTTCCGCCCTTTTTCATGCTTCCTCCTTTGATCTCACCTGAATCTTCAGCTTTCCATTCACCGCTTTTACATCCACCTGATCGCCTTCTTGGATCCGGCCTTCCAAAATTTCGTCTGCCAGCTGATCCTCCAGCTTATTCTGAATTGCCCGTTTCAGGGGACGGGCGCCGTATTTCACATCATATCCCGTATCTGCCAGCCATTTTCTCACCGAATCTTTGAAGGATACTTTTACAGACATCTGATTTTCGCATCTCTTTTCCAGCTCTTTGAGAAGCAGTCCGGCAATCTGGGCGATCTCCTCTTTCTGAAGCGCATGAAAGACGATGATCTCATCAATCCGGTTTAAAAATTCCGGCCGAAAGATCTTCTTTACTTCTTCCATAACACTGTTTTTCATAAATTCGTAGTCCTGCTTGGCATTCTCCACAGAGGCAAACCCCAGCTTTTTGGGAGAAATGATAGAACCGGCACCGGCATTGGACGTCATGATAATCACCGTATTCTTAAAATCCACTTTTCGGCCCTGGGAATCGGTGATATGGCCGTCATCCAGTACCTGCAGAAGGATGTTGAACACATCCGGGTGGGCCTTTTCGATCTCATCAAACAGAATCACGGCATAGGGATTGCGCCGCACTTTCTCGCTTAACTGCCCGCCGTCGTCGTGTCCTACATATCCAGGCGGCGAACCGATCATCTTGGAGACACTGTGCTTTTCCATATATTCGGACATATCCACCCGAATCATGGCGTCTTCTCTGCCAAAAAGCACCTCCGCCAGCGCTTTGGAAAGTTCTGTCTTTCCCACACCGGTGGGTCCTAAGAACAGAAAAGAACCAACGGGCCGCTTGGGGTCTTTCAGTCCCACACGACCGCGCTTCACCGCTTTTGCCACTGCTGTTACAGCTTCCTTTTGTCCGATCACCCTTTTATGAAGGGTCTGTTCCAGCCTGCGAAGCTTCTGTGATTCTGCCTCTGCCAGACGCTGCACCGGAATTTTTGTCCACCTGGAAACAGTCTCGGCGATCTGCTCTTCGGTCACTGTCCGGGCGGATCGTCTGCCTTTTTTATGTTCTCTGGCTTCTGCTTCTTTTTCCAGTTTCTGCACCTTCAGCCGCCATTCATGGGCGCCGGACAGATCTGACTCCATAAGCGCCCGGTCCAGCGCTTCCTTTGCCTGGGCGAGTTCTTTCATCCAGTCGTTGGCAGGAGCCGCATACTGGCCCATCCGAAGTCCCGCCGCGGCTTCATCCATAAGGTCAATGGCTTTGTCCGGCAGAAACCGGTCGCTGATGTAGCGCTCGGACAGCCTGGCTGCCGCCTCCAGTGCTTCGTCTGTAATCTCCACCTGGTGATGGCTTTCATAACAGGGACGCAGCCCTTTTAAGATCTCCACGGTCTGAGCCACATCTGCCTCTTCCACGGTGATCGGCTGAAACCTCCGCTCCAATGCCGCATCTTTTTCGATGTGCTTTCGGTATTCTTCCAGGGTAGTGGCTCCGATGATCTGGAGCTCGCCTCTTGCCATGGCAGGTTTTAATATGTTGGACGCATCCATGGCCCCTTCCGCGCCCCCTGCACCGATGATGGTGTGAAGCTCATCAATGAACAGAAGGATCTCCCCGGACTGGCTGACTTCCTCGATGACATTCTTGATGCGTTCCTCAAATTCTCCCCGATATTTGGAGCCGGCCACCATGGCTGTCATATCCAGAATGCAAAGCCTCTTTCCCTGGACGCTGTCCGGCACACGGCCCTGGGCGATCCTGGCGGCAAGTCCCTCCACGATCGCAGTCTTCCCCACGCCCGGTTCCCCGATCAGGCAGGGATTGTTCTTGGTCCTTCGGCTTAAAACCTGAAGCACTCTTCGGATCTCTTCCTCTCTGCCGATCACCGGATCCAGCTTTCCGTCTCTGGCCAGTTCTGTCAGATCCCGGCTGTACTGGTCCAGTGTCTGGGTCCCTCTGCCCTTTGTATCTTCCCGGTAATCGGACGCTTTTTCTCCCATGGAGGTAAGAAGCTCTGTATACAGCTCCCGCAGACGTATGCTCATCGTATTCAAAAGACGGGAACCGACGCATTCCCCGTCTTTTAAAATAGCAATCAGAATGTGCTCTGTACCCGTCAGCTCTTCATGAAAACGCTTTGCCTCCGTCTGGGCATCCTCCAGGATCTTCCTGGCTCTTGGGGTATACTCCCGCTCTGCGCCCGGCAGAGTGTCCTCCTCCGGGGCGATGAGCTGGCGAATCATATTCATCAGCGCTTCTTCTGTCACCCCGGCCCCCGAAAGTACCTGCCCGGCTGCGCCGGAAGATTCCTTTAAAAGCCCAAGCAGAATATGTTCTGTTCCGATATATGGATGCCGAAGATGGGCAGATATCCGTCTGGCCAGTTTCAGAGCCTGCTTTGCCTTCTCTGTATAAATCTGCATATGGTTCCTCCTGATTCAAGTTTTGTTTCTTTTTTATCTACGCTCCGTATTCCGCATAGATCTCATCGATCAGCGCATGCACCTCTGCGCGAGTGATATTTTTACAGCTCCCCTTTGCCAGAATGACAAAAAGCTCCTGTTTCATCTCGCTTAAGGCCTTCCTCTTATCAGCATCCACCGCCACGACCGCGCCGCTGCGGCGGTCCAGACGGATATACCCCTCCTGCTTCAGTAAACTGTAGGCTTTATTCACCGTGTGCATATTGATGCCGATCTCCTCCGCCATCTGCCGGACACTCGGAAGTGTATCTCCTTCCCGGAGCCTGGAAGTGGCGATCCCTATGATGATCTGATTGCAGAGCTGCACATAAAAAGCCTGATCGCTGTTGAAATCAATTTCCAGATACATTTTATCACCTGTCCTTTGTTCTGTTCTCTATCGCACATGTTATATACACAGCATAACAGGATTCCCGCCAGAGGTCAACAGAAAAGAGGACTTCCGCATATACGCAGAAGTCCCGTCATTCTATTTCACACACACGATACCTGGCGGAAACCGAACTTTATTCCATCAGTCATCCTCTTCCAGATCATCCAGGTCGATGATTTCCAGTTCTATTTCATCCTCATCTTCCTCTTCTCCGTCCGGTTCCTGAAAATCACTTTCATTCTCTTCCAGATTGCCGGTGACATAGGATGGCTGCGCAGAAGGTTTTCCGCCAGAAGCAGACTCTTCTTCCTCTTCTTCCGGATCCGCCGGATGCATTTTCTTCATCCGAAGGTACTGGATCACCACCACATTCAGAAGAATAATAATGATAATGGTCAGAAACATTATCGTATAAAGCCGTTTTGCCATGTCACGGTCATATCGCTTGATCTGCCCGCTCAGCTCAGTCCCAAGCCCAAGCTCTTTATCCTCCAGCTCCATGATATAGTTCTGCTCTCCCTGATAAGCCACATCATCAAAAAGCTGCAGTGAGTTTTTGTCATAGTCAAAGCTGTACCAGGCTTTTTCCCCATCCTGATTGATTCCGTAGATCAGGTAACGGTTCGTGTCATCCTGAATCTCGTCCACACCATCGATGATCACATGCTTCCGCGCCGGTATGGTGTACTTAGGACCCCATCCAAGCTCCACGGCCGTGTACCGGGTGGGCACATATCCGCCCTCCTCCGGCTCAATAAAGATCACCGTGTCATCTCCGCTCTTCATCTGCACAAAAGGAATGACATTGCCCGTATCCGGATTGTACACGAAATTGTCGCGGTAACTGCCGTTGTCGCTGTGCAGGCGGATCACATACAGTTCCAGGTTCTGGTGCTTCAGCACCCGGCTGTCCTTCCCCTGGATATCCATATGCATGGGCTCAAAGCCTTCTATATCCTCCGGGCGGTGCTCATAGAACGTACGTTCGTCAATTACAAAACTTGCACGGTCTTCGTTGTTGTCGCCCACCTCCGTATCTTCGCCGGTCTCTGAACCTTCTTCTCCGGTCTGGATCTCTCCGCTTAACACATTGATCTCCTTGCCGTCCACAACGATGGTACAGGCTGCAATGGTCAGCTCTGTCTCCCCGTCCGCCCTGCCTTTAAATTTCACCGTAAAAGAGGCCGTTGTATCACCCGGTTTGCTGCTTAACTGGACCGTACCGTTCCCGCCGTTGCCGGAAAAGCTGTTTCCGCCGCTTCCGGATGTATAGGTCAGAGCTTCCTTATCATAGGACAGGGTAAGCTGTGCACTCTCCATCGGTTCATCACTTGTGATCGTGTACTCCGCCGAAACGCTGCCGTCCTTTTCCACGGTCAGATTCGTATCCCCTTCCACGGAAGGCGCCGCCGCCGCAATCAGCGGGAAGCAAAACAGCAAAGCTGCGGCCAGAATCCCCATCATACCTGATCTATATCTTTTATTCTTCATAAATTGCTCTCTCTTTCCTGATATTCTCCGTCTTAAGCTTTAACAATAAGACTTCTATAAAGGAAAGTCAACTTCTTTCACAAAACTTTTATAAAATTGTCCGGAAATGTTCATATTTCACACATCTGCCAGGAGCCAGCCGGAGGTGTCAGGCCTCATCAATCGCTTTTCCGATGTCGCCTCTCATATACTTGTTGTCAAAATCCACCCAGGACGCCGCCTCATAGGCATTGGCCCTTGCGCTCTTTAAATCCGGACCGGTGGCAGTTACTCCCAGCACCCGGCCTCCGTTTGTCACGATCCGGCCGTCTTTTCGCTTGCTTGCGGCATGGAATACATAGTATCCTTCCCGGTCCCTGCATGCGTCCAGCCCCCGGATCTCAAATCCTTTTTCGTAGCTGACCGGATACCCCTTTGAAGCCAGCACCACGCAGACCGCCGCGTTGTTCTCAAATTCCAGCTCTATCTGATCCAGTGTTCCGTCGATGCAGGCTTCGAGCACTTCCACCATATCATTCTTCATCCGCGGAAGAACCACCTGCGCCTCCGGGTCTCCGAAGCGTGCATTGTACTCTAACACCCTTGGTCCCTTTTCCGTCAGCATAAGGCCAAAAAAGATAATTCCTTTAAAAGGTCTTCCCTCTGCCGCCATGGCATCCACCGTCTTCTGATAGATATATTGTTGACAGAATGCATCCACTTCATCCGTATAAAAAGGACTTGGGGAAAAAGTTCCCATTCCCCCGGTGTTGAGTCCCTGGTCGCCGTCCAATGCCCGCTTGTGGTCCTGAGCGGAGGTCATGGTCCGGATCGTCCTGCCGTCTACAAAACTAAGAACCGATACTTCCCGGCCTGTCATAAACTCTTCAATCACCATCTGATTCCCGGCAGCGCCGAATTTTTTATCCATCATGATGGAGCGCACGCCTTCCCTTGCTTCTTCCAGGGTATTGCAGATCAAGACCCCTTTCCCAAGAGCCAGTCCGTCCGCCTTCAGGACAATGGGAAACTCTGCGGTCTCCAGGTAGGCAAGCGCCTTTTGGGGATCGTCAAAATTCTCATAGGCCGCCGTGGGAATACCATATTTTTTCATCAGATCTTTGGAAAACGCTTTGGAGCCTTCCAGGACCGCTGCATTTTTTTTTGGCCCGAATACCCGGATTCCTTCTGCCTCCAGCACGTCTACAATGCCGCCTACCAGCGGATCATCCATGCCGATCACGGCCAGATCAATCTGTTTCTCCTTTGCAAAAGCGGCAATCCGGTCAAATTCCATCACACCAATGTCCACACACTCTGCATATTCTTCGATCCCCGCATTGCCAGGTGCACAGTAGATCTTCTCCACCTTCGGACTTGTGGAAATCTTCCATGCAATCGCATGCTCTCTTCCGCCTCCGCCTACAATCAATACTTTCATATGTGTAATTCCTCCGCTCTCGTATGGATCGCTCTTCGTTACCCCACGCACGCCGGCTGTGTGATAACGACTTTTCCGTCTGTTACTGTGACCGCCCCGCTGGCAATCAGATCAATGGCTTTTGGCAGGAGCAGCCACTCCGCTTCCTCCATCACCCTCTGCTGCAGACTTTTCGGGGTATCATCCGCCCGCACTTCCACCGCTTTCTGCAGAAGAATTGGACCGGTGTCTGTACCGGAGTCTACAAAATGCACCGTGGCTCCGGTCACTTTCACGCCCCGGGCAAGCACACCTTCGTGCACTTTCAGCCCATAATAATCTTTTCCGCAAAAAGCCGGAATCAGAGAAGGGTGAATGTTGATGATCCGGTTCTCATACACTTTTACGATTGCCTTTGGAATCACCACCAGGCACCCGGCCAGAACAATCAGATCCGCCTGAGACTCCAAAAGTGCCGCAAGGAGCGCCTCATGAAAAGCCTCCCGGTCTTTATAGTCCTTGGGGCTGATGCACCGGGCGAAAAGCCCGGCTTTTTCTGCCCGCTTCAGTGCATAGGCGTGATGGTTGTTGCTGATGACAGCCGTAATCTGTGCACCTTTGATCCGCCCATCAGCGATGGAATCCATGATCGCCTGCAGATTCGTCCCGCCCCCGGACACCAGCACTGCCAGCTTTAACATAAAACAACTCCTTTTTCTCCGCTTTCCACAGTCCCGACCTCATAGGGCGTCTCTCCCGCCTTTTTGATAGCCTCCATGGTCTTTTCTGCATCTGCCGGATCCACCGCCAGGACCATGCCAAGACCCATATTGTAGGTATTGTACATCATATCTTCCGCGATCTTGCCTTCTTCCTGAAGCATCCGGAAGATCGGAAGCACCGGATAACTGTCTTTTCTCACCACAGCCCGCACGCCTTTTGGAAGCATCCGCGGGATATTCTCATAGAATCCGCCGCCGGTAATATGACTGCAGCCTTTGATCACGACGCCCGCCTCTTTGACCGTCCGAAGCGCCTTCACATAGATCTTGGTCGGCTGAATCAGAGCCTCCCCGAGTGTACAGCCCAGGCTGTCATAATAGGTACGCAAAACGTCTTCCTTCATACGGAACACTTTGCGCACCAGGGAAAAGCCATTGCTGTGCACACCGGAAGAAGCAATGCCGATCAGGGTATCGCCTGCCTTGATGTCCGCGCCGGTAATCAGATGCTTCTCGTCTACGATGCCCACGGCAAAGCCGGCCAGATCGTATTCATCCTCCGGATAAAAGCCCGGCATCTCCGCGGTTTCTCCGCCGATCAGCGCCGCACCTGCCTGCCTGCACCCTTCTGCCACCCCTTTTACGATGGTGGCGATCTTTTCCGGATAATTCTTGCCGCACGCAATATAGTCCAGGAAGAACAAAGGTTCCCCGCCCGCACAGGCGATATCATTCACACACATGGCCACACAGTCAATCCCCACCGTGTCATGCTGGTCCAGAAGAAACGCCAGCTTCAGTTTCGTCCCCACGCCGTCTGTCCCGGATACCAGTGTAGGCTTTTCCATATCCTTATATGCACTCAGGGAAAATGCTCCGGAGAACCCTCCAAGCCCCCCCAAGACCTCCGGCCTCATGGTTGCCTTTACATGCTCTTTCATCAGTTCTACTGACCGATAACCGGCCTCAATATCAACACCTGCATGTTTATAATCCATATCTTCTCCTCCTGTTCTCATACCGCATGGCCCGGGTGTAAAAAGTAACTACATTCATTTGTTCATCTGTGCCTGATAAGCTTCATACCCCAGCTTGTCCAGCTTGTCCGCCTTTGCCTCCACATCCTCTTTCATCTCTTTGGAGTAGGCTTTCAGCCGCTCAAGCAGCGCATGGTCAGAAGTAGCCAGAATCTTTGCTGCCAAAATTCCCGCATTGGCGCCGCCGCCGATGGCCACCGTCGCCACCGGAATCCCGCTGGGCATCTGCACGATGGAATACAAAGAGTCCACGCCTCCCAAATCAGAAGTCTTCATGGGAACACCGATCACCGGCATGGGAAAGATCGCCGCGCACATCCCGGGAAGATGAGCTGCCTTCCCCGCTCCCGCGATAATCACCTTGAAACCTTTTTCCTCTGCACTTTTGGCGTATTCAAAAAATACATCCGGTTCTCTGTGAGCGGAGATGATCGTCATCTCAAAATCCACCCCGAGTTTTTTCAGTACATCTGCCGCCTTGCTCATAACCGGCAGATCCGAATCGCTGCCCATGACAATTCCTACTTTTGCCATCCTGCTCCTCCTTTGCATCTTCTGCTTTTGATAAAGTTTTATAAGTACTGCTAATAATACTATCCTTCTATTTTACCACAACTTATAAGCTATCTTACAGGCACCCTGCCTTCTTGTCAAGCCGAAACTTCCGGCCCATCGAAAGGTTCATTGAGCGCCTCAGTCCCCGGAAGCACAAACCTTCCGTCCCGGATCAGACAGGTCCGGCTCTCATCCTTGTGAACCACCGTGATCTCCCCCAGCTCATCATAGGGAATGGTAATGTCTGTATGACAGTTATAGTACGCTTTGCCTATGTCTTCCTTCCGGAGCGCAGAACACGCATTTTCCTTGGCGATCATCCGCTTCCCGTCCGGATTGCAGGTCACCACGTCTTCCTCCCAGGAAAAGCAGGTGTCCCCCACTGCAAAGTGAGGCCCCATTTTCTCCGCAATCAGGATCGGAAGCCTGCCCTCAATGCCGTACCGCTTTGCCGTCATATAGGCGGTGGTGTTGGTCCCCACTGCAAACTCCCCCAGAGGAAGCGTCCTGTGATGCATCAGTACATTCTCCCGGACATACCGGCGGTTCTCCTCTGCTTCTTTATAATTCTTACAATTGTAATCTTTAATCATACCATCCTGAAACCAAAGTTTCAGATCCTTATAAAACAGTCCATCCAGATAGACGCCGGTTACATGAAGAAGACCGTTTGTCCCCGCAAGCTTTGGAGAAGTAAACACCTCTCCCACCGGAATGTTCACATCAGCCACACAGTTTTCAAAAAGGGTCTCTCTTTGTGGATCCCCAAGAGGTGCAAGCGCCACCTTCAGATCCGTCTGATTGTCTCCTTTTCCCAGAATGTGCACGGCCTCTCCTCTGTCCAGCTCATCGATCAGACACTGCTGGATCTGCTGCCAGGTCCGGTAATCCAGCGTATTGATCTTCACCGTCTCCCGGAAAATTTCCTCAAAGGATGTCCCGATCTCCGGCACCGGAAAAGCGATGATCGTAAAACTGCGCTCCTCCCCCGGGATATAGGTGTTGGCCAGCTGTCCCATGTGGCTGTTCAGATCCACCTGGAGCTTTTGCTGCTGTTCGCTCAGCTGCAGCGCTTCTGGTTTTACCCGGGGACTAAAAGGTTTCTCCCCAAACGTCTCCATCACCGCCGGGCCACCATGGGTATTTGCAAGGCCGCGGTACTTTTCATAGGCAGCCTTTGCCACGCCCAATTTGCGCTGCACAAACGCTTTGTCCATAAAAAGGGCGCTGTCTCCTTTGTGGTCATAATCATACTGCCGGTTGGGCGAGGCACCGCTGTATCCGATCCGGTTTGCCTCCCGCATGTTCACCCGGCTTACCGCCGCCCGGTAGACAATGCTCTGCAGCCCCATGGCTGCAAAATTCTTCACAGCCTGCCGGATGATCCGCTCAAATCCGAGGGAATACCGGATATTGACTGTTTTTTTCCTATCCAGAGGCTTTTGAGCCACCAGAAAACCGATCCGGTATCCTTCGGTAAAGACCGATGCAATCTTTTGAATTTCTTCTTCTGACAGACCTGCCAGATACCGGCTCATCCTTACCTGGTCCTCTGTCACATACTCCCCGAACCAGTAGAGATATCGAGGATCCGAAAGATCTGCCTCCATAATGATATCCCTGGCAAAAGACAGAGACGGATCTAACTGCTCCCGAATCCTTCCTGCTACCATCACATCACTGTAATCACTCACAAACCAGTACACATCCTGGGCAAGCTGATCTTTGGAAGGCAGTTCCCCGCCTGCAAATTCGCTGTGAATCTGCAGAAAAAGCTCCATGCAGATCAGCATCTCCTCTGTCCGGCCCTCACAGGCATAGACAATCATTCCCCGAAGTTCTGCATAGACAAAAGACAGGATCTGTCCATAGTCCTTTGTCAGCTTTTCCACCGCATAGGACGGATTTCCATAGCTTTGTTCGTATGCTTCGCCCACCAGATCCCCGTAGAGCCGGTCGTTCCATATCTTCAGTTCTTCCAGGGATGCATTTTTCAGCAGGTCTGCTTCTGCCTTATCCTTTGCTTCCAGCATCAGCAGCAGAAATCCCGCTGTTTTTTGAAAATAATCCCCTAGATTCCCGGCCACTTCCGGGTCTTTTTCTATCTGTTCAATTCGCGCCTTAGCAAGCTGCCAGCGCTCCATCCATAACTCATCCATCTGTTACCATCCTAATATATAAACCATGACATATGCAGTCAGTACCACCCCGTTCTGCACACAGCCCAGATAAGGAAAAAGCTGATAGGTGTCTTCCTCCATCAGTCCCCGGATTCCATAGTACATCCCTGCCAGGGACAAAAGAATCGCCAGGAAGCCAAGCACAGCGATGAATTTCCCCGCCTGTCCATATTCCATATAGGCAGCTGCAACCACGCCGCCGGTCAAAAGCAGGGATACCGTCCCGGCCGCACAAGAGAGCATCCCCAGCCGGGACTGATTTTTATCGGTAAATTTATAACGTCTTTTCATAAAGCCTCTTTTCTCTTTTTACAGAATACCATCCAGTAAATGCCGTACCCGATACACCCGCCTAACGTGTTCAGGATCATATCATCCACATCGCAGCTTCCTACCCTCAGGATCAGCTGGGAGATCTCTATGAAAAGAGTCAGTTCAAAGCTTAACAGCGCAACTTTCCAAAAACTCATCTTTTTCCTTCGTATCGCCGGAAGCAGCGCCCCATAGGGCACAAAACCGATCACATTCCCTCCAAGATTCCAGAATACCCGCCACGGCCCGATCTGACTGTGATACGTAAGGTAGCGCCGGATCTCCCGAAACGGCATCAAGTTGTATCGATAATCTCCTTCCAGCATGGAACGCCCCCATTCCTCTGCAAAAAACATCAGATACACCAGAAGCAGAAGATAGAGACCAAAGAAAACGCGGCTCACAAACCGAACATACTTTTCTGTCTCCTTTTTCACACAAAGCTCCTTTTAAGTTACTGTTTAAAAGCAAAAAAACTGCCGTAACATGCATCCCTCTTACAGATCATTCATCTTACAGCAGCCCCCTATGTCAAAACATCAGATCCGATTTTCCTTTCAGCAACCGTGCACCGTTGATGATCATCAAAATCCCGGACACAATCCCTGTCACCAAAATGACAATCCCAAGAGCCAGATCACCGGCCCCCACATTCGCCATGGTCTTGTAGGTCTTCTCATTGTTCATACAGATCTCCTCCCTGTCTCATCTCACACCATACTGTTCATAGTATGCGTCAATGGCCGCTTTTAATGCATCATCCATGATCACGCTGCCCTTATAGGGACGATTATAAAGATGCTCCACCACCTCTGCCATGGTCACAATCGCCGCGGTCTTAAGACCATACGTTTCGCGAATCTCCTGAAGGGCACTTTTCTCTTTCTGTCCCCGTTCCATCCGGTCCACCGACACCACAAGCCCCACCGGATGTACATCCCCCTGGGCCTTTATGATCGGCAGCGTCTCCATTATGGAAGTACCGGCTGTCGTTACATCCTCAATGATCACCACCCGGTCTTTGTCTCCCATGGGACTTCCCAGCAGGATCCCCTTATCTCCGTGGTCCTTTACTTCCTTTCGGTTGGAACAATAGCGGATGTCCTTTCCGTACTGCTCGCTGATGGCCATGGTCGTCGCCACGGTCAGCGGAATTCCTTTATAAGCCGGCCCGAACAAGACGTCAAAATCAAGCCCGAAATGATCTTGAATCGCTTTCGCATAGTACTCTCCCAGCTTCCGAAGCTGCGCCCCGGTCCGGTAAAACCCTGTATTCACAAAAAACGGCGTCTTTCTCCCGCTCTTCGTCACAAAATCTCCAAACTTCAAAACCTGGCAGTCTATCATAAATTCTATAAATTCCTGTTTATACTGTTCCATCTGCTGTCTCCCGCTTTCCGTATATTTTCCCTATTTTACCATGTTTACCTTTCAAATTCAATTGCTTTCCTAACCCCTCCGATCAGCTCTTGTACATTCTCCACCTGATACTGTTCCATATACTTGCGGATCCCTTCTGCCACATCCCTGGCCGCATAAGGGTTCGCAAAGTTCGCGGTTCCCACGGACACCGCCGTGGCACCGGCCAGCAGAAATTCCACTGCGTCCTCCCCGGTACAGATCCCGCCCATGCCGATGATGGGAAGTTTCACGGCCTGGGCCGTCTCCCAGACCATCCGGACCGCCACCGGCTTTACAGCCGGTCCCGACATACCGCCGGTCCGGTTTGCGATGGCAAACGTCCGCCTGTGAATATCGATCTTCATACCTGTGATGGTATTGATCAGGGAGAGAACATCCGCCCCGCCGGCCTCCGCTGCCCTTGCCATCTCCGTGATATCCGTCACATTGGGACTCAGTTTCATGATCACCGGCTGCCTTGCATATCTTTTTACTTCCCGGGTGATCGCTTCTAACGCCCTGGGATCCTGCCCGAAGGCAATCCCGCCTTCCTTTACGTTGGGACAGGACACATTGATTTCCAGAAGATCCACCGCTTCCCCGGACAGGCGCTCCACCACCTGACAGTAATCCTCCGTGGTCTTCCCGCACACATTGACAATAACCTTTGTATCATATTGTTTCAAAAATGGAAGATCCCGCTTTAGGAATACATCGATTCCAGGATTCTGAAGCCCGATGGCATTGAGCATACCGCCTCTGGTCTCTGCGATCCGGGGCGTCGGATTGCCGGGCCAGGGCACGTTGGCCACACCCTTGGTCACTACTGCTCCCAGTTCGCCAAGATCATAAAATTCGCCGTATTCTGCCCCGGATCCAAAGGTCCCGGACGCGGTCATCACCGGATTCTTCAGCTCTACTCCGGCCAGAGTTACTTTTGTATTGCTCACAGTTCCACCTCCGTACTTAGGAATACCGGACCATCCTTGCACACCCTTTTATTTTTCACATGGGTATGCCCGTCCACTTCCGTCGACTGACAGACACAGGCAAGGCAGGCGCCAATGCCGCAGGCCATGCGCTCTTCCATGGAAAGATAACACTCCACCCCATGCTCTTTTGCATAAGTCTGCACTGCTTTCAGCATGGGCCTGGGTCCGCAGGCATAGATCAGTTCCGCCGTCAGGCTGTGCTCCCTTATGGCATCCATAACGGTCCCTTTGGTCCCTGCACTTCCATCCTCTGTGGCGATGTAGAGTGTCCCTCTTTTTTCCAGCTCCTCTGTAAGAAAAAGCGCATCCCGGTATCCGGCGATGATCTGTACCTCTGCTTTTCCATGCAGCTCTTTGGCCAGCTCTACCATGGGCGGAATCCCGATTCCGCCGCCGATCAGAAAGGCTTTCTTTTTCTTTATCGGAAATCCATTGCCCAGAGGCCCCAGAATCTCCAAAGTATCCCCGGCCTGCAAGCGGGAAAACTCTCTGGTTCCCTGTCCGGCCACCCGGTATACAACCGCAAGCCTGCCTTTTTCCCGGTCAGTCTCACAGATGCTGATGGGCCTTGGAAGCATCCGGCTGTCATCTTCACTGTACAAGGACAAAAACTGTCCTGGTTTTGCCTCGCCGGCGATCTTTTCTGTCTCAAGCCACAGTCTGTAGATCCCCGGAGCAATCTCTTTTTGTTCTGCCACTCTGGCAAATTCTCTGCTTTTCACCCTGCTCCTTTCCCGGATACCCTTTCGCATCCTGCCCAGTCTCTCGTCTTTTTCTATCTTGTCTCCAAAGCACCCCGGATATCTGCAATCATATCCTCCACGGCTTTCCGGGATGCCTCTCCAAAGTTCTCCTGCCCGTACTTTTGGTACGCCTCCTGCTTATAGGCAGCGATAATGCCCCTAGAAGAATTGACGATGGCTCCCAGACCGTCATCATTGAAGAAATGGACCAAATCCCTGCCTTTTCCGCCCTGCGCCCCGTAGCCCGGTACCAGAATAAAGGATTTTGGCATTACCTTTCTTAAGAGCTTTCCCTGCTCCGGATAGGTGGCTCCCACCACGGCCCCGATGTAGCTGTAAGTTTCTGAACAGTGCTCCTCGCCCCACTGAGCCACCTTCTCGCCCACCAGCTCATACAAAGGCTTTCCATCCACTAACTGGTCCTGAAATTCTCCGCTGGAAGGATTGGATGTCTTTACCAGGATAAACAGTCCCTTTTTCTCCTCTTTGCATACATCGATAAAAGGTTTCACCCCATCGGACCCAAGATATGGATTCACGGTGGCAAAGTCTTCGTCAAAACCTGCATAAGTCCTGCTGCCCACCTGCACCTTACCCAGATGCCCCGCCGCATAAGCCGCGGAAGTAGAACCGATGTCTCCACGCTTCACATCCCCGATCACCAGAAGATCTTTCGATTTGCAGTAATCCACGGTCTTTTTATAAGCCTGCATCCCCTCGATGCCAAACTGCTCATACATGGCAATCTGGGGCTTGACCGCCGGAATCAGGTCAAAGGTCTTGTCCACGATCTCCTTATTAAATTGCCAGATGGCCTCCGCCGCCCCCGCAAGGGTTTCCCCGTACTCGGCAAACGCCCGCTCCTTTACCTGCTCTGGTACATAGGAGAGCATGGGGTCTAAGCCCACCACAATCGGGGCCTTTGTTTTCTGGATCTTGTCAATTAATTTGTTGATCATTCTTGTGTCTCCTTCTTTATCTACTTCCTGTCGTTTTCCAAACGCATCCAATTTTACATGTTTTAAATTATACTATATTTTTCCTTTGAATACAATTATCATGGCAAAATTGCGCCAGACGTTCACCGCTCTAATATATAATCCACCACAGCCTCGGACCCGTGTCCGTCGTCATAATATTGCATTTTTTTCATAAACTGTACACGTTTTTTTCCGTAATCTTCTTCAGAAAATTCCAGGATATTCCGAATCATCTGCTCATTGGAAAAAGCAGCCGGACAGGGAAGATCGGTAAGCTCCAGATAGTATCCTTTGTCCTGCTTCATCTGTTCATAGTCTTCCGCATACAGAAAAGAAGGCCGTCCAAGCTGCATATAGTCGAACCCGCAGGAAGAATAATCCGTGATCACCGCATCTCCCGCCGCCAGCAGTTCCTGAGAGTTATCGTAAGGAGAAGCGTTTATCACCCGATCTGTGTAATGGATGTCAAAATCTGCCGCGTTGACGTTGGGATGCAGCCGCACCAGCATCACCCACCGGCCGCCGAACCTTTGTTCCAGAGCATCCAGACATCCCTCAAAATCCAGGTGATACACATGAAGTTTCCGGTCCTCCCGCCACGTGGGCACATAAAGCACCAGATTCACCTGCTCCTCAAGCTGATAATATGACCGGATCATCCTGCGCAGAGGCTCCTGGTCCTGAAAATAAAGATCATTTTTCGGAAGTCCCTTCTCCAGGATCGGCCCGTCATACCAAAAACAGCTCCGAAAACATTTCGTCCAGAATCCGCAGTTGCTCAAAAGCAGATCCATGTGGGCAGAATCTCTTTTGGCATAGGCAATATACTCCGGACTCAGCCCCGTCCCTGCATCCTTTTCGATCCGCTTCAGTCCCGGTCCCGCATGCCAGGTATGGATATAAATCTGCCCTTTTTTCTTCTTAAAATAATACAGTTTTCTCGTATTGTCCACCCAGAAACCCGCTGTGGACATATGGTACACGAAAGAAATGCAGTTCGGCCGGACAATCTTAAGCCCCGGCGGAAACTGACAGCCCGGTTTTTCGCAGACCCAGTACATCTCATAGGGAATCTTTCGTCGGAGACATTCTTCCGCAATATACCGGGTGTTGTCCCCAAATCCCCCTCCATTAAAATTGCTGAATATGATCTTCTTTTTTTTCACCGGTAAAAGCGAACAGATCTGCCAGACCCAGAAGATCAAAATCCTGTGAAACGCCGGATACGCCCCGGCCAGCACCGGATATACCGGCGATTTGCGAAGCCACTCCATCATAGTACGATCGCTCCTTTATTATCGTTGCTGTTTTCCATGTTCAGCCCGGCGCAGGCAAAATTTCCGTAAAACCCTTGTTCTTCGGATGCATCGATTGTCCTTTCGTACCGGCACAGGCATTCACTTCTCCCTTGCCCACACATCCTCGGATGTATATACCATGCCGGGCCCAAATACTGCCGCCTTCTCTCACAAAGCAAAAACGGAACCGGAAAAAATCATCTGTCCACGTCTGCTGTCCGGATAGCATAAACGCAAATTATAACCATCCTCAAACATGTCTATAAGTGTAACATACACCTTGTCCCTGGTCAAATCCTGTGTTAGAATGCTTACAGAAATGAGGTGGACCATGAAAGAACGAAACGAATCGCTGGACTGTCTGAAAGGAATCGCCATTCTGCTGGTAATGGCGGGACATGTACAGGTACACAATCATATGACCGATCCCTACCTTTATGATATCATAAAGTCCCTGCAGATGCCCCTGTTTTTTCTGATCAGCGGCTACCTGGCCGGAGCCGGTACCAAAATCCAGGACTTCAGGCAGTACCAAAACCGGATGAAAAAACGGGCGGTCTCCTATCTTCTGCCCTTTTTTTCCTGGCTCATCCTGCAGCATATCACCTATGTCCCCCGCGCTTTTCGAACGGTGCTCTTCCAGCTGGATTATGGTCTGTGGTTTTTGATGACTTTATTCCTGTTCACCTGGATGTCCTGCACGGCTCAGCTGATCCATGCAAAAACAAAAAAAGAATGGTGCTTCTGGCTCGCCTTCTTAGGAAGCAGCGGCCTGGTCCTCTTTGCCTATCTGGCAAACGTGACCTTTTTAAGTCCATCCATTCTGATCATTTATCTTCCTTATTATATTAGTGCCTATTTCTGCGGAATGCACCCGGAGTTTCTGAAAAAATGGATCCCCGACGTCATCCAGAGAACCGCCGCCTGCGCCGGCGGAGTCCTTTTTTTACTTATGGCTGCCCGGTTGGATCTGGTAACCGTAACCGGAATCATCATGCTTGGCATCCAGACCATCGCCTCCTTCCTCGGCTGCCTGGCCCTTATCCGGCTTGTCCTGGACTGGAAACCCTGCCGCATCAAATCCCGGCTGGCATGTCTGGGCCAATATACCCTGGAAATCTATGTCCTGCACTACCAGTTCGCCACCATCTTAAATCCTGATCAGGTCTCCTACGCCTTCTACAGTCCCTCCGGCCTTCTCTACAGCGCCGCCGCTTTCGCGGCCATGAGCCTGATCACCGCTGCCCTCATCTACATCATCCGACGGGTGCCGGTACTCTCTTTCCTTCTTTTTGGAAAATAAGTCTTCCACCCGCCGGACGAAGAAGATCGGTCCGCACGCTAACTGCTTTGCCTGCGCATCAGTCTGCGATCACGCATTTTATTCCATATAGAATGCAGAAGTTTGACTTCATACTCCGTCAGATTCAGATGGTCGTACAGCAAAATCTGATCCGTGTATGACAGTATTTCCTCATATCTGCCTTCCCTTTGAAGCCGGTCTATCTTTTTGATATCAAGTTTGTCCGCCCCTTTCATCGGGATCCTCATTTTGCGCATTTCTCCCGGTTCAAAGGTCAGAACACCCCCGCCATAACTGCGGCCAAGCGTCTCGCTGAGCGCAAGTGTATAGGTGTTTAAAAAAGCGGATGCAACGGCACTCCCATCCACTCCCTCATGAAACCGCACCTTATGCAGCGTATCTGTCACAAGCGCTCCTGTGAAATTCAGGACCATTTTCGGATACAGATTTGCCTGCCGGATCAAAAAAGCATCCGCCTTCCAGGATATCGGCACATGGTACCATCTTTTACGAATCCTGCATTTATAGTTTTTGTCGTATCCTTTGCCCTCTCCCCACGCAATATACCTGCTGGCCCCTTCGCTGAGGGCTTCCAGAGGTCTGTCCCCGGGTGTGAACATATATACACGTTTCCCCTTTTCTCTCAGCTGCAGGTATTCACCTTCCGAAAGAAGCACGCCTCTCACCTGCTCAGAACGGCTGATGATCGGACTGACATCTTTTTCCAGATTCCACTCCACCACATTGTCCCAACTGCAAAGAAAGAAGTCATTTTCTCCGCTCACCAGACCGACGTTGACCTCAAACAGTTCCTGTGCATCCGAAATCCTTTCATCTGCATTCAGTCTGCCCAGTATCTCAAGCTCTTCGTTGGTCAGATAATACTTCACCCATTTATCCGTACTGTGATCCAGTTTTTTCATCTCGGATCTGTCCAGGCAGGAAACGCCTTCACCAACAAGCGCATCCAGACCATCAAGTTCTACTACCCGTATCCCCTTTTCCCTGGAACGCTTCTCGCCAAGGAGAAGCACTACCTCCTGCTGGATGCCGTCGAACACAAGTTTTTTGAAAGTCACAAGCGTCAGCCTGTCAAAATGGGAACTCAGGTACTCCCTGGCTTCCGCCGCATAGTTTACCTGAAACAACTCTGCAGGAATCACCATCCCGATCTTCCCGCTGTCACTTAGAGCTTCGCACGACAGAAGAAGAAAAGGAAGCCATATATTGGTCAGCCGATTCGGATGAAAGCCATGCTGCTTCATCAAATCGAACGCCGCCGCACGGTATTTCTCATCAAAATTCTGATACCGAATAAAAGGAGGATTCCCGACAATCACATCAAAGCGCTGTCTGCCTTCAATGTTCTGCTTATAATAGGAAAAATAATCCCCCTCCATGACCGTGTAACCATATTGTCTTGCCTTTTCTGCTTCATAAGCGTCAAGCTCTATCCCGGTCACATGGTCGTCACAGACTCGCGGACCATTTTTCCTGATAGCAGCCAAAAAGCTTCCGTCCCCGCAGCTGGGCTCCAAAATACGGGATTCGGGAGATGGATTTGCCCACCGTATCATAAAATCTGATATATCCGGCGGGGTGTAATAGCCTCCTCGCAGCTTGTTATAACCATCCATCGGTTTCATCTGATATCTCCATTCGTAATCCTTCTACTCCATACAGCCTGTCAATCAACATCTCCAGCTCTTTTTTGGCAGCTGACACAGATCTTTTCAGTGTATTCTGCATGGAGGAGTTGCGTGCCTTGTTCATGCGGTCTGTCAGGTCTTCTATAAGATGCACTTTCTCTACAATGGCATCATGCCTTGCAGCGTCATCTTTGCGGGACCAGTCTATGCGGTATATGGGAAGCTTTGCGATAAACTGCTTGCCATGGGAATAATACCCGCCCCGAAACGTACTTGCGCTCTTTCTCACCAGCATTTCCATAAGCCAGTGATTTAATATGGCCTGAATATAAAAAATCGACTCTTTTGTCTCCTTCTTCTGTTCAATCCCGTAAAAAGGTCCGTTGCCGCCGCCTGTGAACACAACCATCTCATCATCGTACACATAGTTTGCATCCAGAGACAGCACCGGCCAGATAAGATGCTGGCCGTTTACAAATCTTCTAAGGCTCTGACTCCGTCCATAAGCGTACCAGGTATCCTCCGTCCTGCCCGGCATATTCCGCTTGTCCAGTTCACAGCGAAACTCCGACAGATATGCGAATGCTTCCGGATAGTTCTCCCTCATGGTATCCATATCAATCAGTCTGGGTTTGCCATTCACCTCTTCATAAGGGAATATGATGTAACTGTTCGCAACAATTTTCTCGTACTTGGCCAGCTTCGCATCGTAAATACTCTTCCTCAGAATGCCTTTTTCCGCCTTTCGGGCCCTCTGATTCTTGTCCGTAAAATACACATACTTCTCATCTTCCCGGTCAGCGTAGATGATGTATGTTTTATCCGCACTGGTCTGTACTCCGACAAATATATCGGCAAGCACTTCCAGCGGTTCACAGTTTTGTTCCCCTGCCGACAGGCTTTCTTGCACCTGACCCGGAATAAAGAGCCACGGATTTTCTCCGATGACGCTCTGGTCATACTCCTCAAAGTTCACCTTGTGGTCAAATAAAAACAGATTCCAGTCACGCACAAATGCAAGGTGGAATTTCTGCTGCCTTTCTTTGGAAAGTACCAGAATACAAGTATATGTGCTTCTGTTTTTGAACACCTGATGGGTGCCAAAATGGATGATTTTTTTCACTGCGCCTCGTTCTGTCAAAAAACGCCGCATGACATTTCCCGACCGGATATTCATAAATTTATGCGGTATAAGATACCCGATGAGACCGCCGCTGCAAAGGAGCATCCAGGCCCGCTCGATAAACAGGAAATATTTATCCAGCAGGTCAGATTCTGCTGTCTGATATCCGGAATACCGGCTTTTATAGAACGCATACTCATCCGGGGAATAGCGGACCATGTTCTGAACCCGGATATAAGGCGGATTTCCCACAATCGCATCAAATCCCCCATGGCCAAACTCTTCGTCCCAGTCAAACATTTTGATCATTTCAAGTCTGGCATCGTCCGAATACACCTCCGGGCAAAACTTTGCATAGGATCCATCCACAAGGCTGTTGCCATTTTTTATATTTTTATCAAGACCCGGAAGGACTCTGTCTTTCGATCTTCTGGTATACGAATCTATCTCCTCTGCCGATGTGTCTTCAAGAAGCTTCAAAAACAAGCTGAACTTTGCAACCTCGACTGCGAGCGGATCCATGTCCACACCCCAGATATTTTTTACAAGAATCTCTCTCCTGCGCTCATAAGACAGCCTGCAGACATTGGTTCCCGGAACTTCACGGATATACCCCGAGCGGATCGCGCCGGCTTTGTCATGGTTCATATACCAGTCCAGGCAGTAATTCATGGCAAATTCATAGGCGGACAGAAGGAAATTGCCGGATCCGCAGCAGATGTCAGCCACACGGAGCTTTAACACCTCCTCTACCGACTTTCCGGCAAATATCTCGGTCAGCGTCTGCTCAACAATGATGTCGGTAACATTTTTAGGCGTGTACACAGCGCCCTGAGAATCCACAGCCTCCGGCTTTTTCTCCTGAACCACGATTCCATCTGCATTGACCATAAGGTGCTCGTCGAGAAACATCTCGTATATCTGCCCGATGATATAGGGGTCCACCACATGAAATGCATATGAATTGTTTGGATAATACAGGTTTTTGAAAATATCAATCAGCACATCATCGGAAAGGCAAAACTTATCCTCCTCCAGCATTCCGAACAATCCCGAATCATATTTTTTGTCCGCTTCCAGAAAAAGCTTCTTTAGTTCTTCATAATCCTGTATATTTTTCAGCAGCTCATATGCTTCAAAACTTCGGTCCTCGCAAATTCGAAGGAATATAATCCGGTTCAGGATTCGCTGTACGCTGATATTCAGCGTATCCGGATCTATCTTTGGATTGTTGCCGGCAATGTCTTCTCCTAGCCTGAAACGCCAGTCTTTGATCTGCTTCAGAAAATACTCATCAAAGGGCTCCTTGCAAAACGCCCCCTGTATATGATCAAATTTTGAAGCAAAATCTCCGGACAGTACCGCCTGTTTTGACAAAAGTCCGTAAATCTCATCGAATTTTTCTACGTATTCTTCGTAAGTATAATGAGCGATCAATGCAACACCTGTGTCGTCATCTTCGACCGGTCTCACTGTACAGTCATAGATAAAAAGATCATTGTAATTTGTCAGCACAGATATCTTAAGGTTTCCGCTCCATCCGTATCTTCGAAGCTGAAAAGCCGGTGCATGATCTGTGGTAATATCCACATAGGGCTTCTTCGTTTCAAGGTAAAAAAGCGTCTCCGTTCCAACCCGAAAAGAGTAGTCGGGTTTTTTGCTCCGCCTTTGTCCATGCTCCTCCACCAGCACCGTCGCCTCATGTGTTACTTCACGTAAATGCTGCGGAAGCCCTGACTCATTATCCACATCCCATCCCAGGGACTTGAAAAAAGGATTTACAAAATCGACCCTTACCTCAGTCTCATTGTAGGTACACCGCTTATATTCATCTATATGGGAAGCGTATTGTCTTACTTTCTCTGCTGTGCGCCTTTTTGCCTCTTCCTTCCCACCAGATGCCGGGAAATCAGCATCATATTCAAACGGCATACTCTGCTCCTCCTTTATCGTTACTGTTGATGTCCGGTTCTCTGTCGCCTGAGCCGACAGGAAACGGCACAACTCCACATCCTGGATTATAGCATCTTTCCCAAGTTGAATACAAGAGAAATTCTTTACAGCAGCAGCCAGAATCTGTCAGTCCAAACTCCGTGCCGCCTGCAGCATCAGCTTCTGATTGGTATTTGCAATTCCAACCCAAGGTGTCTGCTGCTGATATCCATAAGAACCCCCATCTGATTCATCAGTTCAGCCAGACGTTCCCATTCCTTCTTAGCTTCCGGCATTATCCAGTCAGGACAAGCAGGTATTCCCTTTGCCGGGACTGGTTCATTCTTATTCAGTTTTCTTTTCCCTGGGTTACCTTCCAGTTTCTTAATCGCTGTAGGCTTTGGTTTTCTTCCTGCATAGTCTTTCCATCTTCTATCACCTGTTTCTTTAATCTGTCCTTTACGGATATAGCGTTTGTCATACCAGCACCTCCAGATACATTTTCATTACATCCCCACATTTGAGCATCTTCGCATATCTGATTAGTCTATTCAGATTACGGTCACTCCGATGCAGATAGGTTGTAAGAACTTCTTTCGTTTCTTCAATTCCGATTTTTTCCCTGTAGAAAACGATATCAACAACCGTTTTCTCAATATCATATATACGAAATCTGTTATTTCCATCCTCTACGGTCACGATACCAACATCAAATCGATCATCTGTAAAATAGCATACATTCAGTTCCGGCCAATCCGGCAGAGTTGATACCTTTGCTTTTCTCGGAATTGCTACATCAATGGCATCTGGTCGATAAGTAGACAGATTATAATACACAGCTGCACTCAGCAGACAAACTACTCCGTCTGGTACAAATGCATAGGCATAGTAGAAATCTGATCCCTCACCATCAAAATTTGCATTTTCATAATATTTCTTATTCAGTTTTATCAGGATCCCCTGGTCAACCATCTGTTTGATTTTATAATATGAAAAACCTTTACTCCCCCCATCATCCATTTCGCGACTGCACACGCAACATCCACCCGCCGTTCTATAGGAGACAGGTCTGTAGAGATTTTAATACCCCTTCCTTAATATCCATTTTTAACAGGTCTGATTTAGTTGAAACATTTGAAGCAAACTGTCTGTACTGTATAATCGTTGAATTGATTTTTTAGAATGAAAAATGCTTGTATTTATGTTACAATGGAATTGTATAACTGAACAGAAAGCAGGATGCGATTTTCTGATAGATGCCCTCTAGTCTTACGAAAGAGGGTGGTGCCCATGAGCGTGATGGAAGTTTTGACATTATTGCTTGTTATTTTTGC
>ERZ808046.642-NODE-642-length-24923-cov-7.908677_pt1 | contig 24923 bp, 23 predicted proteins | sample MGYA00380196_ERZ808046 | MGnify/ENA primary metagenome ERZ808046 (study PRJEB31490, sample SAMN06133421) | mouse gut metagenome | isolation source: Z6_2 | host: mice | place: China: Chengdu | collected 2015-05 ...
TGGTTACCTTAATTTTACCACAAGTCAGAGGCCTTTTCTATCACTTAAAGGATGAAAAGCAATAATCAGCTAAAATGTCATAATTATGCGGCTTGGAGTACTGTCAGTCAAATCAGTATGAATATTTCAGGATTAAAGGAGTTCCTTGCAAAGGAAAATATCGTGATTCAGGCGTGGTATCCTTTAGGACATGGGGATGCGGCTCTGATTCAGGAACCTGTCTTTACGGACCTTGCGAAGAAATATGGCAAAACCAATGCACAGATCATTCTCCGCTGGCATGTACAGGCCGGGAATGTGGTGATTCCCGGTTCCAAAAATCCCGACCATATCAAGGCCAATCTGGATCTGTTCGACTTTACGCTGACGGAGGAGGAAATGGCTGCAATTGCCGGGCTAAACAAGTATAAGCGCTATTACACCAGTACGCCGGAGCTGCTTCAGAAGTATGTGGAGATGGTTCCTCCGGTAGAGACGCAGAAATAAGGGGTGCTTGACAGGAATTTTAATGTTGTATCATAATATAATTGCCACAGAAAACAATGGAAACAAACCTCCCCATACCGTCGAATGAAGGAATCCATATGAAATCGGAAATTATATTATCATTTACAAAAATAGTCATATCCACAGAATTTTTAGGAGACGATATTTTAATTACTGTCAGCGGCGGTGATAAGCCCCACATAGGAACGGCGGTGCTTGCGGTTCCCAGACCATCACTGACAGGGGATGGGAACGTCAGCGCCACCTCCTCCGTATTAAATGTAACCGGACATAAGGATGAAGACATCTGCCGGATTCTTGCGGAGAAAGCATCAAAGAAGTATGGAGTGACCGTCGTTTGTATCGGCGGCTTTCATATCGATCATATCAGTGCGGAACAGATTAAGGAAGTGGTAAGCGCAATCCGCAATTTTGATCTGTGATCTGCGGGCTCAGATGCTTTTTTCTGAAAGTGCTCCGTCATGCTTTTAAAGAATAATGCTGCGGCACCGTTATTATTGTTGCGGTTGTAATAGGCGTAGATTGGAAAAAAGCACTCGGGGTCCGAAATTGGGATGGTCCGCGTGTGCGCATATACGTGGTGCTTGAGGTGATGGGGGAGTATCATGACTCCCCGGCCAAGCTCAACCAGTAAAAGCGCCTGGTCTTCTGTTGAGGCGCCGATTTTTGTGAGATGACCGTAACACTTGTTTTTTACAATAAAAGAGAGCTGGACGTAAGGCTCAGCCGGATTAGTCTCATAAGGAATGATCAGTGTTTCGTTCCGCAGGTCAAAAAGGCTGACAGAGGATTCCTGGCCAAAGGGGTGGGAGGGCGGAATAGCCAGCAGAGCCGATTGCGTAGTCACGAGCAGTGTATCGATATCAGGTGAAAGGATTCCCCTGTAATCACAGGGGGAGATCACGATATCGGCACTGTAGATCAGGTCAATATCCGGAAATGCCGAAAGAGGCTCCATTTCCAGGCTGATATTCTGATACTGCTCCTGAAAGGTGCGCAGAAACTGAAGGATCCCTGTATTTAATGTCTGGGCTGAATAAAGTATCTTTATTTTCCCGTCCGCATTGATAAGCTCTGAGCTCAATATGGATTCAATATTCATTGCTCTTCTTAAAAGGCGGGGAATCTGCGCCTGAAAAAATTTCCCCTCACTTGTCAGTACAACGTTCCTTGTGGAGCGTGAAAACAGATGGACATTCAATTCTTCTTCCATGCTTTTTATATGGCGGCTTAAAGTTGACTGTGAGATAAAAAGCTTTTCTGCGGCCTGGCTATAGCTGAGCGTTATGGAAAGAATATAAAATTCATTTAACAGTTCTGTTGTCATTTCCTGTTACTCCTGAAATCTAAAAATCCATTAATGAAGGGTATCACCGCCGGGTTTGTTGTTTTGGTGTGGTAGAGCATGTAAAGGCAGGTATCATAGCCTTTATCCGTGATCGGTATGAGGACAGTATTCGGCGCTGTTTTTTCCGCCCAGTTCCACAGGCGGATTCCCTTGCCTATGGGAACAAGCAGATCCTGAAAAAGCGGGGAACAGGATTCCTCGTAAATTTGGTAATCAATCCCGGACCGGTCTAACATGGAAAGCTGCAGATTGCGGATCCATGGGTCGGTCATGTTGGGATAGAGAATAAAGGTTTCTCCTGAAAGGTCAGAAAAGCAGACCTTTTTTTCATTTGCCAGCCTGTGGTCAACCGGAAGGTGTACGTACATATTTGGGAAAAAGGATAAGGAGACCCTGCCGGAGATATCCGCAAAATCATTTTTCCTGCCTATGACAAAGGACACATCTACCTTTCCCGAAAACAGGCCGCTTTGAATCGGGCAGGTGTTTTCATCATAAATATTGAGGATGAGCTGAGGATGCCGTCTGCAAAAAATATCCAGATAAGGTCCTAATTCCGCCGCCATCACCTGGGAGCAGAATTGAAGGCTCAGGCTCTGGAATACATGATCTTTCAGTTCGTTTAAGGAGTCGGTGGTGTGGGCATATGACCGGAGGAGTATTTCCGCATTGGGAAGCAGCGCCTTACCGGCCGGCGTCAGCTCAAGCCCGTTTTTAACATGGCGGATTAACTGGGTATTCAATGACTTTTCAAAAATATGCATACGTGTAGAAAGGACATTGGGCGCAAGGTCAAGCCCTATGGCCGCTTTTTTAAAAGATTTTTCCTCTGCGACGATCATAAATTCTTTTAATTTGTCTAAATCCATGTCAGAAAGGCCTCCGGTTTTTGATAAAAAGACAGATTTATTATATCTGAGAGCGATTAGTAAATCAATAACTTGCATAAAAATTGAAAACCAAATCTGCTATGATAAATGCAATTCATATAGAGCCGTTGATAACGGCCCGGGCGATCATATTTTAAGGAGGAGGTTTTCTTATGGAAAACAAGAACAGAGTACCGGTAGCAAACAAAGTTGCTTATGCGGTGGGGACAGGCGCAGGCAACATCTACAATCAAATAGCAGCGGCATTTTTGCTGCAGTATTATACGGATACTGCATTGATCAGCGCAGGTGCAATAGCCACCATGTTTCTGGTATGCCGTGTTTTTGACGGGATCAGTGATTTTGTTATGGGAGCGGTTATTGACAGAACCCATTCAAAGCTTGGAAAAGCAAGGCCGTGGCTGCTTTTATCAGCACCTCTGATGTTGATTGGCATGTTCCTGCTGATGAATGTTCCAATGGGAGCAAGCGACGGCGGAAAACTGATTTATGCGTATGCAACCTACATATTTATGAACTGCATTATCTATACAATTTACGGCATTTCCAATACGGCAATGCTTCCGCTGATGTCTGATAACCCAAAGGAACACACTATGCTGGCTACTTTTCAGTCGCTGGGGAATAATATTATCGGACTGATCGCCGGGTCGGCAATTACGCCCCTTGTCATGTCCACCGGATGGAGAGTATCGAGTATTGTTCTGGGGGCGATTGCCATGGCGCTGATTCTACTGTCCGGATTGATGAACAAAGAACTTGGTGCAGGCCAGGCAATGGAAAATGGCCCGGTAAAAGAAGCGGTTCCCATGGGAAAGCAGCTTCAGGGTGTACTTAAGAATAAATACTTTTATATCCTTGTCCTGCTCGGCATCTTCCCGCTTTTGATGAATGCAAATACGGTGGGAGCGCAGATTTTTTATTGTAATATAGTACTTGAAAATCCCGGCTTTATGTCTACAATGATGTTTGTAAGCCAATTTCCGGGAATCATCATTATGTTCCTGATGCCCCATGTTGCAAATAAATATTCAAAGCAGGCATTTTTGACGCTTGGTGCTGTTCTTTTGATCATAGGATTTGCCATAACAGGGTTTGCAGGTACCAATACGGCACTTTTGATTCTCGGCACCGTTATCCGCGCATTGGGAGCCGGCCCGCTGCTCGGCGGTGTATTTGCCCTGATCCCGGATGTGGTTGATTATGGCGAGTGGAAATATGGAACCCGTTCGGAAGGACTGATTTCTTCGGCACAGTCCATTGGAACAAAGGTTGGCATCGGTGTGGGTTCCGCGCTTACCGGGTGGATTCTGGCGGCAGTTCATTATAATCCGATGGCAGTACCCACGGAAGCGGTTATGAGCGCGGTAAAATTTGATTTTACCTGGCTTGGCGTTATCATCAGTGCGGTCATTCTGGTGATCGTACTCTTTATGAATGTTGAAAAGCATGCGGAGGAATACCGCAAAGCTTAAGAAGCTGATTTGCAAAGCATATCGGCGGCTAATGGAAACAGAATTTTTAGTATCAGAGGGGAAGGAATATGAATAACAGGACAGAAATACGGGATCTGCGGACTGCCATTGCGTTTTTGAAAACACAGAAAGGGCAGTATGTGGAGACGGATGTGGAGGTAAATCCGGAGGCGGAGCTTTCCGGTGTATATCGCTATGTGGGGGCCGGAGGGACGGTAATGCGGCCCACCACCATCGAAGGCCCGGCGATGATGTTTCATAATATTAAGGGTTTTGAGGATGCACGGGTTCTTATCGGATTATTGGCCAGCCGTAAACGGGTGGGCATGCTTTTTGGATGTGAACCGGAAAAACTTGGATGGCTTCTGCACGATTGTGTGGCCCATGCGGTGGAACCGGTGGTGGTTGACGGACCGGCACCCTGCCAGGAGGTGGTTCATCTGGCAACAGAGCCGGGTTTTGATCTGAATAAGCTGGTGCCTGCGCGCCTACCAACACGCCGACGGATGCCGGACCCTACATTACCCTGGGAATGTGCTATGCAACACATCCCGACACAGGGGAATCGGATGTTACGATTCACAGGATGTGCATCCAGTCAAAGGATGAGCTGTCAATATTTTTGCAGCCCGGCTCAAGACATATCGGAGCCATGGCCGAACGGGCGGATGAGCTGGGTCAGAATCTGCCTATCTCCATCAGTATCGGAGTGGATCCTGCCATTGAGATTACGGCATGCTTTGAGCCCCCAACAACACCCCTTGGGTTCAATGAGCTTTCCATAGCAGGCGCTTTGAGGGAACATCCGGTAGAACTGGTGAAGTGTAAAACCGTGAGCGAGAACGCCATAGCAAATGCGGAATATGTGATAGAGGGTGAGATCATCACGGGAAGGCGCGTTGTGGAGGATCAAAATTCCCATACGGGATATGCAATGCCGGAATTTCCGGGTTACAGCGGCCATGCAAGCAGTGAAACATGGCTGATCAGGGTTCATGCGGTTACTCACAGAAAACACCCGATTATGCAGACCTGTATCGGTCCCAGCGACGAGCATTTGAATATGGCCGGAATACCGACGGAGGCAAGCATCATTGGTATGATAGAAAAAGCACTGCCCGGAAAGCTGAAAAACGTATATGCACACAGATCCGGGTGCGGGAAATATATGGCGGTTCTCCAGATTGTCAAGAGCGTGCATACGGATGAAGGGAAACAGAGACAGGCGGCGCTCCTTGCATTTTCCGCATTCCCGGAACTGAAGCATGTGATCCTGGTGGATGATGATGTGGATCCCTTTGACAGCGACGATGTTTTATGGGCAATGAATACAAGGTTTCAGGGGGATAAGGATATCATTACAATCCCGGGAGTGCGATGCCATCCCCTTGACCCGTCCTCGTCTCCGGAGTATGCGGATTCCATCAGCGATGTGGGAATCAGCTGCAAAACGATCTATGACTGTACGGTTCCGTTTCATTTGAAGGATCGTTTCAAAAGAGCGGCATTTCTGGAAGTGGATCCTCACCATTGGCTGAAGGACTGGTAAAAGGATGAAGGAAATGAAAAGAAGGATAGTGATAGGGATGAGCGGAGCCTCCGGAATTCCCATTGCTGTTGAAATCTTAAGACAATTAAAGAAGATGCCGGATTTGGAATCTCATCTTGTATATACCAAAGGCGCTGAGATGACAATTCCTCTTGAATCGGAACTGACGCTGGAAGAGATTACAAATCTTGCGGATGCAGTGTATGATAACAACAATATCGGCGCGGGACCTGCCAGCGGTACCTTCCGCACCATAGGAATGGCAGTGGTTCCCTGCAGCATGAAGACCCTGGCAGGCATTGTAAGCGGGTACAGCGATAATCTGTTGCTGCGCGCGGCGGACGTTACGCTGAAGGAACGACGCCGGCTGGTTCTTGTAACCAGAGAATGCCCTCTTGGAACAATCCATCTTCGCAACATGTATGAGGCAAGCCAGCTTGGAGCCGTAATCGTTCCTCCGGTTTTGAGTTACTACAATCATCCCCAGACGCCGGAAGATTGTACAAGGCATATTGCAGGAAAAATTCTTGATCAGTTTGGGCTGGAGCCGGAAGGTATGAGGCGCTGGCCCGGAAATTTGGAAGATTAACAGAAAGGTAAGGGAAAGGAAAATGGAAGATATATTACGGTTTGACCCGGACAAATTTGAAGTGAAAACCTGCAGAGAGGATGGACGCAGCATTACCTGCAGAGCGTTTGAAGGGCTTAGCTACTGTGCGACCCCGGTTGATCCGATTCAAAAGCTGAATCTGTTTGTCCCGGAGGCATACTATCAGGGAGAAAAGATTAATGGCTATGATCTGCACAGCGCTCCGATTTTTGCCCCGAATACTGTGGGCGGTTATATGCCCGGCCCGGTGGATGCGCCCGGCAGGAACTTTAAGGGCGAGGTAAATTCGGTCTTTGAGGCGTTAGAGCACGGCTATGTGGTTGCCTGTCCGGGAGTTCGGGGGCGTACCTCAGGAGGAAAGAGCGAGGAGTTTTTTGTAGGAGGCAAGGCACAGGCTGAGGGAACGGACACCGGCAGGTTTGTGGGAAAGGCCCCGGCGCTGATCGTGGATATGAAGGCAGTGATACGGTACCTGCGCCATAATAAGGAGACGATTCCCGGCAATGTGGAGCATATTATCACCAGCGGAACCAGTGCGGGAGGAGCACTCTCTGCCATGACGGGAGCTGCCGGAAACAGCCCGGATTATGAGCCTTACCTGAAAGCAATCGGTGCGGCGGATGAGAGAGATGATATTTTTGCCGCAAGCTGTTACTGCCCGATTCACAACCTGGAGCATGCAGATGCCGCATATGAATGGCTCTTCTGCGGGCACCGCGATTATCACAGAATGAATCTTGTCAACAGAGATGGAAAGGTGGAGATGCAGCCGGTAAACGGGGAAATGTCTGATGAGCAGATGGAGCTGTCAGAGGAGCTGAAGAAGCTTTTTCCTGCTTATGTGAATAGTTTGAATCTGACCGACCGGGAAGGAAACGCCCTGACCCTGGAGGCTGACGGAGAAGGAAGCTTTAAGGAATATGTGCGGGGGCTTATTCTGGAATCTGCCCAGAGAGAGCTGGATACCCATGATTCGTCAGAACGTCTGCACAATCTGGCGGTACCCGGCAGCGAAGTGGAGCGGCAAACCTGCCTGACGATTGAAGATGGCAGAGCGGCTGCCCTGGACTGGGAGGGTTTTGTCAGCGCGATTACCAGGATGAAAACCACACCGGCTTTCGATGCTCTTGACTTAAACAGCCCGGAAAATGAGGAATTCGGCACGGAAGAGATTAAGGCCAGACATTTTACGGAATTTGGAAAGGAGCATTCGCTGGCAGGCGGAGAAATAGCAGATGCGCAGACCATCAAACTTTTAAATCCGACAGCCTACATCGGCAAGGTGGACACGGCGAAGCACTGGAGAATCCGCCATGGGGCATTTGACAGAGATACGTCGCTTGCAATTCCCGTAATCCTGGCAACACTGCTGGAGAACAATGGCTATTCGGTAGATTTCCGGTTCCCATGGGGACTTCCCCACAGCGGGGACTATGATTTGAAGGAATTATTTGAGTGGATAGACGGAATCTGCAAGTAAGTATCTGTGAGCGCTGTCTTTAAAAAGTTTACAGGGAGGGAAGGGTGAAGGAAAAATTCATCCTTCTCTTTTTATATGCATCCAGATGGATATATGATAATATGTGGGAAAAGGAGGATTATTATGGAACAGAAAGAATTACTGAAAAAGATAACGGATGTAGTACGGGAGTGTGGAGAAATTATCCTCCACGCGGACAGAAGCAAAAGCCATATAGATGAAAAAGCGGGACATGCCAACTTTGTCACGGCCTATGACAAAAAGGTGCAGCAGAACCTTCAGGAAAATCTTCTGCAGCTTTTGCCGGAGGCGGTTTTCGTGGGGGAGGAGGAAGATATCCATGCTTCCATCGCAAAGGGCTATGCCTTTATTGTGGATCCCATCGACGGAACCACCAATTTCATCAAAGATTATCATATGAGCGTTATCTCTGTGGGGCTGACCTCAGATGGGGAGAAGTATATGGGAGTTGTGTATAATCCGTATTCAGACGAAATGTTTACTGCGATAAAAGGGCAGGGGGCTTATCTGAACGGCAGACCCATCCATGTCTCCTCAGAGCCCCTGAGCAATGGGCTTGTACTGTTCGGCACAGCCCCTTATTTTGAGGAACTCAGCAAACGTTCCTTTGAGATGGCCTACGACTATTTCAAAAAGGCGCTTGATGTGAGAAGGAGCGGTTCGGCAGCCCTTGACCTGTGCTCCGTGGCGGCCGGAAGGGCGGAGCTCTTCTTTGAACTGAGTCTCTCCCCCTGGGATTTTGCGGCGGGGGCCCTTATTCTGGAGGAGGCAGGCGGAAAGGTGACGACCATAGAGGGAGGGCCGCTGACACTGCAGACAGGGTGCTCCGTGCTTGCGAGCAACGGGATTGCCTGAAAACAGATGACAGGGATTCATGCGCTGTTGCAGAGGGTCACTGCGATAGAAAAGAGGGAATACGCCTTTGCAAGTGATAACCTTCAGGTTAAAACTGGTAAACAAAGAGAGACTTCTCTCTGCGCCTCCTGTCGGTTACTATAAGAACATCAGAACAAGCGGACAGGAGGAAGCGTTTATGGAATATGTAACTTTGAATAATGGAATAAAGATGCCGATTTTAGGATACGGTGTATTTCAGGTAAAGGGAGAAGAGTGCGAGCGCTGTGTACAGGATGCAATCAGCGTGGGTTACCGGGCAATAGATACGGCTCAGTCCTATGGGAATGAGGAGGAGGTAGGGAAGGCAGTGCGCAGAAGCGGCGTTCCCAGATCAGAGCTTTTCCTTACAACGAAAGTATGGATTACTAACGGCGGTTATGAAAATGCCAAAGCGTCCCTGCGGGAGTCCTTGCAGAAATTGCAGACGGAATATATTGATCTGGTGCTGATTCACCAGCCCTTTAATGACTACTACGGAACCTACCGCGCTATGGAGGAGGCCTACAGGGAAGGCTGGATTCGGGCAATCGGTGTTTCCAATTTTTATCCTGACCGTCTGGTTGACCTGTGCAGCTTTGCGGAGGTTTGCCCCGCAGTGAATCAGGTGGAGACTCATGTATTCCAGCAACAGCAGAAAGCCCATGAGTATATGGTGAAATACGGCGTTCAGCATGAATCGTGGGGGCCTTTTGCAGAGGGAAGAAAAGACTTTTTCACGAATCCGGTTTTGAATGAGATCGGCCAAAAGTACAACAAGAGTGCAGCCCAGACAGCGCTTCGGTTCCTTATTCAAAGCGATGTGGTGGTAATACCGAAATCCACGCATAAGGAGCGCATGATCCAGAATATGGATATATTTGACTTTGCACTGAACGAACAGGATATGGAAGAGATACGGAAGCTGGATGAAAAGGAGAGTCTGTTCTTTTCCCACTATGACCCGGCAACGGTGGAAATGATGGTGGGACTGAAACGGTAATAAGAGAAAATAATATTAGGAAAGGGAAGGTATTAGGTTATGAAGAAACAGACAGCAGGAAGAGATCGTTTGGGAGAATTGGCGCCGCAGTTTGCAGCGCTGAATGACGATGTTTTATTTGGAGAAGTATGGGCAAGGGAGGAACAGCTTTCCGCCCGTGAACGCAGCATGATCACCATTGCGGCACTATTTTCCGCAGGCTTATATCCCCAGTTAAAGAGTCATCTTTCTCTGGGAAAGGATCATGGCATCACGAAAGAAGAGGCAGTTGAGATCGTGACACAGCTTGCATTTTACTGCGGCTGGCCGAAGGCATGGAGTACATTTCCCATCATAGAAGAGGTTTATGGGGACAAATAGCAGGAAGCACGCTTTGCAAACTGTCCTTATATCAAAAAGGAGAGGACTATGGAAAAAAAGGAATTATCGGCTTTTCCAATTGGAGAGCCGAACGTAAACCTGGCACAGTATTTTATCGGTGAGAGCTTTGTGGCGCCGCTGACCACAGAGCAGATACCCACTTTTAATGTTACATTTTCGCCTGCCTGCCGCAACAATTGGCATATCCATCATGCCCAAAAGGACGGAGGTCAGATGCTGATCTGTATTTTCGGAAGAGGCTGGTATCAGGAATGGGGAAAAGAGCCCAGGGAACTGCATCCAGGTGATGTGGTGAATATTCCGGCCAATGTAAAGCATTGGCACGGAGCGGCAAAAGACTCCTGGTTCCAGCACATCGCACAGGAAATTCCCGGTGAGGGAATGGGTACGGAGTGGTGCGAGGCTGTTGACGATGATGCCTATGGGAAGCTGGGATGAAAAAGAGGTGGAGTCAGGAGTAAGTTGCTCTTTGGTTCATAAAAGACTGGAGGAGATTGGGTATTAATTAATTTGGAAATGGCTCTGTATATGTTGTATTGTAACGCACTCAATATCGTGTAATAATTTAAGGCAGCTCCCAGTGGGGCTGCCTTTCATACTTTAAAACTTCTTTTTTCCTGCTATCATATCCGGATTTATATGGAACAGCGAATAACAGACCAATTTACATCCGGCTGAAAATGTGTAAAATAGTAAGTGACAGTTTCCTGATTATGTCGGAAACAGAGCAGTATAACAGAAGAGAAGGACATGAAAATGGCGGGGATCAAACTTGACATTACAAATAAAAAATACAGAAATATTCTGCTATTGAGTTACAGTATAATTGCTGCTGTGGCAGTAGCCATTGTGGTTGTAGGGGTTGTGGGATTATTTAATGTGTACACGAGAGATACCATATATCATATGGCAATCACACAGCTGAATAACCTGGACAATGTCATTGACAATAATCTGGATACATGGCGCAAGCAACTCCAGACGGCATGGGATGAATCGACGATCAGAAAATATATATTTTCTAATGAAGATCACTGGAAAGAGGAGTATGAAGCGGGTCATTATCTTTATAGAATGAGTGTTAATAACGGAGTGGAGAATTATACCTGCCTGTTCCGCAATGAAAATGAATTTAAATATTTTGGATGGCGTTATCCTGAACAGGAGGAGAGAGAGCAGATTGAAAAAAAGATTATGGAGACGGATAATGATGCCCGGATGTTCTTTGTGGAGACGGACGAAAGGCGGAGTCTCTGCGTATTTTTAACAGAGAGGAGCAGTATGGGCGGAAAGCCTCAAAAAGGTATCATTTATGCTATCAATCTGGCAGCAATGGAAAAACAGCTTGTGGTTCAGGATGCGGAAGACTCCATGTTTTTAGCCTTTGGGAAAGACGGAACGGTTATTTTACAGAGTGGGATGTCAGGAGAGTTTTGCCGACAGTTATGGGAACATGTAAAGGTTCAGGGGGATTCCATATCATCATGGAGCGGAGAGATTACTCTGGAAGGAAACAAGTATCTTTCCAATGGCATTTTTTGTGAAGATAAGGAAATCTATTTTGTGATGCTCCAGGATTATCAGATGATTGGAGAGCAGATGGGTGAGATTGGAGGAAGGGTTTACCTGGTGGTAGGCACCTGCTTTATTATTGTTTTTATACTGGCATTCTGGCTGGCAAACAGATTGTATTTCCCGCTGGAGTATTTTTTCAGGCGGCTTTCAGAGTCAGATATATTGCTTATTGATGAGAGCTACAGCAAACGTCAGGCTGAGATAACAAGTGAGAGGATTCTCAATCAAATTCACAGAATATCCCGGCAATATCATTCCGATAAAGTTTTGCGTTTTCTCGGCAGTGAGGGGGAAGATGTGGATACACCTTATGCGTTGCGCTTGAATGACAGGGAAGAGCATTGTATCATGGTACTGTATTGGACCTCGCAGCCAATCGTTGAGAGGGAGATTAAGGAAGAAATTTATATGGCAATAGAAAGGGACTATGCAGAATGTAAAGTCCATTTTTATGAAGAGCCTCAGTCCTTTTGCTTCCTGATAGTTGTGAAGGAAGTTTCTGCTATGGAAAGGCTGAAGAACAGAGAGGACATGAAGAGAATTCTGGGAAGAGAGTGTATGAAACTTGGGGACAAATTTGGCACGGAGATATTCTGCGCACTTTCCGCCTTGATCGAAGAGGAAAAGGCTCTGAGGGTACAGTTTGGAGAATTACAGACGATTGCCAAATATCATCTTCTGGGACAGAGCAGTGCCTGCATGGATGCAATGATGCTGGGAAACAAAATATCACAGGATGTGCCGCAGGGAATCTATGAAGAGATTATTGAGTTGGTAAAAAAGGGAAAACAGGGAGAAGCTGGGGAAAGGGTTCCTGAGATTGTAGATTACCTTTCCGATTATGAGATAAAAAAAGCGCTGGTTTCCCTGGCCGCCTTGTGTGTGCGGATTTCGGAATGCACCTATGGTCTGGAAAGATCAGGTGGGAAAGGGAGAGAAAATTATCTGGATCATTATATTAAGCTTACTTCCTTGTATGACAGAAAGGAGCTGGAGAGCTATCTGGAGCAGCTCATCGTAAAAGTATGTCTTGAAAACAGTGTTTATCAGGAAAAGACTATCCGCATGAATATGCTGGATGCAGTCAGCTACATACAGGAGCATTACCGGGATGCGGATATATCGGTGGAACAGGTGGCGGAGAAATACCATATATCGGTTTCCTATTTCTCCAAGCTTTTTAACGAATATGTGGGAGTTACATTTCCGGAATTTATCAGTGATCTTCGTCTGGAGTATGCCCGGGAGGTTCTCCTGTCCAATCAGGATATTAGTATTAAAAAGGTGGCGGAGATTTGCGGATATGGAGGGACATCATATTTTTCTGCACAATTCAAGAAGAAATATAACATTTCGCCGTCGGCTATGAGACGGAATAGATAAAAATTGCATAAAAATATGAAATTGATACGCATTTTCTTTGCTTTTTGCCAGAAAAGTGAAAGGAATGCGTATCTTTTTTATTTCCTGAAAACAATTCAGAAAGTATACTTAGGGCTACCTGAATAACACAGATGGAAAGGAGAGGGCGGAATGCGCGGAGAAAAAAAGAGCCGGAACAATTATTTCAGGAAACTAAAGCAGGATATTCCTTTATATATCCTGGCGCTGCCGGGGGTGATAGCATTGCTTTTGTTTTCCTATTTCCCTATGGCCGGTATTGTTCTTGTATTTAAGGATTACAATTTTAAAGGAGGAATATTTGGAAGTCCGTGGGCAGAGCCCATTTACAAGAATTTTACATTTTTTTTCAATAATATTTCAACAGCGATGAGGTCAACAGGACTGACAGTTATGTATAACCTGCTGTTTTTTATAGTAGGGACTTTTTTTGCTGTTGCAGTTGCCATTATGCTCAGTGAGATTAGTGGAAAGATGTTTATCAAGGTATCACAGAGCCTTATGTTTTTGCCATATTTTATTTCGTGGATGGTAATGGGGGCAATCCTGTATGCCCTGATTAATGTGGATTCCGGACTTTTAAACCAGATGCTGATATCTATGGGAAAAGAACCCATTGACTTTTATGCACAGCCTAAAAAGTGGATTGCCATTCTTACTATTGTAAATACATGGCAGAGTTGTGGTTACAATTCAATCATTTACTATGGGGTGCTGACGGGAATAGATTCTTCTCTGTTTGAGGCCGCCAGAGTGGACGGAGCCAGTAAGCTTCAATGTATCAGAAAAATTACACTGCCGCTGTTAAAGCCTACCATAATTATTTTGTTCCTTCTCTCAGTTGGAAATATGCTGAAAGGTAATTTGAACATGATCATTGGTCTCACCAATTTAAATCCGGTGCTGTTCCCTACGACAGACCTGATTGATGTGTTTGTTTACAGGAGCGGTGTAAGAAACGGGGAGATGGCATTTGCATCGGCGATAGCCCTCTACCAGTCTATTTTTGGATTCCTTCTTGTAGTCACGGCTAATCGGATCGCCGGAAAATTTGACAGGGAAACCACATTATTCTAGGGAGGAGAAGAAATGAAAAAGAAGAAGTTGAGAGCAGATAATCTGTTGATGATCGTATTCTACATTTTGCTGGGTTTGATAGCAGCAATTTGTATTTTCCCTATCCTGTTTGCGGTTGTGGGTTCCTTTACTCCGGAAAATGTTGTGGCGGTAAATGGCTTTACACTTTTCCCGAAGGAGTTATCCCTGGAGACCTATCAGTATGTATTCCAATCCCAGGGTGATAAGCTGATAAGTGCATATACTAACAGCATTCTCACTACGCTGTGTGGGACGATACTTTCCGTGTTTATTACGGTGTGTTATGCCTACGTGATATCTGTAAAGGGATTTAAATTTGGAAATCATCTGGCGTTTTTTGCTTATTTCACGATGCTGTTTAATGGTGGGATGCTGGCCTGGTATCTGGTCTGTACAAAATATTTGGGACTTAAGGACAGTTACCTTGCAATGTTTCTTCCCTATGCCATGAATGTTTTTAACATGTATCTTATGAGGAACTTCTTTAATGGGCTGCCCTATGAGCTTGTAGAGAGTGCAAAGATTGACGGAGCAGGGCATTTTCGTATACTGGGGCAGATTATATTGCCATTGTCCAAGGCTGGTATTGTGACAATAACCCTGTTTTATGCCCTTCAATACTGGAATGATTTTTATCTTCCTTTGATGCTGATCAACAAAGAAGAATATTACACCATTCAGTATATTCTATACAAGATGATGTCGAATATCCAGTATCTTGCGGCCAATCCGTCCAGCAGTGTGGCTTCCCATATCATACTGCCAGCGCAGACGATTAAGATGGCAATTACCTGTATCGCCATCGGTCCGATTATACTGGTCTATCCCTTTATTCAAAAGCACTTTGTAAAGGGGGTTACAGTGGGCGCATTAAAAGGTTGATCCGGCAAAAGCCGATTAACGGTCAGATGGCTTCAGGGCTATCGCCAAAATAGAAAACGGAGGAAAAGATATGAAAAGAAGAAAAGTAGCAGCATTAATGATGGCGGCGGTTATGACAGCGTCCGCATTATTGGCCGGGTGCGGAGATACGTCCGCAGACAAAGGTGATTCGAATACCCAGGGAAGTTCAGAGGAGCAGGAAAGTGCGGATGCCGCTGACACAGAAGAACAGGGAGAACCGACGGAGGCAACCTTGGTTTTATATGGCGAATCTTCTGCCAGAATGTCAGAGTTTTCTGAAAATGAATTTAAGGAGAAGGTGCTGGAAGCGATCAATGTAGACGTTACGATTCAGTATCTGCCCTGGTCAGAGTATGCCGGAGGGAAAACAGAACTGATGCTTTCCTCAGGAGAAAAATTTGTGACATACACAGACACGGCATTTTTATCTAAATGTGTATCCAAGGGATATTATGCGGATTTGACAGAAGCGGCAGAGTTATATGCGGGAGATTTGAAAAACAACTGCGGCGGCGAGGAAGCGTTTGATATCTGGAAGGTAGGCGGCAGATTATATGCATTGCCCTTTGGAAATAAGCCCAACGCAGGAGAAAATTATGTCATTACAACGAGACAGGACTTGCTGGAAGAGGTTGGAATGACGGAATTAAAGACTTTGGAGGATGTGGAAAAATTTTATACCCTTGCAAAAGAAAAACATCCTGACATTATCGCTTTTGGACGCGGCGGAATCATTCCTCAGATGGTGAACGGTGTGATTGAATCTGATATGAACGTATTCAGGTTAAACGGATTTGTGTCTACGGATGGGAATAAGCTTGACGATCCTACGGTTTATAATTACTATGCTTCTGAAGAGTACAAGCAGGCATGCAAAATATTCCGTGACTGGTATCAGAAGGGGATGATTCCCAGCTATGTAATGTCCAATGGTTCTCAAATTGACGCGGAATTTATGGCAGGTAAGGCTCTGTTCGCTGCAGGCGCCAGCTACCGCGTATTTGAATATGAGGATGCGGTCAGGAAAGCGGATCCTAATGCAAAATTCAAGAATTATTTCCTGGGAGATCAGACCAAAAAGCCTCTTATGTCAAGAGGAACCTACTCTACAGCCTTTGCAGTGAGCGCAAATGTAGAAGGACGTGAGCTGGAAGGTTATGTGAAACTGATTAATCTTCTGCAGAGCAGCCAGGAATGGTGTGATTTCATCCTGTATGGCGTGGAAGGGAAGGATTATAATTTAAGTGAGGACGGTCAGCTTGAAATGATCAATACCGATACTTTGTTTGAGACCTGGCTTCCCGACAACATCAATTTCAAAAGATATCAGAGCTATATAACGGAAGAGCAGATTGAAATATACGAAAACTGGAATGACGGCTGTATTCCTCAGAAAGATCTGGGATTTTCCTTTGATATGGTTCCTGTCCAGACAGAATATGCGCAGATGCAGGCCGTGGAGCAGGAGTATTTCAACCCGATTACAAACGGACTTGTCGAGTATGACGATGCTATAGATGAAGCTCTCAAAAAGCTGGACGAGGCGGGGATTGACAAATTCCTGGAGGAATACCAGCGGCAGTTCAATGAGTTCTATGAGAACAAAAATAAATAAGTAAGAGGAGAACAGAAGATTGTTGCGGATGTGACAGTCTTCTGTTACTGTTGCCAATATCTATTGTTTGATACATCCAATATGAATGGAGACAGGGAGGAAAAGGAGAAGGGAATGAATAAAGAGTATCATGTTTCAAAAAATGGCTCAGATACAAACAGCGGTACGGCGGAAGCGCCTTTTCTTACCATACAAAAGGCAGCAGATATTGCTGTGGCCGGAGACAGGGTAGTGGTGCATGAGGGCCTGTACCGGGAATGGGTGAAGCCGCGAAATGGCGGACTGAATGACGGGTGCAGGATCATCTATGAGTCCGCTCAGGGAGAGAGGGCAGTGATTGTCGGTTCTGAAAGGATCACAGAATGGATTCCTCTTTCGGGAAATGTGTGGAAGGTATGCCTTGACAATTCTTTTTTCGGAGAATTTAATCCGTATAAAGAACCGGTAAAAGGAGACTGGATTGTGGGGCCTGTCGATTATGATGTACACACAGGTGAAATCTATCTGAATGGGAAATCCTTTTATGAGGCGGCTTCTCTGGAACAGGTATATCATCCGGAAGTCAGATATGTCAGCCCTCACGAGACCTGGGGAGGAAGGGAAGAGAAAATAAAAGAGCCGGAGAGAACCGTATATCAGTGGTTTGGTGAGGTGGATGACGAAAAAACGGTGATTTATGCCAACTTTCAGGGAGCGGATCCAAATCAGGAGATGGTGGAGATCAATGTAAGAAAATGCTGCTTTTTCCCGGAAAGGACAGGTGTGAATTATATTACTGTCCGGGGATTTGAGATGATGCATGCAGCTACTTCATGGGCACCGCCGACAGCCATGCAGGAGGGTCTGATCGGTGCAAACTGGAGCAGGGGATGGATCATTGAAAACAATATCATTCATGATTCAAAGTGCAGCGGAATCAGCATAGGGAAAGAGGAGAGCACCGGGAACAATGATTTCACCAGGTTTTACAGAAAACCGGGATATCAGTATCAGATGGAGGCTGTCTTCAAAGCGCGGCAGATTGGCTGGAGCCGTGAGAAAACAGGCTCCCATTTGATACGGAATAATGTGATCTACGATTGCGGTCAAAACGGGATTGTGGGTCATTTAGGATGTGTATTCAGTGAGATTTGTGGCAATGAAATATACAATATTGCGGTAAAACATGAATTTTACGGCCATGAGATTGCAGGAATCAAACTGCATGCGGCAATTGATGTGCAGATACATCACAATTATATCCATGACTGTACGCTGGGAACATGGCTGGACTGGCAGGCGCAGGGGACAAGGGTCAGCAGTAACATTTATGATCAGAACAACCGGGATTTCATGATAGAAGTGACGCATGGTCCGTGTCTGGTGGATAATAATATATTTACATCGGCATATGCATTTGATAATGCAGCACAGGGAAGCGCTTTTGTCCATAATCTCTGCTGTGGGTTCACCAATTTTTACCCGGTATTAAACAGAGCCACGCCCTATCATCTTCCCCACTCGACGGAAGTTGCTGGTACAACCCTGGTCTATGGTTTTGATGACAGATGGTATCAGAATATTTTTGTGGGCGGAGAGGAAGAGAAGCGGAAGTACGGAACAGATTTGTACAACGGTGCGCCGGTCTCCATGGAAGAGTATATGGAAAGAGTACACTCTCTGGGCAACGGAGATGTGGAGCAGTTTGAAAGGGTGAAACAGCCGGTCGGTATCAACGGCAATGTCTATTTGAACGGAGCAAAGCCCTTTGACAGAGAAGAGACAAAATATCAGGATGATGTGGATCCTGCGATAAGGATTGCGGAAGAAAACGGAGAGGTTTATCTTGAAATTACGATACCGGAGAAAATGAAGTCAATTCGGACAGAAGTAATTTCAACGGAAAAGCTGGGAATGGCAAGAATCGTCGAGCAGCGGTTTGAGAATCCGGATGGCTCTGTACTGTATCTGAACAGAGATATGAAAGAAAATGTGCGGTCGGAAAGTCCTGTGCCGGGGCCGATTGAAGAAATTCATTCCGGAGCAAACAGAGTGAAGGTTTGGACAAAACGTCTATAACTTTACTGTGAAAGCCCCGGACGGCGGCGCATGTAGGTTTAGGTTGCAAATAGGAGAGCTTATGATAATGTTGTCTTCCGACCGAGAGAAAAAAGTAAACCTTGGAATTGCCAGCATGGAAATTATGTACATGGAATAGAGCAAAGGGGAGCTGCCAGTAGAAGAAAGTACATAGCAGGAACGTCATAAAATTTTCTTATGACGTTCCCTATGCCCGTTTTTGTTATGCATTAATAAATCTATTTGCATATATTATAGCTAAGACAACCCGGCCTCCATGTATAACTGTTCCCTGTAGCTCTGATCAGACAGGGCTTTTTTTAAATCTTCATTCCTGCCGTTATCCATGAGTACTTGTACCAACTTTGCAAGGCGGTTTTCTCCTTCCGCTTTCCCACGTCTTACATATTGATCAAATAATTCGCACACTGTGATTTCCTCCTCCTCTCCTAGTCCCTGCTGCTGTATCCATGTTTCGACGTTCTCTATATCTGACTCTCCTGAAAGAACACTGATCATCCTGATCAGAGCGGCTGTGTGGGAAATTTTTCTATCAGAGCGGTAGCTGTCACCTTCTGCCAGAAAATCCACCACGATCCGCATATCGCTTTGGAACAGTTCTCTTGTTTCTTTTGGCAGGTATCTCATCTCAAATACATGGAGCTTTATCTCATCGATATATTTCCAGGTTTCTTCCGAAAGTTTCCGTTTCCGGAACAGTTTCCGGCTGTCACGGCTTCCACGCCATCTGTGATACCCCCAGTACAGTATCAGTTCTATGACAGGAAATGTACCCTGTATCTTTTTCTCATACTGCTCCCGGTATATGCCTCCAGTATAGCCTGCTTTACGAAGCAGCATTTTCCCATCGGGTTTACTTTGATTAGCAATTAAATACATCAGGTTAGTTCTGCCGCCTTCAATCTCATATTTGCACAAATCCTCATATTGGTTTCGAAGTTTCTTTTCTCCCTGATAAATGCTTTCTGTCGGTCCTGCCAGCAGATTTTCTGCTTTTGTTACTTTTTTCCCCTGATATAACAGAGCATTAATCACATCTGCTGCGACATCCGGAAAGGCTAAAAACTCCTTTTCTGTAATGTCTTTTGTCTCTTTCGGCGTTTCCATTCGACCTCCTCTTATCAGACATGCAACACAACTTGTCCATGATGAGTAACCGTTGTTTCCCTGCCTTATTTCGTTTAAATGGTGATAAAAAGCAAGGAACTTAAAACAGATGTCAAATCTCAAACAGAGATATTTATTGGATATTGAGAATAATAGAATGGATTTCCGTTAGAATTTCTATGCTTTGATTTATTGTAACAAAAGAGCAAATGCTTCGTCAATAAACAATTGATAAATTTTTGCTAAAATGTAATTTACCATGAAAGCCCTGGACGACGACCATGTGGATGGGCGTGCTCGCACGCACAGACATATGGACATCGGACGGGCAAGCCGGTATGAGTATGTAGAGCGATAGCATAGGATTTCATCCTTTTAAAATACGAATACCGGCGGCGATTGCGGAAGCACGAAGTGCGGAGCGATCGGCTTTTATGTCGTGGTTGTGCGCCGCGCCAGCGGAGCATGAAGGTTTATTAACAAGGTAAGTGACAATACGGAATCTCCTGGCTATAAGCCTTAAGTATAAACTAATGAACTAATTAAAACTACCTGACAGGAGAAAAGAGAGCTATAATGTATATAATTCAGATAACACAGAAAAAACAACGGATGTCACGCTTCGCGGGCCATCCTTATGTTAACAAACACAGTCGCACCAGTGCGTCTGTTCATTGTAAGAAAAGGAGAAGACGGATATGAGAAAAGATTTTGGAACAAAGCCCTGGTTTTACCCGCTTCCGGTGCTGATCATCGGAACCTATGACGAGAACGGAAAGGCAGATGCCATGAATGCTGCGTGGGGAGGGCTTTATGATGCCAACATGGTGGAGCTTTGTTTAAGCGCAGGACACAAGACCACTCAGAACATCAAGGCAAAGGGAGCTTTTACAGTCAGCTTTGCGGACGCTGCCCATGTGGCCGCCTGCGATTATGTGGGACTTGTTTCCGCCAATAACACCCCTGATAAGATGGAAAAAGCCGGATTTACCACCGAGAAGAGCGCGTTTGTGGATGCGCCGATCATCTGCGAGCTTCCCATGGCTTTGGAGTGCAGGCTGGTAAAGGTGACGGAGGATGGAAACATTATCGGTGAAATTGTCAATGTCAATGCGGATGAAAGCATTTTGGGCGAGGATGGCATGATTGATGCCGCTAAGCTGCAGGCGATTTCCTTTGACCCGGTGCATAATGATTATCTGGTGCTGGGCGAGAAGGTGGGCAAAGCCTTTAGTGATGGGAATGCTTTGAAATAAAAAATATCAAATTCAGGATAAAGTATGGCAAATTTTGAATTTAATTCCAAATTTGCTATACTTTTAATATGGTGGAAATGAATATATTTCATATATCAAAACTGTGCAAAATGATGAACTTCCCTGCATTTGCAAACTTCCAATTGACGAACACGAACGTGAACGGTAAGTTAAATATAGGCTCTTATGTTTTTATTAGCATAAGGGCAGAGCTCTGAAGCAGAAGGAAAGCAATGACAGGAGGTGCCAAAGCATATGGGAAAAGAAAAACAGGGGACGGAACAGTTGGCGGATAATGTCCATGATCAGGGAAAAAGCATAGAACACAAAAATCCTTTGCTGCGGGAGACGGATAAGACCAATCAATTTATCACCATTGGGGAGATCATGCTCAGACTCACGCCTCCCAATTACGAAAAAATCCGCATGGCTACCAGCTTTGAGGCCAGCTATGGAGGGAGCGAAGCCAATATTGCCTTAGCGCTTGCCAACCTGGGAATTGACAGTACGTTTTTTACAGTGATTCCCAATAACAGTCTTGGCAAAAGTGCCATTCGTATGTTAAGGAGCAATGATGTCCACTGCACGCCTGTGATTTTGAGCACCCCGGAGCAGACGCCCACCCACCGTATGGGCAGCTATTATCTGGAGACAGGGTTTGGGATTCGTGCCAGCAAAGTCATTTATGACCGGAAGCACAGCGCGATTTCCGAATTTGATTTTGATACGGTTGACCTTGAAAGCCTTCTGGATGGCTACACCTGGCTGCATCTGAGCGGGATAACCCCGGCCCTTTCAAAAGGGTGCCAGAAGCTTGTTTTAAGCAGTCTGAAAATTGCCCGGAAGAAGGGAATTACGGTGAGCTTTGACGGCAATTTCCGAAGTACCCTTTGGACCTGGGAGGAGGCAAGAGATTTCTGTACGCAGTGTCTTCCTTATGTAAATGTGCTGATGGGGATTGAGCCCTATCATCTTTGGAAGGATGAGGACGATCACAGCAAAGGAGATATAAAGGACGGCGTTCCTCTCCAGCCCAGCTACGAACAGCAGGATGAGATTTTCCAGGCCTTTATAGACAGATACCCGAATCTTACCTGCATTGCCCGGCATGTGCGTTATGCTCACAGCGGAAGCGAAAACAGCCTGAAAGCGTTTATGTGGTATGAAGGGCATACCTTTGAAAGCAAGCTTTTTACCTTCAATATTCTGGACCGGGTGGGCGGCGGAGACGCCTTTGCCAGCGGCCTGATCTATGCCATCATGAACCGGTACAGGCCAATGGATATCGTAAATTTTGCAGTGGCGAGCAGCGCTATCAAGCATACGATCCGCGGGGATGCCAATATCACGGATGACGCGGCGGCAATCCGCAATCTGATGAATATGAATTATGATATTAAAAGATAAGCAAACAAAAGCGAATGACAAACTGAGCTGATATTTGCCATAGATATCGATACAAAAATCCGGGGCCATCAAATGGCGCTCGGATTTTTGATAAAAACTGTAGACACCGCAAAGGATAAAAACGGCAATGGCTTTTGTCGGGTATGAGCATGCAGATGAGCTTCGCAAATTGTTTGAAAGCGGCCGCCAGACATAGTATAATAGTAAAGGCTAGGGCGTGCAAAGCCATGGACAAAGAACATTTCCAACATAAGCAGCAGGAATATTTTTTACATTGAGGAGTGTGAAGGAGGAGAAAATGGATTACGCAAAAGAATCATTAAAAATGCATTATGATCTGAAAGGTAAGATTGAGATGGTATCACGGGCGAAGGTGGACTCAAAGGAGGCGCTCAGCCTGGCCTACACGCCTGGAGTAGCGACACCCTGTCTGGAGATTCAGAAGGACATAAACAAGAGCTATGAACTGACAAGACGATGGAATACCGTGGCAGTGGTCACTGACGGGACGGCAGTGCTTGGCCTGGGGGATATTGGACCGGAGGCAGGAATGCCGGTTATGGAAGGGAAATGTGTATTATTTAAAGAGTTCGGAGGCGTGGATGCCATTCCCCTTTGTGTGCGCAGCAAGGATGTAGACGAGATTGTGAATACCGTCCGGCTGCTGGCGGGAAGCTTTGGAGGGGTAAATCTGGAGGATATTTCCGCACCGCGGTGTTTTGAGATTGAACGCAGACTAAAGGAGTGCTGTGATATTCCGATTTTCCATGATGATCAGCATGGAACGGCGGTGATCACACTGGCAGGAATTATCAATGCGCTTAAGCTGGTGGGAAAGAAGCTGGAGGAGGTTAAGATTGTCACCTCAGGGGCCGGGGCGGCCGGGATTGCCATTATCCGTCTTTTGATGTCCATGGGGCTTCGCAACGTGATTATGACCGACCGCAGGGGAGCCATCTATGAAGGGCGTGAGGGCCTGAATGCTATTAAGGAAGAGATGGCACATATCACCAATTTCGGTCATGAAAAGGGCACGCTGGCAGATGTAATTAAGGGAGCTGATATTTTTATTGGCGTGTCGGCGCCGGGAACCCTGACCGGAGAGATGGTAAAGACTATGGCAAAGGATCCGATTATTTTTGCCTGCGCCAACCCGGTTCCGGAAATTTTCCCGGAGGAGGCCAAGGCGGCAGGGGCTGCTGTGGTGAGTACCGGGCGCTCAGACTATCCGAACCAGGTAAACAATGTTCTGTGCTTCCCCGGAATATTCAGAGGGGCTCTTGATATCCGCGCAACCGATATCAACGATGAGATGAAGGTGGCAGCGGCCCATGCCATTGCCTCCCTGGTAAGTGATGAGGAACTGAATGCGGATTATATCCTTCCGGCAGCATTTGATCCCAGAGTGAGAGATGCCGTGGCGCTTGCCGTGGCTAAGGCAGGCCGGGAAAGCGGTGTGGCGAGGATTTAAGGGGGGCAGCAAGGCGGGGGAGTTCCCCGCCTTGTGAAGAAAAATCTTTTAAATTGCCTGTGCCTATCCAGTTGTCACAAGATAAAGCTTGATCTGCTTGATATTAAGCTTTTTTTCCATAATTTCATAGACCAGCCTTACATCATTTTCCAATTCATAAACTCCATGGCCTATGGTCTTGTAGCCCCTGTGTTCATACAGACATACTGCCGGAAGTGAGGCATCCAAGACGGCCGTATCATGCTTTTTCAGAATTTCTGCTTCCAGACAATTCATAATGTATGAACCGCATCCCTGGCCTTGATAGCTTGGCAGTACGTAGAGCCCCGTGATATGGTTTTTGTCATAGCAGCCGGTTCCCACAACAGCGCCGTTGACCACCAGGACACCCATATTTCCGGAGGCGATACCCTCCAGAATGTGTTCCCTGCTGTGAAGCCTGCAAAAAATCTGCCACTTCCGCAGGATAATATTTGGGGTATATGGTTTTAATGGTTGTATGTAAAACGTTGTAAATTGCATCTGCCATGTCGGGAACTGCTGTTTTATATTCCATTTTTTCCTCCTGATGCAAGCAGCATATTTCGCTCTTTGCGGTATAAATATACCATAATAAAGTTTGAAAAACCAGCGAAAGATAAAAAAACCACTTGACTTTTCCCGGAATTTTTAGTTAGCTTGAGAGTAAAAAGTTTGTGCTACTAAGAAGCCAGGGAATCCCAGTAGACTCCTGACTTGTCCTGTTGCATCCGAATTATTTGCGTTATACGCAATCCCGGCTGTTTATCCATAAACAAGAAAAAATATTTCCGTAAATACTGCATAAGTGCCGCTTCCGATACCCTTCCTCTTGCGGGTGTCCTCTGGTATCGGA
>ERZ808046.645-NODE-645-length-24836-cov-8.398724_pt1 | contig 24836 bp, 22 predicted proteins | sample MGYA00380196_ERZ808046 | MGnify/ENA primary metagenome ERZ808046 (study PRJEB31490, sample SAMN06133421) | mouse gut metagenome | isolation source: Z6_2 | host: mice | place: China: Chengdu | collected 2015-05 ...
ATGCCCAGATAGCTCAGTTGGTAGAGCAGAGGACTGAAAATCCTCGTGTCGCTGGTTCGATTCCGGCTCTGGGCATTTAAACTCTTAGATATTGCGGCAGCAGTATTTAAGAGTTTTTTAGTTTCTATTGCTTTTTTTCCCGGTTTATAGTATTTTGGTAAAGGAAATGGAAAGACTATCTATTTGCAGAGATTAAATGTGTATGCAAATAGCAAAGCAGTAAAAGGCGGTATTATGAGGGATAAGGCTAAGAATTACGGGAAGCATCTTGAAAAAATAAGAAAGGAATATGAGCAAAAAAAGGAGTTCTATTCTTTATTGAAGGAGTATGCATCAGATATTCTGGATTCGGAGAATTTTCGGAGTACGAGAAATTATATTCAGCATGGCAGCATACCAGTACGGCGTCATTGTATTGATGTGGCAAGGCAAAGCATCGTAATCAGTAAACTTTTAAGAATACACTGTAATGAGAGGGAACTGATCAGAGGCGCTCTGCTTCATGACTATTTTTTGTATGACTGGCATGATAAGACAAGAGAAAATTATCAGATGCTGCACGGTTTTTATCATCCCGGAATTGCATTGAGGAATGCAAGCAGGGAATATCCGTTGACATTGAGAGAAAAGGATATTATCAAAAAACATATGTGGCCGCTCACAGTGGTTCCTCCCCTTTGCAGAGAGGCATGGATTGTGACAACTGCAGATAAATACTGTTCATTATTAGAGACCTTGAGGCTCCGCAGAGGGGCTAAGAAAACGCAGGTAAGGGTAACCGGATGAAGCAACGGATTTTTGAAAGTCTGAAAACCTATTGCGGCAGTGATTTTTACCCTTTTCATATGCCGGGGCATAAAAGAAATGTGGAAGATAGCCCTCTTGCCGAATTCTATCAGTATGATATTACAGAAATAGATGGCTTTGATAATCTGCATCAGCCGGAAGGATTAATTAAGGAAGCACAGGAGCGGGCGGCAAAATTATATCATTCAAAAGAGACATATTTTCTGGTTAATGGAAGCACGGCAGGAATTTTAAGCGCAGTTTCTGCGCTGGCAGTGCGGGGTAAAAAACTTATTATTTCCAGAAACTGCCATAAAGCCGTATATCATGCGGCTTTTTTGAATCGAATGGAGCTGCACTACGTATATCCACAGAGATTGGAGGAATATGAAATTGCGGGAGCGGTTACAAAAGAGGAGATAAAGAGAGAAATTGAGAATATTATAAATGAGAATAGAATGGATGCCGGACGTTCAGAGGTAAAAAATCCGCAGGAGCTGATTGCAGGGGTAGTGATTACATCACCCACTTACGATGGAATTATTTCGGACGTGAAGGAAATTGCCCGATTGGTACACAGCTATGGTATTCCTCTGATTGTGGACCAGGCCCATGGAGCCCACTTTGGCCTTCATCCGGGCTATCCGGCCAATGCGGTCAGTGAGGGAGCGGATTTGGTGATCCACAGTGTTCACAAGACGTTGCCGGCGCCAACCCAGACGGCGCTGCTTCACAGAAACGGAGAGCTTACAGACGGAGAGCTTCTGAGAAGATATCTTCGTATTTATCAGTCAAGCAGCCCATCCTACCTGCTGATTGCGGGAATTGATGAGGGTGTTTTTCAGGCAGAAAGGGAAGGAAAAGGCAGACTGGATCAGCTTCTTTGCTGGAGAAATTCCTTTTTAAAAAAGGCAGAAAGGTTTAGGCATATCCAGGTATGTCCGTTTACAGAACCGGGCAGGCTGGTAATATTCATAAAGGATTTCCCCATGTCAGGACAGCAGTTTTATGATATTTTGAGAGAAAAATATCATCTGCAGATGGAGATGGCGGCAGGAAGCTATGTGGTTGCCATACTGACCATGATGGACCGGGAAGAAGGGATTCAGCGTCTTTTGACGGCACTGCAGGAGATTGATTCGAGTATGTCTGCGGCAGAAAAAAATGATAAAGGCAGCGTTGATGGACCCTCCCCAATTGAAGCGTTCAGGAAAGAAAAAGGCAGCGGATGGGAGAGTGATTTACGCCCGCATGTAAACATGAATATATGGGAAGCATACAGGATGCCCTTTGAGGAGATAGCACTTGAAGAAGCAGAGGGGAGAACAGCAGCTGAATTTATTAATTTGTACCCTCCGGGAATCCCTTTGTCAGTGCCGGGAGAGAGGATAGAGAAACAATTGTCAGAGCTTGTTTCCAATTATCTGGCACAGGGGTATACGGTTCAGGGAGTTTGTGACAATAAAGTAAAGGTGTTAATGGAAAGGAAATAGATGTAGAATGAGAAAAACCAAAATAATCTGTACAATTGGACCGGCCAGTGAATCGGAGGAGAAACTTAAGGAATTAATGCAGGCGGGAATGAATGTTGCACGGTTTAACTTTTCCCACGGTACCCATGAAGAGCATAAGAAAAAATTTGACAGAGTTTTAAAGGCAAGTAATGAACTGGGACTTCCGGTTGCCACTATGCTGGACACCAAAGGGCCGGAGATCAGGCTTAAGGATATAGAAGGCGGAAGAACAGAACTTGTGGCAGGACAAAAGTTTATACTGACAACGGAAGAACGGATTGGAAATAATGAGAAGGTGACAATCACCTACAAGAATTTGAAGGATGATGTGTCAGTCGGCACGACCATTTTGATTGATGACGGGCTGATAGAAATGGTTGTGGATGCCATAGAAGAAACCGATATAATATGTACGGTGATAAACGGCGGTCCCATATCTGATCATAAAGGGGTCAATGTTCCCGGAGCGGTACTGTCCATGCCGTATATCAGTGAAACTGACAGAAGCGATATTATGTTCGGATGTGATATGGGCTTTGATTTCCTTGCAGCTTCTTTTGTAAGGGGAAAAGAGGATATTCTCGCAGTAAGGCAGATTCTCTCAGATCAGGGAAGCGATATGAAGATCATAGCCAAAATCGAGAATATGCAGGGGATTCGTAATCTGGAGGAAATTATCTCCGTATCCGACGGCATTATGGTGGCAAGGGGGGATATGGGAGTGGAAATTCCTTTAGAGGAAGTGCCAGTGATCCAAAAACAGATGATCAGGATGGCTGAAAAGGAAGGAAAACATGTAATTACAGCCACCCAGATGCTGGAGTCCATGATCAAAAATCCAAGGCCTACCAGAGCAGAGGCTACCGATATTGCGAATGCTATATACGACGGAACCACGGCGATCATGCTTTCGGGTGAGAGCGCCGCAGGTCTTTATCCGGTAGAGGCAGTAAGGACTATGGCAAGGATTGCCGAGAGGACAGAACAGGATATTGATTATAACGGAAGAATGAAGCGCAGGGAACTCAGCGGAGACGTGGATGTGACAAGTGCGATTTCCCATGCTACCTGCATGACGGCAATGGATTTGAAAGCATCCGCTGTCATTACAGTTACGATTTCAGGCTTCACAGCGGGAATGATTGCCGGATATAAGCCTGAATGTCCGGTTATTGCATGCAGTGTCAGCCCCAGGGTATGCAGGCAGCTTGGTCTCACATGGGGAGTGACTCCCATCTGGATTGCAAGGGAAAGCTCGGCAGATGATCTTTTTGAAGTGGCTGTGCGTGCGGCAGAAGATGCAGGATATATTCAAAAAGGAGACAAAGTTGTCCTCACAGCGGGAGTTCCGTTAGGCGTGTCAGGAAATACCAACATGATTCGTGTGGTAGAGGTTTAATAATCATGGGAAAAATGATATACTTAATGGGTAAGAGCTCATCAGGAAAGGATACGGTTTACAGACACCTTCTGGAATGGAATGAAGTCTGCCTGAAAAAAGTAGTGCCTTATACCACCCAGCCCATACGTGCCGGGGAGGTAGAAGGGGAAGAATATTATTTTACAGATGAAGACGGCTTCCGGAAGCTGGAAGCATCCGGAAAGATTGTCGAAGCAAGAGCGTACGATACATACCATGGTTTATGGCGCTATTTTACGGTGGACGATGGAAATATAGATTTGGCACACAATAATTACCTGACTATTGGAACAATAGAGTCTTATCTGAAAACAACGGGTTATTTTGGAAAAGAGAAGATATTGCCGGTGCTTTTGGAGCTTGATGATGGGATAAGGCTGAAACGGGCACTTGAGAGGGAAATGCAGGAGGAAAGGCCCAGATATCAGGAAATGTGCAGACGTTTTCTGGCGGACGGGGAGGACTTTTCGGAAGAAAAGATACAGGAAGCAGGTATTACCAGACGGTTCATTAATGATGAACTGAACAGCTGTCTTGGAGAAATAGAGAAATATATTGCGGATAATCTATAGATGAAAATGAGGTGCTCAAAAGGTGGATATTAAAGTAAATCAGGCAGCTCCTGTAGCGCAGCCGGAAGCACAGGCGCCCGTGCGTGAATCGGATGGAGCATTTAAATTTACATTGGTCAGCCATATAGAGGAACAGGAGCTTCAGGCAAGGCTGAGTACCCTTATGGAGGAAATTACCATGCAGGGGGATAAGCTTGCGAAAAAGCGCGATATCAAAGATATGAAGAAGTATCGCGGCCTGATCAAGGAATTCATGAACGAGATCGTCAGCCGCTCGCATTCCTTTTCGCGGGAGAACTTTCTGGATCGGAAGGGAAGGCACAGAGTTTACGGGATTATCCGGCTGGTGGATGAAAATCTGGATGAGCTGGCGCAGGAGTTGATGAAGGATGAGCAGGATCATCTTGCAATTCTTACTAAAATCGGAGAAATCAGAGGACTTCTTCTGGATATTTTAACCTGACGATAAAAGGCCGCAGGGAGCGGCAGAATGAGAGGGGCATATGCGCAGATTTGCAGATATTGTGGGGCAGGAGCATTTGAAGGAGCATCTGGAAAATGCCATCAAAATGGACAAGGTGTCTCACGCCTATATCATTAACGGGGAGAAAAATGCGGGAAAGGAATTCATTGCCAAAACCTTTGCCATGGCGTTACAATGCGAAAACAGACAGGGAATAGAGCCCTGCGGGGAGTGTCATTCCTGTAAACAGGCACTCAGCGGCAATCATCCTGACATCATTTTTATCACCCATGAAAAGCCGGGAACCATCGGAGTGGATGATATTCGGCGTCAGATCAACAATGATGTGGCAATCAAGCCGTATAAGGGCCCCTGGAAGATTTACATTATGAATGAAGGGGAAAAAATGACGGTTCAGGCTCAGAATGCCCTGCTGAAAACTTTAGAGGAACCTCCGGAATATGCGGTGCTTCTGATTCTGGCTGCGAATGTGGATTCCTTGCTGCCGACAGTGCTGAGCAGGTGTGTTGTTTTGAATATGAAGCCTGCAAAGGATGCGCAGATCAAAAAATATCTGATGGAGACCATGGAGATTCCGGATTACAAGGCAGATATCTGTGTGGCCTTTGCGAGAGGGAATGTGGGAAAAGCCAAGCTTCTTGCAAACAGTGAGGAATTTGAAAAGGTTAAGGAAGAGGCTATCATTTTGCTGAAAAATATCAGGGAAATGGAGTTAAACGAAATTGTTACGGCCATTAAAAAGATTAATGAGTATAAATTTGATGTAAACGACTATCTGGATATTCTTTCAATCTGGTACCGTGATGTGCTTCTGTTTAAGGCAACGCATGATGCCAATCATTTGATTTTTAAAGAAGAAATTCAGTATATCAGAAAAGTGGCGGACAAGAGCGCTTATGAGGGGATTGAGAAGATCATAGATGCTCTTGAGAAGTCAAAGCAAAGGCTGAGCGCCAATGTGAATTTTGATCTGACGATGGAGCTTTTGCTCCTTACGATTAAGGAAAATTAAGGTGAGGTTGATAGATGATGGTAAAGGTGATAGGAGTTCGTTTCAGAACGGCGGGGAAAATATATTTTTTTAATCCGGGGAAATTTAATATTAAACGCGGAGATCATGTGATTGTAGAAACTGCAAGGGGAATCGAATATGGTACCGTGGTAGGAGACCCCAGGGAAATGGATAACAGCAAGGTGGTTCAGCCATTAAAACCGGTGCTCAGGATTGCCAGCCAGAGGGATGACGAGCAGGAGGCGGGAAATAAGATTAAGGAGAAAGAAGCCTTCAAAATCTGCCTGGAAAAAATCCAGAAGCACAAGCTTGAAATGAAACTGATTGATGCGGAGTATACTTTTGACAATAATAAGGTATTATTTTACTTTACCGCCGATGGAAGAATAGACTTCCGGGAGCTTGTGAAGGACTTGGCGGCAGTATTTAAGACAAGGATTGAGCTTCGCCAGATCGGTGTCAGGGATGAGACCAAGATATTGGGCGGAATCGGCATTTGCGGCAGAGAGCTTTGCTGTCACAGGCATTTGTCGGAGTTTGTACCGGTTTCCATTAAAATGGCGAAGGAGCAGAACTTATCCCTGAACCCAACCAAGATTTCAGGAGTCTGCGGCAGGCTTATGTGCTGCCTTAAGAATGAAGAGGAAACCTATGAGGAGTTGAACAGGCGGCTGCCGAATGTGGGCGATCATGTAACAACGGAGGATGGCTTAAAAGGGGAGGTTCACAGCGTTAATGTGCTTCGCCAGCTCGTGAAGGTGATTGTGGACGTTGGGGATGAGAAAGAAATTCAGGAATACCGCGTGGAGCAGCTTCGATTCAGGCGGAAGCATAAACACAATAAGGTAGATGTGCAGGATGAGACATTAAAGAAACTGGAAAAGCTGGAAAAAGAAGAACCTAAGTCCAAGCTGGATGATAATTAAGGATAGCAGGTGGGGATTTAAACAGGAGATGACGGGAGAAGAAGTATTCCTGAAGGAAAATTTCCTGAAAGGAAATGAGAGAATAGACGATCTTCAGAGGAATCATTACAGAATCATACAGGATCCGGGCAGGTTTTGCTTTGGAATGGACGGGGTGCTTCTCTCCGGCTTTGCAAAGGCAAGGGAAGGGGCAAAGGTTCTGGATCTGGGCACGGGAACGGGAATTATTCCCATACTTATGGAGGCAAAGACAAAGGCTGCTCATTTTACCGGACTGGAAATCCAGCCGGAAAGTGCGGATATGGCTGCCCGAAGCGTCAGGCTGAACCATCAGGAGGAAAAAATAGAAATTGTCACAGGAGATATTAAGGAAGCAGTCAGTCTTTTTGGCGCTGCTTCTTTTGACGTTGTGACCAGTAATCCGCCTTATATGACAGAGCATCATGGAATTACGAACCCGGAGGAACCCAAGGCGATCGCAAGGCACGAGCTGCTTTGTACCCTGGAGGATGTGATCAGTCAGAGCAGCAGGCTCTTAAAGCCCGGAGGAAATTTTTATATGGTACACAGGCCCTTTCGGCTGGTGGATGTCCTGGTGCTGCTCAGAGAGTACCGGCTGGAGCCGAAAAGAATGCAGTTGGTGTACCCCTTTGCCAATAAGGAGCCTAATATGGTGCTGATAGAGGCGAACCGGGGCGGACGAGCCCGCATGAAGGTAGAAAAGCCTTTGATTATTTTTAAGGAGCCAGGGGTTTATACTGATGAAATTACGGAGATTTATGGTTACTGAAAGGGGTAAAGCGTGTTCGGAGGGCTTTTGGCGGGAAGCGTTTGCCTGAATTGATGGGAAGTTTGTATTTTTTATGGAAAGAGGAAGTTTGAATGACGGGAACATTATATTTGTGCGCAACGCCTATCGGGAATCTGGGAGATATCACCTCGCGGGTGCTGGACACTCTGAGGGAGGTAGATATGATTGCGGCGGAGGATACAAGAAACAGCTTAAAGCTGCTGAACCATTTTGCGATCAAAACGCCTCTGACCAGTTATCATGAGTACAATAAGGTGGAAAAGGCAGAGCAGATTCTGGACTGGTTAAGGGATGGGAAAAATATTGCATTGATTACGGACGCAGGAACTCCGGCTATTTCTGATCCGGGGGAGGTATTGGTAGAAAGGTGCCTGAAAGAAGGCATTCCGGTTACTTCACTTCCTGGCTGTTGTGCCTGCATTACGGCTTTGACGCTCTCCGGCCTTCCAACCAGAAGATTCTGTTTCGAGGGATTCCTTCCTTCCGACAAAAAAGAAAAGAAGTTGATTTTGGAGGAACTTAAGGGTGAAACTCGGACAATCATTCTGTATGAAGCGCCTCATCATTTAAGGAGAACTCTTGCGGAGCTTTACGAAATACTGGGGGAACGCCGAATTACGCTGTGCAGAGAACTGACCAAGCGGTTTGAAACAATTTTTCCAACAACAATAGAAGGGGCAATTGCCTACTACGAGAAAAATGACCCAAGAGGAGAATATGTTTTAGTAGTAGAGGGCATGGACAGGGAAAACATAAAGCGGGAAGAGCAAAAAAAATGGACAGAGCTTTCTATAGAGGAGCATATGCAGATCTACGAAGAGCAGGGGATGGAAAGAAAAGAGGCCATGAAAAAGGTGGCATCCGACAGAGGAATCAGCAAGCGGGAGGTCTATCAGGCATTGCTTTGAGGGTTTAGAAATAATTTGGTAAGAGCGGTCATAGAATGCTAAAAAAGAAAAGAGTAGTTTATGCTGAATTATATTTGGGCGGCGATGATTGTAGTTGGCATTCTTTTTGGAGCTGTAAACGGAAATATGAAGGAAATTACAGAGGCAGCGCTGGACAGTGCCGGGGAGGCGGTATCGCTTTGTATTGCCATGGCCGGAATCATGGCCTTCTGGGTAGGACTTATGGAGGTGGCGCAGAGTTCCGGGCTGATTGCACGGCTGACGGATATGCTTTCCCCCTTTATTTCTTTTATGTTTCCGGGATTGCCGAAGGAGCACAGGGCGAAGGGGTTTATTTCCATGAATATTATCGCCAATGCATGATTTATAATAGGACTAAATAAAGTATAGATTCGCAGAGAGTTTTCTCCCAAAATCCGAAAAAAATTGCAGATTATTATCTCCCCGTGCAGGATTATGATACTCGATTTTACCCATTCTTTCAAAGGACTATGACGAAATCTTAAATTTTTACGGGGTATGGTAATAAGGGAACAGAACAGGAGAGGGTGAATTACCACTGCGATGTGCTGGAAGCCAAGATCGTGCTGGGGGAGAGGCTGATCGTAAGCATAGGGAGTGAATTTATAGAGAATAACGGGGAAGATGCTGAAAGGCAGAAAAATATGGGGGAAGAAGAGAGGAAGCAGGACTGTGAGACAAAAGCCTTCCAAAGGCTGGCGCAGAAACTGAAGAAGGCCTTTCCGAGGCTGCCCATCATCCTGCTGGCGGACAGCCTGTATGCATCAGAGCCGGTGATGGAAACCTGCCGCGGGAATGGGTGGGAATATATCATCCGTTATAAAACGGGGAGCATCCCAAGCATTACGGAAGAATATGAGAATATCCCGGAAAAAGGGAAAACAGGGCACGCAGAATTTGTGAATGATATCGATTATAATGGGAAGAAAGTAAACATGCTGCGTTTTTGGGAAGAGAAAGTGGAAAAGGGGGAAACGGTAAGGACGGAATTCCAGTGGCTGACAAGCATAAGGCTGACAGAGGGGAATGCGGAGAAAGTGGCGCAGGCGGGAAGGAAGCGCTGGAAGATAGAGAATGAAGGGTTCAACCGCCAGAAAAACTGGCAGGGAGACATCACCCATGCGTGCAGCTGGGATGAGAGGGGGATGAAGAACCACTATCTGATGGCGCAGATATCGGATATGGTAAAGCAGCTTTACGAATGGTTTTACCTAAGGAAGAAAGGGATAAAGAAACGGCAGAAAAAAATATCTTCCGACCTGTTAGAAAGCTTTGGATGGCAGATAACAGAAGCGGAAGATATATCAAGCCGGCTGGACGAACCAGTCCTAAACTGAAGTAATTATCGCAAAGGTGGTGGTGCATGGCAAGGAGATATAAAGCAAAAACAACTTGACATAAGAGGGGTATGGGACTTTGGATATCTCCGGGACTTTTGATGAGCTGGCGGGGGTGTGAGAGAAACGTTTACAGTCTATAAAGAAAGGGATGAGGTACGAAATGAAAGATTATGTAAAGGTTAATGGAAAACAGTTTTCTTTTAGGGGAAAGCCGATTTTGTTTTCCGGCCTGGGCGTTGGTTCATGGCTGAATATGGAGCACTTCATGATGGGCATTCCGGGGACGGATAAGCAGATACGGGAAACTTTTACACAGGTGCTGGGCAGGGAGGATGCAGAAGTGTTTTTTGACTCCTTTATCATAAATTTTATGGGCGAAGAGGATTTTGCTTTTTTGAGGGATGTGGGTGTAAACCTTTTGCGGGTGCCTTTTAATTATCGGCTGTTTATAGACGATGAGCATCCGGATGCGTATAAGGAGGAGGGCTTTCGGTATCTGGATCGGCTTTTGGCTTTTTGCACTAAATATGAAATTTTTTTGCTGCCGGATCTGCACACCGCCCCGGGCGGGCAGAACCCGGACTGGCATTCAGATAATCAGACGGGGATACCCCAGTTCTGGCATTACGGGATTTTTCAGGAACAGATCATTGGCCTGTGGAAGAGGATTGCCGCCAGATACCGGGAGGAGACTTATCTGCTGGGGTATGATCTGCTCAACGAGCCGTTCCTTATGCCAAAGAGGGAAGGAATGCTAAACAGATTTTATGAGAAGGTTACAGGGGCAATCAGAGAAGTGGATCAAAATCATATTATTTTTCTTGAGGGAGATTTCTTTTCCATGGATTTCTCATCTGTTGCGTTGCTGGAGGATGAGCAGACAGCCCTTACCTTCCATTTCTATCCGGGGGTGTGGGAAACGCATTTGACCAAAAAGGATTTTGATGCCGGAAAAAGAGTGGAGAGGATGGATGAGCTTCTCACTGGATTTGATGGGCTCCGGGAACAGTTTGGACGTCCCATTTTGTGTGGGGAGGCCGGAGTGGATATTGACAGAGAGGATATCCCTTTTACTATGCAGCTTGTGGAGGAGACGCTGGCACTGTTTCATAAGCATGGACTGTCCTGGACTCTCTGGAGCTATAAGGATGCCCAGTGGATGGGACTGTCCTGGCCGAAGGATGATACAGGCTGGATGGCGTTTGTAAGGAAGGTCAGGGATAAATGGTCCCATTATGGACAGATGCAGATTGCGGACGAGCTTATGGATGAGATCGGAAAGAGATATACGCAGGACTTTTCAAAGGAACTGAAATATGAACTGCAGTTTCAGCTCAGGGGGCTTTTGTACCGCATGGAGCAGGAGTATTTTTTAAAACCGCTCCTTATGGAATATGAAAAGGAAGCGCTGCTTACACTCCCTGAGTCTTTCCGATTTGAGAATTGCGGGTTCTATGAGGAATACCGAGATTTGCTTAAGAAGTATTCCTGGAAAGGGCAGTCTTATAATAATTAGTTGGGAGGGCTGTCATTTTGATTATAAATCAGATTGTATAGGTTCATGGAGGAAATCATTTTGCGGATTTCCTCCACTGATTTTTTATCAAATTTTTTCAGGATATTATGTATCTGCGACTTCACCGTGGACATTTCCACATGTCGGAGCTGGCAGATTTCCCGACGGTTTTTTCCATCCAAAAGTAGACGCAAAAGCTCCATTTCAGCGGAGGTTAAAGAGGATACAATATTTACCGCGTAAAGGAAGCTGGTTTCGTAGGACCGGATTCTCTTAAATTCGCCCAATATTTTCGTGGCAAGCTGCGGGCGCAGGGGGCTGGTGCCCTGGTAGGCATTGCGAATACTTAAAAGAATTTCATCGGGAGAGGCATTTTTCATCAAGTAATCACAGACGCCAAGCTGAAAAGCAGTGAAGATTAATTCATCTTCTTCATAGACAGTGAGAATAATAATATGGGATTTTAAGCCGGATGCGAAGATCTGTTCCACAGCTCGCAGGCCGGCATCTTTTTCCTCCATTTCAATATCCATCAGAATTACATCAGGATGGGTTTCAAGAGCCTTTGCAACGGCCTCCCGACCGGTTGCAACATCAGCGGCAACAGTCATATCCGAAGTGCTTTCAATAATTTTAACATAAAGCCTGCGCAGGGGTTCCATATCCTCTGCAATCAATATGTGAATGGGGGCGTGGGTTTCCAACATCTGATTGATCTCCTAAACATTAAGATTCTTCTTTATAATTTTTTAAATTCGGGAGCAGGATTTCAAAAACAGTTCCTTTCCCCTCCGTACTGGATACGGAAATTTTTCCTTTGTGTGCACGGATAATCTGATAGGTGACGGTGAGGCCGATACCCCAATGTTCAGCAATGGGATAGGATGTGAAAAATGGTTCAAAAATATGGGGCAGGTTTTGGGGCAGGATGCCCGTTCCGGTGTCCGAAATGGACAGGGCAACCCAATTGTCAATGGAATACAGGGTAAAACGCAACAATTGCTGATCAGAGCTTCTTTTTCCTGACATGGCATCTATTGCGTTGGAAACCAGATTATGGATAGCCTGTTCGAAATAATTGGCGTCCACCATGACAGGAGGAATTTGGTCAGTGGCGGTGACTGTCACGTGGATACTCGATAATTCGCTGGACATCCGTTCAAGGAGCTGGTGTATTAAGGCCTCCAGATCGGTATTCTTAAGCGTCAGCACAGATTGCTTTGTGCTACGATGTATCACATCCAGCCTTTGATATAGATTCTGGCATCGCTCCATTATGCTTTTCAGTTCCTCAGAACTTTCAGGAGCCACTTCCAGAAATTGTATTTGTGTCTGAATAGCAAGCAGTTCATTTTTCATGTAATGGCAAAAAGCTTTAGAGGTTGTGTTAGCAGCGTCTATTCGACTGGAAAGAGAAAAGTTGTTATCATTGATTCCCCGGGAAAACCGGGAGAGCAGGATAATACTTACGCCCATAATCAGGGAAGCAATGAGTAAATAGTAGGGGAAGATATGGTAAATTAAGTAATTTTGAAAAAGTGGCAGGGAGGTATAAACCGTATAGCCGGAAATCCGGGAAAAGCGGATAGGATGGATGGGAAGCTGCCAGAATAAAATAAGGTAGGAAATCATAAGCAGAGTGTAGCTGAGCGTCTCCCCAAAGGCAAAATATTTAAAATAAGGAAAAGAGTATATCTGCCTGTTTTGCAGAAACAGGTTCAGAATGCTTATAAGAACAATGCTGTTATTGAGAAATTGTGTTATGATGTGAGTTATGGATAAAAAGGTATAATACTGAGTGCTGCTAAGGAAAGCAGGATAGAGCATCAGATAAACGTTTTTTTCCACAAATGGGTCATAAAAAATAAACTCTGTTACCAGATAAACAGAGAAAAATTTGACAAGCCAGGCAATACTTTTCCGGCCAACGCGAGAACAATAGGTCAGTGAGAAACGAATGCCCATCCAAATTGTGGACAAAGAAAAAAAGTTCAGCGCCCGCAGGAGCCAGGCTTTGGGAAAGGGCGCAAACATAATTGCTTTCCAGACAGAGTCGGGAAGAGAAAAGTAATTTTTGATAATATTATAATACAAAATATCTCTGGACAGGTATAGAATCATGCTAATGATGGCAAGGATGTAGAACATACCGGTGGCCAGAAGATATCTCACGGAGACGCGTTTATCCCGATGAAAATTTGAAATCAAAATAAGAACGATAAAAGCAACAATAAAGTATATCATACATTTGGTATACCATAAAAGGAAAGGCCAGGTCAAGGGTTATGGAAAAGAGATTTTGGAAAAAGCAGGTTTGCAGAGTGTTTGTAATAGTACTGGTGTGTATGTTTCCTCTGCTGTATGGCTGCGCGGGGGATAAGGATATGCAGCAGGTGGAAAAGGAGACTGGTTATGATGATATCACATTGGATTATTATATCTGGAGCGATGAGGAAACCTATGTGCGTAAAGTAGTGGAGGCATGGAATGCCTTGCAGGGGCGGGAGGCTGTTCGTCTGCATGTCGTTCCCAATGGAGAGCATGATGACTGGATAGAGAATTATAATGAGAGCGTGGGGGCGGATATTGTAGGGCTCAGGGGAAACAGCCATGTGGTCAAGTTCCAGCAGAGAGGATTTCTGTTAGGGCTGCGAGAATATCTGAAAGAGAGTGATCTGGATGTGACGGCTTATGGGAATATGTATAATGCAATCACAATAGACAACGAATTTTATGCCATGCCCACACGAAGTACATGTTGGGTATTGTATTATAACCGGGAGCTGTTTGACCAGGCAGGCATCCCATATCCGGGGCAGATGACCTGGCAGGAATATGAGGATTTGGCCTTTGCTATGACCAAAGGCAGCGGAGATGAAAAAATATGGGGAGGATATTTTCCTATGTGGATTCCTCAGTTTAGCGCAATCCAAAGGGGTTATTATCTGTTGGATGATGATTTGGGGCCGACCAGGGAAAGCCTGGAGATGATGGAACGCCTGTACCGGGATAGCCATATGCCTTATGAAGATATCAGACTTAGGGACAACGATTACTGCCCGGATTTTGAAAAAGGAAATATTGCTATGATGGTTAATGGGGAATGGCTGGCAAATCAGTTTGTTGAGGACGAAGCAGAGGGGGTTCATGTGCCGGAGTGGGGGATTGCGCCAGCTCCCGTACCTCAAGGAGTGGAAGCAGGAACCACGGTGGGTATGTATCAGTTTGCAGGGATTACGGCAAACTGTCCCTGTCCGGAGGCAGCTTTTGCTTTTCTGGAATTTTCCTGTGGAAAACAAGGAGCTCGAATTTATGCAAGAGATGCCATTATTCCTGCCTATTCAGACGAGGAAATCCGGCAGATTTATGAGGAGGCGCTGGGCAGGGAGAGCTCGGAGGTTTTTTTTGAGGCAAAGCGTATTATGGAGCAGCCTATGTGGAATGATTACGATATGTTGATTGAAAAGTTCAGGAGCCTTGCTGATGAATATTTAGTAGGTGAGCGTTCCCTGGAAGAGATGATGGAAAGCTTCGAGAGCTACAGGATGGAAATTTTGCAGTAATGTGGGGTTAAAAGGGAGAAAGTTATACATATTATCGAGAAAAGAGGGTTGATAAAATTTCATCCTATGCATAATGCTAAGAATATTGTACATTAATTTAGAAATTTATTATGCATTTCGATATGCGTTTGTAAGACAGAGCGCATATCAGAGAAAGAAAAGGAGGAAATTGTTCATGAAAAAGAAAGTGCTTGCACTGTTTTTGAGTGCGGTAATGGTTATGGGACTGACAGCCTGCGGCGGTTCAGGAAGTAATTCAGGTTCATCCGATGCGGCGGCTGACACGGGGAGTGAGACCCAGGAGGAATCCTCAGAGGGAGATTCACAGCAGCAGGAGGAAGCAGAAGCCCCGGCTGCAAGTGGAGATAAGGTAAATCTCAATTTCTACATATGGAGTGACGAGGAAAATTATATCAGAAAGGTAGTAGACGCTTACAATGAAGAGCAGGATGCAGTCCAGGTTACATTAAACGTTGTTCCTGAGTCTGATTATGACGATAAGCTGAAAGTGATGCTTGCAGGAGAGACAGATGCTGACCTTGTTGATATCCGTGGTGTTGCACAGATGTCCAATTATGCAATGGTAGGTGCGCTACTTGATATCACTGATATGTTGGAGGGCAGCGATATTGATACGGCAGCTTACGGTGAGATGTGGAATACCAGTGATTACGAAGGAAAATATTATGCACTGCCCACCAGAACTACCTGTTGGGAGTTGTTCTATAATGCGGATATCATCAGCGAAGCCGGTATGGAAGCTCCCGGTCAGATGACATGGGAAGAGTATGTTGATTATTCTTCACAATTGGCAGAGGCACTTTCCGGCAAGACTGCCGCGGACGGCTCACCACTGAAAGCTGGTTTCTGGGTAAACTGGATTTATCATTTCTATTCCGTACAGCATGAAGTATATGCAAATGATGAGAATACGGAGTATATCCAGGCTTCCTTAGAGCTTCTCAATGAGTTGATGAGCAACGGTTCTCATTACACATTTTCCGAGGTCTCTTCCGGTACATATGATTATATGACAGAGTTCCAGAATGGCCATGTGGCTCTGCTTCCCAATGGTGAGTGGTGTGTAAACATGCTGATGGAGGCAGGAGCAAACGGAGAAACGGATGTCAATTGGGAAGTGGCTCCCATGCCTGTTCCAGAGGGCGTAGCGGATGGCACATCCTGGGGACAGTTCCAGTATGCGGCAATTACGAGCACTTGTGCATATCCCGAAGAAGCGTTTGATTTCTTAAGCTATCTGTGTGGTGCGGAAGGTTCAGCAATCTACTCATCTACAGGAATGATCCATGCATATTCTTCTGACGAGGCGAAGAAGTCTCTTGCAGAGGCCAGCGGAAAAGAGTCCACACATTTCCTGTTTGAGGCAAACAAGATTCAGGAGCAGCCCAATGTAGGTAATTATGGAGAATTTACTACAGCGCTCAGTGAAAATGCACAGTTATATTTGCTTGGAGAGATTGATATCGATGAGTGTATGAATAATTTCAAGGCTCAAGGTGATGAGATTCGGAGCAAACAGTAAGTCTGTTGCAAGTAAATTTGTTGGAGCCTTGATAATGGATAATGGACAGTGCGCTCTGTAAACTGTCCCAGTGTCAGGAAAACAGGAAAGAGAAGATTTCAGGTCTTCTCTTTCCGTCTATTATGGGGAATAATATATGCAGAAAAATAACAGTAAGAAAAATGTAAAAACTAAATATCGAAAAAGTGAAGTGATATCCGGGTATCTATTTATTCTGCCCAGTGCCGTTTTGTTTCTGACGTTTATGATTATTCCAATATTTATGGGATTTTATATTTCAATGACGAATTATGACGGCTTTAAAACCATGGATTTTATTGGTATTAAAAACTATGCTGATATGTTTAAGGACAGCTATTTTACCATATCATTGAAAAATAATGTGATTTATGCTCTGGCGACGGTTCCAGGGACAATTGTTTTATCGCTTCTACTTGCAGTCGCTGTAAATAAGGGGCTTAAGGGCTCCAGCTTTTTCAAGACGGTATTCTTTTTCCCGTACATAACATCTAATGTGGCGGTGGGAATTATCTGGTCTTTGCTTTTTAATCCGAATAACGGACCTATCAATAACTTCTTAAGAGGAATTGGTATTGCAACACCTCCGGAATGGCTGCTTTCCACAAAATGGGCGCTTCCCTCTATCATAGTAGTTTCAATCTGGAAAAGTGCCGGTTATTATATGATTATCTTTTTGGCAGGATTGCAGGCAATCTCAAAAGAGTTGTATGAGGCTGCGGATGTGGACGGTGCTGGAGGGATGACGAAGTTTTTTAAGATCACGCTGCCTCTCTTATCGCCAACCACATTTTTGGTTGTTATTCTTATGACAATCAGTTCCTTCCAGGTGTTTGATTTGATTAATGTCATGACGGAAGGGGGACCAGGACGGGCAACCAATGTGCTGGTTTACCGTATTTACCAGGAAGGCTTTAAATATATGCATTTTGGTTATGCATCCGCAATGGCATATTTCCTGTTCTTTGTGATTCTGATTATCACAATTATTCAGTTTATTGGACAGAAAAAATGGGTTACCTATCAATAAAGGGAGGGCAGAGACTATGAAAAAGAAAAAAACGCATTTAATATCAAATGGAATACTGATTATCGTCCTTCTGGCGGTTGCTTTTAGTATGATGGTGCCTTTTATGTGGATGATTACCTCATCCTTTAAGAATAACAATGAAATTTTCCTTTATCCCATACGGTGGATTCCGGATCCTGTCCGGATTAAAAATTATGTGGAAGTATGGACAAAAATACCATTTTTTAAGTATTTCAGAAATACATTTGTGTATTCAATTACCGTTACCGTAGGGCAGATCATTACCTGTTCTATGGCGGCATATGCTTTTGCCAAGCTGCGTTTTCCGGGAAAGAATTTTATTTTTATGATTTATCTTGCAACCATGATGGTTCCCTGGCATGCTGTTATGATTCCCCAGTTTATGATCAATAAGCGGCTTGGCTTTTACAACACGCCCTGGTCTATTATTATCATGAATCTGGTGAGTGTTTTTGGTATTTTCCTGATGCGGCAGGCGATGGCTGGGATACCGGACGATCTGTGCGAGGCTGCCAGAATCGATGGCTGTAAAGAGTTTGGGATTTTCTCCAAGGTAGTATTTCCACTGTGTACGCCGTCTCTGGCCACGTTGGTGGTATTTCAGTTTACCTTTATGTGGAACGACTACCTGGCGCCTATGATTTATCTGGACAATGACGATTACAAGACAATTCAGTTGGGTCTTGCCAGCTTCCGTTCGCAGTACAATACAGACTATGGATTGATTATGGCAGGCACAGTGTGCTCCTTAATTCCCATTTTGATTGTTTATATTTGCGCTCAGAAGTATCTGATAGAGGGTGTGGCGTTCTCCGGATTAAAGGGATAAAATATGAAAAGGGCGTTCACATGGCATGGCTCTGTGGACGCTCCGGAATGAGAGACTGTCATGGGAATAGAATTAAACGGTGAATGGAAGGTGACATATTTTCCTTTTGGAACAGGTATTCGGAAGGTGCTGGAAAAGAGCTTTGTGCCGGAGGGGTGGCTGTCGGCGCAGATACCGGAAGACATTCATGTAACGTTGCGCAGAGCGGGACTGCTGCGGGGGCATACCTACAATAAAGAGCCGGAGGAGGAGCGCTGGGTAGAGGAATGTGACTGGATCTATTATCGGGCCTTTATGGTGCCGCCGGATTTCGGTGGAAATAAGACAGAGCTTATCTGTGATGGACTGGACACTTTTTGTGACCTTTACCTGAATGGCGTATGGATTGGCGGTGGCGAAAATATGCACCGCCGTTATGTATTTTCCGTAAAGGATGAATTGCTGCCTGGAAAAAGGAATGTGCTGGTGATTCATTTCCGGTCTCCAATCCGGGCAGTAGAAAAAATGGAGCAAAAAGGAATTTTTTCTATTACCACAAGCGAGAGGATATTGGCAAGAAAAGCGCAGATGAATTATTCCTGGGATTTCTGTGGCAGGACAGTGACAACGGGCATCTGGAAAGGCATTACGTTGGTAAGTAAATCGGAGGCATCACTTTCCTGTATACAAAAGAAATTCACTGGCAGACAGAAAAGGAGGCGGTGAGGGCATTGCTCTTTCTCGCGGTTCCCATAGACTGGTCCGCCTGTGCCTATCCGGAAAAAGAGCGGTATCAGGTGGAGGTTAGTCTGACAGAGCCGGAGGGGCGTGAGTTTTTCCGGCAGATATTTTCTCCTGATGAAGCGGCGGAGCTTACGCTGATGGTGGAGCATCCAAGGTTATGGTGGCCCAGACCCTACGGGGAGCAACCCCTGTACCGGATTACTCTCTCACTGAGCAGGGAAGGTGAGCTTTTGGAGAGCCGCAGTCATTATTTTGGTATTCGAACTGCGGAGGTATTGAGGGAAAGGCAGGCAGATGGAGAGAGCTTTCAGTTTGCGGTAAACGGGAGGAAGCTCTTTATCCGGGGCGCTAACTGGGTGCCGATGAAGGCAGTATACACGGAGATTTCGGAACAGGATTATGAGAACTATTTGGAGGATGCTGTCCGGGGAAATCTCAGTATGCTGCGTATTTGGGGCGGCGGAATCTATGAAAGTGTCCGGATGTTTGAGCTCTGTGACAAGCTTGGAATCCTGCTCTGGAGCGATTTCATGTTGGCCTGTGGAATTTATCCGCAGAATGAGACCTTTTTGGAAAATGTGCGCAGAGAAGTACAGGAAGTGGTACTGCGTTACCGCAATTATACCTGCCTGGCTATCTGGTCAGGGGACAATGAAAACGGGCAGGCATACGGATGGGCGGGACGTCTGTATGAGTTTGAGAGGGATAAGATTGGCAATGAGGTGATTCGTGAAGTGTATGAGAAGCTTGATCCTAAACGGTATTACATTCCCACTTCTCCCTGTTCCCCGTCACCGGAAAAAAGAGGCGGAGACGACCCTTCTTCTCAGCATCAGGGTGACCAGCATCTTTATATTATGTCGGCGGATAAAGGAATACCTGCCAATCGGGATTATGGAAGAGAATATTATAAACGAATCCTGGGGTATCGTCCCCGTTTTGTCAGCGAGTTTGGGTTTGTGGGAATGCCGGATAAGGATACTTTTTACCGATTTAACTTCCGCCGGGAAAAGCTGCGCTATCCGGAAGAGATGGTAAAATTTCTGCCCTCCTGTCAAAAGTATCTGGATAGTAACGATTTTGACAAGGCGATTATCTATACGCAGATGTTTCACGCCCAGGCATTGAAATACTGGATTGAATATTTTCGGAGTCTGAAAGGGACCTGCAACGGTACGCTGTACTGGAAATTTAATGACCCATTGGCGGATTGCCCTGTGGGAGGCGTTTTCCCTTCTCACATGTGTGCCGTGGATATGTATGGTAATTTCAAGATGAGCTATTTCGTGACCAGAAGGGCATATGAGGACTTTGTGATTGCAGGGATTGAGCGGGAGGATGGAATTTGTTTTTACGCAGTCAATGAAACCTTGGAGGAAAAGAAAGGTACATTTTTATGGCAGCGTCTTGATTTTGACGGACAGATTTACAAGGAAGAAGCCCAGAGTGTGATTGTGCCGCCGGATAGCTCTGTTTGTCTCACCTTCCGGTCAATGGACGAAATATGGGACGGGATGGCCGAGGAGAAGCGGGGAGAATTTTATGCTCGGCAGTATCTAAAAATGGAGTTTACCGGAGAGAATATCAGGGCGGAAAACCGCAGTTTCTTTTTAGATCTTGATGAGAACGACAGGATGGAGACAGGGGACGGAGGGCTTAGTGTAGTGCGGGCAGAGCGAGGCGGAAATAAACTTTGTATCTGGCTGAAAGCCAGACGCTTTGTCCGGGCGGTACGTCTGTTTCTGCCGGATATAAGAGTTTTTTACAGTGATAATTATTTCGATATGGACGCCGGAAGCGAGCGGCTGATTGAAATCGAAGCAAATGTCGGAAGAGAGACGGAAAGCGGAGCAAAGGTCTCTGCCTTCGATGGCAGTCAGATACTTTTGATTGAAGCAGTAAATGCCGATAAAATTGGGCTTTCTCTGGACGAAATGGAATTGATGGATATTTAAAAGCAAAAGAAAGGCACGAGCAAAGGGCGTGTATATGGGGTAGGCATATGAGAATTGGAGTGGACTATTATCCGGAGCATTGGAATGAGGAGCTTTGGGAGCAGGATGCTGATTTAATGAAAAAAAGTGGGGTAAAGTTGGTGCGGATGGCGGAGTTTGCATGGAGTGTGATGGAACCGCAGGAAGGAAAATATGATTTTTCCTGGCTGGATAAGGTTCTTGCCCAGTTTCAGGAGAGAGAAATCGGGGTGGTTTTGTGTACACCAACAAATTGTCCACCTCTGTGGCTTTATGAAAAATATCCGGAAACCCTACAGGTTGGACGGGATGGAAAGCGCCTGGAGCCGTCAGTGCGGGGACATCGGTGTTATAATTCTCCTGTTTACCGCAGCCATACAGAAAAGATTATCCGAAAAATGGGGGAGCATTACAGAAATGCTTCCCATGTGGCAGCGTGGCAGATTGATAATGAAGTGGATGCTGTACACTGCTGTTGTGAGGTCTGTGCCGGAAAGTTTCGGGAATGGCTTAAGGAAAAATATGGTTCTCTGGAGAGGGTCAATAAGGCTTACCATAACGAGGTATGGAGCGGAAGCTATTCCGGATGGCAGCAGATTCATCCGCCTTTTGGGGACAGGGCGATAACACAGTATAATCCAGCTTATATGTTGGATTATCAACGGTTTATGTCCGATAGCGCTGTAGCGTATGTGGAGTTTCAGGCGCAGCTTTTGCGGGAGTATTTTCCTCAGACACCAATCACTACCAATACTTATTTCAGTGATTACATGCCGGATTTTTATAATATGTTTGGGAAGTTGGATTTTTGTTCTTATGATAATTATCCAACCACGGTTCTGCCATGTGAGGGCTATTACTCTCATGCATTTCATCTGGATCTGATTCGGGGAGTAAAGCGACAAAACTTTTGGATTATGGAGCAGCTCAGTGGAGCTACTGGTTGTTGGATGAAAATGGGGCCGACATTAAAACCTGGTATGCTGAAGGGATATGCGCTGCAGGCTTTTGCCCATGGAGCAGATGCGGTGCTGCACTTTAGATTCCGGACATCGGTTGGCGGTGCAGAAATGTTTTGGCATGGACTGATAGATCACAGTAATGTACCGGGCAGACGTTATGCGGAATTTGAAGATTTATGTCAGACAGTGCAGAGTCTATCTGCTGTGGAGGGAAGTACGTTAGACGCAAAAGTGGCGCTGCTTTGCAGTTTTGACAGTGAGTATGCTTTTAAGCTCCAACTGCAGACGGAGGGCATTTACTATTTTGAACTGATGCAGGCTTTCCACAATGCATTTTCCCATTATGGGGTTAATGTAGATATCGTCAGTCAGGAGGATGCGCTTGAAGGATACCGTATTGTGGTTGCGCCGATGATGTATGTCCGTTCACAAAAGACGGTGGAGCAATTGCATCGGTTTGCCAGGGAAGGCGGTTTCGTACTGCTTACGACCCGTAGTGGAGTCAAGGATGAAAATAATAACTGTATTATGCAGCCTCTTCCCACAGATTATATGGATATGACAGGCTGCTGGGTGGAAGAGTACGATGCCATCGGAAATGAAAAAATTGCGGTGGAAATGAACGGAGAAACCTTTCAGGGGACGCGCTGGTGCGATATTCTGCATTTGGAGAGTGCCGAGGCATTGGCGGTATACGGTGAGAATTTTTATGCAGGAAAACCAGTGATAACACGAAATGCCTATGGAGAAGGAATGGTATATTATATAGGAACAGTAGGGCAGCCGGATTTATGCCGAAAACTGGCAGAACAAATGCTGCAATTATCAGAGCTTCCTTACTATAAAGATCTTCCGGAACGGGTGGAGATCACAGTGCGGGAAGGAGAACAGGGACGTTTTACCTTTATATTTAATAATGATGATGTGGATAAAGAGTTTCTGTTTGAAAACGAACAGCTTAAATTAAAGCCTTTTGAGATGAAAGTAGTTGGAGGAAAGTAGAATGAAAAAGCAGGTTTATAATCCGTATTTACCATCTTTTGAGTACGTGCCTGACGGGGAACCACATGTATTTGGGGATCGCATTTATCTGTATGGGAGCCATGACAGGTTTCGCGGTGCAGGTTTTTGTCTCAATGATTATGTCTGTTATTCAGCGGATGTAAACGATTTAACCCAGTGGCGCTATGAAGGTGTTATCTACAGGAAGGAACAGGACCCCAGGAACCAGAATATACCAGCAGATGCTCCTGAACAAACATTTTTGTTCGGCATCCAGCCAGAAGGAGAGGAAGATGTAAACCCCAAGGGAATCCATGCCATGTGGGCGCCGGATGTGGCAAGAGGACTGGATGGGAAATATTATTTGTACTATTGTCTGGATTTTATGCCGGAAATTGGAGTTGCAGTGTGCGATAGCCCGGCGGGAAAATATGAATTTCTGGGGTTAGTCAGGCATGAGGATGGGGAGTTGCTTGGAAGGCGCGACGGTGATTTGCAACAGTTTGACCCGGGAGTTTTTATTGATGACGATGGTGCCATTTATCTGTATTCAGGCAATGCGCCCATGAAAAAGGAAAATGATTACGGCAGACAGGGAAGTCAGGTGATGCGGCTTATGCCGGATATGATTACACTGGCAGAAGAACCAAGAAAGCTTTTGCCGGATGTATTGGACAGTGAAGGAACGGGGTATGAAGGCCATGAGTTTTTTGAAGCCAGCTCTATCCGGAAGATTCATGGAAAATATTATTTCGTGTATTCTTCTATCCAGAGTCATGAGCTGTGTTATGCGATAAGCGACAAGCCGGATAGTGGATATCATTACGGTGGAACGCTGGTAGATATTGGGGATGTTTTTTTGGATGGACGAAGCGGAAAAGATGCCGTTAACTGCCTGGGAAATACACATGGAGGCATTGAAAAAGCCGGGGAACAGTGGTATGTTTTTTACCATCGTCAGACGAACCGTACCAATTTCAGCAGACAGGGATGTGCAGAAAAGATTTTCTTTGATGAGGAAGGAAAAATTGCTCAGGTGGAGGTGACTTCCTGCGGTTTAAATAATGGACCATTGAAAGGAGAGGGAATGTATCCGGCACGGATATGTTGCCACCTTACTGCTGCAAATGGGGCAGTGTTTTCCCATCCGGAGACGATGAAGATGGATTATCCTTATTTGACGCAGGATATGGCAGACATGGAACCGACTGAGGAACTGATCCTTCAGGACTGTGCAGAACCGATTCAATATATACGGAATATGTTAGATGGTTCAACTGCAGGATATAAATATTTTACCTTTGGTGGGCTGAGAAAAATTGCTGTTCAGATAAGGGGAATGGCAGATGGCATTATGGAAGTCAGGACTTCGATAATGGGAGAAGTAGTCGGAAATATTCCGATTAAAGTTGAAGGCTGGAAGTGGTCTGGGTTTGAGGGTGATGTTTCTGTAAAAGATGGTATTGCAGCTCTCTATTTTACCTTTAAGGGGAAGGGCAGTTTGGATTTCAGAGCTTTTAGGCTGATGGAAATATAATAAAGCTGTCAGGCGTATTATGTTCCTTTCAAACAGAATGGGAATTCGTCTTTTGACGAAAGGCCGCTGAGACCGGAACAGGATTTCCATTATCAGTTTAATGCCCAGGCCTCCTCCCTGAGCAGGCGTATGTATAAAGAACATGGAGTGGGCCTGCAGGAACTGTTATAGTGACAAACATGGATTCCGCACCGGAAGATATTGTCCCATACGAAAGGGTTATTTTTTTACAGAAAACTTTTTACTCACTGGAACTAAAAGGCCTGGACGTCGACGTTAAGTTTGCCCTTTTGGATGCCGGTTACTATAATGGCAAAAACGCAGA
>ERZ808046.646-NODE-646-length-24761-cov-7.006441_pt1 | contig 24761 bp, 19 predicted proteins | sample MGYA00380196_ERZ808046 | MGnify/ENA primary metagenome ERZ808046 (study PRJEB31490, sample SAMN06133421) | mouse gut metagenome | isolation source: Z6_2 | host: mice | place: China: Chengdu | collected 2015-05 ...
ACACAGCGATGCAATACGGATGACAAAACGATTTGCGAACTGTTTTTCTGCCTCATGGATGAACTGGATGACATCACGTTCAGTCAATCCATGAGGATTATCATAGATGCACTAATGGATACCGTTATGGAATATTTCCACATCACAGAACAGCAACTGGAGGAATTCACTGCCAGCTTTATTCAGCGGCTGCCAAAGTACATGCAAAAAGCATTGGAGTGCGGTTCAGCGGCTGCCTGAGCGCTGTTTTGTGAGCTAAAGTATTGATTTTTCAAGGAGCAAATCCCATTTTTAATGTGGGAAGTTTGAGTTAAAGAGTAAAAGAGGACAGAATGAAAAAAGAGACTGAAATTGATCTTGCTGCCGTAGAGGCAGTCGGAAGCAAATATGATAATGCATGTAAAAGGCTGTTCCAGAACAGGGAAATCATAGCGCCGGTTTTAAAAGAGGTAGTACCGGAGTATAGAAATTCTACGGTAGAAGAAATTATCCGCTATATAGATGCAGACAGTATTCAGGATATTCCTGTTGATGATATTCCGGTGAGTGTAAGTCAATTGCAGACAGAACTGGGATCAGTCAGTGACAAATTGATCCGGTATGATACACATTTCAGATCGATCAACCCGAGGCTGAGCCGTGAAAATTTGTGTATTCACCTTCATATTGATTTAGAGGTCCAGAATAATTACAGGCCGACCAATCCGCCATACCCTGTCATTAAAAGAGGGATATATTATGCCGCGAGGGAAATCAGTTATCAAATGGGTACATTGACGGAGCAGACAAATTATGGAGATATTCAGAAAGTATATAGTATCTGGATCTGTAATGAGAGGATTCCGGCTAAATTGCAGAATACAGTGACGATGTATTCTATCAGTAAGTCGGATATCATAGGAACTGCGCAGGAGCCGGAGGAAGATTATGACCTGTTGAATGTGATCATGATCCGCAGGGGAACGGAGACGAATGTTCCGATTTTTGATTATCTATCGGGAGTATTCAGATGTGATAAGGATAAGATTGCGAAATATGTGGATATCGAAAATAATGAGAAAGTTCTGAAAGGGGTTGAAGAGATGAGCGGCTTAGGAGCGACTATTATGTATGAGGCATTGCAACAGGGAATGCAAGAAGGAATGCAGCAGGGAATGCAGCAGGGAATGCAGCAGGGAATACAGCAGGGAATACAGCAGGGAATACAGCAGGGAATACAGCAGGGAATACAAGAGGGAGAAAATTTACTGGCAAGACTGGTTGGTTACTTAAAGCGGGATGGAAGATTGACTGAGTTGGATCAAATTGCAGATGAGAAAGCCAGGAAGCAGTTATACAAGGAATACAATTTGATTGATTAATATTTTTCCTTAAACAAAATGATAGAGGATAAGAGTAGGACTCACTGTGGTGGGTCCTATTTTTGTCAAATAGGATCAGATCAGCATAAAAGACGGAAGCATTTTCCGCCAAAGCATCTCTCCAGGAAATGATATAAAAATATGTCGGGTAATGGAAAAGAAATCACGTTGTAATGGCAGGGGCTTTTTTATAAAATGCTGTTACAACACATGACGTCATGCGGCCTTGGCACTGTAACAGATGTATGGCCATATACCATGATATGAAAACAGGAGGAAGAAATCATGCATATTGCAATCGTATCGCTGGGTGCTTTCGGGCACATTAATCCCACATTGTCGCTCACAACAGAGTTGGTAAATGCAGGTCATCGCGTGACTTACTTTACGACGGAAGCCTTTCGGGAAGTAGTAGAACCAACCGGAGCAAAATTCGTACCGATGAAGTCTTGGATGGCTGATCACGACAAACATAATGAGACGAAAGAAGAGAAAAATGACGGGCAGGAAGAGAATGTGGCGGCTGTGGTGCCGTTTCTGTTCCTGAATGAGGCCGGCGCTTATATCGAGGATATCCTGAGGGTACTTCGGGAGGAGCGCCCGGATGCAATCCTTCATGATTTTGCGGGAATTGCCGGTACGATGGCAGCGGACATTCTGGGGATTCCCAATGTAATGTTGTATACCAGTTATCCTTCCAATGGAAGCTATTCGGTGGCAGCGTCTTTTGAGGGGGTTCCCGAGGATCATCCGCTCCGGATCGCAGCCGATCAGATCGCGGATGGTTATGCTGCAAAGTATGGATGCCGGAAGATGACCGTTAAGGAGATCTTTGACGGACAAGGGGATCTGAACCTGGTCATGATGCAGAAACGACTGGTTCCCAATTATGAAACTTTCGATGACAGCTTTGTATTTACAGGGGTGCAGATCGGCAAGCGCAGCACATTCGGCACCTGGCAGGCTCCTGATAACGGAAAACCCCTGCTGTATTCCTCACTGGGAACGGCGTTTAATAACTGGCCGGAGTATTACCCGATCCTGTTTGACGCGGTCAGAGATCTTGATATCAATGTGTTTGCTGCGTTGGGAGCGATCGATCCCGATTCCCTGACGGACGTACCGGCGAATGTGGAACTGGGGAAGATGGTTCCGCAGCTGGATATTCTGTCTCAGGCCTCCGTATTCATTACGCATGCAGGTATGGGCGGCACAGGTGAAGCTATTTATTACGGCGTGCCTATGATAGCGCTTCCGCAGATGGATGAGCAGGCGATCACAGCAAGACAGATCGAGAAAAACGGCCTGGGATTCGCACTTCTGGATAAAAAGGAAATAACCAGCGGGATGCTGAAAGAGAAAATAGAGATTTTGCTGAATGATCTTTCATATAAGGAAAAGGTAGATGAGTTTAGCGCGGATATGAAAGCGCTGGGCGGTGCAAAGGCTTCTGCGAGTGCGCTGATCGCTTTTCTGGAAAAACAATAGAAAGACGAAGGACGGATTGTCACGGGAATGGAGGAGGATCGACATGAAACTGACTGAACTGCGGGTCAACCAGGTTGAGACACCTATGGGTTTTCAGATCACCCCGCTTAGTTTTTCCTGGAAAGTGGTGGAAGCAGGAGAGGCGAAGAGACAGAAATGGGCCGGTATCCGTATCTGGAGGAATGCGGGACAGGAGAAAGAGAAGATCTTCGACAGCGGACAGGATGAAAATGCAGACAGCCTGGACTACCAGGTGAGTCTGGATCTCGCGCCGCGAACCCGCTATACATGGCAGGTGCAGGTGACCGCTGATAATGGAGAGACGGCCAGGGCGGAGAGCTGGTTCGAGACCGGAAAAGGGCAGGAAGCGTGGAGCGGTCACTGGATTACGGCCGACATGGGAGCGGATACGCCGGCGGTGCTGCAAAGGCGGTTCACGGTGGCAGGCCTTGAAGGGGTGCGGAAAGCGGCAGGCGCTGTGGCGTCCCGCCTGTATATCTGCGGCCTTGGTATGTATGAGGTGTATTTAAACGGTGAGAAGGTAGGCAGCGAGTATCTTGCGCCTGGCTACCATTCCTATGATTTCCATCTGCAGGCGCAGACTTATGACGTGACGGAGTATCTGCGGGAGGGAGAGAACGGGATCCGGATCTGGCTTGGCGACGGGTGGTTTCGTGGACGTCTGGGATTTGACGGCGGTTATACGAATCTGTACGGTGACAGATGCTATGCGATTGCGGAGCTTTATGTGGGCGAAGAGCCGGTTCCTGTCGTCATGACAGACGCAGATTGGGAGAGTAAAGAGTCACCGGTTGTATTCAGCAATATTTATGACGGCGAGGTTTATGATGCCAATCTGGAGGCGGCGCTGCAGGTTTCGGAGGGCTGGAAGGGTGTCCGCACGGAAATTCCGGACAGATGCGGCGATCTGTGTGATCGGTACAGTCTGCCGATCGTGAAGAAAGAAACCTTTCCCGTGGCCGAAGTGATCCATACACCGAAGAATGAGACGGTACTGGATTTCGGGCAGGAACTGACCGGGTGGGTGGAGTTTACCGGCTGTCTTCCGCGGGGGATGCAGATTCGCCTGACGGCTTCCGAGATCATGCAGGACGGTTGCTTTTACCATGAAAATCTGCGGACGGCAAAGACGGAATTCACCTATATCTCCGACGGAAAAGAGAGGACGGTAAGGCCGCATTTTACCTTTTACGGTTTCCGCTATATGAAGGTGGAGTATCTGGATCAGGACGGCGCGCCGTTGGAAACGGCATCGAAGTTTTGGGCATTGCCGGCTGCCGCATTTACCGCGTATCATCTGCGCAGTGATTTTGACCAGATCGGAGAGATCAGAACGGGCAGCGATAAAGTTAACAGACTGTTCTTAAATGCGCTCTGGGGACAGAAAGACAATTTCCTGGATGTGCCGACGGACTGTCCGCAGCGGGACGAACGGCTTGGCTGGACGGGGGATGCCCAGATCTTCTCGGAAACCGCCTGCTATAATATGTACATGCCGGCTTTTTACCGGAAATATCTGTGGGATATGCGGGCGGAACAGAGCATCCTGGGTGGTTCCGTGCCGAATGTGGTTCCTCGCCTGAAAGAGGGGATGGTTGCTGAGCACGGGTCCTGTCCGTGGGCAGATGCGGGTGTGGTCATTCCGTGGAACGTCTATCTGCATTACGGCAGCAAAACGCTGTTGCGGGAGTGTTACCCGGGCATGAGGGACTGGGTGGAATGCGAGCGGCGAAGGGAAGAGGCCCTCGGCGGGCCGCACCTGATCAAAGACGGGTTCCATTTCGCAGACTGGCTTGCCCTTGACAATGAGCAGCCGGGGCCTTTCGGCGCCACGGATCCGCTTTATATCGCCAGCGCTTATTATTATCGCTGCGCTAAGAGTGTGGCGGAGGCTGCAGCCGTTCTGGGTTATGAAGAAGACAGGAAGAAATTTGACGGATTGGCGGAGGAGATTCTTGCCGCGATCCAGGAGAAATACTTCGACCAGGAGGGACTTTGCATCTGCCATACCCAGACCGGCGCGGCGTTGGCCATTGCGTTTGGACTGATTCCGGAGCGGGCCGGAACCAAGCTGGAAGGGGCGGCTCTGCGAGCCAGGGTGGAGGCGAACGATATGCGCCTCAACACCGGATTTGTGGGAACCACGATCCTGGCTCCGGCGTTGACGGCCACAGGCAGCCACGAGACGGCGGTATCGCTTCTGCTTGGCGAGGATTTCCCGGGCTGGCTCTACAGCGTCAATCTGGGGGCTACTACCATCTGGGAGCGATGGGATTCCGTGCTGCCGGACGGCCGTATCAGCCCGAAAGGCATGAACAGTCTGAATCACTATAGCTACGGCAGCATTGAGGCCTGGATGTACAGGGATGTGTGCGGGATCCGTCCGGGAGAGGCCGGATACAGGAAGGCCGTGATTGAACCTCATGTGGATGCACGGCTTAAATTTGTCGAAGGAAGGCTGAATGCTTCCGCGGGACTTTTTAAGAGCGGCTGGGAGTATGCGGATGACGGGACGGTAACTTATCGGGTGGAGGTGCCTTTCAATGCGGAGGCGGAGTTTGTGCTGGAGGGAGAGCGCAGAACATTGCCGGCGGGAAGTTACGCCTTCGTACATAAGGAGGAATCCTGACAGTAAAAAATGTCGGATACAACTGAAAAAACAACATTCAACTTCGCAGGGATGTCAGCTATGATACTTATAGTAAACGACATAACAGATTTCTTTTTAGAAAGCGGTCTGTATCAGACTATAAAAGAGTAGGAGGAAGGATTAGCAATGAGTAATCAACCGAAAAAGAAAGGACTCAGCAAGGCGTTTGTCTGGTTTCATGCAACATCCGTAAACGGCGGCGCAATGGCGATCGCGGCGACGATCGCTTCCTATTTCTCCCTGTATGTGCAGGAGGAGATCGGAATTACGGCGGCACAGTTAGCTGTTATTTTATTTATCTGTACATTGTGGGATGCGATCAATGACCCGATGATGGGTGTCATCTGTGACACGCTGAATCCCAGATGGGGACGTTACCGCACCTGGTTTACTTTTACACCGATATTCCTGCTGGTAGATATGTTCCTGCTGTTCAGCAATCCGGGATTCATTCAGGGGAGCCCGATGACGAAATGTATTTATGTATGCGTCACTTACATGTTCTATGGCATGATCGTGACGGCTTATACGATGCCGCAGATGGCAATCCTGCCGGCAATGACGCTGGATGATCAGGAGCGTAACGATGTAGTGGCTAAAGGCGCGGGCGTGTGTGCGTTGATGTTCACGATCGCATCCACCTTCTCCACACAGTTGGTGCAGATCTTCGGCAGTTACCGCAATCTGATGTGTACATATGCCGTATTTGCGGTGATCTCTTTCTGGGGATTGTATAAGACCTCGGAGGAGCGTTATGTGACGCCGAAGGCGAAAGGTGAAGGCGGTTTGAAGCAGCTTGTCTTCGTATTCCGACATAAGGAGATCTGGCCGGTTATGCTGGTATGGTGCCTGGCATCCATTTCCTACGGCTTTATGTTTACCTCATCCGTATACTATGCACAGTATATCCTGGCAGGACAGAGGGTGGATTTTGCCACCATGGATGAGGCGGCGATCGGGGCGACGATCGGCGGCACAATCTCTACTTACATGGGATTTATTTCCATGGGAGCGCTGTTCTCCATGATGGTGCTGATGCCGATCTTCTTAAAGAAGTTCAAGACAGGTTACCAGGCGTTGATCGTATCCCAGATTTTGACTGTGATCTGCTATGTGATTTTGTTCTTCACGGGGCGTATGAATTTTATGTACTGTTGCGTGCTGTCCTTTATCGCAACACTGGTGGGAGCTATGGTAAATGCACTGGTAAATGTGCTTGTAAACGATACGATCGATTTCATCATGCTTAAGGAAGGCAAACAGTTGAACGGTGTTATTTCTTCGGTCAAAGGTTTTGCGCAGAAATGTGGTACGACTGTGGTAAGTTCCGGCATGCTGGCAATTCTGGCTGTGTGTGGATTTGACGCGCAGGCCGGTCCTTTCGGTCAGACACCAATGGCGATTGCAGGTACCAATGTGGTCCGCTTCCTTGTTCCGGCGGTTGTGTCCGTTGTAATTCTTGTGATCATGATCTTCTATCCGTTGAAGAAATTCTTCCCGGAGATCGCGCAGATGAAGGAGAAGATGGCGAAGGAACACGGTGATGCGTAAACAGCGTCAGACAGTTCTATTCTAAAAAATTATATAATGAAAATAAGTCGGATTCGCCCTAAAAAACCGCATGGATATTTAGGGCGGATCTTTTTATAATCATGTTAATGAAATGGTGCAGACGTAAAGGAGGCAGGACATGCGAATTACAGACGTAAAGATCAACGGAATTAAGAATCCGATGGGTTTTTGTTATGATTATCTGAACTGTTCCTGGAGGGTGACGGAGACCGCGAGTAAGAAGCCGGCGGCGGCAGCGGTCGAAGTCAGCGCTTCGCCGGATTTCGGGGAGATCCTCTACCGCAGGGAGGGTGCAGACTTAAGATGGCAGGGCGAAAAGCTGGATCTTATACTGCAGCCCAGGACGGCTTATTATGTACGGGTGTCGGTTACCGGCGACGGGGGCGACAGCGCGGTGAGCGACCCGGCGGTGTTAGAGACCGGCAAGATGACGGAACCCTGGCAGGCGGAGTGGATCGCTGCCGAACCTCAGGATGATTTTCACATTCTGTTGAAGAAGGAGATCGTCGTGGAGAAGCCGGTGAAAAGAGCCAGGTTCTACGGTACGGGCGTAGGGATGTTTGAATTGTATCTGAATGGCAGTAAGGCAGGGGAAGAGTATCTTGCCCCTTATCTGACGAATTATGAGACCCGTATACAGGTCATGACTTACGCGCTGGACGGCCTGCAGGAGGGGATGAACAAGATTGAGATGCTGCTCGGCCGGGGCTGGTACATGGGCTTGTTCGGACTGGATCTGAAACGGGATCATTACGGCAGCCGGATGGCGGCGATCGGAGAGATCCATATCGAGTATGAGGACGGTGCGACAGAAGTCGTCTGTACCGACGGAAGCTGGAAATATCAGGGTTCCGTGATCGAGGATTCCGGCATTTACGACGGGGAGATTGTCAACGAACTGCTCTGGGAAGGCAAAGAGAATCCGTGGAAACCGGTACAGGTGCTGTCAGCGCCTCAGGAGAAGGAGGAGACGAGAAACCTGAATAAAGCGCATTTGACGGATCGTCTGAGTCTGCCGGTGCCAGTGAAAGAGAGCCTGCCGGTACAGGAGGTGATCCATACGCCTGTCGGGGAGACCGTACTTGATTTCGGACAGAATTTTGCAGGCTTTGTGGAATTCGAGGCGGATTTCGCAAGGGGTACGAAGATCGTGCTGGAATGCGCGGAGATCCTGCAGGAGGGCAATTTTTACCATGGGAATTACCGGGATGCAGAGTCGAAGTTCACCTATATTTCCGACGGCACGCCGAAGACGGTGCGGCCCCATTTCACGTTCTATGGTTTTCGCTATATTCGTGTGACGGGCTGGCCGGGCGAGTGCAGGAAGGAAGCCTTTACGGGAAGAGTCCTCTACTCGGATCTGGAAAGGACAGGATATATCAGGACCTCGAATGAGAAGGTCAACCGTTTGTATGAGAATACCGTCTGGGGATTGAAGTCCAATTTTATCGACATTCCGACAGACTGCCCGCAGAGGAGCGAGCGGCTTGGCTGGACGGGAGATGCGCAGGTGTTTGCTCCCACGGCAAGTTACCATATGGATACGGCGGCCTTTTTCCATAAATTCCTGAAAGACCTGCGGGACGAGCAACGGTTTATGGATGGCGCCATGCCGAATTTCCTGCCGAACTTCGGACATAAGGAATCGGCGGGCAGCGTGTGGGGCGACGTGGCGACATTTGTCCCCAATACTATGTATGAATATTACGGCAGTCTGGACGAGATGGCCTGTGCCTATCCGCTGATGCGGGACTGGGTGGAATATATCGACCGCAGCGACGCGGCCAGAGGAACGCGCACGTATCTGTTTGACTTCGCCGATACCTTCGGGGATTGGCTGGCGCTTGACGGCATGACGCCCACCAGCTTTAAGGGCAGTACCGACGACCGTTTTATCTCGGGCGTCTACTATTGCCGTTCCGTGCAGATCGTGAAGGAGATGGCGGGACGTCTCGGGAAAAAAGAAGACGAGGCGCGCTATGCCGGATTGGAGGAGGAGATCAGGCAGGCCGTCCTGAACGAGTTCTTCACGCCAAACGGCAGGCTTGCCATTGATACGCAGGCCGCTTATGTGATCGCGCTGAAATTCGGGATCTATCGTGACAGAGAGAAAGTCATTGCCCAGTTTAAGGAGCGGTTGCAGAAGGACTTGTATCAGATTAAGTGCGGTTTCGTGGGCGCGCCGCTTCTGTGTACTGTTCTGGGAGAAGCGGGTATGTATGAGACTGCCTATGATCTGTTGCTGAAAGAGAGTTATCCGGGCTGGTTGTTCGAGGTGAACATGGGAGCGACCACGATCTGGGAACGTTGGAATTCCGTGGGGGAGGACGGCGTGATCAGCAATACCGGCATGAACTCCCTCAATCATTATTCTTATGGATCTGTCATGGAGTTCGTTTACGCTTATGCCGCAGGGATCCGTCCGTCTGTGCCCGGCTTCGGCAAAGCGGTGATCGCGCCCCATCCGGATATCCGTCTGCGCAGGGTTGACTGCAGCTATCAGTCCGTATCGGGGAAATACGGATGCTGCTATGAGATCCGGGAAGACGGGAAATTGTGTATCAGGGTTGAAATACCATTTGGATGCGAGGCGGCGGTGGAACTGCCGGGGTATCCGGAAAAGAGCATGACGCTTGCGGCGGGCATTCATGAATATTGTTATATGCCCGAGACGGATTTCCGCAAACCCTATGGCCGTCACACGACGCTTGGCAGACTGGCGAAGGATGCGCAGGCAATGGCAGTGCTGGGGAAATATGTACCGGCCATTGCAGGCATCGCCGCCTCAGGGGATCCGGAGATGGGAGCAAGCACCCTGGATGACATCTCTCATAAGCCGTATCTGCCATTCCAGCCGGAAATGCTGGAGAAGGCGATCGAAGAACTGACGGAACTGGCCGTAGCATAAAACATTAAGCAACTCTAAGGCGCCAAAAGACGTCGCCTAAGAGTTGCTTAATGTTTGAGAGAATGCCCAAAACGGGCATTCTCTGCATAGATGAAAAAGAAAGCAGGAGGAGGGCATGCCAAAACATACGGGAAAAACAGAGCGGATAGAGCTTTCCATGGTGCGCGACATGGCAGAGATCGAGACGGATGCGGATTATATCATGGATTTTGCCATGGCACTGGGAGAACAACTGATCATCTGCGGCGGCGAACTGTGGCGTGCGGAGGAGATCTTAAACACGGTATTCCACGTGTATGAGATGGAGGATGCGAGCGTCATGATCCTGCCGAACCTTCTGACCATCAGCGCGAGAAGGGCCGGACATAAGGTGATCACGCGTCAGAGGAATATCGGGGAAGTTTCCGTGAACTTAGAGAAGCTGACCCGTTTAAAACAGCTTGTCCATACCCTGCGTACGGACCGGGAGGAACCGGAGAAACTGATGGAACGGTTCTGGCAGGCGGTGGACGTGCCGCCCTATTCTTCCGCGATCACGCTGCTGGGACTCCTGACTGCCATACTGTCGCTTGTCTATCTGTTTCAGGGAAATTGGGCTGAGGCGGTACTGGTGTTTTTCTGTATCGCCGGCGTCTATGGGATACGGGTGGTGCTTGGCCAGATGCGGGATGCCAACCATATGGCGGTGAATGCTGTGGCTTCCTTTTTTGCAGGAACCGTTGCTCTGTTCGCCGGTGGTATGAGCGGCGGCAGGATTGATCCTTATCTTGTGATGATCGTCTCCGCGTTCGCCATGCTGCCCGGCATCCCGTTAATCAATTCGGCAAGGGAACTGTTGTATGGCCGGGTCATGTCCGGCAGCCTTATGCTGCTGCAGGCGTTTCTGGAGACCGTATTTATCGTGGCGGGATTTTATTTGTCGATCGCTTTATTCGGGAGGTAGTTTGCATGCAGACCATTATTTTGACACTTGTGTTTTCGTTTCTCTGTTCTGCGGGGTTCGGGGTTGGATTTCGTATTTCTCCAAAGGAACTGTCCATTGCGGGGGCGGTGGGCGTATTCACCCGCGGCGCGCTCATGCTGGCCCAGTCCATGACGGACAACCGGATCGTCTATACGCTGGCGGCGGCCGTGGCCGGCGCTGCCGCCGCGAAGCTGGTGTCCATGGTCAGGTTCAGCACCACTACGAAATTCCTGTATCCGGCGTTTGTGCCTATTATCCCCGGCGACCTGCTGTACAATACGGTGGTCAGCTTTGTGACCGCATCCTACGGGGATTTGGCCGCGAATGCGGCTCAGCTTGCGCAGGCGCTCCTGGGGATTGCGCTGGGCGCTTCAATCGTGCCGTTGTTTTTTCAGTCGAAAGATTACTGGAGACAGTTATGAAAGGTAAAAATATAAGCCGGCCGGATCTTCACGAAAAAGGAATAAACACTTCCTCGGCGGGCGCGTGCTTCTTACGGTATTCCTGCGGGGACATCTGATAGGAGGAGCGGAAGACGCGGGAAAAGTGATCCGCCGAATTGTAGCCCACCCGCTCGGCGATCTCGCCTATTTTCAAGTTGGTATTGGTCAGATAGCTTATGGCATCCGCCATGCGTAACTGCTTGATCAGTTCCGTAAAGTTATAACCCGTATTCTGTTTGATCAGGGTGCACAGATGGGGTTCGCTGTAGTGGAAGAATTCGGCCAGGGACGACAGGGACAGCGTTTGGTAGTTGTGCTGGATATATTGCAGCACCAGAGAGAAATCAGAACCCATCTGATAATTATAGAACTGCAGCGTCTCGCTGTAGTTGCGCAGCAGAGTAGAGAACAACAGGTTCATCCAGCTGATGCAGCTGAAATTGCTGTAGGAGTCATCTTTATAGCATTCGCCCATCGCATTGTGGATGATCGTCTTGATCCAGGTAGTATTCTGCACGAAGAAGAGCAGGTAATTGGGATGGGAATCCCCTTGCAGAATAGTACGGAAGAAAAGGGACAGCAGATCCTGTCTGGACAATATGGAGAAGAAACTGGTATTGAAGGTGCTTTTGCGCAGCATGATGCAGAACACGGTTGAATCGTCGCCGATGAAAAGGTCATGCATGGAGTCGGGGGCCAGGATACATAATTCACCCTCGCGGATGGTCCGCGTTTCTTTTTCAAAGAAGAAAGTGCAGCTTCCGGACGCCACGAAGTCAATCTCAAAGTAATTGTGAGTATGTAGAAAAGGGCGTGTATATCTGGGGTGCCGTATGATATAAGTATCCCGTTCTGTGGGAATGATGGAAGATTCTCTGATATGAGGGGAGAGTTTTAGGTCCTCCGTCAGTGTCAGGACCATATCGTCGATGATCTTCTCGAATTCCTCGTCCGGCATCTGACCAAACATCTTGTGATTAGGGATGCTTTCCGGCCGGGTCTCGAAGAGCAGGCCTTTGCGGTACAGGTATGCTGCCATTTCCGGGAACTGCATTCCGCTCCCGGTTCTTTGGTAATGTTCCTTCAGATGGCGCTGTATTTCGCCGTAGGTGATATAGTATGCCATGGTCGCTCCTTCTTTTGTGGTTTGTGTTTTGCGCTTTGTATTATGCATTTTATAGTTTGCACTTTGTGTCCTGTTGTCTGTGGAACGATCCTGCGGTGTGTGATTGAGGCACAAAGGCATTAGTATTTTCATTATAAAAGATGGGATGCAGGAGCGCAACCGAATAATTCCGGGTGATGGAACTTAATAAGTGAGGCTTAATGAGTGAGCTGAGTGAAAAAATGTATTCAGGCGTAAGGATGCCGCCTGAGAAAATCAGGAAAGAGAGGATTGTAGAAGATGAAATTCAATGAAACAAGAAAAATCATCCCGATCTGGGGAGAGGTGATCCCGGGTAATACGGGAAAGAGCAAGCATGACCGGATGCATTGGGACGATACCTTAAGCTTTGAGGATATGTTCATGAAATATCCGGGAATCTGGGATAAAACCACGGATCTGATCGGCGATATGCGCGGCAATGATACGATGGTATACCGGGATGAGATCAAGGAAGGGTATGCGAAAGAAACTTACGATGATGTCCCCTTTCTGGTTCCGTACCTGGTTCCGGGCAGTAAGAAATGTGTGATTTCCTGTCCCGGCGGGGCTTATCTGACGAAGAGCATTGACAATGAAGGAGAGCAGATCGCGGAATTCCTGAATGCCGCAGGGATTAGCTGCTTTGTGCTCTGGTATCGGTCTTATCCGTATAAAGCGCCTTATATGTTCCTGGATCTGCAGCGGGCAGTCCGTTTTCTGCGGGTCCATGCAGGGGAGTATGGGTTTGACCCGAATCAGATTGCGACGGTGGGATTCTCGGCAGGTGGAAACCTGGCGGGCGTGCAGGCGGTATGTTTCCGGGACGACCCGGTCGAGGTGGCGGGATATGACCCGGACGAGATCGATCGGATGAACGGCGCGCCGAATGCGGTCGGGCTTATTTATCCTGCGGTGACGGTGGCGGACGATAAGATCCAAGTGGTTATGGCGGATGTGGAGACCTACAATGACCTTGAGGCGAGAAAGCAGTTCAGCGAGCGCTATGAGATGAAGGATCATGTGAGGGAAGGAGACGCGCCGATGTTCCTCTGTAACGCGGCGGACGACGACGTGATCAATGCCTTCCATATGGTGGATTTCGCCAGAGCCTGTAAGGAGAACAAGGTGCCTTTTGAACTGCATGTTTTCCCCAGCGGCGGACATGGATTCGGGGGCTGTAAGACGCAGGATTTGCCGCCGATTCCGGGATTGACGCAGCCGGATCTTACGGCGGTGACACAGTGGAAGGAATTGTTTGTGAATTGGCTGAACAGGACGCTGGGATAACGGCAAAATTTTTATATGATTAACGATAGAAAGGATAGGAAATATGGAAAAATTACGAATTTCTGAAAACGGACGGTTTTTTGTAAAAGCGGACGGCACACCCTTTCCCTGGTTGGCAGATACCGTATGGACAATGCCCCAGCGCATGAAATGGGATGATGTGGAGTATCTGATGCAGAAACGCAAGAGCCAGGGGTTTACGGTATTACAGATTGTGGCGTTGGATCCGGAACGGGATGTGCAGATGCGAACGCCTGCCGGGGACGCGGCACTGGAAGACGGCGACCTGGACAGACTCAACGAGAAGTACTTTGCTTATCTGGACTGGATCCTGGATAAAGCGGAGGAATATGGATTCTATGTGCTCCTGCTGCCGGTCTGGGGCCAGCTGGTGGTTGGAGACGACTGGGCAGGCGGTGTGTTCCCGAAGACCGTGACGGAGGAGAATGCCTATGGTTACGGGGAATGGATCGGAAAGCGATATCGTGAGAAGAGTCATATCCTGTGGTGTCTCGGCGGTGACCGCCAGCCCGTTCACAAGGGTGTGGATTACAGAAATGTCTGGCGGCGGATGGCCGAAGGACTTGCAAAAGGGCTGCTGGATAAAGACCTGAAATATAACGAGAAGGACCCGGCCTGGGAAGAATTGCTGCTCACATACCATGCCTGTCATGAGGCAGAGACAGGAGAATGTTCCACGCTGTCCTATTGGGACGGCGAAGAGGAAGCCTGGATCCGGTTTGTGATGCTGCAGTCCGGGCATGGGCTGCTGCCGAAGAACTATGAAATCGTGGCGAAAGAGTATGAGAATCCCCATGTACGCCCGGTGTGGGACGGAGAGCCGGCTTATGAGATGATGATCACCACTTTCCCGCCCGTGGACGAATCCTATCACGGCGCCTGGATGGTGCGCAGACGGGCATACTGGAGTCTGCTGTCCGGTTCCTTCGGGCATACCTACGGTCATGCTTCGGTATGGTGTTCCATTGGTGAGAAGGAGAGAGGCATCATGACCAAATATTCCTGGTATGAGGCGCTGCAGTCGGAGGGCTCCGGGCAGATGAAATATCTGCGGGAAATCATGGAAGACCTGCGGTTGATGACCTGTCTTCCGGCATCCGGTATCGTAGACGGACAGGACGGCAGTGAGGAGATGAATAGGCACGTGGCGGTTAGCGAGGATGCGGAGGGAAGGTTCCTCTGTGCTTATCTGCCAAGCGGCGGCAGCGCGGCGTTTGCGTTAAAGAAGCTTCCGGTGCCGTTTACCCTGCAGGAAGACTGTCTGTACGGCTGGTGGTGGAATCCTTCCGACGGTAAGTTTTATGACCGGAAGAATCAGCCGGCAGAGTCTGCACAGGCAATTTCCGTGACGGACGGAAGACTGTCTGTGACGGCGCCCACGGAGGGAGAAGAGAAGGACTGGGTGCTTATTCTGATGACGGAGAATGGTGAGCCGCCGGTGAAAGATCGGGTGTATTACGAACTGGAACAGGCAGAAGAGAAGAAAGTGTTTGAGTGGTAGGTGTGCTGCATGGCCATCCATGCCATGAAAGAATAACAGATTGTGATTACAAATAGAACTATATGCCGGGATGCGATAATTTTCCCGGTATTTTTTTGGTGTTGTTCCGTATTTTTTCTGAAAAAGTATGTCAGATTTGAAAAATGTAAAGTATTACAGATTTCATTTACCGGCATATCTGTGCTTTGAAGCAAATCAACTGCTTCTTTCAGGGAAATGGAAAGAGCATATTGCTTAATACTATAGCCGCTATATTTTTTTACAATTCGATTGAGGCAGGCTGACCGAGTTTGGAAGGTATGCACAAGAGCAGTGCGGGAAGAAGGAGAAAAAGCCGGGCACTTTTACGTTTCTGGGCTTAATACACTATTGTTCCAAAAGCAGGAACGGAAAGTTCAGGGTGAAGAGGAAAACCAGCAGAAAGAAGTTTGCGAAGAAGTGCAGGGAAGTGCACAGAGAGATAGCAAAAATGCGAATACTGCCGCTTGCGCAGATAATTAAAAGCTGAATCAGATACTGGCTGGATACTATCATTACTATGGGATAACCGACAACTTTAAGGGCATAAATGACTTCTGTTATCGAGTCAGAAGAAAAGTTATACATGGGAAGCATTTAATGCGATGCTAAAAGAGTATCCTCTGGCTCACCCGAAAATATATGTTAGTATCTATGGGTGATAGTTGTTGAACAATTAACTTTGCAAAGAGCCGGATGCGGAAAAGCCGCACGTCCGGTTCTGAAGAGAGGCCTGCCCTCGCAAGGGGCAAGACTACTCGACCAAGTGGCATAACAAATCACGAAAAAGAAAAATTTACTCGGACGAAACCGACTCGGATTTATCCGAGTAAAAATTGACTTTGCTTTTTTCCTATGTTATATTGATTTGAAAGGGAACCGCACGGAAGGCAGGGCAGAAGAATGAAATTTTTGGGCAGAACAGAGCAGAGGAAGAAACTACATCGGATGATAGATAAGAGCGGACAGACAGTGTCGTTGGTTTATGGCCGCCGGCGTGTCGGAAAGAGTGAATTGATCAAGCAGGTGCTCAGAGAATCCGATCTTCCGGGTATTTATTATGAGTGCAAACAGACAACGGAGTTAAATAACGTAGATAGCCTGGCATTGCTAATTGCAGCAGAATATAATCTGCCCAGGCCTGCATTCAGAAGTATAGAGGAAACGCTGGATTTTCTGTTCCAAAAGGCATGCCGGGAAAACATGATTTTTGTTCTGGATGAATATTCCTATCTTCGGGACTGTGTAAAGGGAATGGACAGCATTCTGCAGGCTTTACTCGATCAATACAGTGATCGGTCTGCCCTTAAACTGATCCTGTGTGGATCCTATGTGGACACGATGGAATCTCTTCTCTATCATGAGAATCCCCTGTATGGGCGTGTGGATCTGACAATCAATTTAAAGCCAATGGACTATTTTGAATCGGCACTGTTTTACCTTCCTTTTTCGGAGGAAGATAAGGTCAGGCTGTACAGCGTATTCGGCGGTATTCCTTATTATAACAGACTGATCGACCCGGCGCTTACCGTGAGGGAGAATATTATGGAACTCATAGCGTCTCCGGGAGCAAGGCTGGAAAATGAAGTATCCATGTATTTGAGATCGGAGATATCCAGGCTGATCAATGCTAACGAGGTATTTGATGCAATGGCGCGCGGCTTTTCAAAATACAGTGATATCCTTTCCCAGTCTCATGTATCCAGCGGGCCTGCCATGGTTGATGTTTTGGATAAATTGATCCGTATGGAGATGGTGGAGAAGCAGGCGCCGATCAATGATGAACATAATCGAAAAAGGATAGGCTATCGGATTGTTGATAATCTTTCCCTTTTTTATTACCGATATATTTTTCGCTATTTATCGCAGATGAATGTTATGGAGCCGGAGCTGTTTTATGATCGATATATTAAAGAAGATTTTGAGACTGCCTACGTGCCGCGCATTTTTGAAACGGTCTGCAGGCAGTATTTGATTCGCCTGAATCGCTGTGGCCTGTTAGAAGAACCATTTGAGAAGATAGGCAGATATTATTATGATGATCCGGTTCGGAAGAGGAACGGGGAATTCGATATTGTGACAAAAGATGCGAAAGGATATATATTTTATGAGGCGAAGTTTCGTAGAGAACCTGTGACGGAAGAGATGATCCGCACCGAGATTGCCCAGGTAGAAAAGGCAGGCTTTCAGTGTTATAAATATGGGTTTTTCAGCAGATCAGGGTTTCTGGCGAAGCAGGCAGAACATTTGATTTTGATCACGTTGGAGGAGCTGTATCGTTGAACCTGTTATTACTCTTTCTCTTTGCGGCTGTCCGCCCTGTACTGGGAAGGCGTGCATCCATAGTACTTTTTGAAAGCGGATGTGAAATATGGGTAATTGTTGTAGCTGACATCCAGGGCGATATTGGTGATCGGGGCGTCCGACTTGTGCAGAAGGCTGACAGCCAGATCCATTCGTGTCTGTATGATATATTGGACGGTTTGGTCAATGATATCCTGCGGCGAGGTGGTTTCCGTAAGTCTTTCAGGCATACTGTGCGTGCTGCTCAGCCATTTCTGGCCATAATTCTGCAGAGTGGCCGATCTGATCCTGCGCTGCACAATTTTCAGGACAGCCTGCCCGATACTTTCCGCCGATGCAGGAAAAAGGATGTAATCCCGGCAGTCCAGATGAAGCGCTTCATGGAGATAGTCGAAGTTGGCATGGCAGGTAAGAAAAATAGTATATGCAGCGGTCTCAGCAACAGAAAGCCTATGAAAATCAGCAGTATAGGAATGACTGCCAGGTAGATTAAAGACAGGGCATAAGTATGCTGCTGGAAGAAGGACAGACCGCTCAGTATGCTCTGCGTGGGCAGGAAGACAGTCGGAATGGTCAAATGCCGAGAAGAAAAATTGTTGATCTTGAGATTCCAAGCGTGCAGTTTCCAGTGCCAACGGAGAGACAAGAATCTGTGCAGCGGCTTCTGCCGGGGAAAGCTGGTCAATCCGGCCACACAGTTCATTCACGATGCGATCCCATTGAATGAAATGTGGGTACATTCCCCGCCCCTTGGGGCGCAAGGAAACTTTAAGCGGAAAGAAAAGCATGATACAATGTAGAGAAAAAGGAGAAGTGTAGATTGAGTGAGGCTATACACAAATCACACAATGTATCAAAGCTGATGTATCATTTCGTATTACCGACAAAGTATCGGAGAGTAGTAGTAAGCGAAGAAGTAGAAGATGTAATAAAAGAAACATGTATGGAGATAAGTGAAAGGTATGAAATAAAATTTTTAGAGATAGGAGCGGATAAAGATCATGTACATTTTTTGGTACAGTCAGTGCCGAACTATAGTCCAGCCCAACTGGTAAAGATAATGAAAAGCATAACAGCGAGAGAAGTATTCAGAAGATGTCCGGAAGTAAAGAAAAAGTTATGGGGAGGAAATTTATGGTCATCAGGATATTACGTATCAACCGTAAGCGAGCAGGGGAATGAGAAAGTAATCGCAAATTATGTAAAAAATCAGGGGGATGAGTATAGAAAACTATATCGGAACAATGAGATGGAGGGACAGATGAACCTGTATGATTATGAGTAGAGGCAGAGACAGGGAAGTTCGCATACCCCGCTTTTGAGGGAGCAAGGCGAGCGAAAAAGTCAAGTGCTGTGAGAGGCGACGTAGGAGCCGCTCACAGTGCTTGAGTGCTTGCACCGGGGTAGTTGATTTCCGATTCTGGATTACAATCTTCTGATGAAACTTACATTGGAGAGTATAAAGGACTTTTCGGAAGCTTTACGGCGTCCCTGTCCGCTCCCGCCGCGCCGCGGAGGGCGTGCACCCGTACAGTTCCTTGAAAGCCGCATTGAACAGTTTCTGGTTTGTAAAACCATTTGCCTCCATGACTTCGGAAATGGGGGCATTCGTGTTTAACAGGTCTTCGTAGGTATGGGAAAGCCGTACCTCGTTTAAGTAATTTAGGAAGGTCATCCCCATATTTTTCCGGAAAAAGCGACAGAAGTATTCCTTCCCGAGTCCCAGCAGGCCGGCCACGTCGTCCAGTGCGACAGGTTCCCGGAAATGGGATTCCACATAAGTGATCACATCCCGGATGCGCTCCATGGCCAGGTTATCTTCGGCAGGTTCCGGGAGCGGACGCCTGACGGCGAAGAAGCGGATCAGACGGGACAGGATCTGCAATACCAGGCCACTTGCCTCCATCCGGTAGGTGAGCGGTTCTTCCATATACAGGCGGGTCAGCGCCTCCAGCAGTTCGCAGGTAGCCCGGTATACCGGGAACTGTTCTTCCGTGGCGTCTTCCGGTGTACAGCGGATCTGCCAGGCGTCTATCTCCGGAAAAAACTGCCGCATATGTTTCCTGGAAATATGGATACAGACGAACATGGACAGTTCGTCGTAAGAATAGGTGCTGTGAACCTTGCGGGATTCCACCACCAACATATGTTTCTTCAGAAGATTGAATTTCCGGCCTTCTATGATAATGTCGGCGGTGCCGTTCAGCGGATACAGAATTTCCAGTTCCTCATGCCAGTGCAGCGGGAAGTAGCCGCCGGGCGTTGTCGCGTAGGCGATCGTGATACCGGTATATTGTATGCTGGGGATAATCTCGTGTTGGGAAGTAGTTTCCATAGGGTGGTCTCCTCCTGCTCGTATCATAAGGAATGCTCTTTGAAAAAGTCCTGCCATCCGCGTACTGTCTTGCGCAGTCCTGCTTTGTTTACTTTATCAAAGCCAAGTTGAAAAGTCAATATCGACTTAGAAATGGTCAAAATCCAACCTATCATCCATTGAAAATTCGTTGTATGATACAACATGTAAAGCAAAAACAACGTTGCTGACGCCAAAGACAGCTTAAGGGAGGCAGAACAGAAGGCGGATGCCCGCGAACCGTAGGCGGAAAGAAAACCGCATATGGCGACTGGGCGGCACGGCAGCGGGAATGAAAGGAGATTTACAGATATGACAACAGTAGCATTAAAAGGAAGAACTTACACAGAAAAGAAGAGAGTATCCTTGAAGGAGAGGATCGCAGAGAGCGTCCGCGCTTATTTTGAGGAGTTCGGCGCAGAGATCGCGTGCGGCATGCTTTCTCTGTCAGGAAACACAAACGCAGCCTGTGTCTATCAGATGCTGAGGAAATAAGCAGATGGGCGAAGAAGGACAAGAGAAGAACGAAAAGGAATAAGAGAGCCGGTAAGGTGCATGTGGATGCAGGTTATCGGCTCTCTTTTCTTTTGCAAAACAGGGTTTATCTAAGAACTGATGCCGCCGGCCTTCCGATAGCTTCGCGGTGTTGTGCCCGTTATCTTTTTGAAAGAATAGGAAAAATGATCGGCGCTGTTGTATCCGACGGCTTCTGAGATCTCATCGACCTGCATATCCGATGTCAGTAATAATCTTGCGGCTTCCTTTATTTTCAATTCCGTAATGAGCTCGCTGTAATTTTTTCCGGTGAATGCCTTGATCTGTTTGCTGAGATAGGCGCTTTCATAATGGAAATGGGCAGCAAGAAGTTCCAAGGTGACGGATTGATAATTATGGGTTATGTAGTCTAATATTGCAGGCACCAGCATTTTGACCGTGGTTTTTTCATGGTCTGCATAAAAAAGATAAGTGCTGTCCGTGCTGCGGATGATATTAGCATAAAAAATCTGGAGATAATTGTTGAAAAGTATATTGGAATAGGCGTCTTTTTTCATAAACTCGGCAAATAAATGCTGCAGAATGCTTCGTATGTCCAGGGAGGGCGGCAGCATAAAAAAGATACTTTCCTTTGTGTTTTGAAACAGGGCGCGGCGGAAAAAGGCGGAGACAAGATTATCATGGTACAGAAGCCTGTAGAAATTTTCTTTAAAATGCGCCCGGTCAGAGATGATATTGATCACAAGGTCGTCGGGTTCCGTCAGGACGGCACAGGGGGTTTGCGGGGTAAGGATACATAGTTCCCCGGACTGCATGACACGTCTTGTATGTTCGGTCAGCAGCGTACAGGAGCCTTCCAGGACATAGATTACGGAAAAGTGATCGATAGCGATTAAAGTTTCACTTGCATAGCAGGATTCCAGGGAAATCTGTACTTTGTTTTTGGTAGAGAGGAAGATCACATTGTCTACGGTATGGCGTCTGACATCCGAAACTTCCGACAGGCGTATCGGAATCCGGCAGACAAGATTTCTGAGATCTCTATCATTTCGCAGATTCCATGACAAAAAGTCTGGGATGTCTGGTACACCATGGTGTTGTGCGCCGCAATCAGTTAATTTTTCTGCTGCATCGTGGAAAAGAAGCCTCTTACCGGTTTCTTTATAATATTTTAGTTTGATATCCTGTATTTGCCCAAATAGTATATAGTCGTATTGTGCGGTCATTTGTCATCCTCTCCTTGTGTCTATCATAGCAAATTATCTCGGAAATGCAAACGGATTTTCTCAGATATGATATCTGGTATTTATTATAATAGATGATATAGGAAACGAAATTTCTAATGCCGCTTCCTACAGAAGCAGAAAACAGTTTGCGGAGCGCAACAGGATGGCAAGGAGGATGGTTCATGAAAATACTTAATTTTGACAGAGGGTGGGATTTCTCTTATTCTACCGGAAATGCTTTTTTAGACGCAAAAGGGGAGGCCTACAGGGAAATTGTAGATTTGCCGCATGACTTTATGATCAATACGGCAAGAGTACCGGACAGCAGGACAGAAGGAGCTGGCGGGTTCTTCCAGGGCGGTGTGGGGACTTATGAAAAACGCTTTTCCATATCCGGAGAGAAAAAGGGAAAAAGGTTTCTGCTTCTTATCGAGGGGTGCTATGGAAACACAGAGGTATGGATCAACGGGAACCTCGCGAAGCTGCATCATTATGGGTACACGGAATTTTATGTGGACCTTACGGAGTGGCTGCTTTATGAGGAAGAGAATAAACTGAAGATCGTGGCGGATAATACGGCTTTACCGAACAGCCGCTGGTATTCGGGCAGCGGGCTTTACCGGCATGTTTCCCTGCTGGAGGGAGAGGGCATTTATCTGGCACCCTGGTCTGTCTTTGTCAGGACGCCGGACCTGCGGACGATCCAGGCAGATGTGACTGTTACGAATACAGGAGCGGAAGAGGAACAGGAAATTTCGGTCGTGATCCGGGACGCACAGGGCGCGAAGATTGCGGAAGCTTCGCAGAAGGCAGTGTGCAGGCCGGGGGATTCCGTATGCAGTTTCGCGTTACATTCGGAACAGTTAGAACAGTGGGATCTGGAGAATCCGTATCTGTATACGGCGGAGGTCTGTATGCAGGATCTGGGAGAAGGTAAGACGGTAACTTTCGGCGTACGAACCATTGCGTTTACAAGGGAAGAAGGGTTGCTGTTAAATGGAAGACCGGTGAAACTCCGTGGCGGATGCATCCACCACGATAACGGGGTGGTGGGAAGCCGGGCGTATTCCGCAATGGAGGAGCGTAAGATCCGGCTTTTAAAAGAAAGCGGATATAATGCGGTACGCACCAGCCATAATCCCATGAGTACGGCGCTGCTGAATGCCTGCGACCGTCTGGGGATGCTGGTGATGGACGAGGCGTTTGACCAGTGGCGGGCAAAGAAAAACAGCCAGGATTATCATCTGTATTTTGAAGATCATTGGAAAGAAGATTTAGGTTCCATGGTAATGCGTGACCGTAATCATCCTTCTGTTATCATGTACAGCATCGGCAATGAGATCGGGGAGCGTGACGGCAGTGGAAACGGCGCTAGGATTTCTCACGACCTGTGCGCATGTGTGCGAGATTTGGATCCTACGCGCGCCATTACCAACGGGATATGTGCTATTTTCCTGGATGCCGGGGAATTTGGCGGAATCCTGGCGAATATTTTCGGAAGCGGTGAGGAAATTGATTTTGACGAAATCCCGGAGGATGTGAGGGCGTTTATTCATCAGACAGATTATGTGACGGAACACTGGGGAGAAATCACGGCGGATTTTGTCAAAGATCTGGATGTGGTCGGCTATAATTATCTGGATGACCGATATGAAAAGGATGGCAGGGATTTCCCGGACCGTCTGATCGTTGGGACGGAGAGTTACCCGAAGATGATGAAAAAGGTATGGGAAAGGACGATGAAATATCCTTATGTGCTGGGTGATTTTACATGGACGGCCTTTGACTATCTCGGGGAGAGCGGGATCGGACACGCTTTCTATGATCAGAAGGGTGGTTTGTTCTGCGGTTATCCATGGCATGTCGGATATTGCGGCGATTATGACTTGTGTGGATTTCTCCGTCCCCAGGGAAAATTCAGGCGTCTTCTGTGGAAGAAAGAGACGGCGCCGGTCATCACGGTTCTGCGGCCGGAACATTTTGGAAAGAAGGAAACTATCTCTGCATGGGGATGGGCGGATGTGACGGAAAGCTACAGCTGGCCGGGCTGCGAAGGGAAGAAGATAAGGCTGGATCTGTACAGCGATGCAGAGGAAGTGGAGATTGCGGTAAACGGAAAAATGCTTGGACGAAAAACGGTGCCGGAGTCCTGTATTGTACAGATGGATATTGTTTATGAACCGGGAATCCTTGCGGTGACGAATTATACGGAAGGCCGGAAGGGGGAGAGCAGCTTCCTGAAAACGACGGGGGATGCGGCGGCGCTTCGGTTGGCAAAGGCAGAGACGGATGCACAGGATGTGGCGGTTATAACGGTGGAGGCGGTGGACGAAGAAGGAAACCGTGTACCATATTATTGCGGTAAAGTGCAGGTCAGCCTGATGGAAAATGCTAAGGTAATGGGATTTGGCACCGGTGATCCTGTAACAGAGGAGAACTTCGCCTCAGATTATTGTACGCTGTATGAGGGGCGTGCGCTTTTGGTCGTAAGGAAAGAGGATGAAGGTAAAGCAGGAAAAATTATGGTAGCCGGAGAAAACGGGATGAAAGGGGAGTTGGCCATATAGGAAAGGAGTTCGGCGCAGAGATTGCGTACGGCATGCTTTCTCTGTCAGGCAACATAAACGCAGCCCGTGTCTATCAGATGCTGAGGAAATAATCTGATGGGAGAAGAGGGGCATAAGAATAGCAAACAGGAATAAGAGAGCCGGTAAGATGCATGTGGATGCAGATTATCGGCTCTTTTCATGCAGCAGACCTTACGGGCCAGGAATATGCAATATGCCTTCGGTTATCTTTGAAATCTTAAATAATATCGGATAGACGATAAATGTTGTCGTATCAATTCCGGATCGCCTGTATTAAAATAGACGTAATAGAGGCGGAAACATCGTCCTGTGGCCGGGAGTCAGGACGGACGAAGACAGCATTCTGGTGATATGTCAAGAACTTTTTGAAAAAGATTTTGATATGTTTTTCAGAAAAAAGGGTAACTTTAACAG
>ERZ808046.648-NODE-648-length-24699-cov-5.913858_pt1 | contig 24699 bp, 24 predicted proteins | sample MGYA00380196_ERZ808046 | MGnify/ENA primary metagenome ERZ808046 (study PRJEB31490, sample SAMN06133421) | mouse gut metagenome | isolation source: Z6_2 | host: mice | place: China: Chengdu | collected 2015-05 ...
AAAAAGCCTACAAAAAATTTGATAGGGGCAGTCTGCGCTTTTTTGGCTACCCGGAAGGTTTTGGTTTCATAGTAAATAACCTGATGATGCCGGGATTTATAGAAAAGTATACACATGAAATATGGCTGGAAGAATATGAGGATACGGGAAGAAGTAAATTGGAAGTATCGCTTCCCTCTGAAAATAACCTGTGTATTGCCAATGTGGACAAAAAGAAGACAGAAATGTTATTTTTTCAAACTGACAAATTAAAATCCATGTATAAAAGAGTGGATCATATTATTTTTGAATCTCAAAAAAGTAACAAGTGGAGACTACATCTGATTGAAATGAAGGGCAGCGTTGGGGAGGGAAAGTGGGCTGAAATTAAAGGAAAATTCAGAATTTCCTTTGTACATTTACCTGTTCAGATGGAAAGGAATAAGGAAGGTATACTTGTGGGCAGGCTGACAATATAAAAATAACGATGGAGGAAAAGAACACATGAAAAATTTACTGAATCAGATTATAAAGTTCGGCATTGTGGGGGGATTCTGCTTTTTGATTGACTTTGGGATTACCACAGGCTTTACCAATCTGCTGGGTATTCACTATCTGATATCCAAGTTCCTTGGATTTGTGGTATCTGCAGTGGTAAATTATCTGCTGAGCATTAAATTTGTGTTTACCCAGAAGAAAGAGATGGATAAGAAGAAGGAATTTACGGTTTTTCTGATCCTGTCAGCATTTGGGCTTTTGATCAACGAGATTGTGATGTTTGTTTGTATCGACGGAATCTATGCTCACAGCGAAGGTATGAAAAAACTGATCAGTGACGCTAATATGGTAGCTCTCAGCTCCGTGCTGGCAACCGGTATTGTCATGGTTTATAATTTTATTTCCAGAAAGCTTTTTCTGGAGAGAAAGTAGCTCCCCATGGATGCGAAACGGTTTGATGAGGTTAAGAATGCCGTGCTCAGCTCAGGGAGGGAGAGGAGCGGCATCGGCACCTATAAGGAAAAGACTCTGCATGCCATTTTGAAGGATTATTATGCCCCTGACAAAAGTATGCAGGAAATCTCCGTGGACGGCTATGTGGCGGATATCTATACGGGAAAAGAGATTATCGAGATTCAGACGGCCAATATGAACAAAATGAGGGAAAAGCTGAAAAGTTTCCTGGCTGCCTACCCGGTGACCGTGGTTTATCCGATTCCACGGATTAAATATTTAAGCTGGATGAATGAGGAGACGGGAGAGTGCTCCAAGCCGAGAAAGAGTCCGGTCAAAGGCTCTGTTTACAGGGCTTTTGTAGAGCTGTATAAGATTAAAAGCTATCTGCCGGATGAAAATCTTTGCCTGCGTTTTCCCATGCTTGAGGTGGAGGAATACCGTCTTTTAAACGGATGGAGCAGAGACAAAAAGAAAGGCTCCTGCCGTTATGACAGGGTTCCCGTAGCGCTGCTGGATGAAATTTGCCTGAAGACTGCGGAAGATTATCGGAAGCTGGTTCCGGAAAACCTTCCGCAACCGTTTACAGTTGCGGAGTTCGGGAAGGCCATAGGAGAAAAGAAAAGAATTGCCGGCATTGTATTACATATTTTATATTTTCTGAATGTGCTGGAGCGGTGTGAAAACCGGGGGAGAGCTTACAGCTATCGGGTGAAGGGCGAGAGCAGGGCGGTTGATGTATAAAATGTATGTACTTAATGGGAAGAAGGGATTTTATGACAGCAGAAGAAATTATTACATTAGTGATTTTATGCATTTGTGCGATTCCGTTTCTTGGTCTGGGGATTACACAGTATAAGAGCAGTAAACCTGTGGGCTTCTGGTCAGGAAAAAAGCCGCCTGAGGCGGAACAGATCAGAGACGTGGAAGCTTATAATAAAAAGCATGGACGGATGTGGATCATTTACGGAGTGGGACTTATCCTGGCTTATTTTCTTGGAAGAGGGATTGGAAATGACTGGGGGATGGTGTCAGCTCTGCTTATCGAAGTGATAGGGGGGCTGTTTGTGATGATCTGGTATCATAATAAGCTGGATAGGGAATATTTGATAAAATAGGGGAAGTACGATCATTACAGGCAAATATTTTATAATCAAGTACATAAATCGGGATTCATTGAGCAGATTATTTACATTAACATTGGAGGTATTAGTATGCAAAAATGGTGTACTGAAGATTGGCAATTTGAATTAACAGCAATAGAGGGAAAGGCAGGACACTGTCGGCTTGGATTGGAAAAAGGAGATAAATTTGTCTTTTCATATGAATGTCCTGCTGGAATGTGTCCTAAAACAATGATAAAAGTATACACATGGTGTGAAGTTATCCGATGTGGCGGTGATTTTACATATAGAGGTGAAAAGGAAAAATATGAAATGAATATACCGTGCGCTGATGGCTGTATACAATTTCATCTTAAAGCAACTCAAATTAACCGAGATAAAAATGGGAAACCTCTGCCAAATGGTTCCAGACCAAAAGATGAGTAACTTCCAATTACAATTGTATTCTTTATCCATATAAATTCAAATTTTAAGCAGTGGGCACACTTTTCCGAAAAGGGAATTAGATAATAGGGCGAATGTGGAGGATAAGAAAAGCATATATTAACAGTGCAGCAGAAATGTTGCTTTGGGACTCATTTGCATCTTGACAGCGAAGAGCATTTGAAGATATGTTGTGAGACTCCATTCATGAGAGTGGAGTCTCTGTTACGTTAGGAGAAAGAAATGGAAGTAGGGCATTTCTATTACATAGATGATAGTTATTTTGTGGATTTCCCAGATCCCTATCTTATGAAGAATAGAGAAACCGTAAATGGACAGGTGCATGACAGACCTTGTTTTTATACGTTTCAAGATAATTCTAAGGGAATATATTGATTCAAAGGCAAACGTGCCTGTCCGTGTAAGTGGTATTTTGGAGAAGGAATTGAAGGAAAAAGCAAGTAAAGTATTAACACTTCAGAGAAAAGGTTCAAAACTCATATTTCCAAATGTATTAGAAAGTGAAAGTAAGTTAATTAACCAGGAAAATAGTGATGATAAGTATTTGGTATAGAGTCATACAGGCAGGAGAGAGATATGAACGAAAAAAGAGCAACATCCTACAGACGTTCAAGAATGAACGCCGTATCAATCGAATTGAAGGAACAGGTACAGGAAAATCATATAATCTTTCACTGGGAAGGAGACATGGAAACAAAGGTGTTTCATGGAAAATTTCTGGAGAAATGGGCGGAGCTGTCTGCGGAAGGCAGTTTTCGGCTTTTCGTGGGGATGGGAAATTCCACTGAGAAAGAAAGCGGAAAAGTAAGGGAAATCTGCGCCGCCGCGGCAAAGGAGATGAAGGAGAGGGAAATTCGGGAATTTTCCTGTGATATGAGTAAAATTGTAAAGTCATGGGGAGAGGAAGCCCTGAAAGAGGCGGCGGAGGGAATCGTGCTGGGTCTGTATGCCGTGGAACGTTTATCCGATCAGGAGGATAAAAGCCGGAAGGTTACCTTTACCGGAGTGAGGGAGAGCGAAAATGCAAAAGCACTGATCCGGGAAGGACAGGTACTGTCCGGGGCGGTAATCTTTGCAAGGGATATGGTAAACCGCCCGGCCAATCATCTGCGTCCAGAGGACTTTGCCGCAGAAATTACCGCGTTGATGGAAGGTCTGCCGGTGGAAACGGAAGTTCTGCCACTGGAAAGGCTGCGTGAAGAAGGAATGGGAGCGTTCCTTGCAGTGGGAGAAAGCAGCGCTTACCCGCCCTGCATGCTGGTACTTCGCTATCTTCCGAAGAAAGCGCATTTGGGAAATGAGAAGTCTCAGGCTGATGAGGGTATTACAGCGTTGGTAGGAAAAGGAGTCATGTGTGATACCGGCGGCTACTGCCTGAAAGGAAGCCAGAGTATGGCCGGAATCAAGGGAGATATGGCCGGAGGAGCGGCTGTGGCGGCAGCCATATATGCTCTGGCAAAGAACGGCGCTCCTGGCAATGTGATTGGCGTGATTCCCATGTGTGAGAACCGGATTGCTCCGGAAAGCATGATTCCGGGAGACGTAGTGAAAGCGGGGGATGGCACACTGGTTGAAATTTTAAATACGGATGCGGAAGGGCGGCTGATTTTGGCAGATGCGGTGAGCTATGCGGTGCGCAGGGAACACGCGGAGAGGGTGGTGGACATTGCCACGCTGACAGGAGCCATGGCAAGGATGTTCGGAAGCAGTATATCCGGCATGATGGCAGAGGGGGAAGAATTCTGTCAGAAATTTTTGGCGGCAGCAGGCCGCTCGGGAGAACGTTTTTGCCGTATTCCTTGGTATAAGGAGCATGAGAAGATGATCGAGAGCGATATGGCGGATATTAAGAATGTCAGTTCCGCCTGTCCGGCGATTACGGCCGGGCTTTTCATCAGGCACTTTGCGGCGGGAAAGCCATGGATCCATCTGGATATCGCGGGCACGGCCGATGTCAGCGAGCCGGTGTTCGCCTATCAGGAAAAGAGGGCTACAGGCGTGGGAGTGATGACTCTGTATGAGTTTTGCAGGAAACAGGGAAAAGAAGAACGATAGAAGATTTGACGAAATCTTTGTGCCTGGCGCGGCGCACCGCCACGACATAAAAGGGGATGTCAGCGGATATTTTGCCAATATTCCACCTAAGTTATTGTAAGAAGAAATCCGACGGACGAATGAAGATAAAAATGTTTTAACGCTTGCAAGGCTGCCTGTAAAGAAATTGTGGGATGCGGTAAAAAATTTCCCGGGCAGGTATACGGAGGAGTTGTCGGATGATGATTAAGAAAGGGAATAGGTAATGAGTAATGAACAAACTTTGCAGTACATGGGGATTGATATTTCCGTACATAATGGGAATGTCAATGTAAAAAGGGTAAGGGATGCCGGATATAAAAGAATTATTATCCGGGCTGGTTATGGAAAGAACAATGTGGATCAGAGATTTATTTCCAATGCGGAAGCGTGTGTGAATTTGGGAGAACCAGCCGGGGTTTACTGGTTTTCCTATGCGCTTAATGAAGAAATGGCGGCAGATGAAGCGGTCTATGCAATAGCCCAGGCGAAAAAGTATTGGAGCAAATGCCCGGTTGCGTATGACCTGGAATATGATACCGTAAGCTACGCGAGGAAAAGGGGCGTAAGCATTGGAAAAAACCAGGCTTCATCTTTCGCCGCGGCGTTTCTGAAAAAAGTCATTGCCGCCGGATATGTACCGGTATTATATACCAACAAGGACTATGCGGAAAATTATTTTGATATTCCGGCAATAGAAAAGGCGTTGGGGCAGCGGATATATATTTGGTATGCACGTTATACAGGCAGCATATCCGCAGATGAAAAGGCAGCTTGTCATATATGGCAGAAATCAGGCATGGGAAAAGTAGACGGCATAAGCGGAAATGTAGACATTAACGAGTTTTACACGGATTTTGAAACCGTCATTTCGCCTGCAGCAGAGGAAAAGAAAGCCGCATGCAATATCAATATCTTAGAGTTTCAAAAAGCAGCGAACATGGATGGCTGCACGGATCAGAACGGGGAAAAACTGAAAGAAGATGGAGTTGAAGGCCCTAAAACGCAGTATGTTAGAAAAAAAATAAATCTGAAAGCTGTAAAAGGCGAAAATGGTTATAGAACATACAGCAAAGGAAGCCTGGTAAAGTATTGGCAGACAAGGCTTGCGGAAATGGGCTACCATACGGAAATTGACGGAAACTATGGATCAGACACCAGGGGAAAAACAATAGCAATGCAAAAGGATTATGGATTGTCGGCAGATGGCGTAGCAGGTTATAACACGCTTTCTGCCTCATTCTATAATTAGGAAATACCGCCGGATGGTCAGGCAAAAAAGTAAGGATAATATATCACGGATAAGCCCCCGCCAATGAAAAGTGGGGGCTTTTGTCGATTCTGATTGAAAAAAAACTTACGCTGTTATATAATATTGGAGCATATTTTCAAGTGCGGAGATGAGGTATTAAATGTATAATAATATAGATTTTGATAGCATAGACACAACCCAGAAGCCGCCGGACGAGGAACCGGCCCGCCAATACTATTTTATAGCAAAGTGCCGCCAGTATGTGAAAGCGGAAAGCGAGCGCCTGGGCCGTCCGCCTTCCGCCGCAGTCGTGACCTTTGGGTGCCAGATGAACGCCAGAGATTCCGAAAAGCTCTCCGGCATTCTGGAAGCTGCAGGTTATGTGCTTACGCAGGAGGAAGAGGCGGATTTTGTGATCTACAATACCTGTACGGTGAGGGACAACGCCAACCAGAGGGTATACGGCCGTCTCGGACATATCAATTCCCTGAAAAAGAAAAATCCCCACATGAAGGTTGCCCTGTGCGGCTGTATGATGCAGGAGCAGTCTGTCATTGAAAAAATCAGAAAAAGCTACCGGTTTGTGGATCTGATTTTTGGCACCCACAATATTTTTAAATTTGCAGAGCTCTTGGTACATATGTTTGAGGCAGAAGGAATGATCGTGGATATCTGGAAGGATACCGACAAAATCGTGGAAGATTTGCCGGTGGAACGCAAATATCCCTTTAAATCCGGCATTAACATCATGTTCGGCTGCAACAACTTTTGCAGTTACTGTATTGTTCCCTATGTGAGGGGGCGGGAGCGCAGCCGGGAGCCGGAGGATATCTTGAGTGAGATCAGAAAGCTGGTTGCTGACGGCGTGGTGGAGATCATGCTTCTGGGGCAGAATGTCAATTCCTACGGCAAAAATCTGCAAAATTCTATGAGCTTTGCCCAGCTCCTTCGGGAAGTGGAGAAGATTCCGGGGCTTAAGAGAATCCGGTTTATGACTTCTCATCCTAAGGATCTCTCAGAGGAACTGATTCAGGTGATGAAGGAGTCCTCCAAAATATGCAGGCATCTTCATCTGCCTTTGCAGTCCGGTTCCACCAGAATTTTAAAGGCCATGAACAGAAGGTATACGAAAGAGCAGTACCTTGCGCTTGCGGACAGGATCAGAAGAGAAATACCGGATATCTCCATCACCACGGATATTATTGTGGGATTTCCCGGCGAGACGCCTGAGGATGTGGATGAAACCATTGATGTGGTAAAGAAAGTGCAGTATGACAATGCTTTTACATTTATTTATTCCAAACGGACAGGAACCCCTGCCGCAGCCATGGAAAACCAGGTAAGTGACGAGGCGGTGAAGGAGGGGTTTGACAGACTCCTTAAGGTAGTTCAGGATACGGCCCGTGAAAGGGTTTCAAGGTTACAGGGAAAAGTAATGGATGCGCTGGTGGAGGATATAAATGAGCAGGATCCGGAGTTTTTGACCGGGCGGCTTTCCAATAATACGATTGTGCATTTTAAGGGAGATAAAAGCCTGATCGGAACGATTGTTCCCGTATGGCTTAAAGAGTGTCACGGATTTTATTACATAGGCGAAATGGAGGACAAGATTAAAAATCTATGGAAGAACTGACACCAATGATGCAGAAATATCTGGAGACCAAACAGGAGCACCCGGACTGTATTCTTTTTTACAGGCTGGGTGACTTCTATGAGATGTTCTTCGAGGATGCTCTGACGGCATCAAAGGAGCTGGAGATCACGCTGACCGGAAAAAGCTGCGGACTCAAAGAGCGGGCGCCCATGTGCGGGGTGCCCTATCATGCGGTGGACAATTATTTGAACAGGCTGGTTTCCAAGGGCTATAAGGTGGCGATCTGCGAACAGGTGGAAGACCCGAAGCTGGCCAAAGGGCTGGTAAAGAGAGAGGTTACGAGAATCGTTACGCCGGGCACCAATTTAAACGTGCAGGGAAGCGACGAGGAGCGCAACCATTTTATCATGAGCATCGCTTATTTTCAGGGAAAAATCGGTATTTCCATTGCGGATGTGACCACGGGAGATTACTATCTCACGGAGGTGGAGGACAACAAAAAGCTTCTGGACGAGATCAATAAATACTCGCCTAGAGAAATCATATGCAATGATGCTTTCATGGTAAGCGGAGTCGATATTGAAGATTTGAAGGGGCGGCTTCATATTGCCCTTTATGCCTTAGAGCCTCATTTCTTTGACGAGGAGAGATGCAGAAAGGGTTTACTGAAACATTTCCGCGTCAATACTCTGCAGGGGATGGGGATTGAGGACTTTCCCTCCGGGCTGATCGCCGCCGGAAGCCTTATGCTGTATCTAATGGATACCCAGAAAACTTCTCTGGAGCATTTCACTCATTTGTACCCTTACCTTACCAGTAAATATATGCTGCTGGACAGTTCCACCAGAAGAAATCTGGAGCTGACGGAAACCTTAAGGGAGAAGCAGAAGAGAGGTTCTCTTTTGTGGGTGCTTGATAAGACCAGGACTGCCATGGGGGCCAGAGCGCTCCGGCAGTTGATCGAACAGCCACTGCTTGATAAGGAAGAGATCACAAAGCGCCTTGACAGTATTGAGGCACTGGGAAATCAGGCCATCACAAGGGATGAACTGCGGGAATACTTAAATTCCATTTACGATCTGGAGCGGCTTCTGGGAAAGGTCAGCTACCGGACGGCCAATCCCAGGGATTTGATTGCATTCAGAAATTCCCTCAGGATGCTGCCCCATATCAAGCTGCTTTTGGAGGATTTTGACCAGGAACTGTTAAAAGAGATTAACGGAGATATTGACGCTCTCTCCGATATATGCGGCCTGATTGAAAAGGCAGTTTGTGAGGAACCTCCCATTGCCGTCAAAGAAGGGGGGATTATCAGAGAGGGCTATCATGAGGATATTGACAGACTGCGTCATGCCAAGACGGAGGGCAGAGACTGGCTGGCAAAATTGGAGGAGGAAGACCGGGAGAGAACCGGAATCAAGAATTTAAAGATTCGCTATAACAAGGTGTTTGGCTATTATTATGAGGTGACCAATTCCTTCAAAAATATGGTGCCGGAGGATTATATCCGCAAGCAGACCCTTGCCAATGCGGAGCGCTACACCAACGCCCGTTTAAAGGAGCTTGAGGATACCATCTTAAATGCGGAGGACAAGCTCATCACCCTGGAATATGATATGTTCTGTGAAGTCAGGGACGCTGTTGCAGGTGAGATGGAGCGCATTCAGAGAACGGCCAAGGCGGTGGCGAAGCTGGATGTGTTCTGCAGTCTTTCTCTTGTTGCGGAAAGAAATCACTATGTCCGGCCCGCAATCAATGAAAAGGGAGTCATTGATATTAAGGAGGGCAGGCATCCGGTGGTGGAGCAGATGCTGACCGGAGATATGTTTATCGCCAATGACACCCATTTAGATAACAAAAAGTACTGTGTCTCTGTGATTACCGGCCCGAATATGGCAGGAAAATCCACTTACATGCGGCAGGTGGCGCTGATCGTTTTGATGGCGCAGATCGGCAGCTTTGTACCTGCAGGCAGCGCCAATATCGGAATCGTGGATCGGATTTTCACCCGTGTAGGAGCTTCCGATGACCTGGCCAGCGGGCAGAGTACCTTTATGGTGGAGATGAATGAGGTGGCCAATATCCTGCGTAACGCCACCTCGGAGAGCCTTCTGATTCTGGATGAGATTGGAAGAGGGACGTCCACTTTTGACGGACTCAGCATTGCCTGGGCGGTGATCGAGCATATCAGCAATAAAAAGCTGCTGGGCGCCAAAACCCTTTTTGCCACCCACTATCATGAACTCACCGAGTTGGAGGGCAAAATGTCCAATGTGAACAATTACTGCATTGCCGTCAAGGAAAAGGGGGACGACATTGTTTTTCTCCGTAAAATCATCAAGGGCGGGGCGGATAAGAGTTACGGGATTCAGGTGGCAAAGCTGGCGGGCGTGCCGGATATTGTCATCGACAGGGCCAAGGAGATTGTGACCCAGCTCTGTGACAACGATATTCTGGAGAAGGTGCAGAGCATTGCGGCTCCTGTGAAGGAAAGCAGGCAAAAGCCTGTGATTTATGACGAAGTGGATTTAAGTCAGATGTCCCTGTTTGATACGGTGAAGGATGAGGATGTGCTAAAGGAGCTGGAGGAAGTGGATATTTCCAATCTGACGCCTTTGGATGCGCTCAATACCCTCTACCGGCTTCAGAATAAGCTGAAAAACAGGTGGCATGGATAATTTGGTAATTCAGGTGGAGGACAGTTGTGGCAGTTATTCATGTATTGAGTCAGAGTACCATAGATAAGATTGCCGCCGGGGAGGTGGTGGAGCGTCCCTTAAGCGTAGTAAAGGAGCTTACGGAAAACGCCATCGACGCGGGTGCATCAGCCATCACGGTGGAAATTAAGGAGGGCGGTATTTCTTTTATCCGCGTCACGGACAATGGAAGCGGTATCGAGAAGGAAGAGGTAAAGAAAGCGTTTCTCCGACACGCCACCAGCAAGATCACTTCCATAGAGGATTTAAGTATTGTGGAAAGTCTGGGATTTCGCGGGGAGGCATTATCCAGTATTGCGGCGGTTGCCCAGGTGGAGGTTATCACCAAAACCCCAAAAGAGCTGACAGGCGTACGCTTTGCCATTGCAGGAGGAGTGGAGGAAGAGATGGAGGAGATCGGCGCGCCTGCCGGAACCACTTTTTTGATCCGCAATCTTTTTTTTAACACCCCGGTAAGGAAAAAATTTTTAAAACAGCCCCAGACGGAAGGGGGATATGTGGCGGATCTGATGGAGCGGCTGGCTCTCTCCCATCCGGAGATATCCGTGAAATTTATCCAGAATAATCAACTGAAATTTCATACTTCCGGCAATAATAATTTAAAAGAGATTATTTACCGGATTTACGGCAGAGATATGGCGGAGGCGGTGCTTCCTTTTGAAATGGAAGGAAAAGGCTTTTCGGTGAGGGGATTTCTGGGAAAGCCCGAGATTAACCGCTCCAACCGGAATTTTGAAACCTGTTTTGTGAATGGGCGTTATGTGCGCAATGATATTATCACCAAAGCCATGGAGGAGGGGTACAGGGCTTATCTGATGCAGCATAAATTCCCTTTTTATGTCCTGCATTTTACGATGGAGCCGGGGACCGTGGATGTCAATGTCCATCCGGCCAAGATGGAAATCCGGCTTATTTCCGGCAGTGAGCTTTACGCGCAGCTTTCGGCGGCCGTACAGGAATTTTTTCATGAGAGGGAGCTGATTCCTCAGGTAACATTGGAGGATGGACAATCTGATGTCCGCCGGAAGAGGGAGGCCGCGTTATCCCAAAGCAGACAGGAGTCCTTAAAAAGGCCGGAGCCCTTTGAGACAAGGCGGATGGCCATGCTGCAGGAGGAGAGCGGCGTCTATGGAGGCGGTCATCAGGAAGAGAATAAAGGAGAAGAAAATTCTGAAACCTCTGAGGTTCAGGACGACCTGCAAAAAATAAGGGAAAATAAGATTATTGGCGGCGAAAAGAGCGGGCAATCTTATGGAAATGCAGGAATTCATTCAAATATCATTAAGGCAGGACAGCACGTGATTGTGGAAAGGCCCGCCCAGTTAAACCTTTTTGAAGAAAAATTCTTAACCCCGCAGGCGAAAGAGGAATATCGGATTCTGGGGCAGATTTTTGATACCTACTGGCTGGTGGCTTTTAAGGACAGGCTTTTTATTATTGATCAGCATGCCGCTCACGAAAAGGTGAAATATGAGCGCTTTGTGAAAAAGCTCAAGGAGGATAAAAATGATTCTTCTTATGAGATCCCCGCTCAGATGCTCAATCCCCCTGTGATCATCAGCCTTACAGGAAAAGAGGAGGAAGTCTTAAGAAATTACATGAGCTTTTTTCATGAGCTGGGCTTCGAGATCGAGGAGTTTGGGGGAGGTTCCTTTGCCTGCCGCAGTATTCCCATGGATTTGTATGGCTGTAATGAAAAGGACTTTTTCATTGAGATTTTGGACGAGCTTGCTGAAGCACCTTTGCAGGGAGCGCCGTCAGTGGTTCTGCACAGGCTGGCATCCATGGCGTGCAAAGCGGCGGTAAAGGGAAATCATAAGCTTTCCGTCCACGAGATGGAAGCGCTGATCGACGAACTTCTGACCCTTGAGAATCCCTATCATTGCCCTCATGGACGCCCCACCATCATTTCCATGAGCAAATACGAGATTGAGAAGAAGTTTAAGCGGATTGTATGAAAGTGAAAGGCGGCGCATGTTGAACCGAAAAGAAAAACTGATTATTCTTGCAGGGCCTACGGCTGTGGGAAAGACTGCCCTGTCAATCGCACTTGCCAGGAAAGTGGGAGGAGAAATTATCTCCGCAGATTCCATGCAGATTTATAAGCATATGGATATTGGTTCAGCCAAAATCACAAAAGAAGAAATGGAGGGAGTACCCCATCATCTCATCGATGTGCTGGAGCCCTGGGAGGAATTTAATGTTTACCGCTTTCAGAGTATGGCAAAGGAGGCCATGAAAGGGATTTACCAGCGGGGGAAGATTCCCATTGTGGTGGGCGGAACCGGTTTTTATATTCAGGCGCTTTTGTATGATATTGACTTTTCCGGGCAGGAGACGGGAGGGGAAATCCGTGCAGGGCTGGAGAAGATGGCCAGGGAAAGAGGCTGTGAGTATCTGCATCAGAGGCTTTGCGAGGTGGATCCGGATTCCGCGGCCATTATTCATCCCAACAATCAAAAGCGTCTCATCAGGGCACTGGAGTATTATGAGTTAAAAGGAGAGCCTATTTCTCTGCATAACAGACGGGAGCGGGAGAAGGAAGCTGCCTACGACAGCCACTATTTTGTGTTGAATGATACGAGAGAGCGGCTTTATGAGGGAATTGAACGGCGGGTGGATGCCATGATGGCACAGGGGCTTTTGAATGAGGTGACAGCTCTCCGGGATATGGGCTGCAGAAGGGATATGGTGTCCATGCAGGGTCTTGGATATAAGGAGCTTCTCGCCTGTCTGGAAGGAGAGGTTGGTACCCTTGAGGAAGCGGTGGCTGCGATTAAGCAGAATACCCGCCGCTTTGCCAAGCGGCAGCTTACCTGGTTTCGCAGGGAGCGGGATGTGATCTGGGTGAATAAGAATGAGTTCCATTATAATAAGGAAGAGATTTTGAATTTTTTGCTGGAGCAATGCAGAAAGGATATCTATCAGAATGAATGAAGCGTTAAGGCAGATGTATGAGAGCATGGGAATCAGTCAAAAGGTTTATGACTTTGGAGAGCGGATATGGGAATCCCTGAAGGACAGATGGCAGGAGATCGACGCTGTTTCGGAGTATAATCAGCTCAAGGTCATAAGCGCCATGCAGAAAAACAGGGTGAGTGAGGCCTGTCTTCTGGGAACCACCGGATACGGTTACAATGATCTTGGGAGGGAAACTCTGGAAAAGGTGTATGCGGATATTTTTCATACGGAGGATGCTCTGGTACGCCCTCAGATTACCTGCGGCACCCACGCACTGGCCCTTGCTCTGATGAGCAATCTGCGTCCGGGGGACGAGCTGCTCTCCCCTGTGGGGAAGCCCTATGATACCCTGGAGGAAGTAATTGGTATTCGGCCTTCAAGGGGTTCCTTAAAGGAATATGGCATTACTTACAGACAGGTGGATTTGCTTGAGGATGGAGGTTTTGACTATGAGGGGATCCGCAGGGCAATCCATGAAAAAACAAAACTGGTAACCATCCAGCGCTCCAAGGGCTACCAGACCAGACCGACTCTCTCAGTCAATAGAATTGGAGAGTTGATCTCCTTTGTGAAGGGAATCAAACCCGATGTCATTTGTATGGTGGACAACTGTTACGGAGAGTTTACCGAGGAGAGGGAGCCCTCGGATGTGGGAGCCGATCTTGTGGTGGGGTCTCTGATCAAAAACCCCGGCGGCGGGCTGGCTCCCATAGGCGGATATCTGGCCGGAAAAAGGGAGTGTATTGAAAATGCGGCCTGCCGTCTGACTTCTCCGGGGCTTGGAAGAGAGGTAGGGGCTTCCCTGCAGGCACTGGGGCCTTTTTATCAGGGGCTGTTTCTGGCCCCTTCCGTGACGGCAAACGCGATGAAGGCGGCGATATTTGCGGCAGGTCTCTATGAAAGGCTTGGGTTTGCCGTGATTCCAAACGGGACGGAGAGCAGACATGACATTATCCAGGCGGTTACCTTCGGAGACCCAAGGGGAGTGATCGCCTTCTGCGAGGGGATTCAGCAGGCCGCCCCGGTGGACGGACATGTCACACCCGAGCCCTGGGATATGCCGGGGTACGACAGCCCGGTGATCATGGCGGCGGGGGCTTTTGTGTCCGGTTCCTCCATCGAGCTGAGCGCCGACGGACCCATCAAGCCCCCTTATGCCGTGTATTTCCAGGGCGGTCTGACCTGGCAGCACGGGAAGTTCGGAATATTGAAAACATTACAGAAATTAGTGGAAAAAGGGGTTATCATGGAAGATTTTGACAAACAAAACTTATAAAAAATCCATGAAATCGGTATACATAAATTTCCAACTGTGTTAATATAAATGTTGGTTATGGTTACAAAAGCAACGAAAGACTGTCTTGCCGGCTTTTCGTTGACGGGAAACGCCGGAGGTATAAAATGCGTAAAAACAACTGGACCTGCTTTCTGCTGATACTGGCGGGGATTGTTCTTGGGGGCTTTATTGGAAATCTTTTTCCGGATACATGGCTTAATTATGGACAAACCTTCGGGCTGTCTGCTCCCATTGTATTTGATATAGGCATTTTGTGTATTACCTTTGGCCTTACCCTTAAGGTTACTGTTGCCGGTATTCTGGGCATAGTGATCGCACTGGCAGTCTACCGCTTTATCAAGTAAGGCGGCGGCCTTTTCCACTTCCGAATTGAGAGAAGGGATTGGAAAGGATTTTAATGACAACAGGCATTACAGCAAACTCTGAACTGCCCTACGAAAAATTTTTATCCATGGGCCCTGATGCCCTGACAGAGGCAGAACTGATTGCAATTATTTTGCGGACGGGCACGAAAGACTGTCCGGCGCTTCAAACCGCCCGGAAGGTATTAGCCCTTGCAAAGGGCAGGGAGCCGGGGCTTAACGGACTTCATCATATTTCTCTGAAGGAATTGATGGAAATCCCGGGAATCGGACAGGTCAAAGCGGTAAAAATCAAGTGTATCGCCGAACTGGCGGTGAGAATGGCCTGCCAGAGGGCAAAAACGTCTCTGCGTTTTGATTATCCGGATACGGTGGCGGCTTACTATATGGAAAGGCTCCGCCACGAAGAAAAAGAGATCGTGTTGCTTTTATTGCTGGATAATAAACTGAATTTAATCGAAGAATATATGGTGTCTTTGGGAACGGTAAGGTCATCCCTTTTATCGGCCAGGGAGGTGTTTATAGAGGCGCTTAAATGCCGGGCAAGCAATCTTGTGCTCCTGCATAACCATCCCAGCGGCGATCCGCACCCGAGCAAACAGGACGTCATAATTACCAGGAAGATAAAAGAAGCCGGAGAACTGATGGACATCCCCTTAGTGGATCATATTATTTTGGGGGATAACTGTTACATAAGTTTGAAGGAGGAAGACTTATTATAAGAAAGGGGTATTAGTTTTGTCTAATAACGCATTTGGTATTGATCTGGGAACCTGTAACATCAAAATTTACAACCGTTCGGATGACTCCGTTATGGTTGAAAAAAATATGATTGCCATTGAAAATAAGGACACCCTCTTTGCCTACGGGGATTCCGCCTTTGAGATGTATGAGAAGGCGCCGGGGAATATCCACATCTCCTATCCGCTTTCCAACGGCGTCATTGCGGATATCAGGAACATGGAGCTTTTGGTTAAATATTTTATCAGCAACATGAGCAGGAGCAATTTTAAGGCTGCCGATTACTATATCGCGGTTCCCACCGATGTGACAGGGGTTGAGAAGAGGGCGTTTTACGACCTGATCCGCGATGCGGGAGTGAAGGCCAAGAAGATTATGGTGGTTGAAAAGGCTGTGGCCGACGGCCTTGGCCTCGAAATTGACGTGAAGAATTCCCAGGGAGTCCTGATTGTCAATGTGGGCTTTGACACCACGGAAATTTCCATTCTTTCCCTGGGAGGAATCGTGCTCAGCCGCCTGATCAAGGTGGGCGGACAAAAATTTGACGATGCCATCCGGGCAGCGGTGAGAAGAGAATTCAGCCTTATTATCGGCGGAAAGACGGCCGAGAACGTCAAGATGGCGCTCTGCGACCTTGAAAAGGAGGGCAAGGGCGCGGTGGTCTACGGAAGGGATATTGTAACGGGACTTCCGGTGGAACGCGAACTGCCCACGAATCTGATCGATGATTCTCTGATTGAACATTTTTATACGATTATCGACAACATCAAAGTTATCCTTGAGAGAACGCCTCCCGAGCTTGCCGCCGATATTTACCGTCACGGGCTTTACCTGACGGGAGGGGCTTCCTCGGTGAATCACCTGGCGGAGCTGATACAGGCGGGGACGGGACTTAAGGTAAATGTGTCCGAAAATCCCGTGACCAGCGTAGCGCTGGGCCTTTCTAAGATCATTAAGGATGACAATTACAAATCGGTTGCCTATTCAATTGAGGAACTTACCAAATGAGTCCAATCGTGAAAAAAAAAGGAGAGAAGTTTACATTACACGGTAAATATCTCCTTTTTATTTTAACATTGTTATGTACGGGTCTTATAGTGATAACCTTTAACACCAATTTCCTGAGCGCTCCCATAAGCGCCATAGGCGGCACGTTGATCGCGCCCCTGCAGGAAGGCATCAGCAAGGCGGGAAGCTGGCTTTCCACCCGTTCGGAGGAGCTGGTGCAGATCAGATCCCTTCTGGAAGAAAATGAAAGGCTGCGTCAGGAAATCGATGATCTGACCATGGAAAATATCAGGCTTCAGCAGGATCGGTATGAGCTCACCAATTTAAGGGAGCTTTATGACCTGGATGCCCAGTATGACGAGTATGACAAGATCGGGGCGCGGATCATAGCCAAGGATGCCGGAAACTGGTTTCATTCCTTTGTGATCAACAAGGGGGCGGATGACGGGCTGGCCATCGATATGAATGTGATGGCGGGCAGCGGACTGGTGGGGCGTATCATAGATGTGGGTCCCAACTGGTCAAAGGTGATGTCTATCATAGATGACAACGCCAATACCAGCGGCATGGTGCTTTCCACCTCTGACAAGCTGATTGTAAGCGGTGATCTCGAGCTTTACGCGGAGGGGTTAATCCGCTTTGAAAAGCTGATCGACAGCGCGGACAGGGTGGTGGAGGGAGATAAGATTGTGACCTCCAATATCAGTGATAAATATCTGCCCGGTATTTTGATCGGGTATATTTCCAGCATCAATGTGGATTCCAACAATCTGACCAAATCAGGAATGATTACGCCGGCGGTGGATTTTGAACACCTGGAGGAGGTCCTGATCGTGACAGAATTAAAGCAACAGGCAGGAGATTCTTAAGTGAGACGGCTTATTGTATCCATTATACTGATTATTGCATGTTTTTTACTTCAGACTACCGTGTTCAAAGGCCTTGCCTTCGGCGGGATTGTACCGAATCTGCTGATTGTGCTGACTGCTTCCTTTGGCTTTATGCGGGGGGAATGCACGGGACTTTTGGTGGGTTTTTTCTGCGGTCTGTTGTCGGATATCTTTTTTGGAAATGTGCTTGGCTTAAATGCCATGATCTATATGTACATAGGTTATACCAATGGGAAATTTAACCGGATATTCTTTCCGGATGATATTAAACTGCCGCTTTTGCTTATCTTTTTAAGCGATCTGGCCTACGGGTTTTTGTATTATATTACCCTGTTTCTGATGCGGAGCCGCTTTCAGGTTGTTTATTACTTTCTTCATATTATATTGCCTGAAATCGTCTATACCCTGTTTATGACGTTGCTGTTATATCCTCTGATCCTTAAAATAAACAAAAGGCTTGAGGATTCGGAACAAAGGAGAGCAAAAAAATTTGTTTGAGGAATTTTGGGAAAACTTTATAGATACCATTACCTCCCGGGCATTTATCATCATTGTGGCGCTGGTCTGCATAGGAGGCATTTTGATCAACCGGGTGTTTGACTTACAGATCGTGCATGGAGAGGAATATCTTGACTCCTTCAAAATGAGGATTATGAGAGAGCGTACCATTAAGGGAAGCCGGGGCTGTATCTATGACCGGAACGGAAATCTGCTTGCGTACAACGAACTGGCCCACTCCGTTACCATAGAGGATGTCTATGAAAGCGGGAGAAATAAAAATCTGAATCTGAATAATACCATTTATAAGCTGATCAATATGATTGAGAGCAATGGAGATACGGTAGTCAGCGATTTCAAGATTATTCTGGACAGTAACGGGCGTTACGCGTACACTGTGGAAGGAACGCAGCTTTATCGTTTTCTGGCAGATGTGTATGGCCATCTGACAATCGATCAGCTTGAAGAGAAGGAGAGAACAGCTACGGCCGGTGAAGTGGTGGATTACCTCTGCGGCTGGAACCGGTTTCGGATTGGAAATTATACGGATGAGGATGATAAGGATTCTTTCATACCCGGAAATGGCTACACCAGGGAGGAAGTCCTTAAGATACTTACAATCCGCTATGATATGAGCAACAACAGCTTTCAGAAATATATGCCGACCACGGTGGCCACCGATATCAGCGAGCAGACGATGGCCATTGTCATGGAAAACAGTATGGATCTGGAGGGGGTTTCCATTGAGGAGGATACCATCCGCCGTTATGTGGACAGTATGTATTTTTCTCATATTCTGGGCTATACCGGAAAGGTTTCCCAGGATGAGCTTGTTCTTCTTCAGGAGGAAAATGCAGACAGCGACTATGATTCCAATGACACGGTAGGCAAGCTTGGCATTGAAAAGTCCATGGAATCTTATCTGCAGGGGGTTAAGGGAAGCGAGACCATTTTTGTGGATAATGTGGGGAAGGTGACGGACACCGCCAATTATGTGGAGCCGGTTGCAGGAAACAATATTTACCTCACCATTGACAAGGATCTGCAGATAGCCGCCTATAAGATTCTGGAGGAAAAGCTGGCGGGCATTCTGTATTCCAGTATCATTAATGCAAAAGAGTTTAACGTGGCGGAGTCAAAGAACAGTGATATTAAGATACCGATCTATGACGTTTATTATGCGTTGATCAATAATAACGTGATTGACACAGAGCATTTTTCCGATCCGCAGGCTATGGCGAATGAAAAGGAGGTTTATGCCAGATTTCTGGAGAGAAAGGCAGGCGTCTTTGACACTCTGCGCACGGAGCTTACAGATACCCGTACCCCCTATGATCAGCTTGATATGGAATATAAGGTTTATGAGAGCTATATTGCGGAAATGCTTTATGATAATGGGATTATAGTGAGAAGCAGAGTGGACACCTCAGACGAAACTTATATCGCCTGGACCAAAAATGAGGTGATCAGTCTGAATGAGTATTTGAATTACTGCATTGCCATGAACTGGATTGATGTGACCAGACTGGAGATGGAGAGTCAGTATTCCGGGTCGGATGAGATTTACTCCCGAATTGTGGATTATATTTTTGAGGAACTGGAGGGTGATTTAAGCTTTACCAAAAGCATTTACCGGTTTATGATCAAAAAGGATGTGATCTCCGGCACACAGATCTGTAATATCCTGTTGGAACAGGGAGTGGTGGATATTTCTGAGGAGGAGAGAGAGCAGTTTGAGAGAGGATCTGTATCCTCATATAACTTTATGATGAACAGGATTAAAAATCTTGACATTACACCGGCTCAGCTTGCGCTTGACCCTTATTCCGCGTCCACGGTTATCACAGACGTTAATACAGGAGATGTTCTTGCCCTTGTGACCTATCCGGGCTATGATAACAATATGATGGCGAACGGAGTCAATGCCGAATACTATTCCAAACTGTTAAATGACCAGTCCAGGCCGCTTAACAATTATGCAACAACCCAGCTCACGGCACCCGGTTCTACCTTTAAGATGGTGAGTTCCACGGCGGGGTTCCTGGAGGGAGTGATTACACCCTTTACCACATTCTCCTGTACGGGTACTTTCGAAAAGATCAGTCCGCCGCCATCCTGCTGGAACCGTTCCGGACACGGGACGCTGAATGTAACCGGAGGAATACGGCACTCCTGCAATATGTTCTTTTATGAGCTGGGGTATCGCCTTGGCACGGTGGGAGATACCTATTCTTCGGATACAGGCCTTGAGAAGCTGGCAAAATATGCGGATATGTATGGCCTTACGGAGACCTCGGGAATTGAAATTGAGGAATCCGTGCCCCAGCTGTCCACGGAGGATGCAGTCCGTTCCGCAATCGGACAGGGTTCCAATGGATTTTCCACCGCAGAGCTTGCCAGATATGTGACTGCAGTGGCGAACAGCGGAACCTGTTATGACCTGACGCTGATCGACAGGATAACCGACCACAGCGGCGTCCTGACTGAGGACCGCAGCGCAAATATCAGAAATATCATCGAGATGGACAGTGAAAACTGGGACGCCATCCATCTGGGGATGCGTCAGGTGATTGAAAACCGGTCGGATTACAGTGATCTGACCATTAATGTGGCAGGAAAAACCGGTACGGCGGAAGAAAATGAAAACCGTGCCAACCATGCATTGTTTGTGTGTTATGCTCCCTATGAAGAGCCGGAGATTGCCATTGCAACCAGGATCGCCTTTGGATATACTTCCAGCTATGCCGCTAAGACCACAAAGGATATTATCCGGTATTACTTTGATCTGGCAGAAGATGATGAACTGATCACCGGAGAGGCTTCACCTATGAGCGGGAGCACGGCCAGAACAGACTAATGAAGCAAAGGAGTAGAATTTTGAAAAATTCAGTTATCATTAAAAGCTTTCCCAACGGTCTTATGTTATATCTGGACGAGGAGCTTCCTTTTGAGGAGCTTCTTGCGGATATTGGGGATAAATTCCGGGCTTCCAGCAGTTTTTTCAAGGATGCGAGGATGGCGCTTTCGATTCGCGGGCGTACCTTATCCGAAAAAGAGGAGAGACAGATCATTCATGCCATCTGTGATAACTCCCAGCTTCAGATACTCTGTCTGGTGGGAGAAGATGACGCCACGAACCGGAATTTCATAAAGGCCCTGCAGATGACAGCCTCTGCCCATGAGGCGGCGGCAGACAATGAAGGACAGTTTTATCGGGGAACCCTGAAGAATGGAGAGGTTCTGGAGACGGAATCCAGCATAGTGATTGTGGGGGATGTCTATCCCGGCTCCAAGGTCATATCGGCCAGAGATATTATTGTTTTGGGAGGGCTCTATGGCAAGGCCTATGCCGGAGCCGGCGGCAGGGAAGGACATTATATTGCAGCGCTTGAAATGTCACCTGAAAAGCTTCAGATCGGTGACTTCAAATACAGAGCAAAGGATAAAAAGCCAAAATGGTCTATTAAACCCAGGGTACAGCCGAAAATTGCATACATAAAGGACGAAACAGTGATCATCGATTCTCTCACAAAAGATTTACTGAGTGAATTGCCTGGTTAATAGGTTTTTCTCAGGGGACGATAATTCATTAACAGCAAGCCGCCATGCGGCAAGGAGGTAAGCATGAGTGAAGTAATTGTCGTCACGTCAGGGAAAGGCGGAGTGGGCAAGACCACCACATCCGCAAACGTAGGAACGGGTCTGGCAGCAATGGGAAAGAGGGTAGTTCTGATCGACACAGATATTGGTCTGAGAAACCTGGATGTGGTCATGGGACTGGAAAACAGGATTGTATACAATCTTGTGGATGTGGTGGAAGGCAAATGCCGGATCAAACAGGCGCTCATAAAGGACAAGCGTTATCCCAGCCTTTATCTGATGCCTTCCGCTCAGACGAAAGATAAGTCGGCGGTGAATCCGTCCCAGATGGTTCAGATGATCAGCCAGCTTAAGGAGCAGTTCGACTATATCATACTGGACTGCCCCGCAGGAATCGAGCAGGGTTTTCGGAACGCCATAGCGGGCGCCGACAGGGCGCTTGTGGTGACTACTCCGGAAGTTTCCGCCATCAGAGATGCGGACCGCATCATAGGCCTTCTTGAGGCCAGCGATTTTTCCAAGATCGATCTGATTATCAACCGTCTGCGCTATGATATGGTCAAGCGTGGGGATATGATGAGCGCTGCCGATGTGGTGGACATTCTGGCCATCAGTCTGATTGGAATTGTACCGGATGATGAAAATGTAGTCATTGCAACCAACCAGGGGGAACCTCTTGTAGGAAATAATACATTGGCAGGAAAAGCATATCAAAATATATGTTATCGGGTAACAGGAAAAGAAATACCTTTTCTTGAATTTGAAAAGGGTGTTTCTTTTTGGGCAAGAATGTCAGGTATTTTCCATAAAAATTAGGAGGTGGCATATGGGAATCAGAAATTTTTTCAGTAGAAGAAAATCAAGGGAAATTGCAAAAGACCGCTTAAAAATACTGCTTATTTCCGACAGGGTAAACTGCTCGCCGGAAATGATGGAAATGATTAAGACGGATATCGCCAAAGTTATTTCAAAATACATGAAAATCGATACCCAGAGTATGGAAATTCAAATCGCAAAAACAGACAGCAAGGGGAGGGATAAGACGCCCATGCTGTATGCGAATATTCCGATACTGGATTTACATAAGAATGTTAACTGACCCTGCTTTAAGGGGAAGCTGACCGTTAAATCAAGAAGGTAAATAAAATGCTGAAACAGTATAAAATACGTCACTATGATTTTAAACTTGTACTGATGGTGGTTTCGCTGGCTGTCATCGGAATTTTTGCCGTTGGCAGCGTGGATGCAGCCCTGCAGAGCAAGCAGATTGCCGGCCTGGCATTTGGGATATTTCTCATGCTGGTGATTTCCCTGTTTGATTATTCCGTACTGCTAAACCTTTACTGGCTGATGTACGTGTTTAATCTTGTTTTGCTTGCGCTGGTTATTTTAATGGGTTACTCGGCAAACAACGCGCAGAGATGGCTGGTACTGGCCGGTATCCGGTTTCAGCCATCCGAGCTTGCCAAAATACTTCTAATCCTGTTTTTTGCACAGTTTATCAATAAACATAAAGAAAACTTAAATACCTTTAAATATATTACCCTCTGCGTAATTTTATTCGCGCTTCCGGCGGGGCTGATTTTTGCACAGCCGGATTTGTCCACTACAATGATTGTCTGTCTGATTTTCTGCATAATCATGTTCACGGCCGGATTGCGCTGGCGGGTAATTATCGGGGTTCTGGCGGTTGCCGTCCCGGCCTTTCTGATATTTATGTATCTGGTTTTACAGCCGGACCAGAAAATTATCAGCGAAAGGCACTTGTATCAGTTAAACAGGGTTATTTCTTTTTTAAACAAGGAAGAAACGTCCAATTCCACCGGATACCAGCAGGAATATTCCGTTATGGCAATCGGTTCCGGCCAGCTTACGGGAAAGGGCTACAAAAACAATCAAATCAGTTCCGTTAAAAACGCGAACTTCATTGCGGAGCAGGAGACGGATTTCATTTTTGCGGTAATCGGGGAGGAATTCGGCTTTGTAGGCGCCTGCACGGTTATTGTTCTCGTATTATTAATCAGTGTGGAGTGTCTTTTGATTGCAAGGCGGGCCAAGGATATTGCGGGTACGATTATCGCGTCGGGAGTGGGGGCAATGCTTGGTTTTCAGGCATTTATAAACATGGGGGTCGTCACCTATCTGCTTCCGAATACAGGACTGCCGCTGCCCTTTGTCAGTTACGGGCTTACCTCCCTTGTAAGTTCTTTTATAGGAATTGGATTTGTTTTAAATGTGGGGTTACAATGCCAGCAAAAATGATGTATAATAGGATTAATCGTACGCAAAACTTTGTGAATCAATTTATTGGGAGTATAACAGACAGCAGGAGGGGTTCGAAATGAATATTGCACTAATCGCACACGACACAAAAAAGAACTTAATGCAGAATTTTTGTATTGCTTATCGGGGGATTCTCAACAAAAACGATTTATTTGCGACAGGTACTACGGGAAGGCTTGTCGAGGAAGTTACCAATTTAAATATATACAAATTTTTACCGGGACATCTCGGGGGCGAGCAGCAGATTGGCGCTCAGATAGAGCACAACGAAATCGATTTGGTTATTTTCCTGCGCGACCCGTTAACGCCCAAATCCCATGAGCCGGATGTCAACAATGTGGTAAAGCTTTGCGATATGCACAATATTCCGCTTGCTACCAATCTTGCCACGGCGGAATTACTAATCAAGTCATTGGACAGAGGAGATTTAGAGTGGCGTGAAATGTTCAAGTAAAACCAAAAAACTTTCCATTGCAGTCAGGATTTCGCTGACAGCGCTGCTTGCGGCAGCGTTCCTTACGGGATGCGGACAGGCCCAGTTTGCCCAGCCGTATACCGCCAGCCCGTCGATAAGCAGCTTTCGGATTGTCAATCTGGAGGAGGATGCGCAGACGGCAGTACCCTTTGCGGATAATCTGTGTGTAGTAAACGGCGATATCGGTTCTGCAAATGTGGATATGTCAAACGCTTCTGCGGCGGGACTCTTTGATTTAAACAGGAAAGAAACGCTTTATGCCAAAAACGTACACGAAAGATTATATCCGGCCAGCCTCACCAAGATTATGACGGCGCTTATCGCCCTGGAGAACGGCTCCAGCGATATGATGTTGACGGCGTCCGCCAACGTCAGGAATCTGGAATCGGGAGCCCAGGTCTGCGGCATCAAAGAAGGGGACCAGATGACCTTGGACCAGGCGCTGCACCT